>Ga0214171_1000003_pt1 | contig 118908 bp, 110 predicted proteins | sample TroBogEpilimnion_40_FD_153009 | JGI IMG/M metagenome (GOLD analysis project Ga0214171, IMG submission 153009) | Freshwater microbial communities from Trout Bog Lake, WI - 02JUL2007 epilimnion | ecosystem: Environmental > Aquatic > Freshwater > Lake > Epilimnion/Euphotic zone | place: Trout... | reverse complement strand
ATACGGTCAACAAATGCTCCTTCACGACCAAGTAAAGTTTCTAACTTGTTATGAATTTGGCGAAGCATTGGAACAGTACATTCTCCACGCGCAATAACTGGCTGATTTGTAACAACGCAAACCCTATACTCAGACTTGTTTAAACGTTTTATAGCTGATTCGGTACCTGGAAGCAATTCAAAATCCTCTGGATTTTTTAGATGATTCACTTCCCTATTAATGGTTCCGTCTCTATCAATAAACACCGCTCGCTGTGGATGCTCTAGTCCAGATCTGTGTATTTTTCCAGATATAAAATCGGCAACTACCTTATCTATCCTCTCAGGAGTTCCACAATCTTTAATATATTCTGGACTGTTATATCCCCTTAACTTCAATCCGCTTTGAATCATCATTGGAAATAACTGCTTCCCAAAATCTAACATACCACTCATCCCTACCCATGGCTCGAGTGCTTTTCTGCGAACGATATACAAAGCTGCATTTACTAAATTTGGATAAAATCGATTTTTCTCATGAGGATAAGGATAAAAGCCAGTTACTACATTATCTTCATCAAGTTCAACCAAATCGGAGTCATGAGGGTGATCATTAGGATGAAGAAATAAACTTGCAGCAACATTCGGGCCACTATGAGCATGGAAACTTGCAAATCGACTTAGGTCAACCTCAAGCATTGTGTCACCATACATTACTAAAAACTCTGAATTTAATTTATCTAATATCTGTAATACGGCGCCAGCGGTACCACGTGGCTCTCCATCATCTATACACTCAATCTCTAAACCCCAGTTGTTTTTAGACGCACAAAATTGAACGATATACTCTGATCGGTAATTGACCAAAATAATCACTTTTTTAAAATCAAATCTTTTGGCTAAAAGTATTTGTCTTTCTAAAAGTGGCAAGCCATTCAGATCTATTAATGGCTTAGGCAAATCTCCAAGGCGTTCACGAAGCCTAGTACCTTTTCCACCAGCAAGAATTACAACTTGCATCATTTCTTATTTTTCTCTTGGTTTGAAATTTGAAGAATTGCTTTACGAATAGCTTGTTCTGAACCTAGAACAGGCCTCCAACCCAGTCCGTGAAGTTTCTCAACAGAGTAAACAAAGCGAGGGACATCACCTACCCAGCCTTTGTTTCCCTCACCATAACTTATAGCAGCCCCTGGCGAACAAACACGAACAGTTTCTTCTGCTATGAACTTTACTGTAACACCTTCATCACCAGCACCAATATTAAATAAGGCTATTTTTTCAGATGCATTCTCGCGTATGAATAACATAGCATCAACTAGCTCCTCAACATGTAAATATCCTTTCTGTTGAGTTCCATTACCAAGAACGTTGAGATTGTCTGGAGTGACTTCAAGTTTACGCACAAAATCTAATAAAACGCCATGAGTAGCAGGTACGCCTATTACATTAGGGAATCGAAAAATATATGCTCTATCAAGATAGCTCTCTGCAGCAGCGCTTATAGCTGCCTCTGATGCTAGCTTCATTGCGCCATAATTTGATATCGGTAATAGCGGACCAATATTCTCTACTAGAGGAACATTGTCCAAATCTCCATAAATTGCAGAACTTGATGCAAATGCAATAATAGGAACACGAAATAACTTCATCAATTCAAGTGTATTGAACGTAGTCATGAAGGTGTCTTTTAAATCCACATTTGCGTCATTCACACCTGCTGGTATGTCAGAATTTGCAGCTAAGTGCCAAACTTCAGTTATGGCTTCTTTGGAGTGAAATTTCTCAAAAACAATTTTGTATGAATTTAAATCTGTCATCTCCACTTCTTCAAACTGGAATAAAGGATTGTTGATAACATCATTAAGGTTTTCTAATTGCCCTCTGCAAAAATTATCCACTCCAAATACTCTGTGCCCTTTGTCAACTAAAGTTTTTGCGAGATTACATCCAACAAATCCTGCTACTCCAGTTATTAATATACTCATATCTTTCCTCTTTTATAGCTTTTATAAAACCATTTACAAAATTGAATTATTTAATTTGAATTTCTACACTATAGACTCAAAAATCCCCATTTTTTTTAGAATAAGAGTCTCAATTCGTTTTGCCATTCCCTCTTCAGAAGGAAAGCTATTTACAAAAGATAATCCATTTTCTCTTCGGTTCTTCAGTTCAGTTGGATTACTTAATAAGTCAGCAATTTGTCTAGCCATAATTTTTGGTAAAGGATTTGCTAAAAGTGCAATATCAGTCCGGCCTGAATAATTCACAACATTATCACCTCGATCTAAATCGATCACTGGCAAACCACAGGCCATCATCTCGTAAGGAATAAGGCTTGGATTCGTTGTTGAAAATACTAAGCCAACATCTCCATCAGAATACATTTGAGCTAAGTCGTCTAATGTAGGCAAGACTTCACGGACAGTTACTGGAAAATCGAATGATTCTTTAACTACATTCTTTGAACCAAACATAACTATTTCAAGATCAGGCCTTAAAGTATGAAGTTCTCTAAGAGCCATTACTCCAAGCTCATAACAGCGCCTTGGCATTTCTGGTTTTGCGAAAAATACCAAATTAGGATTGGTCTTTTTTCTATCCCTGGGATAATAAATTGATGTATCTATTGGGAACTGGAAGTGATCTGCTAAAGCATTAAAGTCACGCCTTAGTATAACCTCACACCAAGGACCTGAAGTTATATGATAAAGACCAAGGCGGTAGGTGTTTTCTGCAAGAACATATTCCGAGCCCATTGGTGCAAAAGATGGCTCAAAATCTTGAACAAAATAAATAATTTCTTTCGCAAAATCCTGGGCACTGAGTGCAGCGTTAACTGTAGACCAATGCGTTGCAAAAACCACATCACTAGGCTTAATGCTTCCTTTAAAAAGGAGCACTGGACAATCAAGAGGATAAAAGTGTTGTTGTATTTGTTGTTTAATAATTTTAGGATTAACTTCAGTACCAGTGAAATATAAAGTAATCTGATGACCAAACTTTTGCAAATAATACGCAGCTCTTAGAATATTACGATGGCCTCCACCACCAATGATCAACTCTGGCACAACCCAAGTGATTCTTAACTTTCCAGGCTCTAAAGTTTCATTTATTCTTCTTAACTCATCAAAATAAGATTTTTTCTCTCCAAGGTTTGGAGAGTTATCCAAACCATAAACATTACTTGCTAGGATGGCAACTTCTTGAATTGCAAATTTAGCAAGTGACGTATCTTTGGCTTTTTTTCCAATCGCAATTCGTAAGCTCTTGGAACCCACCATTTCTTTTAATGCTGTTTCCCAATCATCTAAATCATTAGCTAATTTACCATTGATACCATCTTCAATAACTTTTTTATATGCATGAGTTGCACTAGCAATTGTGGGAATTTCTAAAAGTCCTGCTTCAAAAAACTTCAATTCGCTCTTTCCATAACAAAAGACACTATTTAAATCTAGTGGAGCAATATTGATATCACATTCGGATAAAACACTTAACATTGTTTTATAGGGTAAGAACTCAAATCGCTCTATTCGATGACTGAATTTATTCCACCTTTCGTCAAGATCAAGAAATCCAACAACTCTTAAGATAAGTGTATCGTTAACCTCCATTACTTTAAGAATAGCTTCTGCACACTTCTCAAAATCAGCCTGATGCGTTCTGCTACCACTAAAGTAACCAATTCTTACAAAGTCTCTTGCAGGTTTTTTTTGTTTTTCAATATCAAAGGCAATTTGCTGTTGATCAAAATTTATGGAGTTAGGAATAACAGTTACAGGCTTATCAAGAGACTCTACTCTTTCGCGCAAATAATCTGTAGTTACTGTTACCAAATCTGAAGCTAATAATAGTTTTCGATAGCTATTAACTCCATCGATATATATTTGTTGTTCTGATTCGGGAAGAAGTTTAAATCCATCAATTTGATCGATGATATCCGGTTCAAAAACTAAATCATCTATATCGAAAATTACTTTAATGTTGTTATCTTTAGCATAAGTTAAAAATAATTTTATATTTACTGCATCATCATAAGGTGCTCGAAATAAAATCACTGTCCTTGCTTTTACATTTTCTAGAGCTATTTTTGAAACGTGCTCATAAGGCATTACCTGAACCCTATAGCCCAAGTCCTCTAAGCCCTCTGCTATGTTATATACCCTGTATCGCTTGGACTCACCCTCCCAACATCCTATACAAAAAATGACATCGAAAATTTTATTTGCAAAAAAATGAGGTTCAGTATTTTGTATCTGAGTTTGTGTAGGGCTATTTTTTAGTTTCGAATTTACTTTTTTTAAGAAAGCTATCGCACCATTTTTTCGAAGATATAAAAAAGCTTTATAAATTAAGTTTTTTAATTTGCGTAATTTCTCTTTTACTTTAAGTATTTTGGCTTTAATAACCCTCAAAGACTTTAAAACTTTACTTGTGAGAGTTGATCTACTTAATGTATTTATCTCAGTAGACAATTCTCCCACTTTTTTTAATAACTCTTCAATCCTAGAATTTTTAATTTGTGTTTCTTGAATTAATTCATTAAGTTTAAATCCATTGGCCTGGATTTCCACTCTATCTTTATATAATTGCTCTAATTCTAAATTTTTTTGACTTTTTTCATGATTAAGTCTGTCTTCTGCTCTATGCAGAATTTCTACATCTCGCTCTAGTAACTTCACATATTCATCATCACCCAAGACTAATACTGGCTTGATTTCCGAAATTTTTAAGGATAGGTCACTTGTAGAAGCAATAGCAATAAAGTAATCTGCCTCGGATAAAGTAAAGTTATCTTTGAGGGGTAAAATTTGATCCACTGTGACGGGCTTGTGATCCGTGATTAAAGAGGCAAAATGATTATTTTCAAAATAAAGTGTAACTTTTGGAAAATAAGTTTCTAATAAGTCCTTAAACTCTTCAAGAGAAAATTCTTTAGTATGAAAATGCACACGTTTCTCTTCAAGAGCACGTGGTGTTGAAATTATTAAAACCCCATCTTCTTTTAATACTTTTCGTATACAACTAATAACGTTACTCTGTGCTTCAACGTGTTCTATCAATTCAAAGCAAGTAACAACATCAAATTTTTCCTCGAAAAAAAAGTCTGTTGCAGAGGCTACTTTAAATGTTACCTTTTCATGAGAATAAAATTCATTAGCGTGCGTAATGGCATCAATTGATAAATCAAACCCAAGAACACTTTCTGCTCCATTTTGAGCCATCCATTTTGAGCCATAACCAACTCCACATCCAACATCCAATACTTTTTTACCTTGAATCCATTGTGCTGCAAAAGCATAACGCGCTAAGTGTTCTTGATACATCTTTTCAGCAAAACGAGGCTCACAATTATCTGCCTCTGGAACAATTCTCTCACCTGTAAATTGAATCAATTTTTTTCCTTTAATACAAATTTTGCAAAAGTCCTTAAACGTGTAATAAATACGTAATATTTATTATTCATTCAGAAGTCGTTTTACTATATGTGCCCAATTATGATACATAATGTTAATGTCATAAATGTGTCACACACCGTTAATAGATTTTTAATTTTTTTCTAATAAATAACTCTTGTTATAAAAATTAGAAGAAATATTTCCAGTAAATTTCTTTCGTGAGATATTAAAAAATCTTTATAGAAAATAGATTTTTTTAAATACTCCTATTAAATTAGTCCGACCATAGCTTTTAGCTTATTTAATAAACTTAAATTTTTAATGGAACCTTTTAGAATCATTTCATTGATTACTTCTTCAATATCAGAATCTTCTAGGCCTAAGAGTTTTAGCGCATTTTTAGTTTTGATAATTGAATAAGTACCTCTGAAAACCAAATCTTTTTTTAATATGCAAGTATTCGTCAAATAGGGTGCTAGAAATGCGAAGTAATGTGAAGGGTTTAACTTCTCAAGACTGGAAAAAGACTCCTCTAATACTTTTGCTCTGATCATTTTTTCTTTTTCTTTATCTTCTTCATGATTTAGAAAAATACTATCAATATTGTCTTGCAATTGATTGATTGGCACTAAGTCAAAATATTTTTTAATAAAAAGATTATTATTTTGGTTTTCAATACTCGCTAAAGACGCCAACCTGCTTACGCTATAGTAAACATATCTGTTTGATGAATATTTACTCAATACTTTTTGAGAAAATGCTATTTCACCATTAAACACTGAATGTGGTCTTGAATTAAAAGGTTTGTAGTTTTTCCAAAATTCTTTGAATTGATTAGAATCAAATATTTTTTTGCTTAATGAGTAAAAATAAGACTGAACATGCCAAGCCTTTTCGTAATTTTCAGTTAAACAAACTATATCTTTATCCTTGGAAAGCATTGTTTCAAAAACATCTTTAAGATTTTTTGAAAAATATACAACACTATCATTCAAGATAATAAGTTTTTGATATTCCGAAAGATTAGCTATGTTAATTGCATCTTTATAGGCTGCGAAATCTCTGCCAAAATTTTTACGAACAATAACCTTACTTGTTTCATTTCTTAACCAAGAGATTTGTTCTGAACCAATTTCTTGATTCACTGTAACAAGAACATTCACCTTTAAAGAGTCAAGTACTTGAAGAACATTCTTTATATAAAAAGGTATGTGGTTTTTTTGATAAACCACAAAAATAGCTAAATCCTCAGTTGTATGAGTTTTATAGCCATCTAATACATTTGAAATTCTTTTATTTTGGCTATAAAACTTTAAGTTAAATAAGTCTCCAAATTTATCAATTGCGTCAATTAATGGAACAAATATCGTTTTTATAAGGAAGAAAATTATTTTCATTTTTATAGCCATTTTTAAATTTTGAATTAAGACCTTATCAAAATAAACTAAAAAACTTGGCCTTCAATTTATTGAGATTTTTTAACTGTAAATTATTACAAAACCAAATTACCACTTAACTTGTTTGCCAGACCTAACCCTTACAGCAACAATCATATCGCCAGCGGTGTAGTATGGCTTCGTATTTTTTGAATTTGAGGAGTAATTATTAATATATGTAGTACCCTTACCTGAATAAGGGACTGAGGAATAAGTTGATCCCAACTGTAAACCCTCTGTCATAAAGGCAAGTGGATTAAAAGCCTGACCATGTTGTGCCATTTCAAAATGAAGGTGGGGACCAGTTGAATAACCCGTGCTCCCAACCAAGGCGATAACCTGACCTTTTTGCACTAGTTGTCCTACACGAACCAGTATTTGACTCGCATGTCCATATTTGGAGGTATAACCTTGACCATGGTCAATTTCTACTAAATTTCCATATCCACCGTTATATCCTGCCTGAATAATGGTTCCACTAGATGTTGCTAATATCGGAGTTCCAATTGCGGCTGGGTAATCTACACCCTGATGATTCTCTAAAAGCCCTGTAAAAGGATCTAATCTTTTTCCAAAAGGACTAGATATGTTTTTAATATTACCCATGGGTAATATAGGTTGAAACTCACCTGCCTTAGCTACTGAATCAGTATTTACTGTTTTTGAAGATTTATTTGCTTCAATTTGTGTATTTGCTAAAGCAAGAAAAGATAAAAAGTAAGTGATTACTATTGTTAAACTTAATGTTTTACCTAATTCAAATATTTTCACTTGCTTAGATGAGCAATTTTTGAGCATTTTTAAATCTCAATTACCTGCAACGATAGACATGACGGCCATTCTGACAGCAATCCCGAAAGTGACCTGTTTTAGGATAACGGACTGAGGACCATCTGCAACTTCACTAGCAATCTCAATACCGCGATTCATTGGTCCAGGATGCATCACAATCGCCTTTTTATCTGCCAAGGCAACTCTTTCAGGGGTTAATCCCCATTCTTTAAAAAATGCATCACCCTCTGGAACTTGACCTTGTTCCATACGCTCTTTTTGTATTCTTAAGGTCATCACAACATCCGCCCCACGTATTCCTTCAGCAATATCATGGAAAACTTGAACACCTTGAAGATCTAAATCACTTGGCAATAAGCTTTTGGGACCAATCACCCGGATATCTTTACAACCTAATGTTGATAATCCATAAATATTGGATTTGGCTACACGACTATGAATCACATCACCAATAATCGCTACTTTTAATTTAGTGAAGTCTTGCTTAAAGTGACGCATGGTAAATAAGTCCAGTAGCCCTTGAGTAGGATGCTGATTAGTACCATCACCGGCATTAATCACATGAACATGCGGTGGTAAGTGCTTAGCAATCTCAACGGGTGCGCCCGTCGTTTTATGTCTAACAACAAAAATATCAGCCTGCATTGCAACTAAGTTATCAATCGTATCTAAAAGACTCTCCCCTTTAGAAGTGGATGATGTCTGAATATCTAAATTAATCACATCAGCAGATAGTCGATTAGCAGCAATCTCAAAAGTGGTTCTAGTTCTTGTGGAATTTTCAAAAAAGAGATTAAAAACGCTCTTGCCACGTAGCAAAGGTATTTTTTTAACTTCACGATCCGGGTTAGTAACGCTGACAAACTGTTTTGCCGTGTCAAGAATTTGTAAAAGGGTCTCTTGAGGTAAACCTTCTAAAGAGAGTAAATGCCGGAGTTGTTGGTTGGAATTAAGTTGCAGTTCACCGACAAGATTTGGCATTATTGTTTTTACCCTTTAAAAATGAGCGAATTACGTGTCTCTAGAATGCTTATCATTTTACGATGTATTGTAAAACTTTTACTTTTTTCTTGAATAGAAACCTTTAGAAGTTAAGGTAACTTTCTTTCTGTATTGAAATCAAACCTACCATCCGGTAATTGTTCCAAAACCAAAATTTGATTAGGGGCCAATTCTACTTTGGCACCTCTAAATGAAGCCTCAACAGGTAATTCACGACGATAACGATCCGCAAGAACTGCTAACTCAACCTTGGCAGGACGCCCATAATCAAAAATCTCATTCAAAGCTGCTCTAACTGTTCTTCCAGTATCAAGAACATCGTCAATCAAAATAATATGCGCCCCATCGACCTCAAAAGGCAAACTTGTCGATAAACCCTCTTCAGTATTTAAGGCTTTTGTACCTTTTTCAGCATAATCATCGCGATGAAAACTGACATTAATCACCCCATAAGATTCAAGGTTTAAATCTTTCGCAAGTCGCTTTGCTATCCAAGCACCACCGCTAGCTAAGCCGACCACTTGAAGTGAAGGTTTGCGTGTTTTGGCAGACCGAACTTGTTCAAGCAAGTGGGCATATAGTTTTTCCGCATCAGGAAGTGAGGATGGGATTTCGTCAGGAATATTGGCTGTCATTCTTGTATTCTAATTTAAGCTTGTAAATTAGTGTTATGAATACTAATTTACAAGCTTAATTTTAATTAAGCTTGTAAAATACTAGTTAGGGTTTTCTTGAAAATACTGTTCAAGAATCAATACTGCAGCTTGACTATCTACATCTCCCAATTGATCCTCAGCAACTGCTGACGAATATCTTTCATCAACCCATTGGACTGGAAGATTTAAACGACCATTTAATTGATTCCCAAAACGTTTAGCTCTACGAGTCATCTCATGCTCTGCTCCATCAGGATGAGTGGGTAAACCAACAACAAAAACATTTACTTCCCACTCTTTGACTAGCTTCTGAATAGCATTAAATGTTTCATCCATATTTTTATTTTGGAGAGTTTTCAATGGCTGTGCTAAACGACTATATGAGTTACCAACAGCTATGCCAATTCTTTTCACCCCATAATCAAAAGCTAAAAAAGTTTGCATATATTTATATGATGTTATTTAACAAACTTATTGATGCGTTATCAGGCATGGCCAACGTCGCCACTTAAATGGCTAGGATCAACTCCAATAATACTCATCACCTTTTGATAACGCTGATCAAACGGGGTTTCAAAAATAATCTTTTTAATATCATTGATATTGGTAGATACATTTAGCCAACCGTTACGAGAGATTTCTTCTTCAAGCTGCCCTGCAGACCAACCCGCATATCCCAAGGTCATCAAAAATTTCTCTGGGCCTTGTCCAATTGACACTGCTTCCAGCACATCTTTTGATGTGGTCATGGCAAGTCCCCCAGGAATACTCAATGAAGAGTTGTATCGAATGTCATCTGCTTGAGGGTGGAGCACAAAACCTCTTTCGGTTTGAACTGGACCACCTAAATAAACAGGCTGTTTAGTGAGGGGCTCATTTTCTAATTTGAGTTCTATTCTTTCAAACAAATCTTTTAGATCAATATTGGTTGGTCGATTAACCACTAAACCCATCGCACCCTGATCATTATGTTCACACACGTAGACAACCGTGCCAGCAAATTGGTCATCCAACATGCCAGGCATAGCAATCAATAATTGATTAGCGAGGTGAGATACATCTTCAGTAAAAAAATCCATATAAGTATTCTATTCCTATCTGTCATATTTTCTGCAAAGTCTCTCAAAATATTTAAACATTATTTATTTTTGAACGGCGTTGAACTCCTCAAACACACGGCTTCCCTGAGGAATTTTTTTTAAGATTACTGATAAAGTAAACACTTATATGTCTAAATTAAATAAGAAAAAGTTTAATTTCATATACCTATCAACTTAATATGTATTAAAAAACGAATTTTCTATACATGTTATGCCTTCACATATAAAAATTTCAAACTTATATTTATTAAATCGCTTATTGATAGCACTCTTTCTATCAGTACTTTTTGTAATTCAAGATAAATTTTTCAAAGCAAAATATGGCTTTGCGGATAGCCCTTCTTAAAATATGGAATTAATATGGGTAAAAGTGGTAAAAAAATGGAAAAAGTGTGTAAAATTAGGTTTCCATGAAAACAGAAACTTTAGCAACAAAAACCAATCCGGCTATCTTTAATTCCATTCCTAGTTCGGATGACTTAGGGCTTTTTATAGGTGCTGGTAAACCGAACTACGATAAGGTTAAGGATATTTTAGGTTATTCGAAGCAAGATATTTCCATTGCCTCAGGTGTTCCATTCGGATCTATACGCTTTGACAAGAAGATTCCTTCTGAGCTTACCGAACGTGTCACTGAATGGGCTATTGCAATCGGTTTAGTACATGGGTTCTTTAAGGATGAGTCAAAAACAGTTTTATGGTTCAAGGTACCCAACCCACTTTTAGGTGATGTTGCTCCACGCGACATGATTAAAGTAGGTCGATTTAAGAAGCTGCTTAAATTCATTCAAACAGCGCTAGATGAGAACGCTTGATTGGTGGAACGTAAAACGGCATTTCATCAAAGGCGAAGATCTTCATCCGTAAAAAAAGTTGAAAATCAAGACTTAGGTAAGCAAGTAACTCACTTGCTTGAGGAAGGTACTGTTGAGAGCCTTACTAAGGCAAAGCAATTATCGCAAGATAATTTAAAGTATCAATGGGATTTTTATTCTGAATTGGCTTTTCAAAGAAGCATTATCCAAGACAAGTTATTAAGTGCTATTGCCCAAAGTTGTTTGACAGATTTTAAATTTAACTCTTGGCAACGTGTGATTAGTTGGAAATACTCAAACCATCCACTTTGTACACTTGGTAGTATTAAACAGTATGGAGGTAGGTTTAATATTTGTGAGGATATTTCGCAAGCTAATACTTTAAAAACCTTTCAGGCTTTCTATTTGGCTGAGGATCAAGGTACAGCTCAAATAGAGGCCTTTGGTAGTCAGGTACCAAATGAAAAGTTAACTGTAGAAGATGTGGCTCTTACTAATAAATCCTCTTATAGTTGTATTAGTATCTCTGGGTCCTTAGATAAGGTAATTGATTTAATAAAGAAATCATCTTTGACGAAATTTGTTCGATTAATTTCTAGTTTTACGATTCCTCAGTCAATTTATGACTCGGCAAAACGTTTGGGTATACCTAAGCCTACCCTAATAAATACATCTACTCTTTTGCTTCAATCGTTTCTATCACCTAGCTGGCGTAAAGAACCTGCTCAATTTGATATACCCGCTAATAGTCAAATATTTGGACAATTAGCCCATCAAGCTGGTATTGACGGAATTCTTTTTCGCTCAACTAAAACCAGTAAAAAATGTTTAGCAGTTTTTCCATCTAACTTTGGTGGCGGTTGCTCATGGTTAGCACTAGATGATGAACCTCCTGAGATTTGGATTCCAAAGGTCATTAATCTAAATAATTTTGACTTGTGTGAAAAAAGTGCTTTACAAGTTAAAAATAAGAGATAACTTTAATTTATGATGCAGATTTGACGAAAGTACCCTTTCAGAAAATTTTTTTAACTTACTAATATATTTAGCCTAAAAAATCTTACGTTTTTTGTTTGCTCAGTATTTCATCTTACTAGTTTTAAGACTTACAAAATTTATTTTAAATTCCCTATAAATATTGATTTTCTATGATAGTAGAACTGATAATTCCTAAAAAACCAAAGGGTTAATTTTCGTAGCAAAATAGATGTCGTTCTATTTTTATTAGGTATTCTTATGAAAAGCGGTCTAGTCTGGTTACGTCGGGATTTACGTTTATTTGATTCAAAAGCCATCTATTCGGCCCTTCAAGAGTGCGATCAAATTTACTTATGCTTTGTGTTTGATACAAACATCCTCAACCCACTTCTCGAAAAAGGTTTCACAAAAGATAGACGCGTTGATTTTATATGGCAGTCAGTTGAAGAACTTGATCTAGAACTCAAAAAAATGAATCCTCATTCTGGAATCATTCGACTTCACGGCGACCCAACCAAACTTATCCCTGAACTAGCAAGAACTCTAAATATAGAAAGTGTCTACGCCAACGAGGATTATGAGCCTAGCGCTATTCAAAGAGATCACTCAGTATCGACAAACCTACGCCAAAACGAAAGCCAGCTACACACCTATAAAGATCATGTCATCTTTGGTAAGGATGAAGTACTGACCAAAGAAGGTAATGTCTATTCTGTCTTTACCCCTTATAAAAATAATTGGTTAAAGAAAATAACTGATCAGGATCTGGCACCTTTTCCATGTTTGATCGATAAAAAAGATGTTGAACGTCTTGCACCTCTTCCAGAGTCACTCTGCAAAACTATCACTTTAGAAGATATGGGATTCGGGCCGTCTGGTATTGAAACCTTTATCAAACCTGGTATGTCAGGTGCTTCGCAAGCTTTTGAAAACTTTGTGGATCGGATGCATCAATATCATATAAGTCGAGATTTTCCAGCAGTTAAAGGGCCAAGTTATTTATCTACACATCTTCGCTTTGGAACAATATCAATTCGGGCATTGGCAAGAGATGCTCACCAGCATATGTTGGCTGGAAGCATGGGGGCTACAACTTGGTTATCCGAACTGATTTGGCGAGACTTTTATTTTATGATTTTGGCAAATCATCCACGCCTTGCTAACGGCGCATCCTTTAAACCCGATTACGACAAAATCCAATGGGATCAATCACCCGAAGCTGAGAAAAAATTTAAAGCTTGGTGTAATGGCAAAACGGGTTACCCTATCGTAGATGCAGCCATGCGGCAGTTAAATACTACTGGTTACATGCATAACCGATTACGTATGGTTGCGGCTTGCTTCTTAATTAAAGACCTAGGCATAGATTGGCGTAAAGGGGAAGCTTACTTTGCTGATCATCTCAATGATTTTGATTTTTCTGCAAATAATGGTGGATGGCAATGGGCATCTTCTAGTGGTTGCGATGCACAGCCTTATTTCCGAATCTTTAATCCAATTACACAATCTCAGAAATTTGATGCTGAGGGTAAGTTTATTCGTCGATACTGCCCAGAATTATCTAAATTATCGAATCGATCAATCCATGCTCCTTGGCTATCCGGCGCTATTGAATTAGAAGCTGCAGGTATTCGACTCGGTATTGATTATCCAATGCCAGCGGTTGATCATGCTCAAGCTAGATTAGATACTCTCTTGCGCTATAACGTAGTCAAGAGTCAGGCGAATAATTAAGGATTACAGGTTTAGCTTTTTTATTACCAAAGTATCAATGCGTGACATTTTCATCGGATAAAATTAATTTATGACATTTTATTTAAATGAAGGGTTTCAAATCCCTTCTGCTTTCTTATCCATATTCCTCTAAAATATTCGTATGGATCATATTTACGCAATTGGAGATATTCAAGGTTGTTCAGCGCAGCTAGACAGTCTTGTGCAAGAACTTCCCAAAGGATCCAAAATCATTTGTGTTGGCGATCTCGTCAATCGAGGTCCAGATTCTTTAGGTACTCTACGCCGACTTAAAGCATGGCAAGAGCTTGGCGATTGTGAATGCGTCTTAGGCAATCATGACCTTCACCTTTTAGCAAGAGATGCCAATATCCGTGGATCAAAGTCTTTAGACACCCTGGATGATATTCTCCGAGCACCAGATCGACGCGAATTAATCGATTGGTTACGTAAACGTCCTGTAGCACTTTTCGACGGAGATAATTTATTTGTTCATGCTGGTGTATTACCCCAGTGGAATATCCAACAAACTATGGAACTCGCTGATGAAGTTCAAAAAGCATTACGTAAAAAAAATTACGTAAGCTTTTTAGAAAATATGTATGGCAATGTTCCCGCTAAATGGTCTAATCGCCTCAAAGGTGCCGATCGTCTCAGAGTTATCATCAATGCATTTACTAGAATGCGTTTTTGTTCAGCTAAAGGGGAAATGGATTTTGTGAGTAAAGAAGGTGCTGGTTCAGCACCCAAAAACTTCTATCCGTGGTTTGATGTCCCAACTCGTAAAACAGCAGATTATCGTGTCTTTTTTGGACATTGGTCAACCATGGGTCTTGTGCAACGCGAAAATGTGATTGGTCTTGATACAGGTTGCGTTTGGGGTGGAAACCTCACTGCAGTTTCTATTGGCCCAGAATCAAAAATGATCCAAGTACCTGGTTTGGTCAGACACGTAGCATTCTAAATTCTAACTCTAATTTGTTTCACTTACTATCTTCATTTTTAATTATTGACTTCTTAAATTTGAGTTTGTTGCATTAATTCGTATTGAAAATTAAATATCGAATCTTAAAATTTTTCTATCGCCATTTAAAAATGAAAACTTGCAAACTTAATACCATAGGTTTACAATTGTAAACCTATGGGTAAATTGCTAAAAAATCCGCCAGTTTTTTTTACGGTTGCACAAATTCGGTTTAATACCATTCTGAATCTTAAGGAATATTTACCAAAAATTCAGGATGAGTTTCGAAAGAATGGGTATCCAGAATTTCATAACTATCAAATTTTCGGATTTACCCTCTCAGAGGATAACCAACAACCTATTGCCACCCAGTTTGAAAACTATATTTTTGGAGATCTTATTGCCAAAAATAACTTTGTCATAAACAGCGACTCTATAACGACACAATCTACATGCTATGGAGATTTTCAAAGTTTCTCTGAGAAGCTCATGTTGGGAGCACGTTTATTAAATGAAATTATAAAAATTGATTTTGTTATCCGTATAGGATTGAGATATCTCGATCATGTTACACCCCAGAAGAACGAAAGCTTGACTCTATATCTAGATCCAGGAGTTTTAGGAATGCAGGGAAAATTTTCAGGGATGTCAAAATTCACATTTTCTGAAACACTTAATGAACACAACGGAATAGAATTGAGATCAAAAGTTTTTATACAAGATGGGCCAATATCTACACCTCCAGACCTAGTGCCTCAAGGACTAAATATTGAAAAAAGATTTAAAGAATACACAGGAATTCATGCAATCCTAGATAACGATGGATTCATCGAAGAAAAAAATGTTTTTAATTTAGATCAAATAAAGACAAATCTTGTAAAAATTCACGCTGAAATTAGTGGAGCATTCAAGACTACGGTAACGATGCACGCTTTGGAGGTATGGAACAAATGATTGAAGCCACAACCCACTCTTATCAAAGTAATCATATAGTTTTTGTAGGCTCAAACCCTCTAACACAAATCGATAAAGTCGGAACGGGTGGAATTTCGAGCACTGCTTTCTTTGAAACCCAAAGAGGATATCCCGCTTTTTATTTTAACAATACTAATTCAAAGAAATTAGAGAAGCCTGACTATCAGGTATTAATGTCCGAAATACAAGATGGATTTGGTCGAACAATGTTTCGCTTATCAGAAGTTTTTGGTGTCTCAAGGCAAACACTATACAACTGGAAAAATGGAGACAAGCCTAAAGAAGAATATCGAGAACGCTTCATGCAACTTCATAAAGCAGCAAGAGTCTTTTCTAAAAAAAAGTTTAAACCAGGAGCTAATGATTTAGATATTCCACTCCTAGCGGGACAATCTATCTTAAAACTAATTAGCCAAGGAGGAGATGGGCAAGAATTATCAGAAAAATTAATACGCGTTATTTTGCGTAGTAGAGAATCTAACAAAAAGCTTGAAGCGCTTCTTAAGAACAAAGTAAATACGCTTGATAAGGATAAATTTTCACTTCCCCACTTAAATGAACTTAGTTAAGGTGCTCATTGATGGAAAAGGTTTGGACTAGGGGAAATGCATGGCGTCAGGGAGATATATTGGATAGCAATGCAAATAAGTATTTCAATATGGCAAATCAAATTTCTCCAAGTGAAACTTGCGTAATTGTAATAAGCCATGACTGTGATTTAGCAAACGAAAACTTAGAACTTGAACCTGATGTAGAAGTGATTATTGGTCGAATCATTGAAAATGGATCAGGTAATAACCTTCATGGCAAATCATCAAGAACTCTTCATATTCCATTGCAAGGTAGTAAGGGACAAGTGTTTTTAGAACTATTAGCTACTAACAAAAAATATATTACGAAAAGTGAACTTGCAAAATTCACGCCTAAGCCTGATCTAAAAATTCTACAAAATGACCTTGATATTTTGAGATCTTGGCTCAGCGCAAGATATAGACGAGCCGCATTTCCAGATGAGTTTAATAATCGAATGTTATCAACCGGCCTCAAAGAACAATTAGTAAAACTATCCAAAAAATATAATGAACTTATTTCTGCCATTGGGGTTAGAGTTGATGATGGTGTATATCAGGAAAGAGAGGCTGGTGTACCTTATCGGCTCAATATTTTGGTTCTATTTAAATCATTGGAAGATTTTGAGGAATCACAAATTACCGCCTTGAATATTACAGATCAATTGGAACAATTTGCATCAAAAAAATTAAATTCAGGTCAAGATATCATTTTAGAAGGAGCTATTTCATTCTCTGAGGAGGATCTCACCTTGAGTAAATATAAAGCATTTTCTTTGCTTGATCTTGAGTATATTAGTATGAAAAATCCTTCTTTACCAAGACCAGTCTAAAGTTTGATTTCTGCTAGTAATGTTTCTTAAGTGTATGGGAATATTCAATAAATGCATTTTTATGGACGCAAAAACCATGAACTTAATTTTTATTGGATACGTTTTTTATATTTCTTCAGGAAAATAGACTTTGTTAATAAGCTAGGTGCTGGCTATATTCCTCAATCAAAAAAGACACAATGGTAGTGAAACATTTCGCCTTTTATTCTACGAGGTTCCTTATCATTTCGTCATATCAACATTCTGCAATAGCGTTCCTTGATAGGAAAAAAACACTTTGATTAAATTCACTGAATATAAGATTAATGCTATTTATTAACCGGCAAAAACCACATTAAAAAAAGGTCTTATAAAAAAATTAAGTTATTGATATTATTGTATTTATTTACGAATAATAACCGGCAAATTAACCGGCAAAAATGATTAAAAAAAATCATCGATTTAACCCTTTGTTACCGAAACAGGAGTTAGAAGAGTTACAGTACCAAGCAATAGAAATAGGAGAAAAAGCTTCGCGTCTAGGGAACGGTATTCACTCAACAACTATTGCTTCAATCCAAGAGTTGGTGAGGTCTATGAATTCTTATTACTCCAATCGTATTGAGGGTCAAAGTACTCACCCAATCAATATTGAACGCGCACTTGCACACGATTTCTCGGATAAACCTGCTATCGCTAAACTTCAACGTGTGGCTATTGCCTATATTGACACCGAGAGAGCGCTAGAGCAAATAGATGGAAAAGGTCTTGATAAAACATTATGTTCAACCGTACTTATTCAAGCCCACAAAGAGCTTTATCAGAGATTAGACTCTGCAGATAGAACAACTCCTGAAGGAAGAATCATTAAACCAGGTGAGATCAGGCAAGAGCAGGTTATCGTGGGTCACCACCTCCCTCCTACCTGGACTAGTATTCCAAAATTTTTAAAACGAATGGATGATGTTTACGCAAAACAAGTTTCCGCAAATGAAAGTCTTATTTACATCGCAAGCGCACATCAACGAGCCATGTGGGTACACCCATTTTTTGATGGTAATGGCAGAGCTGTAAGACTCCAGACACATCTTGCGATGCAAGAATTAACCAAAGGACTTTGGTCGATGAATCGTGGACTTGCCAGAAATAGAGATGATTATTATTCCTTCCTCTCAGGGGCAGATAGCCCTCGACATGGTGACTTGGATGGCAGGGGTAACTTAAGTGAGAAGATGCTTTGGAAATGGTGTGAGTGGTTTATACATATTGCAAATGATCAAGTGAGCTTTATGGAAAAAATGCTTAACCTTCCAGAAATGAGAAAAAATATTGAAGCGCTTATTTCTTTTCGCTCCAGTCAAGATAAAGAGATTCGAAGAGAAGCCATTGCGCCTTTATATCATCTCTATCTTGCAGGTCCAACAAAGCGGGGGGATTTTTTACAAATGACAGGCCTAGGAGAGCGAACCGCCCGATCTTTACTATCAAAGTTACTACGAAGCGGTATCGTAACTAGTGAAAATCACAAAGCTCCTGTGAAGCTCGCATTTCCGCTGGACAGCCTCCAGTTTTTATTACCTAACTTATATCCAGAAGCTGCAACTTTAAATATTTAAACGTAAATTCAATTGAATCTCTTTTAAATCTTCGCAAAAGCCTTTAGAGTAGCTTCGAGCATTTTTGCAGTGACTGCATCATCATGCTGAATCGATAAAAAGCATGCTTCATAAGCAGATGGTTCTAAATTATTAACTTTATTTATGTATTAGCCCCTATTTCAACCGGGCATGGTTTTTAAATTACTTGAGAAATCGCTATAGGTCTTTATGCCCAATGTGTGATTGCGCCACCTCGGGCATAAAAGAAAGTTGCATTGCCTGTAGCTAATAGTCCACATAAGCCCTCTATTGGACTACATACTTTTATCATCAAGTATGAGACAATAACAAAGTAAATTTTACCTAAATAACAAAGTAAATTTATATAGAAAAACAAAGTAATTAAATAAATTATATATATTTAAATCAATAATTTAAAACAATTAATGGTAACTAAGTCAATCAAAAAAAGTACAAATTCTCTGAAGCTTTCTGAGTCTCTAAAGGCTTTAAAAAAGCTCCAAGATAAGCATCATGGCGTGATTGAATCAAAAGATCTCGCTGACTACCAGCGCGCCCTGCTTTTAGAAACTGGGTTTATACGCTCGGTAATGAAGGGTTGGTACATTTGCTCAAACCCCAGCGACCATGATGGTGACTCTACCGCTTGGTATGCAAATTATTGGGCCTTTATGTCTGGGTATCTTACCAAGCGTTTTGCTAAGCGCTACTGCTTAAATGCCGAGGCATCACTCCTGCTACATACTGGCAGCACTACCGTTCCCAAGCAAATTACCATTGTTAGTAAAGATGGTGGGACTAGCATTGTCAAACTCCCATTTGATACGTCATTGGTTATTTATCAGGATGAGAAGCGCGTCTCTAGAACCCGAACAGAAATTCGAGGCTTACAAGTCTTACCAATAGCTGAAGCTCTTTGCATGGTAGGGCCCCAGTTCTTTATCAATCATCCCATGGAGGCAGAAATTGGATTGGCGATGGTACGTGATCCAGCAGAATTACTGGCAACTCTACTAATGGGCAACTGCCTTCCAACGGCCGCCGCTCGCTTGGCAGGCGCATTTACTTTTGCTAATAGGAAAGATGACGGGGAGCGCATTATTAAGGCTCTGGGCAAGGCTGGGTACGCCATCACGCCCAAAAATCCATTTGAGCTACCCGAACCGACTATATACCAGTCACGAGAAAAGTCTTCATATGTTCTACGCATTCGCTCCATGTGGGCAAAGTGGCGTGACGACGTCATCCAGAATTTTCCAAAGGCTCCCGGTATTCCGAAAAGCCCAGAAGTTTACCTCAGGCAAATTCAGGAACGCTATGTAGCAGATGCTTACAACTCTCTCTCGATTGAAGGCTATCAGGTTACTGATGAATTGATTGAGCGCATAGCCAAGGAAGGCTGGAACCCAGAAATCAGTGAGGAAGATAAAAGGAGTAAAGATGCTTTAGCGGCTCGCGGCTACTTTCTGGCCTTTAACGAAGTTAAAGAAAGTATTAAATTAATTCTCACCAAATCCAATTCAGGTGATGTTGTCAGAAAAAGCCATCACGACTGGTACGCCGCTATGTTCAATCCAGCAGTACTAGCAGGTATTTTGCAACGTCATCAGTTGGCTGGCTACCGAACTGGCCCGGTTTTTATTCGCAACTCTTTACACACACCCCTACCAAGAGAGGCTCTCCTTGATAGTATGGAAACTTTGTTTGATCTTCTAGCCAATGAACCAGAAGCATCGGTCAGAGCAGTTTTAGGTCATCATATATTTGTGTTCATTCATCCCTACTTTGATGGCAATGGCCGTATTGGACGCTTCTTGATGAATGCTTTATTGGCATCAGGCGGCTACCCGTGGACAGTCGTTCGGGTAAGTGAGAGAAAGCACTATATGAATGCACTTGAAAATGCGAGCGTGGATGGCGACATCAAACCTTTGACTAAATTTCTAGCAGGGGAAATGGCTCAATAAATCTCTTGAGCCATTCCAATCAGTTTTAGATTCCCATATTGCCTAAGTGCTGGGCAATTCAATCCATCGGGTTTTCAGAACTAGCTAATGGGATTGAGGTACAGAAACTACTGACTATCCCAATGAGACTGTTGAGCTTGCCTTAGCCCATAACATTAAGAGAAAACTGAGGTTGCTTATATGAGGCAGAGTCAATTATACAAACGCGCATTGCTCATGGAAGATTGGATTAACTATATTGATATCAGAGATTAGACTCTGCAGATAGAACAACTCCTGAAGGATGAATCATTGAACCGTGTGAGATAAGGCAAGAGCAGGTTTTGTGGGTCACCACCTCCCTCCTACCTGGACTAGTATTCCAAAATTTTTAAAACGAATGGATGATATTTACGCAAATCAAATTCCCGTACATGAATGACTTATTTACATCGCAAGCACACATCAACGAGCAATTTGAGAACACCCATTTTTTGATGGTAATGGCAGAGTATTAAGACTCCAAACACATCTTGCGATGCAAGAATTAACCAAAGGACTTTGGTCGATATAAAAATTTCTGGTTACCAATCTAGTGATAGATCAAGCTTTAAATTTATTACATATTCAAAAAGTTTCATTGAGGTGTTTATAGTGTTTAACCATTATTTAAATAATTGAAGAAATAATCCCCTATTATCTTTAAACACGTTTTTTGCATAATATTTAATTTCGGAGGTATTCATTGATCCGAATTTTCTCAAATTTTGCTGCAAGTGACTGGTTGAAAAATTTCTTAAAAGTATTTTCCAGCAACCTTCCCAACTAAAAACTAACGTTGATTAATTTTATGGTTTAATCAATTCCACTTTAATAAAGTAGTTTTATTTTTCCTTACACTGAGGCTTAGTATCCGCTGCCGAAGACTAAAAAAGATTTTATAAATTCATTTAAGCTATTTCTCTTCAATCCCAGGGTAAGTTTTCATAAAAACATGAAATTGCTCCGTAAATATCGTTAAATGCAGGCAATGATTCTTCAACCTCAATCACCAAGTCTTGGTAACCTTTTTGAGCCATATTCATTATTTTTGGATCAGAAAGGGATTTTGAATTTGCTTGAATACCCCTTGATTCTGATGAGGCGACAATTAATTCTTTTAGTTTTAGTCTTTCCCCATGAGACCAATCTTTAACTTCATTGAGAAGTAAAGCTAAATCGTATACATCTTGCCTGCGATTTCGTTGCCTTATCGTTTGCTGCAATAAAGAGCGATATTTCTCTGCCATTAAATTAATAAGGCTATACGCTTGCAATTCTTCCCCATCAGATAATTTCAGAACTTCTACATCTAGAACAGCTTCGTTATAACTATAGTCAATTTCAACAATTGAAGAAGCTTGTTTAGATTGCAGTCGTTTGATGGCATTAAAATTACTCCTCGGAGCATAGCCGATATTGAGGGCAAGTGTCGGAAAGCTTACATTTTTTTCCGCAGGCTTCAATTCTGATCGTTGAATTTTGCAACTGATGTCATAAGGAAGCTCTACAGAAGCTAATGAAAGTTGCGCTTCTAATTCTTCTATGAGTTCTTTCTCCTTACCCTGTGTGTAAATTTCACGTGTTGAGAAATCAGCATCTTTTGTAAACCGACTGCTTTCATAACGAAGTGCCATCAGCATTCCACCTTTCATAATCATTTTAGTTCGTAGTGCGGTGGATTGACCAATAGCAGTTAAGATAATATGAACAGCTTCCCGAAAATTCTTCTTATCTTCAGAAGCTTTCCTAACCCATGCAGCCAAATCGATATATTCAAAAGAGTTATTCATTGTGTTCAGTTGCGGTTAGAGATGGGAGGTTGATGGAAATTTTCCACTTTTCAGAAAAGTATGGCGCGTACTCACCTTCTGGGTCTAACTTTCTTGAGCCTCCCCGTTGTGCTAATTTTTCCCATTCATAAAATTTTGGACTATTTAAATGACAAACCTCAGACAAAAGATAGCCTGCTCGAACTTTATCAATAGCTGAGCCATGGCGCTCAATTTCATCAATAATAAGATTTAAGTATTTTTTTGCTTCTTGGATATAGATATCAACAGCATGTTGTAGGCCTCCACATAGGGATGGCTCACGTATCATATCTAAGAATGTACGTCCAATACTAGAAACTCGTAAATTTGAACCAGAAATCAGGCGGAATGCTCCAAGTTGAGAACGTTCGCAAAAATGAATAGGGGTTTGGTTTACTCGAAGTATTTTTGCTGGTCTTAGTTTAGGTAGACCAGAGGCAAAATAATAAGTCTGGTGCTCACGAAACTCATGTTCCATTCGCAGTTGTGCTTGGTTCCGCCATTCAGTTACTGAGGGTCTAGTAAGATACAGAATACTTGGAAAGCGATCTGTAAGGCCGTAATATTCCATCGCACTAAGATGAGAAACATAAGCGAACGGGTCTATGCTGCACATGATTTCAGAAGGAGATGCTTTGCTTTGACCAAATAGAAGGTAACTTTTAGTAACAGAAAAGGGGTCAATTTCTGAAAGTAATGATAGTTTGGTTAATTTGTCACAGATATGTTTAAAAACGATTTTTAATGCCTGTGGTGGTAGTTCTCGTTTTTGAGCATGAAAATATAACTGCTTAGCTAGCTCATAGCTAGAGATAGCAGGAGCATTGTGCGAGGCCAAGCTTTCAGCCATTGCGCCAAGAAGTTGTTCGCTTATTAAATTATAGTCAATGTTCATTATACTAGTATTAAAATACGTCCTAAGGACGTATTTTAATACTAGTATATTAATTAATCAAGAATTATTCTTCTTAAAACTTAACTAATTTTAGAGGTTCAAAATTTACAGGCCTTGGGCTTTTAAAGTCTTAAAAAGTTTGTTGGAACTTTATCACTCCCCAATATTTGTTTGATGTTCACGATTGAATCAGCTACATTTTACAAATGACAGGCCTGATAGAGCGAACCGCCCAATCCTTACTATTAAAGTTATCGCCTAACTTATATCCAGAAGCTGGTTTAAATCTTCGCAAAAGCCTTTTGTGTAGCTTCAAGCATTTTTGCGGTGACTGCATCATCATGCTGAATCGATAAAAAGCCTGCTTCGTAAGCAGATGGTGCTAAATAAACACCTTCATCTAACATCGCATGGAAGAAACGTTTGAACTTCTCAATATCCGATTTAGTGATGTCGTCTAGTGTTGTAGGTTTATTTTTTGCAAAATAAATACCAAACATGCCACCAACGTGATCCGTAGCAAAATCATGACCAGCATCTTTAGCTAACTTTTCCATACCAGTTAATAGAGAAGCAGTTTGGGCTTGCAAACGCTCATAAAAACCTGGCTGACTAACTAAATTTAATGTGGTTAATCCAGCTGCAACAGCAAGTGGATTACCTGAGAGCGTACCTGCTTGGTAAACATTACCTATCGGAGCTAATTTTTGCATGATGTCTTTACGACCACCAAAAGCAGCCATCGGCATACCACCACCCATGACCTTGCCCAAGCAAGTTAAGTCAGGCTTGATGCCATGTAAGCTTTGCGCACCACCCAAAGCAACTCTAAATCCTGTCATGACTTCATCGTAAATCAATACTGCGCCATATTGCGTAGTTAATTCACGCATAGTCTTAATGTACTCAGGCGTCATTTGTACAAGATTCATATTGCCTGCAATCGGCTCAACAATGAGCGCAGCTACTTGTGGACCAAATTGTTCAAATGCAGCCTTCAATGCTGCAAGATCGTTAAATGGCAATACGAGAGTATGTTTTACTAAATCTTGTGGCACACCACCGGATGATGGAGCGTTGGTTGCAAGATCTAATGATTGATCAGCAAAAGTTAAAAGGCCAGAACCCGCTTTTACCAATAAGCTATCAGCATGGCCATGATAGCAACCTTCAAACTTGATAATCAAATCACGACCAGTAAATCCACGTGCGAGTCTTAAGGCACTCATCGTGGCTTCAGTGCCACTGGATACTAATCTTACTTGTTCAATGGTTGGCACAAGCTGTGTAATACGCTCTGCCATTAAGATTTCTACTTCTGTTGGCGCACCAAAACTAAAACTATTAACGGCAGCTTCCTGAATAGCTTTCACCACCTCAGGATGTGCATGACCCACAATCATCGGTCCCCAAGATCCAATACAGTCAATGTACTGCTTACCCTCAACATCCCACATATAAGGCCCCTGGGCCCTAGCAATAAAGCGCGGTGTTCCACCTACGGATCTAAATGCTCTTACAGGAGAATTAACCCCACCTGGAGTCGTTATCTGTGCACGTTCAAATAAGGATTGGTTTGTCTTCATTGTTGTAATAGTTTAGGTTGCAACAGGCCTTAGATAGCCATCATTTCAAAATCTTCTTTACGTGCTCCACACTCTGGACATGTCCAATTTGGTGGGACATCAGCCCACAAAGTTCCAGGAGCAATCCCTTCATCTGGAAGTCCAGCTTCTTCATCGTATACCCAACCACAGATGAGGCACATATAAGTTTTAAATTCCATGTCTTCTCGCTTTAATGATGATGTTTACTTCAATATTCTATTGTATTAGGCTTCTTTATCAATCGGAGGATTTGTGGTTTTTACAAAACCTTTACGGATTTCAAAACGAAATAATCGGCATTCAATCGCACCATTAAATAATGGTGTTCGTTTGGTTTCTTTCATGCGTAATTGACCCGGTAATCCCATATCGGCTGTCAGCACATCCATTTGCCAGCCATCAAAGTGTTCTTTGATATGTCGGCCATAACTTGCTAAAAACTCTACAAACTGTGGATCTGAAATATTTTTAGGCAGTGGATCTCGCGCACCTCGTGATTTTTTTTCTTCATCACAATCGCCCCGACCACCCTTTAATTCAATACGCTCGCCATACGGGGGATTAAACACGACAACACCCGTTTTTTTCATTTCCCCAAAGGGTGACTTTGCAGCCAAGGCATCAATCTGTCGAACCATCGGTAAGCCTGGTAAACCAGCTTTTTGCCAATTTCTTTGCGTAATAGCCACCATTTGCTCATTAATATCAGAGCCCGCAATCCTCAAGACTTGCTGCTCAGCAAGGCGCATCTGATCTTTCGCTAGCTGACAAATGGATTGCCAAATTTGTTGAACTTTAGTGTTTTGATACGGTTTGAGTCTTAAAAACCCAAAGCCCTGTATCTCACCGACTAAATCCACACGGCTTACCTGAAACCGCACTGGCTGCGATGGCGCAGCACTGGCTTTTATAGCCTGCTGTGGTTTAACAATTGTGAGCGGTTTATTTTTGGGAGATGCAATAACCTGACCCGTTTCCACAGCAATCGGCGCTACCCATCCAGAAGAAGCTGGTGGAGTATGTTTGGGAAGCTCTTCCTCAATGAATTCTGGAATCTTTTCTTTTTTAGGTATTACCTTAGGAGCAGACTCTTCTTGTACTTGCGGCTTTAATATTCCAGCGCGTATCGCTCCCGGCGGAATCTGTTTAGCAATTTGTGCAGCCTCAATCAAAAATGTGCCACTTCCGCACATTGGATCAAATAAGGGCATATCCGCCTGCCAAGCAGTTAAGGCCAAAATACCTGCAGCAAGATTTTCTTTTAAAGGAGCTGCACCTTTTTCATCGCGCCAACCTCTTTTGAATAATGCCTCGCCAGAAGTATCAACGTATATGGTAACCGCTGTAGGGTCTAAAAATGCCATGACTCGAACATCAGGAGTTCCAGTCTCAATGCTAGGACGTTTTCCTTTTACTTCTCTAAACCGATCACAAATAGCATCTTTAATGCGTAAGGTAATAAAGTTAATGCTGTTGAGATTGGATTTTTGCGCAGTAACATCAACCCTTAAAGTTTGATCCGTTGTAAACCAATCTTCCCAACTAATTTTATTGGCTGTTGCGTAAATATCTTCTTCTTTTTTATACGGCGCATGGATTAACTGCAACAAAACACGACTTGCAATCCGAGAATGTAAGTTAATCGCCATGGCGATTTCTAATCCGCCAACTAGCTCCAATCCACCCGTTGGCTTTGGCGGCAAAGCACCAACCTGAGCACTTCCTAAAGATTGCTGTAAGAGCTTGCTTTGCGTAGCATCAAGACCTAACAGACGATATAATTCAGGGTCTTGATACTGAGCAATGATGTGATTTAACTCATCATGTAGTGGGGCCTCGAGGCCCCTCGGGCAAACGACAAAGAATTTCAAAAGGGTTTCAATATAACAAGTAAAGTAATGAGTACGAGCAAGAGTACCGGAATCTCATTAAACCAACGATACCAAACATGAGACTTCGTATTCGTGCCAGCAACAAACTTCTTAATCATTGCGCCACACATGTGGTGATAACCAATCAAAATAATCACTAATAATAATTTGGCATGCATCCATCCAGTGCCAGGACTTCTACCAACACCAAAATATAACCAAAGTATTAATCCAAAGATTAAGGCACCAATCATCAAAATGTTCATAAAGCGATATAACTTTTGACTCATGATAATCAAGCGAGACTGTACTGCCGGATCTTTATCCATGGCTAAATTAACCAAAATACGTGGTAGATAAAACAAACCAGCAAACCATGAGGTAATCAAAATAATGTGTATCACTTTGACATATTGATAACTAAGCATTTCCATCCATGAATCCTTTTTAAGTGTTAATACAAAAAATCTTTAAGTACGAATTGAGCCATTACCTTTAACAAGATACTTGAGTGAGGTGAGTCCTTCAAGACCTACAGGCCCACGCGCATGTAACTTGTCATTTGAGATTCCGATTTCTGCTCCAAGACCATATTCAAAACCATCTGCAAAACGTGTACTCGCATTTTGCATCACACTCGCACTATCGACCTCACGCATAAAACGTGCTGCTTTTTCTGGACTCTCTGTCATGATGGCATCGGTATGGTGACTTCCATACGTATTAATATGATCAATCGCCTCAACTATTGAATCCACCGTTTTAATGGATAGAATAGGCGCAAGATACTCGGTAGTCCAATCTTCTTCTGTGGCATCTTTGAGCAAACTCATGCCATGAAATCCATGTTGCGCCAAAATGCCTTTGGTTTTTCTACAAACACGTAATTCAACACCTTTGTCTTGATAAATTTTGCATAAAGGCAATAATAATTGCGCCGCTACTTTGGAGTGGACCAAAAGCGTTTCCATCGCATTACATGGTGAGTAGCGTTGTGTTTTAGCGTTGTCGCATACTGTAATAGACTTCGTGATGTCAGCTTCATCATCTACATAAGTATGACAAATTCCATCTAAGTGTTTAATCATCGGCACACGGCCTTCATCCATGAGGCGCGCGATTAAACTCTTACCACCCCTTGGAACAATGACATCCACAAATTCAGTCATGGTGATTAATACACCAACCGCAGCGCGGTCGGTAGTTTCTATCACTTGGACACCATCTTTAGGTAATCCAGCTTTTTCAAGACCCGCCTGAATAATTCTAGCTAAGGCAGTATTAGATTCAATCGCTTCTGAACCACCACGCAAAATGGTGGCATTGCCTGATTTAATACACAATGCAGCAGCATCAATGGTGACGTTAGGTCTTGATTCATAAATAATGCCAATGACGCCTAATGGCACTCGCATCTGGTTGATTTCAATACCTGTAGGTCTTTTAACCGGTGCAGTTGTTTGTCCAATGGGATCAGTCAATGCAACAATTTGCTCAAGACCTAATGCCATGGATTCAATAACTTTATCTGTAAGGGCTAAGCGATCGATAAATGCTGCGTCATGACCAGCTTCTTTTGCACGCGTTAGATCTTTCGCATTAGCTTGCTTCAAAGCCTCTGTTTGACCACGAATCATTTTCGCCATCATCAACAAAGCTTCATTTTTCTGTTCAGAACTAGCACGCGCCATCGCTCTCGAAGCGAATCGCGCACGACGCCCTATACCCTGAACAAGCTCCTTGACATCAGTCGCTGTGTTTTCAGTAAGAACATTTGCAAGTGACATATCCAAATACCTCAATGAGTTAATCTTCTAATTTTCCACTATTTATAGTTTTTTGACTAATTTTTACTTCTAACCCGAATGGATTACTACTGAATTTGCTCTTATTTCCTATTTACAAACCTTATCCATAAGCTTTTAATGCGTTCTAAATAATTACATAACAAATCGATAGAGAATTAAGTATCAAAATACTTAAAAAATATGCATTAAATGTGTATAATTTACTCATTTAATGCACATAAAAGGAATAGAAATGAGAATGAATATTGAACTATCCGATGAGCTAGCCGAAACAGTAAGGATTTTGGCAAAAAAACGAAATACAAGTATCTCCGATGTTGTTCGTCGTGCAATTTCTTTAGACAACTTTTTTGAAGAAGAACTTTCTGAGGGAAATACTGTCATTTTAAAAAATAAAAATACAGATAAGATGCGTGAAGTGGTTTTAAGATAATGACAATTCACGAAGTAGAGTTAACGGAAAAGGTTTAAGTAACAGACAATACCCAAGCCGAGTTTGAAGTAGTTGAAGGCAAAACAGATAAGTTCAACACCAACTCATATAACCCTCATAAAACAAGAGCAATATATGGTTCGATTATTTTTGGCTATATCGCGCTGATTTCTGTTGGTTTATTGATTGGAGTATTATTTTTTGGATTGTCGCTAGCAGATGCAAAAGAGCTTTCCTCTTTTCTTTTGTCGCCTATGTTTGTTATTTTTGGAACTGTAGTTGGATTTTATTTTGCTGGAAAAAGTGATTGAATATTTCCTTTTAAAAATAAATTTCTGATTCCTAATTATTTTTAATACTAAACAATCCACCAATTCTTCTTAGCCCATCCCATGGATCTATGGGCATTTGCATCTCTTTAGGAATAATACCTTTGGATTGTTTGTCTAAATTGGCAATCATCTCAAGCGCCCTATCTATCATCGGTAAACTCATCCGCTGAACAACGGACGGAAGTAATTGTTCCCTTTTACCCCAAATTCTTCTTGCCTTGAGCATAGAGGGCACATGTCCACCTTGAAGCGCTTCTTCTTTGAGTGATCTTAGGAGTCGGATTTCTTCGGCAAGAGTCCAGACAACTAAAACCAGCGCCTCGCCCTCACCTTTCAGACCATCTAACATACGATTAATACGTGCCATATCACCAATCAAATAAGCTTCAGTTAGATGAAACACATCGTAACGAGCGACGTGAAGAACTGCATCACGAACCTGATCTTCGCTCAAAACTCCTTGGGGATATAACAAATCTAATTTTTGGATTTCTTGATAAGCGGCAATAAGGTTTCCCTCAAACTGATCAACCATAAATTGGATGGCGCGATCACCAGCCTCACCTCGCTCAATTTCTTGACCCTGTTGTTTAAGACGCTCTTTAATCCAATGAGGTAACGCACTTCGATCAAGCTCCTCTATACGAACCGCAATACCAACTTCATCAAGAGCACTAAACCATGCAGACTTTTGGGTTTGCGCATCTAAACGAGGTAAATAAATACTTGTAATGCTCTCCGGTTCTAGGTGAGACTGTTCTTCAATCTGCTTAGTAAATTGTTTTAAAGCTTCAGCACCTTCACGTCCGGGCTTACCTGTGGGCATGGTAAGTTCAACTAACTTCTTATCACCAAATAAAGAAATATTCTGATTACTACTAAAAAGACTCGCCCAATCAAATTGAGCATCTTGCATTAAAGTGTCACGCTCAGTAAATCCGTTTTCTTTGGCAACTTTGCGAAGGCGATCTTTTGCTTGCATTAGCAGCAATGGTTCATCCGTAGAAAAAATATATAAGTGCGCTAGGGGTTTTTGCTTTTTTTCTACTTGCGCAATATGCGTTAAGAAAGCGTCAATTTTGATCATGAGATCAAGTGTTATGGAGTAACAGGTTTTTTATTCCCTAAATAGCTCAAACGACGTAGAATCTGTGCACTTACGTCTTGACGCATATCAGTGAATAAGAGTACTTCAAGTTGTTCAGCAGCGCTCGGAGCGCTGATAGAGAAGTCCATATCGCGGGTGATGTAAATATCAGACTGTGGAATGAGCTCATCACCATCTTTTTGATTAACAGAAAACTTCACCTGCTCAACCAAACGGTATCCAGTAATTTGACCTGCCGGGTTATAAGTCAAAATTTGCTTTGCTGGCGTCTCAGTAATGTTCAAAAATATCTCAGCTGTATCAGGTCTAGTAACTTCAACAGTATTAAGACTAGACTTCAACAATCTAGAAAGAGTTAGTTTTAAATCCTGAGTCATGCTGCCGCTGATATATATCGTTTTATAAGGCAATGTTACTGGTCCGCGCATTTTAAATCCGCACCCGGTCATCATCAGTAAGGATCCGATGATGATGCTTCTGCGCAGAGTTTGGATTTGCATGGGTTTAAATTACCACATTTACAAGTCGGCCAGGTACAACAATTACTTTTTTCGGTGTTTGTCCTTGCAATACGCGAATCGCTACTTCACTCTGTAAGGCAAGTGCTTGTACTTGATCTTTATCAGCCTGAACAGGAACAACAAACTCACCTTTGAGTTTGCCATTAACTTGAAGCATGAGCGTAATCTCATCTTGTACCAGTGCTGACTCATCAACTTGTGGCCAAGGTGCATCGAGCAATGGAGCATATTCTTGCTCGAATTGTAAGTGTTGCCAGAGGTATTGTGTAATATGCGGAACGATAGGATATAGAACTCTTAACAAAATACCCAAACACTCTCTCATCACTCCAGGCTGTACAGTTTTAGCCTGCTCTAAAGTGTTGAGCATTTTCATGCAAGCTGAAACAACCGTGTTGTACTGGATACGTGAGTAGTCAAAGTTGGCTTGTTTTAAAACAGCATGAATCTCGCGACGGCACGCTTGATCATCTTTGCTAAGTTCTGTTTTTACAATAGCCTTGGCTTCTTGTGCCATTGCTAAGTTCCACAATCTTCTTAAGTAACGCGCCGCTCCCTCTACCCCAGAATCAGACCACTCAAGTTGTTGCTCAGGTGGTGCTGCAAACATGGTGGATAGTCTTGATGTATCCGCTCCATATTGATCAATGAGGGTTTGTGGATCAATGCCGTTATTTTTACTTTTGGACATTTTCTCGACACCACCAATTTGAACACTTGAACCATCGGTTTTAAGAGTTGCTCCAATTGGTCTTCCTTTTTCATCCATCTTGACATGAACATCAGCTGGATTAATCCATTCTTTTTTACCATCTGGCAAATCTTTAAAGTAGGTTTCATTTAAAACCATACCTTGGGTCAAAAGATTTTTAAATGGCTCATCAAATTGAACAAGGCCTAAATCACGCATGACTTTAGTCCAAAAACGTGCATAGAGTAAATGCAAAATAGCATGCTCAATACCGCCGATATATTGATCCATCGGCATCCAGTAGTCATTACGCTGATCGACCATCTGATCAGCGTCTGGACCTGTATAGCGCATGAAATACCATGAGGAATCAACAAAGGTATCCATCGTGTCTGTCTCACGACGCGCTATCTTGCCACAGCATGGGCAATTTACATTTAAAAATGCAGCATATTTGTTGAGCGGATTACCCGTGCCATCTGGCACGCAATCTTCAGGTAGTACAACAGGTAAATCTTTTTCAGGAACAGGAACTTCTCCACAATCCGCGCAATGAATAATCGGAATCGGCGTTCCCCAAGATCTCTGTCTTGAAATCCCCCAATCACGTAAACGATAAGTGGTTTTCTTTTCTCCAACACCTAATTTTTGTAAATCTTGCGCAACAGCATCAACAGCATCTTTAACGCTTAAACCATCATATTTGCCACTATTAACAACATGTGTGTTGTCCTTGTCGGCATACCATTCTTGCCATCTTGCTGCATCAAAAGCCTCGCCTGAGCTTGAATCTTTTCTGGCAATCACATCTTTGATGGGCAGATTGTATTTGAGCGCAAAAGCAAAATCACGCTCATCATGGGCAGGGACGCCCATCACGGCTCCATCGCCATAACTCATCAAAACATAATTACCAACCCAAAGAGGTATGTCTTGTCCAGTCAAAGGATGCTTAATCGAAATCCCAAGAGGCATACCTTCTTTTTCTTGAGTAGCTAAGTCCGCTTCAATAACACTACCCTGTTTACATTTTTCAATGAAAGCTGCAAGTTGAGGGTTGGTTTTAGCAGCTTGTGTTGCTAATGGATGCTCCGCAGCAACAGCAGCAAAAGTAACACCCATGATCGTGTCAGCGCGTGTCGTAAATACAAATAATTTGCCATCTTGTATTAATTGCCCTGCATCATCCTTTACTTGATGACTAAATGCAAAGCGTACTCCAAAGCTTTTACCAATCCAATTTTGTTGCATGACTTTGACACGCTCAGGCCAACCCAAACCATCCAAGTCTTGTAAAAGCTCTTCAGCGTACTCTGTAATTTTTAAGTAGTAACCAGGAATCTCACGCTTTTCTACTAAAGCACCTGAACGCCATCCACGTCCATCAATAACCTGCTCATTGGCAAGTACAGTCTGGTCTACTGGATCCCAGTTCACTAATTGTGTTTTGCGATACGCAACACCTTTTTCCAGCATCTTTAAAAATAACCACTGGTTCCAACGATAGTATTTAGGATCACATGTAGCAACTTCTCTAGACCAATCAATGGCAAGCCCCATGGATTGCATCTGCTTTTTCATGTAATCAATATTGGCATATGTCCATTTAGCCGGAGGAACTTTATTGCTAATCGCAGCATTTTCAGCAGGCATGCCATAAGCATCCCAACCCATCGGCATTAAAACGTTATAACCCTGCATACGCAGGTGTCTAGCCATCACATCATTGATGGTGTAATTGCGGACGTGACCCATGTGCAACTTACCGGATGGATAAGGCAACATAGAACAAGCATAAAACTTAGGCTTGATTTGACCAGCGGCATTTTTTGCATATTCTTCTACGCGGTACACATCAAGGGTATTCCACTGCTCTTGCACTTGAGATTCAATCAAGCGATGATCGTAAACTTGCATCAGACTTCCATTAGTTCAAAAAATAGTTGTTTTTATAGTTGATGTAAACCAAGTACATCGTACATATCAAAAAATCCGGATTGTTTATCACTCAAAAAGCGGGCAGCACGCACTGCCCCCTGAGCATAAGACATGCGAGTAGCGGATTTATGGGTGATCTCAATACGCTCACCATCACCTGCAAACAATACTGTGTGATCTCCAACAATATCTCCACCACGAATAGTTGCAAATCCTATTGTGCCTGCCTTGCGCTCACCCGTATGTCCTTCTCTGGATAAGACTGAACAATCTTTTAAATCTTTGTTTTGCGCTTTAGCAATCACCTGACCCATCTTCAAGGCTGTACCTGACGGCGCGTCTACTTTATGCTTGTGATGCGCTTCAATAATTTCTACGTCATAACCTTCGTTCAAAATCTTGGCGGCTAACTCAAGTAACTTGAGCGTCGCGTTAACGCCAACACTCATATTGGGTGCAAAAACAATAGCTATTTTTCCGCTATAGCTTGTTAACTCTTGTTGCTGTTCTTCAGTTAAACCCGTGGTTCCAATAATCATATTGATACCATGCTGAGCACAGTATCTTGCATGATTAAGAGTACCTTCAGGTCTTGTGAAATCTATTAAGTATTGTGCATTGGCAAGACCATCTGATAATTGATCAGTAATGCTAATGCCGGTATTAATACCCCAGGAAGCTCCCGGATCTGTTCCCAATGCTGGACTACCTGTAATATCTAGTGCGCCAACAAGTTCTGCATCATCTGCCGCAAGAATTGTTTCAATGAGCATTTTTCCCATTCGACCAGATGCACCTGCTACGGCTATTCGTAATGATTCGTCCATGAATAACTCCTTAAGATCTAGGGATTAACGCGTGTTCCACCAGGCGGAATGCCAGCACCACTCGTTGGATTCGGAAACGCTGGTACAGGATTAACTGGAGCATTTTCGTCTAAAGCTCTTAAATTGACCTTATTGTCAATTTTGCGACGATTCTTTTTAAGTTCGTCCACTTCGTCAATGAAGCCTTGCTCAGTCGGAACTTCTTCTGCATCAATTTTGGCTAACTGCACACCATTGAAGGTTAAAGTGACTTTACGAATTTCTACTTGTTGGGTATCGCCAACCCTGTAAGAGAAGATATAGTCCCAACGATTTGGATGGAACATATCGACAATAAGAGGAGATCCAACAATTTGTCTAATCTGATCTTTTGTCATTCCTGGACGAATAGAATCTAATTGCTCTTTAGATACAAAATTTCCTTGCACAATATCAGGGCGGTAAGGATTAAATAATTTACTGATAATAGGTCGATCTATTTTGTCAGTAATCGGCTTATTATCCAAGCTCGTGCATGCAGTAGCTAGAGTGAGTAAACACATACATAAGCCAAGGTAGCCTACGCGCTTTATTGAGAAATTTAGACCTGAACGTTTTTGCATATGAAATCGTATTATTATGTAGTTAGATTTTAACGCTTAACTGATGAACGCCCTATTTATTTGTAAATACACCTCATTTTAATGTTTGATACGAAACGAATTACCCATGACAAGTAAATCTTCCACCAGTGACCTTCGCGATATCGGTCTTAAAGTAACAGGCCCCAGAATCAAGATTTTGGAGTTTTTTCATCAAAATCCGGGTGCCCACTATAGCGCTGATGACCTCTATATTGCCCTATCCAAAGAGGGTTTAGATATCGGACTAGCAACTGTGTACCGTGTTTTAACCCAATTTGAACAAGCAGGAATTTTGCTCAGGAACCACTTTGAGTCCGGAAAAGCTGAAGGAAAAGCAATTTTTGAACTGAACGAAGGCGTTCACCATGATCATTTAGTCTGCTTAGATTGTGGCCATGTTGAAGAGTTTGTCGATGCAGCAATTGAAACCCGTCAACGAGAAATTGCTGAAAAACTAGGATTTGACCTTCAAGAACACGCCTTAGCTCTTTACGGAAGCTGTACTAAGAAAAATTGTCAGTGGAAAAAGAAATAGGGTTTTTATTTATTTCCACAGCTCACGTCGCGAACCTTCAAGTAACTCCTTGATAGCCATCTCGTAATGAAACTTATTGTGTGATTCTTTGACAGACTGACCCTCTAGTGCCATAGATTGTCTAATGGGACTTATTTGCTCATTTACAACTAATTTTGCACGGTCAATCAAATGTTGTTTTAGGCTAGTTCGTGGTAACAGTACATATTGAAGTTCACAATCAAGTGCTTCTGCCATTTTGCGAAGACTAGCAAGAGTGATGGAGTCTGATGCCTCTGCTTTTTCTAACTTATGTACTCCAGCATCTGACATTCCAAGTCTTCGCGCAAATGCTACTGCAGACATTCCAAGTGACTCACGAATTACACGGACCCACCCTAATTTAGGACGTGAGCTAATTTGCGCTGCCCTCCATGATGTTAGCAGTGCGTCCATTTGCTCAAGTTGAAGCTCTCGGAACTTTCTTTCCATACAACCTTTAGGTTTAATTTATATTCAATAATCATAACCTATAGGTTTGATTCATGTCTTAAAGATTGCTCGTTAGAATACTGTCCATGAAGTAGTTAGCAATACGATTTGAAGGCATTATTAAATTGGAAAATTTTTTAAGCACCATCTTTGTCGCATCAAATATTTCTGGTGCAGTTAATGCAAACATGATTTGACAGATATTACAAATAATACGAAAAGTCGAAGGATTTCTTTAGAAACCTTATCCCGCTTTTAATGACACATGGGTACATAATTCATCCCATGGTGCTGATAATTTTCGTCCGTCCTGCAATAAAAGTCCCGCTGTAATTAAAATGCTCACATCATTATGAACATTTTTATAGTCTCTGCCTAATGCTAATGCTAATGCCCTAGTATTTTCAGCACCATTTTGTCTAACGTATCTTAGTAAATCTAAACGTCGAGGTGATAATGTATCCAGCATTGTTTGAACGTCAAGGAAAGTTATATTAGTTTCGTTTACTTCTATACCTTTAGACGCCTGATTCCAAGCATTGGTAAATCGATTTGCCATATCTCTAAGACTTCCGACATGGACTTGAACTTTAGTCGATTTTTTCATATTTAAACCTTTCTATGTCAGCCAAGAAATCAGAAACAAGCTTCTCAATTTTCATAACAAACAATTCTTATTTCATCTGGACCATAAAATAATCGATATTGGAATCCATGAAACCTGTCTTTAGTCGACTTGGTAATTTTCCAAATCACCATCTCTAAGATATGAGAAATTGGTTACCAAGTTTTAATTCGAGGTAAATTCTATTATTTCTATTCGTAATGATAACGACAGGCAATAACTACCAATTGATCCATTTCAATGGCATAAACTAATCTATTAACATCATCGATTCGCCTAGACCACAATCCCGATAAATTTTCTTTTAAAGGCTCTGGTTTTCCAATCCCATCCTCAGGATCTCTCATTGCATCTTTGATCAATAAATTAATTCGTTTAAGAGTCTTTTTATCTTGTACCTGCCAATATAGATAATCTGACCATGCTGCATTTGTCCAAACTAACTTATTTAACATCTACTAGAGCCTTTGTTTTGATTTGCCCTTTTCGGTATTGTCCCAAGGACTTCTCCAAATGCTTGAGATTGGCTGGTGATTTTAATAAATGAAAAGTTTCCATCATGCTGTTGTATGTGTCTAAAGACATTACAACGGCATCATCAGCATCTCTTCGAGAGATAATAGTTACATCACAATCATCGACCACTTGATCAATGACTTGCTTAAATTGATTTCTAGCATCAGAAAAATTAATTACGCGCATAACATACTCCAACTTGTTCAATATATAGTACAAGTATACTTCATTCTTACTAATTTACAAAACAATAATAATGTAATGGGTAATATCAAAAAAATACCCCACTTAAAGTGAGGCATTATTTCAACTATATTTTTAGATGGTAAATCTAATTACCATCTCAAGAATTAAATTCTGAATTACTTGGCAGCCATCAATGCTTGTGTTGCATTGAGCATCTGAACACTGTAACCCCATTCATTGTCATACCATGAAAGCACTTTAACGAGTTTGCCATCTTTAGAAACTCTTGTTTGAGTACTGTCAAAAATACTAGGAATAGGATTATGGTTAAAGTCAACGGATACAAGTGGCAATGTATTAAATGCCAAAATACCTTTTAACTCGCCCTCACTAGCAGCTTTAAGTAACTGATTAACTTCTTCAACACTTGTAGGTCTTGAAGCTGTAAATGTTAAATCAACAACAGAAACATTGATTGTTGGCACACGCATTGCAAAGCCATCAAACTTACCCGCTAATGCTGGCAAAACAAGTCCTACAGCTTTAGCAGCTCCAGTTTTTGTCGGAATTAAACTCATCGTTGCTGAACGCGCACGACGCATATCTTTGTGATAAACATCCGTTAAGACTTGATCATTCGTGTATGCATGAATCGTTGTCATTAAGCCCGCATCAATACCAATATTTTCTAATAATGGTTTAACCAAAGGAGCTAAACAATTTGTAGTACAACTCGCATTGGAAACCACTTGATCTGTGGCTTTAAGAACATGGTGGTTCACACCATACACAATAGTTGCATCAACGTCTTCACCACCTGGCGCAGAAATTAATACCTTTTTTGCGCCCTGCTGGATGTGCACCATTGCTTTTTCTTTTGTAGTGAATGCACCAGAGCACTCTAAGACCACATCAACCTGATGCTCACCCCAAGGTGTTTCTAATGGGTTACGCGTGGAATACATTTTGATACGGTCGTTGTTGATGACTAAGTAATCACCATCAACACTTACCTTGGCATTAAAACGGCCATGCGCAGAATCAAATTGTGTGAGGTGCGCATTAATATCAATACCACCTAAACCATTGATTGCTACTACCTGAATATCATTACGCTGTTCTTCATAAATTGCACGTAAGACCATGCGTCCAATTCGACCATATCCATTAATTGCTACACGTATTGCCATTTTTTTCCTCTTGTTTCCAATTACTCAGTATTGATGAACTATGGGCATTATTGTATTACCCCAACAGATTGAGAGCCGTTTTTTCGATATTCTCCGCGGTTAATCCAAAGTGGTGATACAAAACTCCGGCAGGTGCTGACTCGCCGAAAGTATCAATTCCATGAACAGCATCACAAGCATATTTCCACCAGAAATCTGTCACACCGGCTTCAATCGCAATACGCGGAACACCCGCTGGTAATACCTCAGATTTGTAAGCAATACTCTGTTGATCAAATGTTGTCGTAGAAGGCATAGAAACGACATTCACTGCCTTACCGAGAGACTCAAGGCGCTTAGCTACTTCCATCGCTAAACCAACTTCAGAGCCTGTAGCAATCAATACTAACTTAGGTGCCTTAACACCATGTATTACATAGCCACCTTTGGCAATGTTCGCAATCTGCGTTTCATCCTTTGGCAGATATGGGCAATTTTGACGACTAAAAACAAGTGTACTTGGGCCATGGCGACGCTGTACCGCATGCGCCCAGGCTACAGCAGCTTCTGTTGTATCCGCTGGACGCCATACATCCATATTCGGAATCAAGCGCAAACTAGCCAAATGCTCAACCGCTTGGTGCGTTGGACCATCTTCACCCAAACCAATAGAGTCGTGGGTAAAAACAAAAATGCTACGAATCTTCATGAGCGCAGCCATGCGTAAGGCATTACGGCTGTAGTCTGAGAAGGTTAAAAATGTTGCTCCAAATGGAATATAACCGCCATGCAATGCAATACCATTCATGATGGCACTCATACCAAACTCACGCACTCCGTAGTTGATATGGTTACCCCATTGGTCCTTACGCAATGCTACACAAGTACTCCAATTGGTGAGGTTTGATCCTGTCAAATCCGCAGAACCACCTAAAAACTCCGGTAAAGATTTTGCTAAACCTTCAATTGCATTTTGACTCGCTTTACGCGTCGCAATGGTCTCTGCCTTAGCAACCGTTGCAGCAATTAAGTCTTTTGCAGCTTGCTCAAATGCTTCAGGTAAATCACCAGCAGTTCTCCTTAAAAATTCTTTTGCTAAATCAGGATAAGCAGTTTGATAAGCTTTAAATTCATGTTGCCATATCTGCTCAGTTGCAATACCCTCTTCCTTGGCATCCCACAAGTCATATATTTCTTGTGGAACCATAAATGGTGGATGTTGCCATCCCAATGCTTCTCTTGTTGCAGCGATTTCATTGGCACCCAATGGTGCGCCATGAACCTTGTCTGAATCAGCTAGATTTGGAGAGCCTTGACCAATTTTGGTTTTACAAGCAATTAAAGTAGGCTTGCCGTTATTCATAGATTTGGCATATGCAATTGCATTAGATACTTCAACTGCGTCATGACCATTGATGTCACGAATCACATTCCAACCATAAGATTCAAAACGCTTAGGTGTGTCATCGTTAAACCAATTTACAACACGACCATCAATCGAGATGCCATTGTCATCCCATAAAGCAATTAATTTACCAAGTCCTAAAGTACCAGCTAATGAACATGCTTCATGGCTAATACCTTCCATCAAGCAACCATCACCCATAAATACATAGGTGTAATGATTGACAATCATATGTCCAGGACGATTAAATTCTTCTGCGAGTAAACGCTCTGCGAGTGCCATACCTACTGCATTAGTAATACCTTGTCCTAATGGACCTGTAGTTGTCTCAACACCAGGTGTTACACGATATTCAGGATGACCTGCAGTCTTACTGTGGAGTTGACGGAAGTTTTCTATTTCAGACATGGGTAAGTCGTACCCAGTCAAATGCAATACTGCATAAAGCAACATGGAACCATGTCCATTAGAGAGTACAAATCGATCACGATCTGCCCATAAAGGATTTTTTGGATTGTGCTTTAAATGATGCGCCCATAAGGCAGTGGCAATATCTGCCATCCCCATTGGCATGCCAGGATGGCCAGAATTTGCTTTTTGGACTGCATCCATTGCTAAAACACGTATGGCTGTCGCCATAATCTGATGATGATCTGGAGTTAATTGGGTAGGCATTTTTTAATGTAGGTAAGATTTTTAAGACTTTAGGGAAGTTTTATTTTAACATTCGAGTTATGTCACATTTTTATCTTCCAGTTAATTGGTCAGAAAACCCTATTTTCGCTCCCATCGAGTTGCGTCATCACCTTCGGGTTCGAAGAATAAGGGTCGATCAAGAATTTCAGGTTTTTGATGGCAAAGGCCTTGTAGCAAATGCCCGTATGACCCATGAACCCACTGATAAACAAACTATTCTTTCTTTATCAGATATCAGGACCGATACTTCTTTAGAAGCACCTTATGCCTTAACCTTGATTCAAGGTTTAGCTGCAAATGAAAAAATGGATTGGGTCATCGAAAAAGCCGTAGAGCTCGGAGTAAGCCACATCATTCCTCTTCAAATGGACCGCAGTATCGTTCGACTCGATGATAAAAAAGCAGATAAAAAACTCGCGCATTGGGAACAAATCATTATTGCAAGTTGTGAACAATGTGGTCGAACTGTTTTACCTACTATCGAATCACCACAAACACTCAAGCAATATTTACAAAATTTACCCGAAGCGCAGGATTTGCTATCACTCTATTTATCACCGACGGCTGATATAAAACTAATTAGTGTTTTAAAAAGAGCACCCGGTCAAGGAATGCGAATCATGATTGGACCTGAGGGAGGATTCTCTCCAGATGAAGATTTGGCTATTGCTGCAAAAGGCTTTACAGGTGTCAGCTTAGGAAAGCGGATTCTAAGAACAGAAACAGCTGGCATCGTTGCGATGTCAGCTGCACATAGTCTTTGGGGACAGTTCTAATTAATTCGCGAAAGAATAAAATACGCGGTAAGGAACACGGCGCTCTGCCCAATATTCAACAGCATCACGGAAAACATCAAGTAATGTTTCACGCGCATCTTTGTCAAATTTGAGAGTGCTTGGCAAACCTTCTAGAACTACAACAAAACCAGGCTGTGGGCCAGATTTGTCAATTAAAGTTGTCAATGCATCTAATAAGGGATCGTAGTTCTTAGCTTGCTGTTTTGTGAAGTGATATGCCTTAGCAATAGAATCTAACACTTCACTCTTTGTGTAAGCATGGGATGCATTGGCATACACAAAGTGTTGGCCAAGCTCACTCGCTGCTTCCATAAGCTCTTCAGTTCTAAATGCACGAATAGATTGAACAATATTTGTTCTAACACTTCTTAACATTGCAGCAGGTCCGCCATCACGAATTGCTAAAGCAGTTCTCCAAGATGGTGCGGGTTTTTTGGGAGGAATTGCACTTAAATCGCGCAAAACGTTTCCGCTTGGATACAGACGATTACTATAATAATTTGAAGATGGTGTGCTAGACATATTCATACCTACATATTGACCTGAATGGCCTGGGGTGGACTCATGGCTGTGATCAACGGTCTGATCTTCTTCCCAGCCAGCGATTGAAGCGTTTTCTGGAATGTTTGTAATCATAATCATTAAAGATTACTCTTTTCTTACAAATTTGACAAGTAGTCTCTGGGAAAATATTTAATAAACCATTGATTTATAACAAAATAAATTTTTGTAAGTTAATACTGACTACAAGTTTTAAGAATGAGAAAAATCCAAGAATGTTTTAAATTCAAACACTTAGTAAATAAAAGAAGTTAGTAATACCTGATTGTTTTCCTCATTCTTATGAATTTTTACTATCAATTTTGATAGTTCATACATAGTTTTTCTCACAAAATCTCTTGAAAAAAAGTTGACACTCAAACAAGCTTTAGGTTTCTTGCTTTTTCCATTGCCCTTTTTAATTCTTCATTTGGCTTGAACCCACCCTTTAACGCTTGAGTAAATTTTGTAAAGTCTTTTTCTATGAGAGATAGCTGAGTTTCTTTATCAAGGATCTGACGCTCTTTTTCAGTAAGATTTCTCATAAATTGACCTTGTTATGAACCAGCTTAGCCTGTAGTGCGCTTTTTAAATATTTATGGGATTTACTTGGTAGCATTTCGAAGCATTAGGGCAGTTTTCTTGATCAAAATCCATTGCATCTCTGCTGAAATAATACCCTACACAATCAATATAAATTTGAAATTAACCCTGCTAGGAAAATATTCAAAATTGACAAATATTAGCGCGGAATATCTTTAATACCTGGCGAAGAAGCTCCTAAAGCCATTAATCGCTCTGATGAACGCACTCGAATGAAAATCTTTAAGGCCTCGTTGAACAAATTACTTGAATCCATAGAGGGATCCGCAAGTTCAATCGCTTTTTCATAGAGCGAATCCTCTATTTCCACAGATACTCTCATTACATTTTTAGGATATTGATTATTTAGAACACCTTAACTTTTACTGTGTGTTTGCACATCCATCACAGCTAAGGTTGCCAAGTTAACAATTCTTCTAACGGTTGCAGACGGAGTCAAGATATGAACAGATTTTGCAGCGCCCAATAAAATCGGACCAATTGCAATTCCCTCTCCAGCAGACTGTTTTAGCAAGTTGTAAGAAATATTAGCTGCATCTAAATTCGGCATAACGAGTAAATTCGCTTCACTTCGCAGTGTTGTATCTTTAATCGTGCTCATACGAATCTTGTCACTAAGTGCGCTATCACCGTGCATCTCTCCATCAACTTCTAAGTTAGGTGCAACCTCTCTCAAAATAGCGAGCACTTCTCTCATCTTGAGAGCAGAAGCTTGATTAGATGATCCAAAATTAGAGTGTGACAAAAGTGCTACTTTAGGCACAATGTTGAACGAACGCATTTCTTTTGCTGCAAGCAAAGTAATTTGAGCTAACTCTTGGGCAGTTGGGTCATAGTTGATGTGAGTATCAACAATAAATAATTGTCGACTTGGAAGAACCAAAGCATTCATGGCTGCATATACAGAGGCATCAGGTTCATGCCCAATCACAACGTCAATGTAGTGAAGATGCGCTGAAGCATTTCCAACAATACCGCAAATCATTCCATCTGCTTGATTTTTACTAACCATCAAAGCAGCAATTAAGGTACTGCGTCTTCTTACCTCTAATTTTGCATAAGACTCAGTTACACCTTTACGTTTTGTTAAGTTATAAAAAGTTTCCCAGTAATCGTTAAAACGATCATCTTTGGCTGGATCAGTAATGGTGTAGTCAACATTACGCTCAAGACGAAGACCTAATCGCTCGATACGTCTTTCTATAACATCTGGTCGACCAATCAAAATTGGCACAACAATACCTTCATCCACAAGAACTTGCACAGCACGTAAGATTCTTTCGTCTTCACCTTCGGCAAAGACAATGCGTTTTTGCGAAGCAGGAACTTTTTTGGCCGCTGAAAATAGCGGTTTCATGATAGTTCCTGAGTGATAGACAAATTGCTCAAGCTGAGCTTGATATGCAGAAAAATCAGTAATCGGACGAGTCGCCACACCGGAATCCATCGCAGCTTTAGCAACCGCTGGAGAAATGATCGTAATCAAACGTGGATCAAATGGTTTTGGAATGAGGTACTCTGGACCGAAGGAAATATTCGAGGTTCCATAAGCTGAAGCAACTACTTCACTTTGCTCAGCTCTTGCTAATTCAGCAAGCGAGTTGACAGCTGCAATTTCCATTTCGCGAGTAATGGTAGTTGCACCCACATCTAATGCCCCTCTAAATACAAATGGGAAACATAAAACATTATTAACCTGATTAGGATAATCTGTTCTTCCAGTTGCAATGATGGCGTCAGGTCTTACTTCCATGACCTCTGCAGGATGAATCTCTGGAGTAGGATTGGCCAATACAAACACGAGTGGATTTGGTGCCATTTTCTTGACCATCTCTTGCGAGACAACACCACCAGCAGATAAACCTAACAAAATATCAGCATCAGCAATAACGTCAATCAGCTTTCTGGCAGCCGTTTCTTTTGCAAAAACATCTTTATCAGGATCCATCAGTTCTTTACGACCCTGATAAACAACTCCAGCTAAGTCAGTAACCCAAATGTTCTCAACACGCATTCCTAAATCAACTAATAATTTAAGACATGCTAAAGCTGCAGCACCCGCACCAGATGTTACTAATTTCACATCTTTAATATCTTTGTTAACAATTTTTAAGCCATTCGTAATGGCTGCACCAACAACAATCGCAGTTCCATGCTGATCATCATGGAAGACAGGAATCTTTAAGCGCTCACGCAATTTACGCTCAACATAAAAACAATCAGGCGCCTTAATGTCTTCTAAATTAATCCCGCCAAATGTTGGCTCCAAAGCAGCAATTGCTTCTACCAATTTATCAGGATCGTTTTGATTGAGCTCAATGTCAAAAACATCGATACCAGCAAATTTTTTGAATAGGACAGCCTTACCTTCCATTACAGGCTTACTTGCCAAAGGACCAATATTGCCTAGGCCAAGCACCGCTGTTCCATTGGTAATCACGCCCACCAAATTACCTCTTGAGGTATATTTAAATGCATTGGCCGGATCCGCAACAATCTCCAAACATGCTGAAGCAACACCAGGTGTGTAAGCTAAAGCTAAATCACGCTGATTAGTTAATTGTTTTGTTGGAGATACTGCGATTTTTCCAGGTCTTGGAAATTCATGATATTCGAGAGCAGCCTGTCTTAAATTGGCGGCTTGATCATTTTGTGTTTTACTTGTCTCTTGACTCATATTTTCCCGTTACGCTGTTACTAGATTTTTAATTACTTTACGCTATTTATTTTGACAACTAATAGAAACTATCATGAATTTTGAAGATTCTGACTCGATTGGCGAATTTGATGTCATCAAACGCTACTTTTTTCGTCAAAACTCATCAATCCCAAATTATGCTCCTAATCATCCAACTGTTTTACTTGGGATTGGGGATGATTGCGCTCTCCTAAAAGCCCCCCCTTCTGGTGAAATGCTTGCCATCACCAGCGATATGCTCATCGAGGGTCGTCACTTTTTTAAAGATGCCAATCCAAACCTTCTAGGCCACAAGTGCTTAGCTGTTAATTTATCAGATTTGGCAGCTATGGGTGCAAAACCACTTGCCTATACCCTTAGTATTGCAATGCCATCAGTGCGGACAGAATGGCTGGCTCCCTTCGCAAGTGGTTTGCACGCTTTAGCTGATCAATTTAATTGTGCACTTATCGGTGGAGATACGACAGCAGGTCCCTTAACAATCTCTATTACCGCCATTGGGAGTGTTTTGCCGAGCCAAGCTTTACGTCGGGATGGTGCAAAAGTTGGGGATGATATTTGGGTTTCCAATACAGTGGGAGATGCAAGGCTTGTTCTGGGGTTTAGACGCCGCGAATGGCTTTTAGAATTACCTTGGGAAGAAATCGCTCATCGAATGGATAGCCCTAGCCCGCGTGTAGATTTAGGTTTGGGATTAAGAGGTATTGCGCATAGTGCGATTGATATCTCAGACGGACTTTTAGGGGACCTTAAGCATATCCTTGAATCTTCTAAAGTAAGTGCTAACATTTGGATCGACGAAGTGCCTTGTTCACCACTTTTAAAAGAGGTTTCTTTAGAGTTGCGACGTTTATGCACTTTAAAAGGTGGTGATGATTATGAGTTATGTTTTACCGCCCCCAAAGAAAATAGAGTCTTGGTTGAGGAACTTGGAAAAAAATGTCAGTTACCACTCACGCGTATCGGAGAAGTCACAGCTCTTCAAGATAAAAAGAAACGTCTGCAACTTTTAGATAAAGATCATTTACCATTACCCACTGATCTTGCTAGACAATATACGCAATCTTTTGATCACTTTAAATAAGTATGGATACATCAAATTTGCCCCTACCCAATCGCCACTGGATGATGAGTAAACCATGGCGCTTGTTTGCTTTTGGTTTTGGGAGTGGTCTTAGCTCTATAGGCCCTGGAACAGTAGGCACCCTTTGGGCCTGGGCAGTCGGTTTAATATTCCAATCTTTTTTTGCTGAATACACCAAAAGCGATGGAATTATTCTTCTTACACTAGGCTTTTTACTGGGATGCTGGGCTTGCGGTAAATGCGGCGAAGAATTAGGCAAGCCAGATCATTCCGGAATGGTTTGGGACGAAATCATTGCTTTTTGGTTGGTGTTACTACTGATATTGCCAAGTTCGTGGAAAATACAGACTTTGGGTTTTATAGCGTTTCGTTTTTTTGATATCGCCAAACCAGGTCCAATACGTTGGGTAGATGCTTACTTTAAGACTTGGAACGGTGAGGGGTTTTTTGGAAAGTGGCCAAGTTTGTTTCGTGGATTCGGCGTCATGATCGACGATTTAATTGCTGCTTTTTTTACTTTAATAGTTATTTCTGTATTTATTAAGTTAGGTATGCACTGATGAATTCAACAAATTTACAAAGCAATGTTTCTAAATTAGCGCAAATATTGCTGTCTAGAAAGATTTCTATTTGCACCGCAGAATCCTGTACTGGAGGTATGGTAGCTGCTGCTCTAACAGATCTATCTGGTTCTAGTAACTGGTTCGAAAGAGGCTTTATTACCTATAGTAATGAATCTAAAAATCAACACCTCGGTGTACCAATGGATCTAATCCAAACCCATGGTGCTGTGAGTGTCTCTGTTGCCACTGAAATGGCAAGAGGCGCGATAGTGCACAGCAATGCACAAGCTTCTTTAGCAATCACCGGCGTTGCGGGTCCAACAGGCGGAAGTTTAGAAAAACCCGTAGGCTTCGTTTGTTTTGCCTGGGCTTTAGAAAAAAATGGTGAAATCATTGTGCAAAGTGAAGGTGTCCCTTTGCTAAGTCCTCAAGATACGATTACTGATCAAACTCGCCTGCATGTGCGCACGCTAGCGCGTGATTACGCGATTGCTGGCATGATCAGCCGTTTAGAAAAAGAATTTAATTAAGCTCCAACAGCACGAATACTATCGCGAGTGGCAATTGCCACTTTGCGTGCTGCTGTAGCAAAGTCTTGGTCCTGACTAGCGTACAAAATAGCTCTAGAGGAGTTAATTAGTAAATTGGTGCACCGGCCAGCCTTCACGGTTGCTATCGTGTCACCACCTTGGGCCCCAATACCTGGAATCAGTAGTGGCATCTCATCACCTACAATGCTGCGAACTTTTTCTATTTCAGTTGGAAAGGTTGCACCTACTACTAAACCCACTTGCCCAGAAGTGTTCCATTGCTTGGAAGCAAGTTCTGCCACTTTTTCGAATAATTTTTGATGAGGTTCTTGTTGCAGAGGTAAAAACTGTAAATCTGATCCTCCTGGATTAGAAGTTCTGCACAGAATAAAAACCCCACGATCACTGTAGGCTAAATAAGGTTCTAAGGAATCAAATCCCATGTAAGGATTAACGGTGACCGCATCTGCTTGGTAACGATCAAAAGCCTCTTTAGCGTAATGACTCGCTGTGGAACCTATGTCGCCACGTTTAGCATCGAGTATTACAGGAATATCTGGATAATTTTGATGAATATAATCAATAAGTTGCTCTAATTGATCTTCAGCTCGCTCAGAAGCGAAATAGGCGATTTGTGGCTTAAATGCACAGACTAAGTCAGCGGTAGCATCAACAATTTCACGGCAAAATGCATAAATCGCACCCCCATTACCACCGATGGAGGGAGGAAACTTAGAAATGTCTGGATCTAGGCCCACACATAGCATTGTTTGCTGTTCTTGGACACGTTTTTGATACTTTTGCACAAAACTATTTCCAGGTGTTTTGAGCGGTAAATTCATCTTCTGAGTCATAAAATCATTCCTAGTTCTTTTTAATAATATAAACTCTCTTACAATTCTAGTTGACAAGTATTTTTTTGGGCCCTCAAGATGATTAATTTATTTACACTCCAAAACGGCCGTTTAGCTCAAGAACAAGTGGAAGATCGTAATGAGCTTCTCAAATACCATGATCCTATTTGGATCGATGCCATTGAGCCTGATGATGAAGAATTGAGTTGGATTAAAGAAGCCTTCGGCGTAACTTTGCCTGAATTAGAAGAATTAGGTGACTTAGAAGCTTCTGCACGATATTTTGAAGGTGAAGATGGATATCTTCATATCCGTACTGACTTCTTATTGGATGAAGACGAAGTTTCACGTAACGTACGTGTAGCTTTTATTTTGACCAACAACACACTGTTCTCGATCCATGATGAAGATTTACCGGTTTTCCGCCTTGTAAGAATGCGAGCTCGTTTACGTCCTGGTTCTGTGAATGATGCTAAAGATGTTTTATTAGACCTCTATTCCACAGACGCGGAATATTCCGCCGACTCATTAGAGGAAGTGTACGAAAGCCTTGAAGAAGCTGGGAAAGTAGTTTTGGCGGATACCGTTACCGACCAAATCGCTGCTGGTGTTCTAGAAACAATTGCAAAAGAAGAAGACGTTAATGGTCGTATTCGTCGTAATGTTATGGATACACGTCGCGCACTTTCGTATTTAATGCGCAGCAAACTGCTCTCAGATCTTCAACAAGAAGAAGCACGCTTAATTTTGCGTGACATCGACTCACTCGAAAATCACACAGCATTTTTATTCGATAAGATTAACTTCTTAATGGATGCCACAGTCGGTTTTATTAATATTAACCAAAATAAAATTATTAAAATCTTCGCCGTTGTGTCCGTTGGTTTAATGCCTCCAACTTTACTAGCAAGTATTTGGGGGATGAACTTTGAATTTATGCCAGAACTTAAGCTAGCAATTGGCTATCCGGTTGCGCTGATCTCGATGGTACTGTCAACGATAGCACCACTTTGGTACTTCAAGCGTAAAGGTTGGATGGACTAATTTTTGGTGAAGTTGCGTTTATGAAAGACGCAACTTCTCTAATACCTGGGCTGTATTTAATCGCCCCTGACCAGCGATATTACGCCAAAGCTCAAACGCTACCGCTGCCTGCTCTACCAACATTCCCAAACCATCTTTAGCAGGAATAATCGCTAAGCGCATCTGCGCCATAAAATCGGTCTCTTTGCCATAGACCATGTCATAGGCTATCTGAACATTGTTAGGTTGATTCGCTAATCGTAATTTGGCAATGTGATTAACCTGTTCTTGAGTAAGAGGTGAAGTGCCATGCAATCCTGTAGAAGTTCCATTAATAATTAAATGAATGGGCTCTTGTATTTGCTGAATTTGAGTTGTGGGAAGGGCTTGTAATTGAACACCCGCATTGTTTGCCTCTTCAGTAAAACGCTCAACTATCATTTGAGCTTTTTCTAGGGTTCGATTAGCAATCCAAATATGCGCAGGATTTTTTTCTAAAAAAGGTAAGATCACACCCTGTACTGCCCCACCCGCTCCAAGGATAAGAATATTCTTGTTCGCAATAGGAAAAGGTTGTTGCTCAATATCTCTTACTAAACCAACACCATCAGAGTTGTCGCCACAAAACTGACCATTCTCTTTCCACAAAATATTTACTACGCCCGCAGCTTTTGCTCGGTCCGTTAAATGTGTGCAGAGTTCATATGCTTGCATTTTAAATGGCACAGTGACATTTAAGCCAAGCCCACCTCGGTCAAAAAAAGTATTCACGGTCTCAGTAAAGTGATCGACCTCTGAAAAAAGTTTGCCGTAATATATATTTTGTCCAGCTTGCTGAGCAAATTGCGCATGTATCATCGGCGACTTACTGTGTGCCACAGGATTACCAATAACGCCATATACATCTGTGCCAGGATGCATTGTGGGGTCAAGTTGTGTGTCTGAAGTATTCATGGTTTTGAGTGTGCAGCATTTAATTCTAATTGACTTTGACCACTTCCCATAACAAAGGTAAAAGTAGCAATCCAATCAATTACATCAAGTTGTGATTTCATACTGGGTGGAAACTTTTCAAATGGCGAACATGCTTGAATAATTGCTAATGTTTGTCTATCTAACTCAGCATCACCAGAACTTTTTTCAACCGTAGGTTTTTTAACAATGCGCCCATCACGATCAATACTAATCATCACAATCAAACTACCATATAAGGGCTTTCCTTGAGAGCGCGGAAAGTACTTTGTGCCATAGGCCTCAACTTTGTTACGCATGCTGTTGTAGTACTCTGCATAGACGACAGATTTGGCACTAGTGGAAGTCAGAACAGCCTTTCGAGGCCTCTGACTTTCTAACTCCATACGTTTAGATAACTCCGCCTCTAATGGGTCTGTAGACTCTTTTTGAACCGCTGTTTTTCCTGGTGTTGTTTTTTTAGACTGACTACCATCATCACGCATTGAACTGAGTAATCGATTTTGTTCTTCTTGTAAGGTGTTTAGTTTTTCTGCAATACCAGGCATCATCGGTGAAATCGAACTGGCCATAATGGGCTCTTCTTGCTGGCCCCCACCATTTAAATTGTGTTGCGCTAAGCGCTTCGGATTAACAGGCGCTATTTGACTTTGACTATTGACCAAGACAACCGCAAGAGGCTCTTTTAAATGCTTGGGATCAATGTCTGGTTCAGGCTTTTTGAGGAGCAACATCAACACGTGAAAACATACCGAAACCCCGATAGCGATGACAATCGATTTCTTGTACCACTGAATACCAGAAAATTCTGGCAAATTAACACTGGGATTAGGTGCTAGGCTGTTCATTAGTATCATTTTGAACAGGATCGTTAATAAGTTCAATCACGGGCTCAATGATCTCTTCTTCAATTTCAACATTACTGCCCGTAAAAGAACTCTCCATCAAATGAACCACTCTTACAGATGCTGTAAGCAATAGGGTGTCAATTGATAAAACTTCGAGCTCAACCCTAGACCCTCTCGGTGCGTTTTGTAATTCTGGCACATAGAGTCGAAGTGGTATTGGCTCAATCCTCACCATGCCTTCCTTTTGTACTCTGGCATAGGTATTCCAGGGAAAGCCTTGTGCTTGAATATATCTTAAGCACCAATATTTTTCTGCGATCTGTTGATAGGCGTTATAGGCAGTATAGTTTGCATCAAATTCTGCACAGAGACCCATGATCTTTGTGTCCTTGGGTACAAATGGTGCAACTAATTTAGCCATTACCCCCTGCTGAACATAGGCAATTAATTGCCATTGATTAACTAAGTCTGCATATCTGCGCAGAGGTGAGGTACACCATGCATAGTTCTCGACACCTAAGCCTTCATGACGACAAGGCGTAGTTTGCATCCTAGTACGCTGCGCACCCCAGCCTTGTTGTGCGCGATAAATAGCAGGTAAGTCATTCTGCGCTAACAATGATCCCCAAGTTCGATTACTAAAAATCATCCACTCAGCCACAATCGAATCAATGACTGAGCCACGCTGTCTAGAAGTAATAACAACTTGCCAGTCTTTGTCATCAATGTCAGTTCTTAATGCAGCTTCAGTAGGAATAGTCTTACCATCTGAGGTGATAATTTCAAAATTAAAATCTCTTGGTAAACTTCCTGGCTCTGGAGGTCCAAGTTTTTCTTCTTTTTGACCTGCAGCAACTCGCACTGTTTGCCTTTGAGCATGTAAGTTTTTAGCAGCCATCCAAAGTATTGCTAATTCATGTCGAAAAGGTATATCCGTTCTAGAAGAATCATCAATGGATACTTCATTAACTAAATGCTCTATATCTCCAAGTCGTAAATTACTCGCCATATAGACTTTTTCTAGAACAGTTCGCGCTGGAATTTGCTGATTGATCGCACCATCAGCATGGACTTGAACATATAAAGATATCGCAGGTCTCGCCTGATGCTCATTTAAAGAGAAAATTTCAATGACAGATTGCGGCAACATGGTGATTTTGCCACCCGGAAAATAAACCGTGGACATGCGTTGTTGCGCAATTTGATCCAAAGCATCATTGGGAACGATTGCAAGTCCAGGAACAGCAATGTGGACACCAATTTGGTAATTACCATCATCTAATGGAGTGACAGAAAATGCATCGTCGATTTCAGTAGTGCTAGCATCGTCAATCGAGAATGCTTTTACCTCTGCTAACGGTAATTGCTCAGCAACTTTATTCCACTGTGCTTCTTGCAATTTAGCATCACTCGGGAATCCAATACCCTTTGGAAAAAATTCTTTTAAAAATTTCCCCTGATGAATCGCAAGTGCTGATTGAATCGCTCCAAGTTGGAGTAATAGCTGTGCTGGATTAATCCCTAATTGTTGACTTGCGGCATTTAATGCTTTGTAGGTAATGCCATTTTTATCAGGACTCCAAAGCAGCTGTTGGGCATTTTTGGCAATCTCTTCGGGCAACTGCCCTTGAATCATGGCATCTTCCCACTCTTTTTGGAGTATCGCTTCTTTACGTTTTCTCTCAACAGAGGCAAGGGCTGCTTTTAATTGTTCTTCTGGTGCCTTTAAAAACTGACCACGACCTTTTCTTCTGAAATAGATAGGCGCACTTTGTAGTGCAATGGCAAGCGCTATGATCTGGTCTGATTTGACGCCATCACCAAAGTAATCTTTTGCAATAAGCTCAAACTGAAACTCGCCTTCAGGTGCGCATTCCCATAAAAAATCCATGTCAATCTGCCCAGCTAATTCTTGTGCTTGAGAAATCGCCTTCTCTAATTCAAGATTAGCCCAACTAAACCAGACGTCCTTAGACTTTAATTTAATTCTCTTACCAAACTGGGTTTGTGCCGCATGATGATCTGCTCCAAGAACAAAAGCACCTATGGTTGTGGCTCCTTTGATTTCGCCACCCTCTTCATAAATAAAATGCATATTTATGCCAAAGCCTTGAGTAGTAGCTGATGAACACCACCAAAACCACCATTACTCATCACCAAAATATGATCACCTGGCTTAGCTACAGCTCGGATGGCTTGGACCAATGGTTCTAACTGATCAAAACTTTGTGCTTTAGGTCCCATCGGATGCATCGCTTCTTGTAAGTCCCAGCCAAGTGCTGATTTACCTTCTTTTGCACCATAAGCAAATACTAAGTCTGCTTGTACCAAACTATCCGGTAATTGTTGTTTCATTACCCCAAGCTTCATGGTGTTAGAGCGCGGCTCTAGTACCGCAATTAATCGTTCTTGGCCTATACGTCTTCTCAGACCATCTATAGTGGTCGCTATTGCTGTTGGATGATGGGCAAAATCATCATAAACACAAATTTGGTTCACTTCACCAACGAGCTCTAATCGACGCTTCACATTTTTAAAACTTCCAAGTGCTGCAGCACTATCTGCTGGAGATATTCCAACATGCTCTGCAGCCGCAATAGCCGCTAAGGCATTCATTTGATTATGTCGACCTGCAACATTTGCGTCTAAGTTCCACTGAACCTTGGCAACTTCTTGCCCACTTTTTTTAACTAGTAATCCATCATTGTCTAAATTATCAAAAGACCATGTGGATTGAGGATTTTTATTTCCAAAATACTCAACAGGAGACCACGCCCCTCTTTGGATGACATCAATGAGAGATTGTTCATCTCCATTAACAATCAGTCGACCATTTACGGGAACGGTTCTGACCAAATGATGAAACTGCGTTTGTATTGCCCCAAGATCTGGAAATATATCAGCATGGTCGTATTCCAAATTATTCAAAATGGCAGTACCAGATCGGTAGTGAACAAACTTACTTCTTTTATCAAAGAATGCTGTGTCGTACTCATCTGCTTCAATGACAAACAAAGGCTTCTTACCAGTTGGATTACCGATTCTGGCTGAAACATCAAAATTATTCGGTACACCACCCACCAAATAGCTTGGTGAGCGCGCATTTGCCTCAAGGATCCAAGTCAACATAGCCGTTGTGGTGGTTTTACCATGCGTTCCTGCCACAGATAAAACATGATGGTGCTGCAAAATTTGCTCACCTAACCACTGTGGACCAGAAATATAGGGCAAACCTGCGTTTAAAATAGCTTCCATGAGTGGATTACCCCTAGAAACAACATTGCCAATGACAAATAAATCCGGTTTGAGGGACAATTGGTCTGCAGCAAAACCTTCTATAAGGGAAATGCCTTGAGCTTCAAGTTGTGTACTCATCGGTGGATAAACATTGGCGTCGCAACCAGTGACCTGATGTCCGGCTTGACGAGCGATAGCGGCTATACCCCCCATGAAGGTGCCACAAATACCTAGAATATGTAAGTGCATCCCGTAATTTTATCGAAGGAATTGGAATGACTGAAGAATTAAATAAAAAAGAAGCTTTAAAGAAGCAATTTCCCCTCCTTCTCATGTTGTCATTAATCGGTCTGGCTAGCCTAATCATTGGTTTTGGCGCATCGTATTTGCAACATCAAGAAAGTTCCGCAGATCTGCCCAATGAGGTCTATCAAAATTTCCTGAAGGCAAATTGGAACGATCCACAGAATCAAACGATAGATACAAGCACCTGGAAAGATAAAACTTTAGTGATTAACTTTTGGGCCTCTTGGTGCCCACCCTGCGTTGAAGAAATGCCACTCCTTGCAAAACTGAGCCAAGGTGCTGACCCACAAAAAGTGGTATTCATCGGTATCGGTATCGATTCACCTAGCAATATTCGTGAATTTCTGAGTAAAACATCAGTTCCTTATCCCATCGTCGTCGGTGGTATGGATGGCAGCACTTGGGGTAAACAACTGGGTAATGAACAAGGCGCTCTACCCTATACCGTGATTATTGATCCAAAAGGTAAAAAAGTATTCTCTAAATTAGGCAAAATTACCGAAGATGACGTCAATAAGTCAATTTTAAAGCTGATTCAATAAGTTTTAAGAGCATTTGCCGTATTTTTAGATTTAATTAAAATCTTTTTTTATCGCTAAATTGCGTTTTTAGGGTTTTTTACCCTTTCGATGGGATATACTAGGAATATTCGTAAAGAGTCTTTCCAAGGAAATCACCGAAGATGAGCGCAGATAAACACCAAATCGGTTCAATTCTTGTTATACAAGGACCTAATCTTAATTTATTAGGTACTCGTGAGCCTGAAATTTATGGCCATGAAACCCTCGATGATATTCATCGTCAACTTCATAGCCAAGCCCAAGAGTCGGGGGTACATCTTGATACTTTCCAAAGTAATCACGAAGGCGAAGTGATTGATCGTATCCACCAAGCCAAAAAAGATGGCGTGCAATTTATCATTATTAATCCAGGTGGCTATTCCCATACGAGCGTCGCAATTCGTGACGCACTTGTCGGGGTGAGCATCCCTTTTATTGAAGTCCATTTATCCAATATTCACCAACGTGAGTCTTTTAGACACCATTCTTATTTTTCAGATGTGGCAGTTGGGGTGATCTGTGGTCTGGGCTCAATCGGTTATCGACTCGCTCTTGAAGCAGTGATCGCAAAAATAAAACATTAATACTTCAAAATACCTATAAATTAACTACTAAAGGATGTTCCATGGATTTGAGAAAACTCAAAACGTTAATTGATCTTGTTGCTGAATCAGGCATCTCTGAACTAGAAATCTCTGAGGGAGAAGAAAAAGTAAAGATTGTGAACCATAGAACTACCGCAGCAGCTCCTTCCGTTCAACAAGTTTACATTCCACCTTCCGCACCATCTCAAGTTATTTTGGAGCAAGAAGCAAGCGCACCAACTGCAAATAGTGCCCCTGCTGTAGAAGCAGCTCCAGAAGGTAATGTCATGCGATCACCAATGGTGGGTACTTTCTATCGTGCCCCAAATCCTGAATCTCCAGACTTTGTTAAAGTGGGTGATCGCGTAAAAGTGGGTCAAACCCTTTGTATCATCGAAGCAATGAAACTCCTCAATGAGATTGAGTCAGAGTTTGATGGCGTAGTACAAAAAATCCTCGTTGAAAACGCACACGGTGTTGAATTTGATCAACCTTTGTTCGTGATCGCCTAAAGGGGACGACATGTTTGACAAAATCCTTATCGCCAATCGCGGCGAAATAGCACTGCGTATTCAACGCGCATGCCGAGAACTCGGCGTTAAAAATGTTGTGGTGTATTCAACTGTCGATAAAGATGCGAAATACGTCAAATTAGCAGATGAAGCTGTTTGTATCGGGCCTCCTCCATCACCTTTAAGTTATCTAAACATGCCTGCGATTATTTCTGCAGCAGAACTAACCGAAGCTCAGGCAATTCATCCTGGTTATGGCTTCTTGTCCGAAAATGCAGATTTTGCTGATCGCGTAGAAAAATCTGGATTCGCTTTTATCGGTCCAACAGCAGAATCTATTCGTTTAATGGGTGATAAAGTTTCTGCTAAACAAGCCATGATCGCCGCTGGCGTTCCTTGTGTTCCAGGATCTGATGGGGCATTGCCAGATAATCCAAAAGAAATTTTAGCGATCGCTAAAAAAGTTGGTTACCCAGTCATTATCAAAGCAGCAGGTGGAGGTGGTGGTCGAGGTATGCGCGTGGTGCATATTGAATCACAACTTATTAATGCTGTGAACATGACGAAAGAAGAAGCCGGTCGCGCCTTCGGCAATCCGGAAGTGTATATGGAAAAGTTTTTAACTAATCCACGTCATATCGAAATCCAAATTTTGGCTGACACGTATAAAAATGCAGTTTGGTTAGGTGAGCGTGATTGCTCAATGCAACGTCGTCATCAAAAAGTGATTGAAGAGGCGCCAGCACCTGGGATCGATCGAAGACTGATTGCAAAAATTGGTGAGCGTTGCGCATTAGCTTGTCGCAAAATGGGCTACCGTGGCGCAGGTACGTTTGAATTTTTGTTTGAAAATAATGAGTTTTTCTTTATCGAAATGAATACCCGTGTGCAGGTCGAGCACCCTGTTACTGAATTAATCACAGGTATCGATATCGTTCAAGAACAAATCAAAATTGCCGCCGGTGAAAAATTATCCATGCGACAGCGTGATATTGAGTTTAGAGGTCACGCCGTAGAATGCCGTATCAACGCAGAAGATCCTTTTAAATTTACACCTAGCCCCGGAAAAATTACAGCTTGGCATACACCAGGTGGTCCTGGCATCAGAGTTGATTCACACGTTTACGCAGGCTACACTATCCCACCAAACTATGATTCGATGATCGGTAAACTGATTTCGTATGGAGCAACACGCGATCAAGCCATTAAAAGAATGCGCATCGCTTTATCAGAAATGGTTGTGGAGGGTATCAAAACCAATATTCCATTACATCGTGAACTGATGATTGATCCTAAGTTCAATGTTGGTGGCACAAGTATTCATTATCTTGAGCATCGTTTAGAAGAACAAGCAGCTACGCGAGAGCTCAAATAATTTATGTCCTATCGACAACTACAATTTACGGTAGATGCACAAACTGCTGAAGAACTCGGCGATGCATTAATGGAACTCGGCGCTCTTTCGATTAGTGTTGAAGACGCTCAAGCAGATACTCCAGAGGAAAGCCCACTATACGGTGAGCCTGGCATGATTCCAACCCAGGAAGCGTGGAATGAATCTATTGTTCAGGCACTATTCGATAATGCTTTGTGGCAATCCTTTCCACAACACACAGAAGCTATCCTCGCAGAACTCGCTCAAGCAGGTCTTGCAGTAGATGTCTACACCGAAGAAATCATCGAAGAACAAAACTGGGTTGAACTCACTCAATCGCAATTTGAGCCGATTCCAATCACTTCTAGGATGTGGGTAGTGCCATCATGGCACACGACGCCAGAAGGCCTCTCAGAAGACGCTATATGCCTTGCTGTTGATCCAGGTCTTGCATTTGGCACTGGTAGTCATCCAACAACAAAATTGTGCCTACAGTGGCTAGAAAAGCTTTCTAATGAGCAACGATTACAAAATCGTAGTGTGCTGGATTATGGATGTGGTTCTGGGATACTTGCGATAGCTGCTAAAAAATTAGGTAGTGACAAAACTGTGGGTATTGATATCGACCCCCAAGCGATGACTGCAGGCAAACATAATGCCCAGACGAATCATGTTGATGTGGAATTTTATTTACCAGATCATGCACATTCAGCAACAATCACACAATTCGATATTGTTGTAGCAAATATCCTCGCAAATCCTCTTCAAGTTTTATCACCAGCAATTGCCGCGCATTTAGCGCCTAATGCTGGTCTCGCTTTATCCGGCATCTTAGAGCGCCAAGCAAGTGATGTCATCGCTTGTTACGCACCTTGGATCAAGTTAGAGCAAGTGGATTCGCATGAGGGCTGGGTTCTGCTAGCAGGTTTTAGAACCAGTGATTAATGCGCGCACGTTTTTATCCACTTTTAATGCTGGTGCTGCTTGGTGTTCTTGCAGCATTCCAGGGATTTTATTTATTTGACCTATGGGCAAAAGTCCCGCAAGCAAATGTTGCCAATTGGCGTGTTGAATACGCTTCTTTAAATTTTGAAGAAGAAAGTTCACATCTCCTAGAGATGCAAGTGCGAACAGAGTCCCCTTACTCTTGGAAAAAATCTGCACTACCTAAATTGGAAGTGGTTCTAACTAATCTAAGTGGTGAACTTATCGCTTACCGAAAATTTACTCCTCGAGAATGGTTGCCAGAAGATCTCCCTCGAAAAAGAGAGTGGCTCATAAATGGCGTTGCTTCACAAACTGAAATTACAATAGCAATGCCTTTGGAAATTCCAAAGGAAGCGAGTGGCTTTCAAGTGCATTTGTTGTATGAATAAATCAAATACGAATTTTAATTAAAGGAATTTATGGCTAGCCTTATCTGCGGTTCAATCGCTTACGACACAATCATGTCCTTCGAAGGACGTTTTGCTGAACAAATTTTGCCTGAGCAAATTCATATTTTGAACGTTGCTTTTTTAGTCCCCAATATGCGCCGCGAATTTGGTGGTTGCGCAGGCAATATTGCCTATAACCTCAAACTTTTAGGTGGCGAGCCCCTCATCATGGCTACCGTAGGTGGCGATGCAGGTCCTTACTTTGACCAATTAGGTAAATATTCAATCTCTGCAAACTTTGTTCGTGAAATTCCTGAAGCTTTTACTGCTCAAGCAATGATCACAACAGATCGTGACAATAATCAAATCACAGCATTCCACCCTGGTGCAATGTCAGAATCACACCTCAATAATGTCGCAACGGCAGTTTTAACTCAAAAAGAAACATCACAACCAGTTCAACTCGGAATCGTGGCTCCTGATGGTCGTGATGGCATGATGGTTCATGCAAAACAATTTGTGGATACTCAAGTACCGTTTATTTTCGATCCAGGTCAAGGTCTACCCATGTTTAGTGGTCCTGAACTAATGACCTTCATTGAGCAAGCAAGTTATATCGCTGTCAATGACTATGAGGGTGAAATGCTCTCACACAAAACAGGTATGCCTCTTGCTGAAATCGCTAAACACGTTAAAGCTTTAGTAGTTACTAAAGGTATCCAAGGTTCAGAAATTTACGCGGATGGACAAGTCATTCATATTCCAGTGGTGCCTGTAGAAAAACCAATCGATCCTACTGGCTGTGGCGATGCGTTCCGTGCTGGACTTTTATATGGTATCGAAAACCAATTAGACCTTGAAACAACCGGTCGACTCGGATCTTTGATGGGAGCTATCAAGATTGCATTTCAAGGACCACAAAATCACACGCCAAGTTTTGCAATGATTCAAGAACTCTATCGCAAAGCATTCAATAGCGATTTCGCTTAAGCAAAGAAAAACCCACCAAGGTATCCCAAGGTGGGTTGCTTACATCTTTTACTTCTACAGCTGTTGCCTTTCGGAAACCGTCTAAATTAAGGACGGCTACCGGTAGGAAAAGGCCATGCAGCAGTTGGATTCAAAGCCGTTGTTGCTTTTGCTTCTGGCTTTTTAGCTGCTGGCTTTGCAGCGGCCTTCTTAGCAGGTTTCGCAGCTGCTTTAACTACTTTTTTTTTTGCAGCAGGCTTAGCCGCTGGCTTAGCAGCAGCTTTTTTAGCAGCAGGCTTCTTAGCAGCTACTTTTTTAGCAGCTGGTTTAGCAGCAACTTTCTTAGCAGCAGGCTTTTTAGCAGCAACTTTCTTAGCAGCAGGCTTCTTAGCAGCTACTTTTTTAGCAGCAGGCTTCTTAGCAGCAACTTTCTTAGCAGCTGGTTTCTTTGCAGCTACTTTTTTAGCAGCTGGTTTCTTTGCTACAACTTTTTTAGCTGCAGGTTTCTTAGCAGCAGGTTTCTTGGCAGTTGCCATATTTAAGCTCCTTCACGTGAGAAGTAATACATACTACAGTTAAAGAAGACCCTGGCGTTCCGAACCGACTCTCTGGGTAGAAAATCGGCACAAACGCGCGAGCCATTCATGTTTCTATTTCCTTCACTGCAAAATAGTCCCATGAACTTCGTAAAAAAAGCCGTACCAATTTCTTGGAACGGCTTTTTTAATTCTGTATGCACTAACGAGTGCGCAAATATGTTCTTCAATGTGTCACGGATACTTTGTAAATTTTGGAGGGAAACTTGCCCTGTTCGAATTGTCGAACTTTTTGTTTTGCAAGTTAACTTCCAAAATCTAATTTTCAATCCGTACATCTCCAATTTATCGGAGACAACTTCGAGTTGTTAATCCCAACTCAATGCGCCTCCAGTTTGATACTCAATTACTCTAGTTTCAAAAAAGTTTCTTTCCTTTTTTAAATCTATCATTTCAGACATCCATGGAAAAGGATTCTCTTCATTTGGGAACAATGCGTCAAGTCCTATTTGCATACAACGACGATTACAAATGTATCTTAAGTAACTTTTGAACATCGGTGCATTGAGTCCAAGCACTCCACGAGGCATCGTATCCTCTGCATATTTGTACTCTAATTCAACTGCTTCAGTGAACAAAATTTTCAACTCGTCTTTGAACGCAGACGTCCATAAATGGGGGTTCTCGAGCTTGATTTGATTAATCATATCGATACCAAAATTACAGTGCAAAGACTCATCACGTAAGATGTATTGATACTGCTCAGCAGCACCTGTCATTTTGTTTTGACGACCCATCGCAAGTATTTGCGTAAAACCAACATAAAAGAATAATCCTTCCATGATGCATGAAAAAACGATGAGTGATTTTAATAATTTTTGATCGTTTTCTGGTGTGCCAGTTTTAAAAGATGGATCAGTTAATGTATCAATGTACGGTAATAAAAATTCATCTTTCGCACGAATAGAATCAACTTCGTGATACGCATTAAAAATTTCTGCTTGATCAAGTCCTAATGATTCAACGATATATTGATAAGCATGAGTATGAATCGCTTCTTCAAATGCTTGACGCAATAAATATTGACGGCATTCAGGCGCAGTAATCTGACGATATGTTCCAAGAACAATATTGTTTGCTGCTAAAGAGTCAGCTGTAACAAAAAATCCTAAATTTCTTTTGATAATGCGACGCTCATCTTCAGTTAAACCATTTGGATCTTTCCAAGTAGCAATATCACGCGTCATATTCACTTCTTGCGGCATCCAGTGATTTGCGCAACCCGCCAAATATTTTTCCCATGCCCATTTATATTTAAATGGTACTAATTGATTAACGTCAGTTTGACCATTAATAATTCTTTTGTCTGCCACGTTAACGCGACGATCTTTAGCAACTTCAGGACTTGCCTGAATCGGTGCAATCGCTTCGTTAGGTACAGGTGTGTCAACAACCCTTGGTGTAGCTAAAGTAGCCTTCACCTCAGGAATCGGTGTAGGTACTTCTTTTGCTGGCGCTACAGGGGTATCATCTTCCCAATTCAACATCGTATTTCTCCAAAAATTACTTCATTCGTATCATTTAATTTTACTGGCAAGCTTCGCACTCTTCAAAGCCGTCATCACCTGGACGCAATGTGCAAACTGCACCTTCCGCTTCAGCTAAAGCTTGGTCGTGCGCAGCCGCTGCACTTGCAGCTTGCTGTTCAGCAGACTGATTCGAAACTGCATTTAAATTGCTCTTGTCTACAGTAGACTTTTCAACTTGAGTTGCTGAAGTTGTACGCAAATAGTATGTAGTCTTCAAACCACGTACCCATGCTAACTTATATGTCTCATCTAATGTCTTACCAGATGCACCAGCCATGTAAATATTCAATGATTGTGCTTGGTCAATCCATTTTTGACGACGAGATGCTGCTTCAACAATCCATTTTGGTGCAACTTCAAACGCTGTTGCATAGATATCTCTTAAATCTTGTGGAATACGATCAATTTTTGCAAGTGAACCGTCAAAATACTTGAGGTCAGCAATCATCACTTCATCCCACAAACCACGTGCTTTTAAGTCGCGTACGAGATATTCGTTGACAACTGTAAACTCACCAGACAAGTTTGATTTAACGTACAAGTTTTGGAATGTCGGCTCAATACAAGCTGATACACCAATAATGTTTGAAATCGTTGCTGTCGGAGCAATTGCTATACAGTTGGAATTACGCATACCGTGTTGCTGAATACTTGCACGCAATCCAGACCAGTCCATCTTGGCAGAATTATCTACTTCTAAATAACCACCACGTTCTTGTGCAAGAAGCGCCATGCTGTCTTGTGGCAATATGCCGCGATCCCAGAGTGAACCTTTATAAGTAGTATAAGTGCCACGTTCTTTCGCTAATTGATTAGATGCTTCATATGCATAGAAACAAACTGCTTCCATTGAAGTATCAGCAAACTCTACTGCAGCATCACTAGCGTAAGGAATACGCAACATGTGCAAGCAATCCTGGAATCCCATAATGCCTAAACCAACTGGACGATGCTTGTAATTTGAATTCTTAGCTTTTGCTACTGCGTAGTAGTTGATATCAATCACGTTATCCAACATACGCATTGCAGTGTGAATCGTTTTTCTTAATTTTGCATGATCAAGAACCAACTGACCATTAGCATCAGTCATCATGTGCGCTGTTAAGTTCACAGATCCTAAGTTACAAACTGCAATTTCTTCATCATTCGTATTGAGAGTGATCTCTGTACACAAGTTAGATGAGTGCACAACGCCAATATGTTGTTGTGGGCTACGGATATTACATGGATCTTTGAAAGTAATCCATGGGTGACCTGTTTCAAACAACATACCAATCATCTTGCGCCACAATTGCGCTGCAGGAATACGCTTAAATGGCTTGAGTTCACCAGCATCTGCTTTTTTCTCATAAGCAACATACGCTTCTTCGAACGCACGGCCATACTTGTCATGCAAATCAGGAGTGCTTGATGGTGAGAATAGAGTCCAATCACCATTTTCCATGACACGCTTCATAAATAAGTCAGGAATCCAGTTCGCAGTATTCATATCATGCGTACGACGACGATCATCGCCAGTATTTTTACGAAGCTCTAAGAACTCTTCAATATCTAAGTGCCATGTTTCGAGGTAGGCACAAACAGCACCCTTACGCTTACCACCTTGATTTACAGCAACTGCAGTGTCATTAACCACTTTCAAGAATGGCACGACGCCCTGTGATTTACCGTTAGTACCCTTGATATGACTTCCCAAAGCACGAACATTTGTCCAATCGTTACCCAATCCACCTGCAAACTTAGATAACAAAGCATTTTCTTTGAGTGCTTCATAAATACCATCTAAGTCATCTGGCACTGTTGTGAGGTAGCAGCTTGATAACTGTGAACGCAAACTTGCTGAATTAAACAAAGTCGGCGTACTAGACATAAAGTCAAATGTTGACAAAATTTCATAGAACTCAATAGCACGTTCTGTTGGTTGCTTCTCTTCGAGAGCAAGTCCCATCGCAACACGCATGAAGAATGCCTGTGGCATTTCAATACGCTGACCATCAACGTGCAAGAAATAACGGTCAAATAAAGTTTGTAAACCAAGATAGTTGAACTGTAAGTCACGCTCTGCATTGAGTGCGTTACCTAAACGCTCAATATCAAAAATCTCTAAAACGCGTTGGTCAAGCAACTCTTCTTTAACACCACGGCGTAAAAACTTTCCAAAGTACTTTGGATAAACTTGTTGCATCTCACCCTGAGCAACTTCAACGCCAAGGATGTCGCGACGAATCACGTGCATCAAAATACGCGCTGTTACTAAGCTATATGCAGGATCTTTTTCAATGAGTGTTCTTGCAGATAAAATCGCTGAATCAAAAACTTGCTCTAAAGGAACACCTTCATACAAGTTTTTAATTGTTTCTGTCAAAATCGTTGTTGAAACAATGTGATTACCTAATCCTTGGCATGCAGCTTCAAGAATTGACTGCAAATTTGCCATATCTAATGGTTTTAAAACACCATTGTCTGTAACGTTAATGCCTGGGTGTGGAACATCTGCAACTTTCGGTGCTTGAACTTGTGTTTGAACACGTTCTTGATTTCTTTTATCACGATACAAAACATATGCTCTTGCGACATTGTGCTCACCACTGCGCATTAAAGCTAATTCAACTTGGTCTTGTACGTCTTCGATGTGAAAAGTTCCACCGTTTGGACGACTACGTAATAAACCACGCACAACAACTTGTGTAAGTTGCTCAACTTGTTCACGAATACGTGCTGAAGCTGCACCTTGACCACCATTAACAGCTAAAAAGGCTTTCGTTACCGCAATCGCGATTTTGGATGGCTCAAATCCAACCACAGCCCCATTACGACGAATGATTTTGTAATCAGATAACTGAACTGGACTTGTTGCACCTACTCCACCCGCTACAAAACCAGCAGAAGGATTTTGGCCAGATCCCATGTTTGGGTTTGTGCCCGTTGAAAATGTATTCACACCTAGCAGATTGCTTTGGGGGTCAGCGAATGTCATAAAAGCTCCTAAATTCTTTACTCTTTAAATTGGTCAAAATTACTATTTTTCTATCTCAATGAACTACTTGTAAATCTCTCTAAAACCCCCGTCTTGTCACTCTCGCAGGCTATAAAACTTGTTTAAATAGACGCTAAACCCTGCACAATCGCATATTCAATTTATGAAGTGGAAAATACCTAAAAACACTATCTATTGTGTTTAAGTTTGCTCTATGTACTAAGTATAGGTAATTTTTGATTCTTTTGTCGATGTATTTTTATTATTTTTAATAAGGAAATCCCTAATTAGTGCACACTCACAAAATATTATGGTTTTTGTCACTAATTTGACATATTTTGATGTTTGTAAACACTCTATTGGGAAGCTAGATTTATCGCGCAAGCAGTCCAAAAGGAAGTTTATTTTCCGGAATTTTTGCGCTTTGACTGACATAATTCCAATCAAAACTTTTTCCTGGGTCGGTTTTTCTTCCGGGTGAAATATCACTATGACCGACAAAATATTGAATTTTGTATTTCTTTTCTATAGAAGCAATCATTTTTACAAGAGCGTCATATTGTTCTTTTTCAAAAGGAACATCTCCAGTACCCTCTAACTCGATACCAATCGAGAAATCATTGACACGCTCACGGTTAAATAATTGCGAGGCACCCGCATGCCAGGCTCGATTCTCAGTGGAAACAAACTGAACAACTAGACCATTCCTTTGGATTAAGAAATGGGAAGATACCTGCAAATGGGCAATAGTTGCAAAATAAGGGTCCTCATCAGGATTTAAACGATTCGTGAAAAAAGCCTCAATGGCATCTCCACCAAACTTGCCCTCTGGCAAACTAATGTGATGAATCACAACGGTATCTACAGTCACTCCCTCAGGTCGATCATCATAATTAGGGGAACGTACCTGCCTTGCACTACCTAAGAACCCATCTGAATTAATGGAATGATAGTGATCAATACTACAAAAATGTCTTTTTTGATATTCATAGGACTCACTTAATGGGAGTCGAACCTTGCAATACTCACAAGAAACTATTTTGACAATCTGTGGTTTTGGACTTGGTTTAGAAGTTTGTTGATCACGCTTCTCCCGCCTAAGTCGAGATTTCTTAGGATAGATATATACAGCCCAATAGACTAAACCAAAGAATATAAAAAACTGGATGACTTTAAGCATTCAGAAATATGCAATCAGCGCTGTAAGATAACTTCAAGAACAAAACGGCTGCCTACGTAGGACAAAAGTAGTACAACGAATGATCCCAATACCCATTTCGAGGCCTCAGCCCCTCTTAAGCCAACTTTCCAATGGGCATACAACAAGCTTCCAAACATTACCCATGAAATCAGTGAAAAAACCGTCTTGTGGTCAAAAATAAGCGGTCTTCCAAATAAGCTCTGGCTAAAGAATATTCCTGAAAATACTGCTACTGTGAGCAAACAAAAACCAATGCCAATCACATTAAACATGACTCTTTCCATGGTGAGTAAGGGCGGTAACTGATCAAGCCACTTTGAACCCCCTCCAGGAACTAATAAACGCAATAAGGTACTTGAACCTTGATCTTGTTTAGAACGTAAGCTTTTATCTTGCAAGGTCATCAATATTGCCTGTAGTGTGGCTAAAAACATAATGCCGTAGGCAATATTGGCAGTGATAAAGTGCAGACGAAAACCAGGGGAGTGAACTGCCTTCGTGGAAATAATAGCCCCAGCAAAAACAGTGGGTAAAAAACTAAACAGGGTTGCAAGTCCCACAACAAGTGGCAACATTCCTTGTAAGGGATAAAACCAAGCTTCAATCCAATAAAGAGTGATCCCTACCCAAGCCATCATTGATAAAGCTTGTGCAAAACCAAAAACAAGGCCTTGAGGGGTAAAAATATCCTGATAACAGGCAAAGCCATGCAAGGCGAGTAAAATAAACACCAATAGGTGTATCCATCGTTGATGCTTCTTACTTGACAATGTAATCGTCCTCGGAGCGTTTTGCTCGGGTCGGTCAACAGACATACGACGATTGTGAATCACAATCATCAATAATGTAAGTGCGTAAGCGATAGTCGGATATATTAATAACATATGCTTAGTTTAATACCCTCATGCTAGAAAATCTAACAGACCGTTTAAGTCGTGTGGTTAAAACCATTCGCGGCCAAGCCAGACTCACCGAGGAAAACACCTCGGAAATGCTCCGTGAAATCCGTCTAGCCCTTTTAGAAGCTGACGTTTCACTGCCAGTGATTAAAGAATTATTAGCCAATATCAAAGAAAAAGCGCTCGGTGAAGAAGTAGTATCTAGCTTAACACCAGGTCAAGTTTTAGTGGGTATTGTGCGTGACGAATTAGTCAAAATTATGGAGGGTGGCTCTACTCCTGATAATACTGGACCAGGAAAACTTAATCTTGCTACCCAACCACCTGCTGTAATTTTGATGGCAGGTTTACAAGGAGCGGGTAAAACAACTACAGTTGCAAAACTTGCAAAATGGTTAATTCGTACACAAAAGAAAAAAGTTCTCACTGTCTCATGTGACGTTTATCGTCCTGCAGCGATAGAACAGCTCAAAACTGTTACCGCTCAAGCTGGTGCAGATTGGTTTGAAAGTAATGTCAATCAACGCCCGAAAGATATCGCTGATGCCGCAATCGATTGGGCAAAACGACATTACTATGATGTTCTTCTAGTTGATACCGCAGGTCGTTTGGGTATCGATGAAGAAATGATGACTGAAATCGCTGCACTACATGCAGCAGTCAAGCCAATCGAAACATTGTTTGTGGTGGATGCCATGCTTGGTCAAGATGCTGTCAACACCGCAAAAGCCTTCCACGCAACTCTTCCATTAACAGGTGTTGTTCTCACTAAGTTGGATGGTGACTCACGTGGTGGTGCTGCACTCTCCGTGCGACATGTCACGGGAGTACCCCTAAAGTTTGTGGGTGTATCTGAAAAGATTGATGGATTAGATGCCTTTGATGCCCAGCGTATGGCTGGTCGTATTTTAGGTATGGGTGACATCCTTGCCTTAGTAGAAGAAGCACAAAAGAACGTTGACCTAAAAGATGCTGAAAAATTAGTAGCAAAGATCAAAAAAGGTGGCTTTGATTTATCTGACTTCAGAAATCAAATATCACAAATGCGCAATATGGGTGGTTTAGCCAACATGATGGATAAATTACCCGCACAAATAGCTCAAGCTGCTGCAAAAACGGATATGAATGCTGCTGAAAAAAATATCAAGCGGATGCAAGGCATTATTGATAGCATGACGCCGGCGGAAAGAGCTAAACCTGAATTATTAAAAGCAAGCAGAAAACGCAGAATAGCCCAGGGTGCAGGTGTCCAAGTTCAGGAAGTGAATCGCCTACTCACGCAATTTGAGCAAATGCAAACCATGATGAAACAATTTAGTGGCGGCAAAATGGCCCGAATGATGGGTCAAATGGCCGCCAAAGGAATTGGCAAAGGTTTAGGCAAAGGCCTATTTAAATAAATCAGCTTTGCTTTGCTTGTAAAAGCGCTTCTTTGATCTGACCAAGAATCTCAGGAAGTTGGACTTGTGTTGCGCTAGTTTGCGTTCTGGCCTGTAATTCAACAAAACCTTCTTTCAGGCTGCGCTCTCCAACTGTAATTCGGAACGGCACACCAATGAGCTCCCAATCAGCAAACATCGCACCAGGTCGTTCACCACGGTTATCTAAAACAACCTCAATACCTTCATCTAGTAAGTCCTGATAAATTTGGTCAGCAGTTTGTTTTACTAATTCAGATTTGTCATATGAAACAGGACAAATGACTACCTGAAACGGCGCAATCGATAATGGCCAAATAATTCCTTTGTCATCATGACATTGTTCTATCGCAGCACCTAGTAAACGAGTTACTCCAATTCCGTAACAACCCATAACAAGCGGTTTCGCCTTACCTTGCTCGTCTAAAAATTGTGCCTTCATGGATTCTGAGTATCTTGTTCCCAACATAAATACGTGGCCCACTTCAATACCACGACAAATTTCTAGTGTGCCCTTACCATCAGGAGAAACATCTCCAACTATTACGTTACGTAAATCTGCACTTGTTGACTTTGGCAAATCTCTGTCCCAATTAACGCCCTTCAAGTGGTAACCAGTTTCATTGGCGCCACAAATCCAATCTGACATATCGGCTACAGTTAAATCCGCAATGACATGAACATGCTCTGCGACACCAACAGGTCCAATAGATCCCGGTGCAGCATTAAATCCTTGCAAGATTTCAGCCTCAGTTGCCATTCTAAATTCTTGTAAGCCAGGTATTTTTTTCAATTTGACTTCGTTAAGTTCGTGATCACCACGCAAAAGAATGGCATATACCTTCGCTGCACCAGCCCGAATGTGTCCTTGATCATCGTATTGATCTACGGCTACAGCAATTGTTTTGACCGTATTTGTTAAATCAACATTCAGCATTTGAGCAACTTCTTCACATTTTGTGATGTTTGGAGTTGCAAACTTCTCCATGGATTGTGAAGGAGCATTTTTTTGGGCAATCAGACTAAAAGCTTGAGCAGCTTCTAGGTTAGCCGCATAATCAGAATTAGGGCAATACACAATAGCGTCTTCGCCAGTATCAGCAATGACGTGAAACTCTTGACTACCGCTACCTCCAATAGCGCCGTTATCTGCAGCAACAGCACGGTAGTTAAGTCCTAAGCGTTGAAAAATACGATGGTACGCATCAAACATCTTCGCGTAAGACTCGCGCATGCCAGCTTCATCTTTATCAAACGAATAAGCATCTTTCATAATAAATTCACGACCACGCATTACACCAAAACGAGGTCTTCTCTCATCACGAAATTTACTCTGAATTTGATATAAATTAATCGGTAATTGTTTATAACTTCTGATTTCGTTCCTAGCGACATCAGTAACAACTTCCTCCGATGTTGGCTGTAAGACAAAATTACGATCATGACGGTCCTTAATTCTTAATAATTCAGGACCCATCTTTTGTAATCGACCAGTTTCTTCCCACAACTCGCCTGGCTGTACAAATGGCATGAGCATCTCAATAGCGCCTGCTCGCGTCATCTCCTCCCGAATAATCGCTTCAACTTTACGAATTACTCTAAGGCCTATCGGCATGTAGTTATATATACCCGCTCCAATTTTGCGGATCATTCCAGCACGCGTCATGAGTTGATGAGAAACAATTTCTGCATCTGCTGGTGCTTCTTTTAATGTCAATATGAAGGATTGTGTGGCTTTCATGGGTTCTTTATAGATATAATGAATTCATTGATTTTAAAGGATTCGAAAATTGTCATGCTCGATAAAGAGGGCTATAGACCAAATGTAGGGATAATTCTTCTAAATCAGCGAAACGAAGTATTCTGGGGCAAGCGAATTGGCCAGCATTCGTGGCAGTTCCCACAAGGTGGGATTCAATACGGGGAAAACCCAAAGCAAGCCATGTTTCGTGAGCTGCAAGAGGAAGTAGGATTATTGCCCGAACATGTCCAAGTAATAGGACGAACCAAGGATTGGATACGTTATGACGTACCCGAGGAGTTTTTACGCCGTCAAGCTGCGCAAAAAAATCGTCGAATTACCTACAAAGGCCAAAAACAAATATGGTTTTTACTCAGAATGGTGGGTAGAGATACCGATATTTCTTTACGTGCGACTGATCATCCGGAATTTGATGCATGGCGCTGGAGTGCCTATTGGATTCCTTTAGAGGCCGTTATTGAGTTTAAGCGTGATGTTTATAGCAAAGCATTGTCAGAACTTGCGCGTTACCTGAACCGTAAAACACATTTAATGTCACTGCCCTGGGGAACAGCATTAGATATTTATCACGGGCCAACTCAGCAAGTATCTCCCCCCGAAAATCAAAATAGTGATGCCTAAATAGCTATGTTAAAAAAAATAATTCAATACTTTAGCGTTTTAGGTGTTTTGATGTTTATAAATTCGTCTTTTGCTCAGTTTAGAGTTTTAAGCGATCTCGACGATATTGAAAAAAATAAAACTGTTAGCGAAAAAAAGGTGGAATTCCCAAATTCTCTCCCACAAGAAAAAGATCTCTTACCTTTTTCCCCATCTTCCAATAGTCAAGCAATCAAGTTTTTTATCGACTCAAAAAATATTACTTTTGACCAAAGCATAGTGCGTTATGTTCTTGTAATTAAAAGTACTGAAGGCGCTGGACAAACCATATTTAACGGCATTGACTGCAATCAATTCACCAGAATTACCTACGCTCGCCTAAATAATAATATTTGGGAAGAAGTCATGGGAGCGCAATGGCAACCTATTAGTAATGTGGGATATAACAATTACGCAGGCTATCTCAATAAAAAAGTCTTATGCGACGGAAGCGCAGTCAACGATGATCTTCGTGAAGTTATAAAAAGACTTAGGTCAGATAGTTAAATTACAAATTTAAACGTGGGCAGTTGCAAGAAGTTGTGTGCCAACCATCTCACCACGCGCAAGACGCAATAAAACATCTTCCTCATGACCTGAAGCAATAACTGTATGACAGTGATGTCTAGCGACCATTTTGGCGGCTAAAACTTTTGTTAACATTCCACCCTTACCAAGTGAACTACCTGCGCCACCAGCAATTAACTCGAGCTCTGGTTCACCTGCTTTGGTTTCCTGAATCAATGTAGCTTCAGGATTTTTTCTGGGGTCATCGGTATACAAACCTTCTTGATCAGTCAAAATAATGAGTAAATCCGCACCAATCAGATTACAAACTAAGGCAGCTAATGTGTCGTTATCACCAAACTTGATTTCATCTGTGACAACCGTATCGTTTTCATTGATGATAGGAACAACGCCTAGTTTAAGTAAATTATCTAAAGTGGCTTTAGCATTGTCATAACGCTCTTGATTTGCCAAGTCAGCATTGGTCAAAAGAACTTGCGCAGTGTGAATATTGTTCACCATAAATGCTGATTCATAGACCTGTACCAAGCCCATTTGACCTACCGCTGCAGCAGCTTGTAAATCATGAATCTCATCAGGACGCACCTTCCATCCTAAGCGTTGCATACCTTCAGCAATTGCTCCAGAACTAACCATTAAAACTTCTTTACCCAAACTTCTTAACTGTGCAACTTGAGATGCCCAGCGATGTATCGCCTCTTTATCTAAACCTTCACCATGATTCGTGACTAAAGTTGAACCAACTTTGATAACAACTCTTTTGGCATCTTTACAAACAGAAACAGTCATATTGCTTATTTTCCTAACTGATCATCTAACTTAAAACGTACATCGGCATCGTATTCTTCTTGAGCGTCTACTTTTGCTTTTTGCTCATCTAGGTATTTTTGAATGGCAAAACATAACTCTCTACATCCTTGGCCAGTTAAGCCTGAGATTTCAAATACGGGGCCCTTCCACTTAAATTTCTTAATAAAGTCTTTAACCCGCTTGGTACGCTCAGCCTCTTCCAACATATCAACTTTATTCAACACTAACCATCGAGGCTTGTTGTATAAATTCTCATCATATTTTAATAACTCACCCACAATGCCTTTAGCTTGCGCCACGATATCTTCATCTTCATTAAATGGCGCCAAATCAACCAAGTGCAAAATGATTCCAGTACGTTGCAAATGTCGTAAAAAGCGGTGGCCTAAACCTGCGCCCTCAGCAGCACCTTCAATTAATCCAGGAATATCTGCAATGACAAAACTTTTTTCTGAACCAACTCTAACTACCCCTAAATTAGGATGCAAAGTTGTAAATGGGTAATCTGCAATTTTAGGTCTTGCATTGGAGACTGCAGTAATAAATGTGGATTTACCTGCATTAGGAAGACCCAATAAACCAACGTCTGCAAGAACTTTTAATTCTAATTTAAGCTTACGGCGATCACCTGGCTTACCACTCGTTTTTTGACGTGGTGCACGGTTTGTACTGCTTTTGAAATGGATATTACCCCAACCACCTTCACCACCTTTTGCCAACAATAAGCGTTCACCATGCATGGTTAAGTCGGCAACTCTCTCTCCTGTATCCATATCATCAATAATGGTTCCAACAGGAAAACGTAATTCGATATCATCACCTGCTCGGCCATAACAATCAGCCCCTCTTCCAGGCTCACCATTTTTTGCTAAATGTGTTTTTGCATAACGATAATCAATGAGAGTGTTGATGTTTCTGTCAGCAACAGCCCAAACAGATCCTCCACGACCACCATCACCACCATCAGGGCCACCAAACTCAATGAACTTTTCCCTGCGCATTGATGCACTTCCGGAACCGCCATTTCCGGCTATTACTTCGATTCGGGCTTCATCAATAAATTTCATTTAGGATCCAATAAAAAAGGCCTCGCAATGAGGCGAGGCCTTGATCTGAATTGTTGAAGTTCAGTAAGGCTATATTTACGCTTGCGGTAATACAGATACGATCGATTTCTTTAAAATGCCTTTAATTGTGAACTCTACGTGTCCATCAACTAGGGCATACAAAGTGTGATCCTTACCAACGCCTACGTTTGTGCCTGGATGTACACGTGTACCACGTTGGCGAACAATAATGCCACCAGCGTTAATGGCTTGGCCACCGTACACTTTTACACCTAAGCGTTTTGATTCTGAGTCACGGCCGTTTCTTGTTGAACCGCCGCCTTTTTTCTGTGCCATAAGATACTCCTGTTATGCCTTAAATTAAGCCAAAATGTTGTTAATCAAGATTTCTGTGTAGTTTTGACGATGCCCTTGACGTTTTTGGTAATGCTTACGTCTGCGCATTTTAAAAATCTTCACTTTGTCGTGACGACCCTGGGCGATAACAGTGGCTGTTACGGAAGCACCAACAACCAAGGGTTCACCAAACTTCAGTGAGTCACCAGCACCAACGGCTAGCACTTGGTCGATCGTGATTTCGCTACCAATGTCCGCAGGTATCTGTTCTATTTTCAATTTTTCACCAGAAGCAACTTTGTATTGCTTGCCACCAGTTTTTATGACCGCGTACATATAAAATCCTCTCGAAAGGGTTAATCCCCCTAATAAATTGGGGAGCCTCAAATTATATCCCGATTAAGGATGGCTTGTCAAAGCTTTCGTCCATTGAATTTAAGACGAATTTAGGGCAATTCTTAAAATTCACTTAAAATATATACACAATTAATACATATTTTAATAAGTTACTAATTTTAAAGAACTATTTTTAGATGACATCAAGCGCTAATGTAATCGAACCCGCATCAAGCCTTGCTAATATTCTTCAGCCTATCGCTGGAGATATGAGAGAACTTGACCAAGTTATCAAAAAAAGTCTCAGCTCTGACGTCGCATTAATTAATCAAATTTCACAATATTTGATTGAGGCCGGTGGCAAAAGAATTCGACCAGCATTACTTTTTCTAATTGCCAATTCTCTCAGTCATCAAAAACCCGTTCCCCATCGCCATGAAATCGCTGCTGTTTTGGAGTTTATTCACACAGCAACTCTTCTTCATGATGATGTTGTGGATGAATCAGATTTACGTCGTGGCAGAAAAACTGCAAATGCAGTTTTCGGAAATGCCGCAAGTGTCTTAGTAGGCGACTTCCTCTATTCCAGAGCATTCCAAATGATGGTTGTGCCCGGTGAAATCAAAATAATGGAAATTTTGTCGAATGCGACAAATGTGATCGCCGAAGGTGAAGTGCTTCAATTACTGAATCTAAATGACCCTTTGGTCAATGAAGATCGTTATCACAAAGTGATTTTGTATAAAACTGCAAAATTATTCGAAGCTGCTGCTGAACTAGGCGCTGTTCTTGCTGGCGCAACTTCTTCTCAAATACAAACTGCAGGTGAATTTGGTCAACACGTTGGTGTGGTTTTCCAACTTATTGACGATTGGTTGGATTACTCAGCCTCTTCTGCAGTCATGGGTAAAAATGCTGGAGATGATTTGAGAGAAGGTAAACCGACTTTGCCTTTAATCTATCTTTTAAATGAAGGTACACCTTCACAAAAAGAAATGGCTGCTCGTGCTATCGAACAAATAGAAGAATGCGACGAAGAATTCTTTAATGAAGTTTTAAGTGCAGTAAAAACCAGCGGAGCTTTGGAATACACCTTGCATCAAGCTGAATTAAAAGCAAATCAAGCAAAAGAATGCTTGGTACAGTTCCCAGATAATGAGAGCACTCAAGCACTCTACCAACTTTGCGACTACTCCCTAGCAAGACCTTTCTAATTAGCCGCAACTCTTTTAAGTATCATTTCCACTTTAGAAGTTTGATCGCGTGTAATCACTTGATATGAGCGATCATTGATAAACATTAATTTGCCATCAACTGTAATCCTCGCCATCACAGCATAAGTGTGACTCGGATTAATTTGTTGCGGATCATATTCGATGACAAATGGAATAGGCACCTGTCCAATAGGCGTCATTTTTTTCTGACTTATGATTTGATAAGGCGCATCTGCAAGAGATACATCCGCCAAAGTAATTTCTAATTGCGCTGAAGGAGGTAAAGCCATCCTCTCTAAATAAGCAACAGTTCCTTCTACACTCGCAGTTTTTTGCATTGTTGAACATCCTGCTAGAAATGCTAAAACGATAAAAATGAAATAAAACCTTACTTTAAGAATATTCATGATGAAATTGGTGAAATAACAGGCTGATCAGGTTGAGACATAAAGTGTGGAGACATAATCTGAATACCTTCGCGATTAAATTCGTCCTGAATTTTTTGATGTAACTCAGAAAGTATTTTGATTTGTATCTCTGGATGATTTGTGTGAATAAATAATTGATACTCTACATAAAAATCACTGAGCGCTCTTTGGTATACATAAGGCGAAGGTGAGCTCTGAATTTGATTGGTAGACACTGCAGCATTGATGAGCATTTCATGAACTTTTCTCCAAGGTGCGTCATAGCCAATAGTGACGGTTGTGGAGAGTAAAGTTCCTGTAGAGTCATTTAGACGCGTGTAATTCTCAATCGAATTAGAAATAATGACTGAATTTGGAATAGTGGTTTCAATTTTATTTTGTGTTTGTATCTTGGTGGCCAAACCTCCAACCTCAGTAACAACTCCCTTGATACCATTAACTTGAACAAAATCACCAACTCTTAAGGCTCTTGAATATACAACCACCAAACCACTCATTAACTGAGTGACTAAACCTGTTGAGCCTAAAGAAATAATAACCCCTAATAAAACAGATAAGCCTTTAAAAGCCTCACTATTTGAGCCAGGGATAAAAGGATAAATAATAGAGATGCATAAACCCCAAAGAATAACAGTGGTAATTCTTTGAGTAGCACTGACTGTCTCAAAATGTAAAAAAGGTATCTTCAATTGCCCCGATTGAACACGACGGAAGAAGACTTTCAAAAGGTCTAAAACAGACCGGGTGATAAATATGACAATGAAGATAGTGATTAAATTTGGGATAGCGCCCAAAATCGATTCAAAGATCCACTTCAAAGTGCTGGTAACGTGTAATCCTAATTTATGGCCAATTGGATACGTCCAAGGGAAACGGCTTAAACTGAAAGTAGCCCAGGCATACAAAAGAATCAGCACAATTAACCAACTAATAATTTGGGTTAATCTCGCACTAAACATAAAGAAATACTCACTCCAATGTGTGCCATTGGTGTGCGTTGAAACATCACGACATTTTTTTAATAAAAAGTGACCAACCCAATTCAGTAAACGACGCACTACAACTACCGACAGAATTAATGCGAGAGTTGCTAAGGTTACAGAAATTGCTTCATGAATTAAAAAAGAGAGTTTGCTCTGTTTATATTGAGCCGTTTTTAACTCCTCAAGTATTTTGATTGTTTGATCAACTAAATCATTCATTTGTTGATTTGACTCAGAATCTAAGTCTTTTTCAATGAGTGAGAATAAATGTCGGTTTCCTAAATGAAACTGAAAGCCCTTTTCACCTGCCAAGGTAAAGGGCACTGCTCGCATATCCTCAGTAAGTTCTCCCACCTCAACTTGATTGATTCGTTTTAAAGCGTTATCTACACGAACTGCTGGAGAAGCTCCATTTAAATATCCTCTAAAAGTCGCAAGATCCCGGTTCATATAGGTGAGGGTCTGTGGACGAACTTCATCTGTAGCTTTAGCTTGTGAGAAAACATTCTGAGAAATCAGAAAACTTAATAATAGAAAAAAGCTCAGAAAAAAGTGGCTGGTTCTTCTTAGGATATGCATTTTGTATCTCTTTTATTTTTTAATGAGAAAATTCAATTTACTTCATTTTGCCTAATTTTGATGACGAAAGCCAACTACCGACCTGAAATTGATGGATTAAGAGCAATTGCGGTATTGTCCGTTCTGCTTTTTCATACCTTTCCAGAATTCTTGCCTGGTGGATTTGTGGGTGTTGATATTTTCTTTGTCATTTCAGGATATCTCATCACACAAATCATTTTCCAAGAACTTCAGAATCATGATTTTAAGCTCTGGAACTTTTATCAACGCCGAATTCGCCGCATTTTTCCAGCACTTCTGATTGTTTTTTTAACTTGCACTATCCTAGGATGGATCATTCTCACCCCCGCAGAATATGAACTTTACGGTACCCATATGTTGGCAGGGGCCGGATTTGTACCAAACATCATATTTTGGCGAGAGGCTGGTTACTTTGATAAAGAAGCAATCACTAAGCCATTACTGCACTTGTGGTCACTTGGTGTTGAAGAGCAATTCTATTTAGTATGGCCTCTTATTCTTGGTATCAGTTGGAAACTATGGAAACCTAATTCATCCAGAGTTTTGACGATAGCAAGCCTGCTACTTTTAACATCACTCGTTTGGAGTAGTTATCAAATCAATCATAATCCGATTGCTGATTTTTATTCGCCATTTTCAAGATTTTGGGAACTAGCCCTCGGTGGCTGCATAGCTTTATGGAGTTCTAAAATTGTATTAAACCCATCAGCTAGCCGGTGGGGTCAGCTACTTGGATTTGTTTTACTTATTTTCTCTCTATGGGGACTGAATGAGCAAACCCCCTTTCCAGGATTATGGGCAATATTCCCTTGCTTAGGTTCTGCCTTAATATTATTTTTCTCAAGCGCATCTGAGAACATGCCAACGCGCATTCTGAGGCTGCGGCCACTCGTTTTTATTGGTTTAGTAAGTTACCCTCTCTATCTGTGGCATTGGCCACTTCTTTCTTTTGCACGCATTTTAGAAGGTCAAGCTATTTCAGCAAGTGCAAAATGCAGTCTGTTGCTTTTGTCCTTTGTTTTGGCATATTTAACTTATTCTTTTTTAGAAAAACCAATACGATCTTCACGCAAACCTAGAACAGCAATCGTTCTCTTACTTTGCATGTTGTTAGCCCTTAGTTTTGGTGTGGTTCTCAGGAAAAAAGATGGCTTTAAACATCGTCATGAGAATGTATTGTTGGCAGATCCTAACTCAATGGTCGTAGGTGAGCATCGCAATGAAATTTTGAGGCCTTGTAAATTATCAATGCCTATTTCGAATGATTTAGATTGCTTTGCTGATTTAAGAGATCCCGTTCGTTACGCAATGCTAGGGGATAGCAAAGCTGAGGCTTTATATTACGGACTTACAACAGTTTCGTCTGATCAAGGACACTGGTTATTAGTCGATGGAGTTCACCCTATACCCAAAGGCGCAGGACAGGACCCACGCGTTGAACAGGTATTCGAAGCTGTTAAGAATACCGAGACAATCAAAGTTGTTGCTATCGCAAATACGATCGCCGGTCTATTCCCTTTAGAGAAAAAAACAGGATTAATTCCTCAAGGTGCATCTGCCTACCCCAAGCAATTAGAAATCTGGAGTGAGCAAATTAGAGGTTTAGAACAAGCTCATAAAAAGGTCATTGTGATTGTTGATAATCCAACTTTTCCAGATCCTACAAGTTGCATTTATGGAGGACTTACTTCTTCTAAATTACTCAATCAGATTTTTACACGCAAAGCAAATCCATACTGCTCCATTAACTATGATGAATTTTTGAAGGGAACAAATGCATATCGCTTGTGGCTCAAGGACCTTCAAGCACTTCATCCAAAAGCTATCATTTTTGATACAAGTCCCTATTTGTGCGACATTAAAAATAATATCTGTGGCATTACAGAAGGTAATCAGTTTTTGTATAGCTATAGCAATCATATTTCTGACTATGCAGCCAAAAAAATTGGCTTGGCTTTAACTCCTATAGTTGATCAACTTGCTAAGGAGTAAAATATGAGAATATTGTCAATCTTACGGAAAAATTAATCCTATGGTTCAAACTGCATCAATGACTGCTTCTCCTACATCTTGGTCTGTTTCTCAAGTCGAAGAACTTTATAACTTACCTTTCCAAACTTTGATGTCGCGCGCAGCAAAAGTTCATCATGAAAATTTTCCAGAAGGTGATATCGAACTAGCAACACTCCTCTCTATTAAAACAGGTGGATGCCCAGAAGATTGTTCTTATTGCCCCCAAGCAGCTCGTTACCATACAGGTGTTGAAGCAACTAAATTGATGGATTTAGAAGAAGTGTTAGAAGCAGCAAGAGCTGCTAAAGCCGCAGGATCCAATCGTTTTTGTATGGGAGCAGCATGGCGCGAACCTAAAGACCGCGATATTGAAAAAGTTGCAACAATGATTCGTGAAGTCAAAGCAATGGGCCTTGAAACTTGCGCCACTTTGGGAATGCTTGAAAAAACACAAGCGCAAGCGCTAAGTGAAGCTGGCTTAGATTATTACAATCATAATCTAGATACCAGCGAAGATTTTTATGGCAGTATCATCAAAACTCGTGAATACCAAGATCGCCTAGACACTTTAGGTAATGTTAGGGAAAGCGGTATGTCCGTTTGTTGTGGCGGTATCATTGGTATGGGTGAGACGCGTCGTCAACGTGCCTCATTAATTGCACGCTTAGCAAACTTATCACCATACCCAGAGTCTGTTCCAATCAATCATCTCGTTCCCATGCCAGGAACCCCTCTTGAGAATCAAGCGCCTTTAGATCCTCTTGAGTTCGTGAGAACCATTGCTGTTGCAAGAATTACGATGCCAACTGCTCGCGTAAGGTTGTCAGCTGGTCGTCAACAACTTGGTAAGGCAGTCCAAGCGATGTGCTTTATGGCTGGCGCTAATTCAATATTCTATGGCGATAAATTATTGACTACCAATAATCCTGAAGCACAAGCTGACCTCGCATTACTTCAAGAACTTGGTCTAAAAACAAAAACAAATCAAACTGCCGAAATAGCAGTTTGATCGTTTAAATAATCTGAAGCATTATTTTTCCAATATGAGCGCTACTTTCCATGCGCTCATGCGCCTTTACGACTTGATCTAAAGGATATATTGAGTCAATGACAGGTAAACATTGGCCAGCAATTAATTTAGGCCAAATGTTTTCTTTTAAGGATTTAGCAATAACCGCCTTTTGTGCATCACTTCTTGGTCGTAAAGTAGCGCCGGTATAAGTCAAACGCTTGCGCATAATTACTTGAACATCCAATGGTGCTTTACTGCCTTCTAAAAAAGCAACCTGCAATAAACGCCCATCAACAGCAAGTGACTGAAGATTTTTTTGAATGTATGAACCACCCACCATATCCAAAATAACATTCACACCCTTTTTTTGAGTCAGTTCTTGAATACGCTCTACGAAATCTTCTTCTTTGTAATTGATAGCCTCATCAGCACCAATTTGCAAACACGCTTTCATTTTTTCTTGATTACCGACAGTGGTGTAGGCTATCGCTCCGAAAGCTTTTGCAAACTGAATCGCTGTAATGCCAATGCCACTTGATCCACCATGAATGAGTATCGTCTCACCAGCTTGAAGATGACCCATATCAAAAAGATTGGACCATACTGTGAAGTAGTTTTCTGGAATTGCAGCTGCTTGTACCATCGTTAATCCAGATGGAATAGACAAACAACTTCCCACATCACAAACACAATAATCTGCATATGCACCACCAGGTGTTAAAGCACAAACTTGGTCACCAACTTTAAATTCTGTGACTTCGCTTCCAACAGCTGCTATTTCACCCGCCACTTCTAATCCTAAGTATGGTGATGCTCCCGGAGGTGGAGGGTAAGACCCAGAACGCTGAAAAACATCTGGCCGATTTACACCTGCAACATGAACTCGTATAAGTACTTGTCTGGAAGAAGCTTGTGGGACATCAACTTCTTCAATTTTCATGACATTCGCAGGACCACCCATGCCATGGGTTACAACGCGCATTTTATTATTCATACTCAATCTCTCTCATTTGATACTTATAAACGCTGAAATCTTTCAATAGCCGCTTTCATGGTTTCTTCTTTTTTCGCAAAACAAAAGCGAATCACATTCGCATTTTGAGGAGTGCCATAGAACGCACTGACTGGAATTGCCGCAACTTTTATCTCTTTTGTTAACCAAGTACAAAAATCTGTTTCATTCAGCTTAGCTTCAGGAACACTTAACTGTGAATAATCTACACACTGAAAATACGTTCCTTGTGAAGGCAATAAAGCAAATTTAGTGTTCTTTAAGCCTGCCTGAAAATAATCTCTTTTTTGTTGATAAAAAGCAGACAAGCCTAAATAAGCCTGCGGATGATCTAAATATTTAGTCAGTCCATATTGCATCGGAGTATTGACTGTAAAAACATTAAATTGATGGACTTTACGAAACTCTTGCATGAGTTCCTGAGGGGCACAAACATACCCAACTTTCCAACCTGTAACGTGATAAGTTTTACCAAAACTTGAAATTAAAAAACTACGTTTTGATAATTCCGAATGTCGTGCAATGCTCTGATGTTGCGCACCATCAAATACCATATGTTCATAAACTTCATCGCTACATATCAAGGCATTGGAATTTTTTACTAAGTCATATAAACGATCTAAATCTTGCGCTTGCCACACCATACCCGTTGGATTATGTGGCGAGTTAATCATAATAAGTCGTGTATTAGGATTAATTGCTTTAGCAAGATCCTCCCAAGGTAATTGATAGGATTCCACTAAACCATCTTGATTAAGGATAGGCTTCATTTGTAAAGCAATCGTTTTACCACCAGCCATATCAATTGCGGGAACATAAGAATCATAGACTGGCTCTATAACGATCACTTCCTCACCAGGTCTTACTACAGCTAGAACCACAGTCAGAATAGCTTGCGTAGCACCAGCTGTAACCGTTATTTCAGAATCAGGTTGATACCTTTTGCCATACAGGCTCTCTACCTTATCAGCAATTTTTTTACGTAAGTCCAAGATGCCCGCCATGGGTGGGTACTGGTTATGATCGTCCTTCATTGCTGAATAAACGGCATCCACTAATTCAGGATTACAAGAGAAGTCTGGAAAACCTTGACCTAAATTAATTGCTTTATGCTCATTGGCAAGTGCTGACATAACAGTAAAAATTGTTGTGCCAATTTGCGGAAATTTTGACTCTAGAAGTGTTGGGGACATCATCATTTTTAGGGCTCTCAACTTGTCCTTGAAGTAAATACAATTGCAAAAGAATAGCTTGGATATAATATTCTAGTATCAAGACACAATATACCAATAAATTAAGCCTTAAAGCTCGGGGACAAACTATCATTCATGAATCAACGCTCGCCTAAAACAATCCAATACCCCTTAGAAGGGGCAATGGCAATTCGCGTTTTTCTATGTTTTGCGTTTGCATATTTATTGTCATATGGATTACGGGCAATCAATGCAGTCATTGCACCGAATTTGATGGCAGATTTAGGACTAAGCAATACTACTCTTGGAGCATTATCCGCAGCTTACTTCATCGGATTTTTCTTAATGCAATTACCACTCGGTCATTGGCTTGATCAATATGGTTCAAGAAAGTCAGAAAGCTTCATTCTTATTTTTGGAGTAATTGGAGCAGTATTTTTTGCTATTGCAGAGAATGTGACCTATTTAACAGCTGGAAGATTTTTAATTGGAGTTGGTGTATCTGGATGTTTGATGTCCGCCTTAACTTTTTATAAAAGATGGTTTAAGCCAGAGGTACAGTCAACACTCGCCTCAGGAATGTTAATGTTTGGCACAGCTGGTGCAATGTTGATGACCATTCCCGTTGAAATGGCTCTTCCTTCAATAGGTTGGCGTGGCGTATTCTGGGTGATGGTGGTTTTATTAGTTCTTTCCTTCATCGGTATTCGCTATGGACTTCCGAAAGCAACTGATCCTGCACCCCATCCAAAATCACCTCAACAAAAACAATCCTTTGCTTGGATTAGTGCCTATAAACCAATATTAAAAAGTGGCTACTTTTTACAAGTCTTGCCAATGGGAATTTTTAATCAAGGTGGCTTTCATGCAATCCAAACTCTTTGGCTTGGGACATGGTTTAAGGACTTACTGAACTATCCTAATGTGGAAGTAGCTAATCATTTATTTATTTTTAATTTAGTGATTCTTGGTAGTTATGCAATTAACTTGTTCGTACCACCTTTTTTAAATAAAAGAGGTATTACAACATTCCGCTATGCCTGTATCGTTAGTGGCTTTGCAATCTTAGCTCAAATCCTAGCGCTTTATCTACCAACAGAATACTCGAAATTTTGTTTATACCTTTTTGGTTTATGTTCTACTTCTTTCATTCTTGCCCAATCGCAATTTAATCAATTCTTTCCTAACTCAGTAAGCGGCAAAGCAAGTACTTCTTTTAATATGCTTATTTTTGCTGGCGCATTCACAATTCAATGGGGAATTGGGTTTTTGATGGATTTATTTTTATCCCAAGGACTTTTAAGACCAGATGCATTGCGCTATGCATTACTAGTACTATTTATTCTCCAAATCGCATCATATATATGGCTTTGGGTTGCGCCATATGTTTTAGATAAAAAACGCTATATCTTTACGGAATAAAATCAAAATAATGCTTTGATCAAAATGATTCACCTTAGAATATTTTGATAATTTAAAAATATCTATTAATATCTAAGTTGGTTATTACTTCAACTTATTTATTCTAATAACAAAGGAGTCTTTATGGATCGTCGTAAATTTGTGGCTGGTACTGGTGGCATTGCAGGAATTCTTGCAGCATCTACCGCTCCAGCAGTTCTTGCACAAACACCTAATATTCGTTGGCGTCTTGCATCTAGCTTTCCAAAATCCTTAGATACACTCTTTGGTGCTGCAGAAACATTCACTAGAAAAGTTAATGAAATGTCTGGTGGTAAGTTTGTCATTTCAACTCACGCAGCTGGCGAGTTAATGCCTGCATTTGGAGTTGTGGATGGTGTTCAACAAGGTGCCGTTGAGTGCGCTCATACAGCCTCATACTATTTCTACGGTAAAGATCCAACTTTCGCTATCGATTGTTCTATTCCTTTCGGTTTAAATGCACGTCAAATGAACGCATGGATGTATGAAGGTAATGGTTTAAAACTGATGCGCGAGTTTTATAACAATTACAACATCGTAAATTTCCCTTGCGGTAATACTGGTGTCCAAATGGGCGGTTGGTATAAAAAAGAAATTAAAACTGTGGCAGATATGAAAGGTTTGAAAATGCGTATTTCAAACCTAGCAGGTGAAGTCATGACACGTATGGGAGTTATCCCACAATCTATTCCTGGTGGCGAAATTTATCAAGCTCTCGAAAAAGGCACGATTGATGCAGCTGAATGGGTAGGTCCTTATGACGATCTTAAATTAGGCTTTTACAAAGTTGCTAAGAACTATTACTTCCCAGCGTGGTGGGAAGGTGGTCCTCAACTTTCTATATATGTAAATAGCAAAGCTTATGCGGGCTTATCAGCGGATAATAAAGCAATTTTGGAATGTGCTGCTTCACATGCTCATATTGATATGTTGGCTAAGTACGATGCACGTAACCCAATCGCTCTGAAAGAGTTAGTTGCAAACGGTGTCAAACTTAATCGTATTCCTAAAGCGATTATGGATGAAGCTTATAAACATACAGAAGATGTGTATGCAGAATTAAGTGCGAAAAATCCACAATGGAAAAAGGTTTATGCTGATTACAGCAATTTCCGTAAAGAAACTACTCAGTGGTTTAAATTTGCTGAAGCTGGGTACGATAACTATATGCAAAGTATCAAGCTTTAATTTATTGAAGCTTAATCAAAAACCCGAAAGTAAATCTTTCGGGTTTTTTTATTTTTGACTCGCCGGATTTTTTTGGTAATCCTTGAGTAAATCTTCCATCATTGATTTATCTGTCTGAACATCACCTGAAGAAGATTCTTCTGGTGGAGCTTCTAACTGAATAGAATTAACATCAACAGCAACTTGCTTATCTAAAAACATGGTTACTGTTTCTGGAACAAAAATAACAATGACAACAAGAATAATTTGCAAGATAACCCAAGGTATTGCGCCCAAGTAAATATCCTTAGATTCGATTTTCTTGGTCAAGGATCCATTCTTAAACAAGGTATCAGAGATACCTCTTAAATAGAATAGGGCAAATCCAAATGGTGGATGCATAAAACTACTTTGCATATTGACGCATAGTAAAACGCCAAACCAAATCATGTTAATGCCTAATTTGTCTGCCACAGGCGCCAATAGGGGCAAGATAATAAATGCGATTTCAAAGAAGTCTAAGAAAAATGCCAAGAAGAAAATGAAAATATTGACTGCAATTAAGAATCCCACTTGGCCACCTGGCAAATGGCTCATCATATTTTCAATCCATCTTGCACCATCTACCCCCTGAAACACTAGAGAGAAGAGTCTTGAGCCAATCAAAATAAATACAACCATGGCTGTTATGCGCATGGTGTTAGTGAGTCCCTCACTAAGTACTTTGAAATTTAATCGTCCATGCAATGCAGCAAGAATAAATGCTCCCACAGCACCCATCGCACCTGCCTCAGTTGGGGTTGCAATGGCAACATCCATGCCAGGTAATCCCCCCATACTACCCAATACAGCAAATATCAAAACTGCTGAAGGAATAATTCCACGCAAGCATTTTTTCCAAAGTTGCCAGCCATTTAAAGTCCTTGCTTCTTTGGGTATGCCGGGTAAATCATTTGGTCGCAGCTTAGTTAATACAAATGTATATATTAAAAACAAAAGTATTTGCAGGATAGAAGGGCCCCATGCTCCCTTATACATATCACCAACAGACTTACCAAGTTGATCTGCCATCACCACCAAAACTAGAGAAGGTGGAACTAATTGTGTGATCGTTCCAGATGCAGCAAGGACCCCTGTTGAATATCGAACGTTATATCCATATCGAACCATAACCGGTAATGAGATCATTGCCATCGCAATGACTTGACCCGCAACCGTTCCAGTAATTGCCCCAAGGATAAATCCAACAATAATCACAGAGTAACCTAAGCCACCCTTAACAGGACCAAATAATTGGCCCATTGAATCCAACATATCCTCCGCTAAACCACAACGTTCAAGGATAGTTCCCATCAGCGTGAAAAACGGTATCGCTAGCAATAAATCATTCGACAAAATACCAAAAACGTTAAGGGGCAAACTGGACAAGAAACTAGCAGGGAACCATCCCATTTGAATAGCAATAATTCCACATCCAAGTCCTAGCGCAGATAAGGAGAATGCAACTGGAAACCCAATTAACATTACAAAAATGAGCCCCGCAAACATTAGGGGTGCAAAATTCTCCATACTCATTGCAGTGGTCTTTCGTAATGCATGTCCATCTCATAGAGATTGTTCAACCAAGCAAGTCGTTTAATGAGTTCTGAAATACCCTGCAAAAAGAGTAATCCAAACCCAAGTGGCAACATCAACATTGCTGGCCATCTAATTAAACCGCCCGCACTATTAGACATCTCACTGCTATAAAACATCTTTAGAAATAGTGGCATCGATAAATAAAACATTAAACCGATCACCGGAAATAGAAAAAATAAAATTCCAAATATGTCTACATAGACTTTTGCACGACTCTTTAAATGCCCATAGATTAAATCAACGCGAACATGCTCGTTTACACGTAAAACTTGAGCAGCGCCTAACATGACACAAGCGGCAAACATATACCACTGTATCTCTAGCCAAGCATTTGAACTATAGTCAAATGCATAGCGCATGACAACATTGCCAGCACTTATCAAACATGAAAGCAATACAGACCATTTAGCAACTTGCCCAAAAAAGTCCGAAAGTTTATCAATTTGATGTGCAAAGTTAATCAAACTTTTCATAAATTCTTAAATTTTTATTGTGTTTTTTAGGGGTTAAGACAGCTAGATCTGAACACCCTCGTGTTGCAGTAACCACGTTTTAATATTGCGATGATACCCTTGTTCATTCTGTCGGGCAAATCCTCCAATCCCATTTGCAGAAATAACACGGTGGCAGGGAACAATCAGCGGATAAGGATTAGCCCCACAAGCACCACCAATTGCCCTTGGAGCACTTTTAATTTTTTTTGAAATCTCTCCATAAGTCACAACTTGGCCTGGTGGTATTTTTGCAATTTCTTGCCAGACACGCTGTTGATGGACCGTTCCTTTTGGAATCATCGGAATATCAAAATTAAAATTAGGGTCAAGGCAATATTGCTGTATTTGCTCGAGAACACTCTGTGCTAAATGATTTGTTGGCTTAAGTATTGGAATATGCGCATCGATATACGCAATTTCACTCAACATCAAACTTTGTTCATATATTTCCGTACAAATACCAATTTTGCCAAAAGGAACTTCAGCAACTGCTGACCAAGAAGCATGGGATATAGGTTCAGAGAAACCTGATTGTTTCATTACCATCCTAAAGTAAATCTAAAGCAATTCTTATGGGGCTGGTTTATCTGCCAAACTAGCAATGTAATCTGCTAAAACAACAATATCAGCTTCACTTAAATTAGCCGCAGCTGAGGACATGTTGCCATCCATATCAGATCTAGTCTGTTGTTTAAAACCGCGTAATTGTGTAATTAAATATTGATGTTGTTGCCCAGCAATTCTGGGGATATGTTGTAAGCCAAGTAATTGGGGGCCATGACACTGAGTGCAATTATATTTATTAGCTAGCTCTGGGCCTAAGGCTAAATTTTTCTCACTTGTGACATGAGTCGTAGTTCTTTTTTCAGAGGCAAAATATGCTGCCAAATTATTCATATCAGCATTGGTTAAATCCGCTGCCAATGGAGACATGATTGGATTTTTTCTATTACCTTCTCTGAAACGAAATAAGGCCGTAGAAATTGCTTGCGCAGGTTGTCCCGATAGAGAAGGAATTTCAGGGTTATTCGAATTACCTGCAGGACCATGACAAGCTACACAGGTTTTAGCTTTTTCTTTACCAGCTTCTAAATTCGCGGCGAAATGAATCGAAGGGCTAAATAGCAAAATAACCCCCAAAATTTGGGGGGCTATTTGCTGTTGCTTCAAATTAAAGAACATTCTTCAGTAACAATCTATTAAGGTTTTTTGTATGAGATTTTGTAAATGATTCCATTGTAATCATCAGACATCAACATTGCACCGTCTGGCATCACTAAAAGATCTACTGGTCTACCCCACATTGGAGGATCACCTTTCTCATCTTCTAAGAAGCCAGTTAAAAATGGCTCATACTTTGCAACTTTTCCATTGCCATCCAATACCACTCTCATTACGTCATAGCCTTGCTTGGTATTTCTGTTCCAAGAACCATGGCGTGCAATGAACAAATTATTTTTATATTCTGCTGGGAATTGCTTTCCTGTATAAAAATGTAATCCTAGAGGTGCAACGTGTGCTCCTAGTTTTAACGCTGGAGGCGTAAACTGATCGCAAGATGCATATTTTCCATATATGGGATCCGAAATATCCCCTTGGTGGCAGAATGGATATCCAAAATTTTCACCTTGTTTAGAGACCACATTTAGCTCATCATTTGGAATATCATCACCTAACCAGTCACGACCATGCTCTGTAAACCATAATTTTTTAGTGACCGGATGAAAATCCATACCTACAGAATTTCTAACACCCTGAGCATATCTCTCTAAACGTCCATTCTTCGGATCAACACGCATGATGGTTGCTTGAACGTAGTTAGGCATAGTAATGTTTTGTGGTGAACCAATATTGAAGTACAACTTTTTATCAGGTCCAACTGTCAAATATTTCCAAAAGTGGCCTGGGCCATTTGTAGGATCAATACCATCAACAACCAATACACCTTCTGGTGGGTTATCTAAACGGTCTTCAATATTTTCATATTTTTTGATTTGCGTACGCTCAGCAACATAAAGAGTACCGTCCATAAATGCTATACCGTTAGGTGCATTTAAGCCTTTTAGTATTTTTTTAACTTCACGTTTACCGTCTTTTTCAACAACTGCGTAAACATCGTTTGCAGCTAAGTTACTAACAAAAATAGTGCCTTTAGTACCACGCGCTAAAGAACGTGCATTCGGTACTTCAGCCCAAACATCAATGCTAAATCCAGCTGGTAATTTAAGTTTTGAAATCTTTAAATCACTAATGTCAGCGCCTGTCAATTTAGGATTAAAAGGGTGGAGCGTAGATTTTGCATCTGCTTCACTTCTTCCTTGTAACCATCTTGGTGGTGGTTCTTCAGCTTTTTGCTGTGCAAAAGCTGGAATCGCTAATGCAAAAATTAATGAAGAAATAATCTTTTTTTTCATCGATGTCGTCCCCAAATTTGTTAATTTTTATTAATTAAGTTTTAATTCACGCCAAGCTATAAAAATACAGTATTTATTACTAATACATGATAGGGAATAACCCTTGTTTCGAGATATTTAAAACTGGTAACTTGCATTAGCTCCAATAAACCAATTTCTTCCTGGAGACGGTTCAAAATATTGAGCACTTGCCTGATTAATAATCACTGAACCAACGTAATAAGTGTCAAAGATATTGTTAATCCTTGCTATTTCAGTGAAACTCCAATTATCTTTATATTGCTTAGCAAAAGCCCTTAGATTTCCAATCACATACCCCCCAGCTGAGGAATTTACAGCGTTTGTATCTGTCGCAAACATATTGCTTGCAGCAATCATTTCAGCACCGATGTTCAAAGAGTGATCTTGTAACTGCCAAGCTAGTTCACTAAACAATCGATGAGCTGATACTCCAGGAATACTGGTTCCAGCAGAAATGACTCCGCCAACTGCACTTTGATAATCCTGAGTAACTTGAGCCATCGTATAGGTATAAGCTATATTGGAATACCAATTTTTAGAAAAATCAAAATGTCCGAATAACTCAAGACCAGTTCGTGCAGTCGTATTGGCGTTTTGATAAATCGTTTTTCCAGATATGTTGTTGAGAGCAACAATTTCATTGTTACTTTTAGCCATAAAAAGAGCTACATTAAAGTTTCCAATTTCAGGGACTTTACTTTTCCAACCGATTTCATATTGCAGTGTTGTTGCTGCATCCAACATATTCGGGGACGAGCTTGCTGTTGTACATCCTGTATTGCCACAACTGTATTTAATCTGATTTAAGGTTGGTGTGTCATAACCAATTCCAACAGAGGTATAGAGTCGATTCAATGAGTCCAGTAAGTAACTTACCGATGCCATCGGCAAAAGATTATTATATGTTTTGTTAGTAGTAGACCAAGTATTTAAATTATCGTTTGCACTGAGTTGCGTTGAGGTGTTTCTAAGTCCAAGACTGATGTTGACCTTATCCATAGGGTCAATTTCAATTTGAAGATACTGATCTAAGTTTTTAGCTTGATAGTTTGCGTCTGTATTAATCGAACTATTTTTTCCTGTGCAATTTACTAAGGCACCATAAGAGTTGCAATATCCCATACTGTGATCATTGTCATTGCCATAGTTAATTCCAAAAGTCATTTTGAAGGGCATTTGGTTAATACTTGTTTTTAATTGATACTGTCCGTCAAATCCAGAATAGGACCTATCTAGACTAATCGCTCCATTTACGAAGGGTATCGTCTGACTTGAAGGTGCTTGATATTGAAATTGATTTCTCGTGCCTGAATACACCATCAACTTCAATCCAGATTCACTATTTAATTTTTGTAGTAACTCAATACCGCCTTGTAGTTGTGTCACGGTTTTACGGGTATTCCAGGACTCTGCATTTGTGCCTGCCCCTTGAGGATTCGTAATTAATTGCGATGCCGTTAAACCTAAGGGGTCATTGGCAAAAAGATTAACGCGATTACCTATTACACTAATTTGAGTATCTTGCCCCGCACCGAATATGATTTTGGCGTTCTCATTATCTCTACTCGCTTCACTATGCGTTCTAGATCCTGAAGTATTGAGGTTATTAACATCTAATAAGTAATTTACCCCTGATTCATACCCACTTGCCTTTACACCCAATTTACTGGTATTGAATGAACCATATGAACTATAAGGTGTTATTGCTGTTCCGGGCTCACCCTTTTCCGTTTGAATATTAACAACACCCCCAGCTGAGTTGCCATATAAGACAGAAAATGGACCACGCAATACTTCAATACTTTCCACAGAACTTAAATCAATGTGAGATAGCTGACTTTGCCCATCAGGCATGGTGGCAGGTATGCCATCAACATATACTTTGATTCCTCTGGCGCCAAAAGCTGAATTTGCTCCAAAACCACGGATTGAAATCATGGTGTCTTGAGCATAATTTTGTCTGTTCATTGCCTGAATACCCGGTACTCTTGATAAAGACTCTGAGATATTGATTTGCTGTTGCGTGTCTTGAATATTCGTTCTATTTATTAGATCGATCGAAGAAGCAACTTCAAATGGGCTTTGATAATACCTGGATGCAGTAATGACCATCTCTTCTAGGTCAGGCGCTTTAAGAACCTCAGTTTGAGCTCTAGCGAATGGCGTTGCCAGAACCAAAGCAAAGGGTAAATAGTAGAGTAAATTTTTACGCTTATAGAAGCAGGACTTTAGTCTCATTTTTTATCTTTTTTAGAATATTTTTTTATTCTACCCTCGAATAAAACTTCGAGTATCAAACTTTTTTCTGGCTAAGATCTTTTTCATTTGTTTCAGTTAAACTCTGATTATTCAACAACGAGGAAAAAATCATGGGACAATTTATTCAATTAACAGCATCTGATGGACATGTTTTCGAAGCATATGAAACGATTCCTACTAATACAACAATTGGTACACTCGTTTTAGTTCAAGAAATATTTGGAGTAAATACTCACATTCAAGCAACAGCAGATTTATATGCATCTCTTGGCTATAGAGTTGTTGCAGTTCCAACAATGGATCGTGTTCAAAAAAATGTTAATCTCGGTTACACGCCAGAAGATATGCAAGCTGGTTCAGCCCTAAAAGCACAGGTCGAAGCCCTACCTAACCATCCAGTCATGCTAGATCTTCAAGCTGCAATTAATCATTTAAAACCTTTTGGTAAGGTTGGTATTTTTGGTTTTTGTTATGGTGGACTGTTAACCTGGCGTAGCGCATGCCAGTTATCTGGCTTATCTGCTGCAGTAGCCTACTACGGTGGCGGTGCGCAAAATGAACATCATTTAATTCCTCAATGCGCAGTGATGGCTCATTTTGCAGAAGAAGATTCTTATATTCCTCTAGACAGTGTAGAAGCTTTCAAAAAAGCCCGTCCAGAAGTTGAAGTACATATTTATGCGGGTCATCATGGCTTTAATTGTGATCACCGTGCTTCCTATTTTGGCCAATCTGCACAAGTTGCTCGCGCAAGGACTTTGGACTTCTTTCAAAAACACCTAGCCAACTAAGCTAATTAATCAATTAGTTTATATTTTGGTTAACAGTAAGGTTTCCATTCAATCAGGTGTTTGATATAGTTTGAGTTCATTCACATTGAGGCGCAATTAATTTATGGAAACTTTGCTGGAAGACTGGCCGTGGTGGGCCCAAGTTGCAGCAGTTCTTATTTTGTTAGCAACTTCAGCATTTTTCTCCATAACAGAAACAAGCATGATGGCAGCAAATCGCCATCGATTAAAGCATAAAGCAAATCAAGGGCATCAAGGTGCAAAGCTCGCTTCTGGTCTCCTTGGTCGCACTGAAGAATTACTCTCTGTGATTTTGATTGGCAACAATGTAATCAATACTTTTGTTCCGGTGTTGGTTGCAGGTATTGCATTAAATGCATTTGGTAATAGTGGTTCAGTGCTGTCTTTAACAACTGCACTTGTTGCTTTTTTAATTATTATTTTCTGCGAAATAACCCCCAAGGTTATCGGTGCAGCCTTTCCAGACAAAATTGCTTCAAATGTTAGTTGGGTGATTCGCCCTTTAGTGTGGATCATGACGCCGCTTGTAATGTTCGTGAACATTTTTGTATCCGCATTGCTAAAAATGATGCGCCTCAACACCAAAGACTCAGCTGAAAATCGCTTAAGTCCAGATGAACTTCGAAGCCTGGTCTTAGAAACTAGCCATTTCATTCCTTCTCAACACCGTAATATTTTGGTGAATTTATTCAACTTGGAAAATATTACGGTGGATGATGTGATGACCCCTCGCTCAAAAATGGAAACTCTGGATCTCTCCAGACCAATCGAAGAAGTTCTTCACCAAATGGAGACTTGTTATCACCATAATTTACCAACGACTGATCAAGATCCAGACAGAGTCATCGGTATTTTGTCAGTTCGAAAAGTGGTTTCTCTTATAGGTGATAAAGAAATCTCACATGATCAATTTAAAGCGCTTTTAAGTGAACCCTACTTTATTCCTAGTGGTACGCAAGTACTTCAACAAATTCGCTTTTTCCAAGAACTACAACAACGTATTGGCCTTGTTGTAGATGAATATGGGATTGTTTTAGGTCTTGTTACCATCGAAGATATTGTTGAGGAACTCATCGGTGAGTTCACAACCTCTTTACCTAGCTTAGCTAATAAAACTCAATGGCTAAGTGACAATACCTATATAGCTTCAGGAAGCTCAAACTTGCGAGACCTAAATCGCTTATTGGGATTACAACTCCCAACTGACGGGCCAAGAACTTTAAATGGTCTTTTAATTGATATTCTCGAAGAGATCCCTGATAACCATATCAGTTTAAAAGTGGCTGGATGCGTCATGGAAGTAATGCAATTTGATCAACAATCCATCAAAACTGTACGTATTCATAAACCCATCAAAGCCCTAACTCCAAAAGTCGCATGAGCGGCAAATCAATCATACTTTTAGCTATTGTTGGTTTGCTAAGCTATCTAAGTAAAGTAGACTTTAAAACTTTAAAAATCCCAAATAAGTACACCATTCTCCTGATGCTACTTGGTCTAGGCATTAATCTGAGTCCTTGGAATATTTGTTCAATTACACAGAGTATTTTTGGTTTAGTGTTTGGCTTCATTATTTTGTATGCCATCAACCTTTTAGGTCGATATTTTTTACAGCACCATCTTATTGGTCTTGGTGATGCCAAGCTTTTGGGAGGACTTGGAGCTATTTTTGGCTATTTGTCAGTAATTCAGATTCTATTTATTGCAGCTTTAGCTTGCTTGATCATCCAACTGATTCGTCAACCTAAACATGGCCTATCTTCTATAATTGCATTTGGCCCCTACTTGTGTGCTACAGGGATTGGTTTTTCAATCTACCAAATGATGTCATCTTGAATATGAACCCTAAACTTGAAGCAGTACACAAGGTAGCATTAACTGGTGGTATAGGTAGTGGGAAAAGTGCAGCTGGTAGTGGCTTTGAAAAATTAGGTATACCCGTCATCGATAGCGATGCTATCTCTCATCAAATAACTGCACCAAATGGTCAAGCAATCCCAAATATACAAAAAACCTTTGGCTCAGAATATCTCACTCAAGAAGGTGCTCTTGACCGGGCAAAAATGAGGTCACTGGTCTTCAATGATCCAGAAGCATTAAAGAAATTAGAAGCAATTACACATCCGCTTATCAAATCCCTCAGCGAAGAATACGCAATACGCTCTCTAGAAAACAGTCCGCCGTATATCATTTTCATGATCCCTCTCCTTTTTGAGTCTCAAGGTTGGCAAAACCGTTTCCAAAAAATCGTAGTGGTAGATTGCACCATCGACAACCAAATACAACGCGTGATACTACGAAATAATATTCAACAAGAGGTCATCGAAAAGATAATTGCAACACAAGCACCAAGAGCTGTGCGACTTCAATACGCCGATCATGTTTTAAATAATAACGGAACACTCGAAGAGTTAAATGAGCAAGTCATCTCAACCCACCAAAAGATTATTGAAAAAATAAATATATCTTAGGGTTTATAGGGATTTTATAAAAAGATGTAAAAAAAATTCCTTATCATCATAGTTTGAACTTAGAATAACATTATTGAAAAATACAAATAATTAACGTGCTTATCTACGAATACCCCTTTAATGAAACTGTACGCAGTTTATTAAGACTAGAATATTTATTCGAAAGGTTAAGTGTTTTTCTAAATTCTGATCATCCAGAGCATCATTTAACAGCTATTAGCCTGATCTTTGATATTGGTGAAGTAACTTCACGAGCAGATTTAAAATCAAGCTTATTAAAAGAGTTGGAACGCCAAAGGGTTCTCCTTAGCTCATTTCGAACAGACTCTGCAGTTAACTCTAATGCATTAGAGACCACCATTAATGAAATCGAATCCTGTTTAGCAACACTTAATAATTTGGTTGGTAAACCTAATTCGATTATGAATGAGAGCGAATGGCTTGGTATGATTCGCACACGCTTAAGTGTTCCTGGTGGCACAAGCCCTATTGATTTACCTAGCTTTTATAGCTGGCAACAAAGATCGGCTCAAGATCGCCGTGCCCAACTTTTGAGCTACACGCCTGCTTTTGCAGACTGGAAAATCACTTGCGATTTGTATTTAAAACTGCTCCGTCAGTCTTCTGATTTCCATCAAGCCATTTCTGAAAATGGATCATTCCAACAAATGCTGAATGGAAAAACGTATCAGCTGATTCGTGTGAAGATTCAAGAATTAGATCTCATCCCCGAAATCAGCGCTAATAAACACATGTTGTGGATTCGCTTCTTGCAAAACTCTACAACCGGCAAGCCTCAAGCTGTCGTCAAAAATATCACTTTTGATTTAAATCTTTGCAATCTTTAAATTGCTGAAGTAGCTTGGTGCATCATTTGAATGATGGTGATAGTTGCTGGTAGTAATGGGGCTACTTCTGCTAATTCGATTGCATTTTTTGACTGCCAATGCAATTCCTGTCCCTCAAGGCCACGGGCTTCCCCTACCCACTCACGCACGATGCAAAGATTAAGCCTTACATATGCATGAGGATAGTCGTGTTCAATGATCTGCCAAGCCTCACTGCCTTTGATCTCGATTCCAAGTTCTTCTTGCAACTCGCGATGAAGCGCCTGATGAACAGATTCTCCTTGCTCTAATTTGCCACCTGGAAATTCCCAATAATCCTCGTAAGGCTTACCTTTGGGACGCTTTGCTAATAAAAACGATCCTTCTGGATTCAAAATAACTCCAACCGCAACTTCAGTTACCTTACGAGTTGGAGTATTTTCGCTCAATTAATGCGCTCCAGCGTAATGACGAGCAAACTGCCAAGCAACCCTTCCAGACCTTGAACCTCTTTCTAAAGCCCAAACTAATGCTTCAGGTTTTGCAGCTTCAATCGCTTCTGCAGGCACGCCAAAATCCTTTAACCAATGAGCTACGATTTCTAGATACTCATCTTGCTTAGGTGGATAAAACGATACCCATAATCCAAAACGCTCTGATAAAGAAATTTTCTCTTCCACTACTTCGCCAGGATGTATTTCTCCATCTGACATATGACGATACGATTCATTATCTGTCATATATTCTGGAAGTAAGTGACGACGGTTTGACGTTGCATAAATCAAAACATTATCAACTTGAGCTGATAATGATCCATCTAAAGCAGACTTTAATGCCTTATAACCTGCCTCACCCTCTTCAAAGGATAAGTCGTCACAATAAACGATAAACTTCTCAGGTCTTGTAGCTAATAATTCTGTTAAGTCTTGTAAATCTGATAGATGCTCTTTATCGACCTCTACAAGACGTAGACCATCTTTTTCAAAATAGTTCAAACAAGCTTTAATCAAAGATGATTTACCAGTTCCTCGTGCGCCTGTTAGCAAAACATTGTTTGCCGGCTTTCCAGCCACGAAATGGGCTGTGTTGTTCATGATGGAATCTTTTTGACGCTCAATCCCCTGCAAATCATCAAACGAAATATCTGATAAATGCTTAATTGGCTTTAAAAATCCAACACTACCTAAAATACTTTGACGATGTTGCCACTTAAATGCTTTTGCAGTACGCCAATCTTCTTGTGTTAATGGCTTTGGAAAAAATGCTTCCAAATGCCCTAAAAATCTTTCCAAATTGTCAGACATAAATTTACTAAGTTAATGGCCTATCTTTTAAGAACGATAGTCCGCGTTAATCGAAACATACTCGTGTGAAAAATCACATGTCCACATTGTACGTTCAAATTCACCTCGACCTAAATCTACCGTAATTAAAATCTCTGCCTCTTGCATCACTTTTTGGCCCTGAGCCTCTTGATATTCAGGGTTTCGGCCGCCATTTTTGGCAACCCAAACATCTCCCAACCAGAGTTGCACATTGCTTACATCTAAATCAGTAATACCAGCATATCCAATCGCTGCCAAAATACGGCCTAAATTGGGGTCGCTTGCAAAAAATGCAGTTTTAACGAGTGGTGAATGAGAAATCGCCTCACCCACTAATTTACATTCATGTAAACTTTTGCCACCTTTTACGTGCACAGTCATGAGCTTTGTAGCACCCTCGCCATCACGCACAATCTGCTGTGCAAGTTGCTGAGCTGTTTCTAAAAGCATTGCTCTAAACTCTGTAAATCCAGGACTTTGGCGATTTTCTATCACAAGGCCACTCTTACCTGTAGCCATCACAATAAAGGAATCATTAGTGGAAGTATCGCCATCGATAGAAATCGCGTTAAAAGATAAATCTGCAATTTCTTGAGTTAGTTCTTGTAAAAGCTGGCTTGGAACTTGCGCATCAGTTCCAATAAATCCCAACATGGTTGCCATGTTCGGATGAATCATACCTGCACCCTTACTAATTCCAGTCATCGTTACTTGCTGATTGTGAATACTCTTTTGTAAAGAATATGCTTTTGGAAGCGTGTCCGTAGTCATGATGGAATAAGCCGCGTCATACCAACCTTGTGGCACTAATTGCGCTTTTGCATCTGGTAATACTTGTAAAATTTTCTGTAAAGGCAATGGCTCAAGAATCACACCAGTTGAAAATGGCAAAATTTGGTTTTCTTGAAGATTGAGTAATTTTGCTACTGATTGACATGTCGATCTTGCGTCTTGTAAACCAGTTTCACCAGTGCCAGCATTGGCATTTCCGGTGTTAATAATTAATGCTCTGATATCTTTAGTGGCAACTAAATGCTCTTTACAAACCTGTACAGGAGCTGCACAAAAACGATTAAGTGTAAATACACCAGCAACACTTGTGTTTTCAGCTAAGGTAATTAATAAAACATCTTTTCTGCCAGGTTTTTTAATTCCTGCCATTGCATAACCTAACTCAATTCCGGGAACTTCAAACAAAGAAGACGCATTTAACTGAGGGAGATTAACTGCCATAAGATCACCTTTAAAAAAGTATTAATTTAAAATTTGAATAAATTATATTCTCGCTTTAGTTAAAGTCGCGTGAAGTAGAAAACCATTCTTCTTACAAATAATTTCTATTTTCCAACTTGTTCATTTTCGAGTTTTTTAATCATCATTTTTATAATGTGACTTTTATTCATCGTATTACCCCTATCACAATGAATAGATTGGAGGAATTATGGCTATTTCTGTTCGTTTAGATCCTGAAACTGAGGCTCGTTTAGACCAATTGGCAAGTATTACTGGTCGAGCCAAATCTTATTATTTGAGAGAGTTGATTCAAATGGGTCTTGACGACCTTGAAGATTTCTATTTAGCTGATGCTACGATGGAAAAAATACATAAAGGTAAAGAAGTTATTCATTCATCTGAAGCTGTAAGGAAAGAGCTTGATCTAGATAAATGAATATTAGAATAGATCCTCAAGCCAATTAATATTGGTTAATATTTAAGCCGCCACTATGAATTTCTTTGGGTTTGAAAATTTTCAAACCCAAACCACACAACAACTATCTAAGCTATTGCTCCATGACATTGCTTATACTTTTTGCCACTGCCACATGGACAAGGGTCATTTCTGCCAACCTTAGGCATCGTATTCACAATAGGCTGCATTTTTGGAGCCTCATCAGCTTGGGCTGATGGAGCATCATTATGAGAGTCTGCTTGCGCATGCTGATATTGGACATCACCAATATTTTCAAGATCTTCCTGAATAGCATTCGTCGCTTCATTTAATTGCTCAGATGAAGCAATACGAACACTCATAATTGTTTTGGTAATGTCTTTTTTGATATCTGCTAGCAAATTAGCATAAAGCTCAAATGCCTCACGGCGATATTCTTGTTTAGGATCTTTTTGAGCATATCCCCTTAAATGTATCCCTTGACGCAAATAATCTAATGCAGCTAAATGCTCTCTCCAATGCGTGTCTAAGCTATACAAAAAGACAGATCTCTCAAATGCTGTAAAGGATGTTGTATCAGCTGATGCAATCTTAGTTTGATAAGCCTCTTTAACTGCCTCTTGTACCCAATTTTGAACATCTTCAACTTCTACAGAATCATGATCATTTACTTTTTGTTGTAAAGAGACTGGAACACTCCATTCATTTTCTAATTCTCTTTCTAAACCAGCAATATCCCATTGTTCAGGGAGAGCCTGCTCGTCAACATATTGCAATACGATTTCATTAAAGACATCAATACGTAAGTTTTCAGTCAGAGTGCTAACATCCTGTGCCTCTAATACTTGATTCCTTAAATGATAGGTTTCTCTTCGTTGGTCATTAGCGACATCATCGTATTCAAGTAACTGCTTACGAATATCAAAGTTTCTTCCTTCAACCTTGCGTTGAGCTGATTCAATCGCCCTGGAAACCATATTGGCTTCAATCGGCTCACCATCAGGCATCTTCAAACGCTCCATCACGGTTCGTAAGCGATCCCCAGCAAAAATACGCAGTAAGTCATCATCTAAAGATAAGTAAAAGCGTGAAGAACCTGGATCTCCTTGACGACCAGATCGACCTCTCAACTGATTATCAATACGACGACTTTCATGACGCTCTGTACCGATAATATGTAAACCACCGGCATCAACAACCTGTTGATGTAAGCTTTGCCACTCATCTTCCAATTGCTTGATCTTGGCTTTCTTTTGTTCTTGGGTAAGACTGTTATCTAACTCAATGAAACCAGCCTGTTTCTCAACATTTCCACCCAAAACAATATCCGTTCCACGACCCGCCATATTGGTTGCAATCGTAATCATCTTTGGACGACCGGCCTGAGCAATAATTTCAGCTTCGCGAGCATGTTGCTTTGCATTTAAGACCTGATGACTGAGCTTTTCTTTAGTGAGCATTGCAGAGATGAGCTCTGAATTTTCAATAGAAGTAGTACCCACTAGAGTAGGCTGACCTCTTTCAAAACAATCTTTGATATCAGCAATCACAGCGTTATAACGCTCACGTGATGTTTTGTATATTTGATCGTGTTTATCAACACGCTTGCTTATACGATTCGGTGGAATAACAACTGTTTCAAGTCCGTAAATTTCCTGGAATTCATAAGCTTCTGTGTCAGCCGTACCAGTCATACCAGATAATTTGGTGTACATCCTAAAATAATTTTGGAATGTAATGGTAGCCATTGTCTGATTTTCATTCTGAATCGCAACACCTTCTTTTGCCTCAACGGCTTGATGCAATCCCTCTGACCAACGTCTTCCAGTCATCAAACGACCTGTAAATTCGTCAACAATAATCACTTCACCATTTTGAACAACATAATGCTGATCTTTATGGAATAAAGTGTGTGCTCTTAAAGTAGCTAATAAATGGTGCATTAACGCAATATTTTGCGGAGCATATAAAGAATCGCCTTCTTTCAAAAGACCAATCTGCACCAAAATATTTTCAGCTTTTTCATGCCCGCTCTCAGTTAAAAATACCTGCTGAGATTTTTCGTCAATAACATAGTCACCAGGTTTTTCAACTCCAGTACCGTCTGCTTTTTCTTCACCAATTTGACGGTCCAAGTAACCTGGAATAACGTTCATTTTGATATAGACTTCAGTATGATCGTCTGCTTGTCCAGAAATGATCAATGGTGTTCTTGCTTCGTCAATCAAAATAGAGTCAACTTCGTCGACAATCGCAAAATTGAGCCCACGCTGCACTCTCTGTGCGGCATCATGAACCATATTGTCACGTAAGTAATCAAATCCAAACTCATTGTTCGTACCATAGGTAATGTCCGAGCCATAAGCCTGTTGCTTTTCCTCGTGAGACATATTGGATAAGTTCACTCCAACAGTCAAACCTAAGAAGTTGTAGACAGTGGACATCCAATCCGCATCACGTTTTGCTAAGTAATCATTAACCGTAATAACATGCACGCCTTTGCCACTTAATGCATTTAAAAACACAGGCAAAGTTGCCGTTAATGTTTTTCCCTCACCAGTGCGCATTTCTGCGATTTTGCCTTCATGCAATGCCATACCGCCAATCATTTGGACATCAAAATGGCGCATTTTCAGGGTTCTTTTACTAGCTTCTCTAACTAAGGCAAATGCTTCTGGCAGGATGTCATCGAGAGTCTTACCTTGCGTAAGATGTGCTTTTAATTCTTGCGTTTTAGCTTTTAACTGGTCGTCAGTTAATCCTTGAAACTTACTTTCTAAGGAGTTAATCTCATTGACCGTCTTGCGGTATTGCTTAAGTAGTCGATCATTTCGGCTACCAATAATTTTCTTAATAAGTCCTGATACCATGATTTTCTTAGATTAAATTCAACTTATGAGTTTATCATTCATACATCTGGATATGATGAATACTGCTAAAAACCCCCTAATATTCCATTGTATTGCTTGCGTATGACTTATGCCAAATTTTAAAAAAACACGAGAACCTATAGAAATCAGTGCGTTATTAGACGAACAATCTGCTGATAACCCCATTTCTCACCTGACAAGTGCAGTTCAAAATAGAAATAAGTTGCAATTAGTTCTTAATGAAGCTCTTAAAAAATTGGAATTAGAACATCTTATCGACCATCTTACCTTGGGGGAAATGACCCCAGATGGCGAAATCAAACTCATTACCCAAAAAGCAGGAGTAGTTAGTAAGCTAAAAAATAAACTTCCAAGCCTATTACATTACTTTCGTGAGTCAGGATTTGCTTTAAAAACAATTCATCTTAAAGTATCCCCAAAATCAACCACCATCGATTCTGCCGAACAGTCAAAACCAGAATTGGTTCCAGTTCAATTTACTGAAAAAAGTAAAGAAGCCTGGGAAAAATTGTTAACCGATATCGATCCAAGTTCACCAGTTTTTAATGCTGTGAAAAGACTGCTGAAAAAAATTAATTAATTTCTGCCTGATCTATTTGATAGGCTAAGGGAGCTTTTTCAACCTGATCAAAAGTTACAAGCTCGTAAGAGTCTGGTTCGCTAAACATCTTACGCAATAACAAATTGTTCAGCGCATGACCTGATTTTTCAGCAACATAAGAACCAATAATTGGATGTCCAGCCAAATATAAATCACCAATGGCATCTAAAATTTTGTGGCGAACAAACTCATCTTCGTATCGAAGTTCTTCATTATTTAAAATGCGATACTCATCTAGAACGATCGCATTATCAAGGCTTCCACCTCTTGCCAAGCCTATTTCTCTTAAAGCTTCTACTTCATGGGCAAAGCCAAATGTTCTAGCGCGACCAATTTCTTTTGCATAAGTCGTGTCGTCAAAATCAATAACACACCGCTGACCTGTTTTATCCAAAGCAGGATGCTTAAAATCAATTGTAAAGTCCAGCTTAAATCCAAAATGCGGCTCCAAACGAGCTACTTTATCGCCTTCGATTATTTCGATTGGCTTTTTAATTTGTATAAATTTTCTTGGCGCATCCTGAACAGTTATACCCGCTGACTGAATCAAAAATAAAAATGACGCAGCACTTCCATCCATGATCGGAATTTCTTCACCATCAATTTCAACTAACAAATTATCAATGCCTAGCCCAGAACAGGCTGATAGTAGATGCTCAACTGTTGAGATTCTGTTCTCACCAATCTGTAAAACACTCGCAAGGCGAGTGTCTGTAATAAATTCTGCTTTACCTGGAACTGGAGTTTGCTCACCTATGTCAAGACGAACAAAGGAAATCCCAGAATTAATCGGTGCAGGTTTTAAATATAAGTTGGAACGACTACCAGAATGCAAACCAATACCAACCGTTTTAATTGGCTCCGTAATCGTTTGTTGTTTCAACATCATTCTTAACCTACACCTTTTACTAATTAAATATGTGCTAAAACAGCTTCAGCACTACTTACTTCAAACTTACCGCCAGCTTCAACAGCTAAGTGCTTCACAACACCATCTTCTAAAACCATCACATAACGCTGTGAACGAATTCCTAAGCCTCTAGCAACTAAATCTAACTCTAAACCAAGTGCTTTTGTCCACTCAGCACTTCCGTCACCCATCATGCGTACTTTTTTAGCCGCTTTAAGGTTGTCTCCCCAAGCACCCATCACAAATGCATCATTCACTGATACACACCAAATTTCATCAACGCCTTTAGCTTTGATAGCATCATAATGAGCTACATAACCTGGCACATGCTGTGCTGAACATGTTGGAGTAAATGCTCCTGGTAAACCGAACACTACAATTTTCTTGCCTTTTACAACTTCTGATACTTGAAATGCATTAGGTCCGATGGTGCAACCTGGTGTTTCTTCCGCAATGTATTCATACAATGTTGCGTTTGGTACAGTTTGATTAACAGCTATCATTACTCTCTCCTTTAAAAAAACGAATCTCTCACGAACTTAGATAGTAGCGCAGTCGTCGTCATTTGGAGGAACGCTACCACCAAATTTTCGTAAGAGATTGTTTTTTAAGGAATTATTTAATCAGCTTGCTTCCTCAAAAATGCAGGGATATCATAAAAATCAGTGCCCTTCTCAAGTAAAGATCTAGCTTGAGGTGAACTTGACGCTCCCAAATTAGGCGCAGCACCACGATTTGGTGATGGCTTAAATACTGCTGGGATACCTGCAACTGCATCACTTGAACCGATATCTGAACTTGCCTGACCCATGGTTGGAATACTTGATCCATAGGAAGAGTTCATGTTGCTCAAAGCCTGAGTAGCTATTGGGCTAGTCGGTTTAAAAGCATTTAAATCAGTCATAGATGGAGTAGCGTTATAAGTTCCAGTTGCTTGCTCACGCCAAATAACCTCTACTTCTGGACGTTGCTGGTTTCTTTTACTTCCGTTTAAACCAGTTGCAACAACTGTCACTCTGATTGCATCAGCTAAAGACTCATCGTAAACAGTACCAAAGATAATAGTTGCATCTTCAGCAGCATATCCACGAATCGCTGCCATCACTTCTCTTGTCTCAGAGAGTTTAAGTGAACGACTTGCAGTGATATTAACGAGAACACCTCTTGCGCCTGACAAATCAACACCTTCGAGTAACGGTGAAGCTACTGCAGCTTCAGCAGCTAAGCGAGCACGATCAACGCCTGAAACTGTAGCTGTACCCATCATTGCTTTACCTTGCTCACTCATGACAGTTTTAACGTCTTCAAAGTCAACGTTAATTAAGCCGTGCTCATTGATAATCTCAGCAATACCAGCAACCGCATTGTGAAGCACATCATCAGCAGCACTAAAGGCAGTATGCATTTCTGCATCTTCACCCATCACTTCGAAAAGCTTCTCATTTAAAACAACGATCAGAGAATCTACATGCTTTTCTAATTCACGTGCACCTTCTTCAGCAACTTTCGATCGCTTCGCACCCTCGAAATCAAATGGCTTACTCACAACTCCAACAGTCAGAATACCCATTTCTTTCGCAACTTGCGCAACGACCGGTGCTGCTCCTGTTCCTGTTCCACCACCCATACCTGCTGTAATGAACACCATGTGAGCACCCTGTAATGCATCAGCAATTCTTGCTTTAGCTTCTTGTGCAGAGGTCGCGCCAACTTCAGGACGTGCTCCTGCTCCAAGGCCAGTTTCACCTAACTGTAAATTTACTTCAGCTTTTGAACGATGTAATGCTCCAGCATCCGTATTCATACAAATAAATTCAACGCCTTGAACACCACGACGAATCATGTGTTGGACAGCATTGCCCCCAGCACCACCGACACCGACCACACGAATGTTGGTCTTGCCAGCAACTGTGTCTTCTACTAACTCAAATTCCATACTTCCTCCAAGGTTAATTACTACATTGACGACTTCTATAAAACAACTTCAAAACTACGACTAAAAATTGCCTGTGAACCAATCACGAATTCTTTTTACCACTCCACCAAGGGGCTTAGATTTACTAGCTTCTTGCCCCTGCACAATCTGCGCACGACCTTCTCTTAACAATCCAATACTTGCTGAATATTTTGGATTTCTTAAAACATCTTTTAAATGGCCGTTGTAATCAGGTATTCCGATACGCGCTGGTTTGTTAAAAATTTCTTCTGCTAATTCCACAATGCCTGGCATGCTTGCTGCTCCACCAGTTAAAACAACTCCTGATGGAACCATGTGTGTAAACCCTGAATGCTCTAAAGCATCAACAACAAACTTGAATAATTCTTCAACTCTTGGCTCTATCACTGCTGCTAATGATTGGCGAGAAATCGGTTTGGCTTCTCTATCTCCAATACCTGGTACATCTAACATTGCTAAAGGATCAGCTAATGATTGCTTAGCCGTACCATGCTGTATTTTTAAATCTTCTGCATCCAAGGTTGGAGTTCGCAAAGCCATTGCTATATCGTTGGTGATTTGATCACCACCCAAAGGGATCACTTCAGTGTATCGAATGGATCCTTGAGAAAATACCGCTATATCGGTGGTACCACCACCAATATCAACCATGACAACTCCCAACTCCCTCTCATCCTCTGTTAGCACTGCCAAACTTGAAGAAAGTGGTTGGACAACTAATTCATTAACTTCTAATCCACAACGACGGATGCATTTAATAATATTTTGTACTGCGCTTTCAGCACCAGTAACTATATGGGTTTTAACCTCTAATTTTTGACCACTCATCCCTATTGGATCTCGAACATCCTCTTGGTTATCAATCAAAAATCCCTGAATCAACATATGTAAGACTTTTTGATCAGTCGGTACATTGAGAGGCTTCGCATTTTCAATAACACGATCAACATCTAATGCTGAAACCTCTTTATCGCGAATAGCATACATACCCGTGCTATTAAAGCTTTGCACATGATTACCTGAAATAATGGCGAAAACACTATCAACACGACACTGCGCCATGACCTCTGCTTCTTCCAGAGCCTTTTGGATGGATTTCACAGTATCTTCAATATTGACCACTACACCTTTTTTAATGCCTTTTGATGGCGTATTGCCAATTCCAATAACATCAAAATCTCCATTCTCATGGACTTCTGCAACCAAGGTGACTACCTTGGAAGTTCCAATATCAAGTCCTACTAAAAGATTGCGATTGTCCTTACTCATTGCCCTTTCCGCCCATCTACTAACTTGGATTTTTTAAAATCACCTTTTGATTTTTTCTCTGCACTTTGATTAATAACCGACGAAATCACATCGCCATCTAATTGCGATAACAAGGCTACAGTTTCATTCTTGTTATCTGCTTGGCTTGATTCCTTTTTGGTGGAATCAGCTTTAGAAGAGGTCCTTACCGCAAATCCATTGGCATACCTCAAATCAATATAGTCAATTTTGTTTGGTAATTTTTCACTGACTTCTGGCCACACTCTAAAGAATCGATCAATACGATTTTTAATTTGACTACGATCTTTTTGATCTAGGTCTCTACCTAGTTCAAATGTCATGCCATTGTCTAGTTTTGTGGTCCATGAATATCTTGAACTTAATGCAAGACCTACAACTTTCGCATTTAATGGCTTAAACCAGTCATTTAATTGCTGATAAAGCTCAACAGCTTCTTTATTACTATTTGTTGGACCAGAAAAATCTACCAAGCCCTTATCTAAATCAGCTTCAGCTAAGTTCACTGTAAATAATTCACCATGATTATTAAGTAGTTTAGGACCATCATTAGTATTCCAAATACCAATAGGTTCTTGTTCTTCAAGAGTGACACTTAATCCATTCGGCCATACCCTGCGAACACTAGCAGATCTTATCCAAGGTAATTCCTCAAAAGCTTTGCGCGCCTGATCAAGCCTTACACTAAAAAAGTTTCCATTTAAATGACTAAGCACTTGCGTTTTAACCAAAGCTTGATTGACGTGATGCAACTGGCGACCTTCTTCACCCTGCAACTGTATCTGTTGAATCGTAAATACAGGTCGTTGACCAATCCAAAAGAAGACCCACAGAAAAACCACACCCATAAATGCAAACAAACAGAAATGGGTTAATTGCTTAAGACGATCTTGCGAGTTCCAAATCGGTGCAAATACAAAAGTCAGTATCGCGACTAATCCGTTAAACATCCCTTTTAAGGTATTCACGAACCACGGCAATAACACTTCCCCTAGCGAAGGTGTAGGCGCTTTTGATTTAACCGCGTTTAAAGATGTAGTACTCATTTGCTTAACTCTGTTCTTAAATAGGTTTGATCAAATTGTTGATTCAGGGTTTGATGCAAAATCCACAACACTAATTTTTCATAAGAGATTCCAGCTTGCTTTGCTGCCATTGGAACCAATGAATGAGAAGTCATTCCAGGAGATGTATTCATCTCGAGTAAGTAAGGCTTTTGCGTTGCTCGATCAATCATGACGTCCGCTCTACCCCATCCAGAGCATCCCAAAGCCTGATAAGACTGTATCGCTAATTTTTCAATCGCATCTTCTAAATTTGAATCAAGTCCTGGAGGGCAAATGTATTGGGTATCATTTGATACATATTTGTGGTGATAGTCATAATTTGCGTCAGGGGCTTGGATTCTTATCATTGGCAAAGCTCGCACATGCATGCCGTGCCCAATCATTGGACAAGTTAATTCATCACCAACGATGCATTGTTCAGCCATAACATCTCGATCAAGTTTAGCTGCCAACTCAAAAGCAGCTTTTAACTCAGAAACATGTTTGACTTTAGTGAGGCCTAAAGAGGAACCTTCCCTTGCTGGTTTAACAATCAGAGGTAGGCCTAAATCATTAACTACTTCTTCCCAGTTGGAATGAGCACTCAACATTCTAAATTGAGGAGTGGATAAGCCTTGGCTTAACCAAATATTTTTTGTGACCTGTTTATCAATTGCCATTGCAGAAGCTAAAACACCACTTCCTGTGTAAGGAAGAGATATTTGCTCTAAAAATCCTTGCATCGTTCCATCTTCACCCCACCTGCCATGCAATGCAATAAATACGCGATCAAATTTTTCTTGCGTAATTTTTTCAATCGGCATTACGCCAGGATCATATGGATGGGCATCAATGCCTAATTTTATTAATGCGTCAAGAACACCTTGACCAGACTGTAAAGAAACTTCTCTCTCGCCTGATCTTCCACCATATAAAACACCTACTCGACCATAAGTGGAAGGTTTAAAACTCATGGATAAATCATCCACTTCTTTGACCCATTGTTGGAGAGCTAGACTACGCATATTTGCCCTCCACTAATTGAGCTGGTATACCCGAAATAGACCCTGCTCCCATCGTGATGACAACGTCACCATCTTGAACAAAATCCATAATTGATTTAGCAACTTGTTTGATATCTGGTGCATAGACCAAATCTTCAGTTTTTAGTACGTGTGTTGTATTAACTTTTGCATTAGTTTGAATAGCTTCTATCAAACTAGCACTATCAGCACCTTTAATTTTTGGCTCACCTGCTGGATATACTTCAGTAAGTACTACAGCATCAAAGTCTTGCAAAATTTGTACAAAATCACCAAAACAATCTCTTGTTCGTGTAAATCTGTGTGGTTGGAAAGCTAATACTAATCTTCGATTCTTAAAAGCACCTCTTGCAGCAGATAATGTTGCAGCCATTTCTACAGGGTGATGTCCATAATCATCTATCAAAGTAAAACTTCCTCCATTTGGAAGAGCTATTTGTCCATACTTTGTAAATCTTCTTCCAACTCCCTTAAATTCTTTTAGAGCCTGAACAATATCCTCATCACTTACGCCAAGCTCAGTAGCAACTGCTATTGCAGCTAATGCGTTTCTGACATTGTGTAACCCAGGTAAATTAAGCACAATATTTAAGGGTCCTGGAACTTGGCCATGACGTCTAACTGTTTTACGTGTTACAGAAAAGTGCATCGTTGCATCTATTGCCTGAACATCATGAGCACGAACATCTGCATCTTCAGATAATCCATATTTAAGAACAGACTGAGAAACGAAAGGAAGCATGTCCCTAACATTATTATCATCGACACATAAAATCGCGACACCGTAAAAAGGCATTCTTTGTGTAAATTGAACAAAAGCCTGCTTTAACCTTGGCATTGAATGCTGATAGGTTTCCATATGATCAGCATCTATATTGGTAATGACTTCCATCACGGGTAATAAATTTAAAAATGATGCGTCTGATTCGTCTGCTTCGGCGACAATAAATTCGCCCGTTCCTAGACGCGCATTAGCTCCGGCAGAGGTTAATTTTCCACCTATCACAAAGGTAGGATCTAATTTTCCTTCAGCTAGTGTTGAGGCTACTAAACTGGTTGTAGTCGTTTTGCCATGTGTTCCGGCAATCGCAATTCCTTGCTTCAAACGCATTAACTCGCCCAACATTACTGCACGCTGAATGACAGGTATATGCGCTGCTCTCGCAGCTAAGATTTCTGGATTATCACCAGTTACAGCTGTTGAGATAACAACTGCTTCTGAATTACCAATATTCTCTGGTCTATGCCCAATATAAATTTGAGCACCAAAACTTTTTAAACGTTCGGTAGAAGCACTTTCTGATAAATCGGAACCACTAACGCGATAACCTAAATTGAGAAGTACTTCAGCAATACCACTCATGCCAGCTCCACCAATACCCACAAAATGTATTTGTTGAACAATATGCTTCATGCTAGGCTGACCTCCTTGCATACTTCAGCTACTCTTGAGGTGGCAAATAGTTTAGCTTGTTTTAATGCTTGATTAGACATTTCTAATAAATCTGTTCTAGTTATTGTTTTCAAATACTGTGCAAGTATTTGTGGGGTTAATTCTGATTGAGGCATCAACACTGCTGCTCCAGCCTGAGATAAAAACTCAGCATTTTTAGTTTGATGATCATCTACCGCATAAGGAAATGGGACTAAATAAGAAGCTACTCCACAAGCCGCTAATTCAGCAATGGTCATAGCTCCTGAACGACAAATCACAAGATCTGCTTTTTCATAAGCTTGAGCCATGTTTTCTATAAACGGCACAATTTCAGCCTTAACTCCTGCTTTTTCATAGTTGGCTTGTAATGCCTCTAAATTCTTTTGTCCTGACTGATGCGTAATCGTTGGCCTTTGGTTTTCTTCTATTAGACTCATCGCCTGTGGAACGATCTCATTTAAAGCCTGCGCACCTAAACTTCCACCAACAATCAATACGTGTAATGGACCAGTCCTATTTAAAAAGCGTTCACTTGGCTCAGGAAGTTTTAATAAATCGGCTCTCAAAGGATTACCTACCCATTCAGAACCTGGAAGTGCCTGCGGAAATGCACATAAACTTCTAGAAGCCAATTTGGATAAAACTTTATTCGCTAATCCAGCAATAGAGTTCTGCTCATGTAATACAAGTGGATACCCCATCACACGCGCCATCATTCCAGCAGGGAATGTTATATATCCCCCCATCCCTAAAAGTACATTAGGTTTGATTTTTTTGATGACACCAACACTTTGCACCGAAGCTTTTAATAAATGAAATGGCAGTTTTAACTTGGTCATCAAGCCCTTACCTCTGAGACCTCCAAACGTAACAGGCTCAAAAGGGATTCCACGTTGCTGAATAATGTTGTATTCCATCCCATTAGGATTACCTAACCAAAATACTCTCCAACCCTCTAAACGCAAATACTCAGCAACAGCTAAGCCCGGGAAAATATGTCCCCCAGTCCCACCAGCCATAATGAGTATTGATTTAGATAGCGGAGTGAAATTGGTCATATCTTTCCACCTCGCATCAATACACGATTTTCAGCATCAATCTTTAACAGAATTGCTATTGCCATAATATTCAGCAAAAGTGCTGAGCCACCATAACTGACTAATGGCAAAGTCAAACCTTTAGTTGGTAACAATCCTAAATTAACACCCATGTTAATAAAGGTCTGCCAGCCAATCCAAATACCGATTCCTTTTGCTACGAGTCCCGCAAAACTTCTTTCAAGTTGTAAACAGGTTCTACCAATCATGAAAGAACGTCTGACGATATAGTAAAAACCAAGAATCACAATAAAGACGCCAACAAATCCTAACTCCTCGCCAATAACAGCAAGAATAAAATCAGTGTGCGCCTCAGGTAAATAATGTAACTTTTCAACACTTCCACCAAGTCCAACACCAAACCACTCACCACGACCAAAGGCCATCAATGAGTGTGTTAATTGATATGCTTTACCCTGCGCCTGAGTTGGATCCCAGGGGTCCAAGAAGGCCATGATCCTTGCTCTTCTAAATGGAGACAGGGCAACAATTGCACTAAATGCCATGATTCCAATAAATATTAAATATCCAAAGAGTTTTGCGCTGATACCACCCAAGAACAAAATTCCCATTGCAATACCAGCAACTACCAAGAATGCTCCCATATCAGGTTCAAGTAGTAACAACACCCCAACTACTGCCACAATAAATCCCATTGGCAAGAATCCTTTTACAAATGAATGTAAAAATTCTTGGCGTCGCACCGTGTAATGCGCAACAAATAAAACGCAAGCTATCTTCATAAGTTCCGATGGCTGAAAATTCATAATCCCCATCGGAATCCATCTACGAGATCCTTTAACAGCGTGACCCAAGCCTGGTATTAATACAGCAATCAGTAAAACAATCGTCACCGCAAAAATAAGTGGCGATACTCTATCCCAAACTTTAAGAGGTATCTGATATACAACCAGTCCTGCTATTACAGCTATAAAAATTGATGCTACGTGACGTACTAAATAACTAATACTTGTTTGACTTCCAGTGCTTCCCGCTCCATTTGCAATAGTGATGGATGCTGAATAGACCATCACTACACCAACTAGTACAAGCAAAATCGTTGTCCAGAGTAATGGTTGATCCCATTGAGTCATCCCTGAGCGTGTGTATTTTTTTGCTTTCGTTGCATCTCTTAACTCTGAACGAAAATCATTAAAACCTTCGCGTAATCCTCCCCCAATTCCATTTCTGGATTTAGACCAAATTTTTGAGAACTCGCCAGCACTATTAGAAATCATATTTTTCATAGACCCACCTCAACACGTTGCGTTTGATGTCCTAATTCGTTGACCGCATTTGCAAATACTTCTGCACGGTGCACATAATCTTTAAACATGTCTAAGCTTGCACACGCTGGGGATAAAAGCACTTTATCTCCAGCCTTTGCAAAAGAAGCTGCTTGTGCAACTGCCTCTTCTATAGAACTAACTCTAGTTACAGTAACTTTTTGATGATCAATAACATCAGCAATTTTTTGCGCGTCCTTACCCAATAAAAAAACATGTTTTACATATTGATGAATTGCGGATGTTAGTGGCGCAAAATTTTGGCCTTTCCCATCACCACCTGCAATCAAAATAATTTTTTGATTTCCTGCAGTAACCCCCAAACCTTCAAGAGCGGCAAGAGTTGCGCCTACATTAGTACCCTTACTATCGTCGATGTATTCAACATCATCCACTACAGCAATACCCTGTACGCGATGTGGTTCACCACGATAATCTCTCAATCCATGTAATAGAGATGCCATGCTAAGTTGAATTGCTTGACCTAGACCTAATGCTGCTAATGTATTCGTGGCGTTATGTCTACCTTTAATAAGTAAAGCTTCCGTTGGTATTAATCTCTTAATTTGTATAGGTTGTTCATACTCATCGGATACTTCTTTGACACGACGACGCCTACGTTGACCCAGATCTTCTGGAGGCATAACCCAGGCTAACCAATCAATGCCACCACTCTTATCACCTACAATCCCAAAACTATCTTGTTCTAATGGTGTATCAATACCAAAAGTAATGACTCTTTGTAAATCTTTCTTTTGCAAATCCACCATAGACATTACTTTTGGATCATCACGATTCAATACTGGAACAGTATTCAAACCAAATATTTTTTTCTTGGCTGCCCAGTAATGCTCCATATCACCATGCCAATCTAAATGATCTTCGGTAATATTAAGAACGGTCGCCGCGTCGGGATTGAAATCTTTACTGTAATAAAGTTGATAGCTGGATAGCTCTAGCACCCATATCTCTGGAAGATTATTTTCAATTAAACATTGACTTAATTTATCTAAAAGTGCTGGGCTAATATTGCCCGCAACAGCAACACTGTGACCCGTTTTTTCAAAAATAACACCGCTTAGTGCAGTTGTTGTGGTCTTTCCATTCGTACCAGTAATTGCGACAATTTTTGGAATATATTGACGGTCTTGTTTTAAGGCCTTTAGAGCATTTGTGAATAAATCTAACTCTCCCCAAATAGCTATATTGCGTTCCTTAGCTTTTTGAAATAATTGCGCAATCCATGGCTCTATAGGAGAAATGCCTGGACTCATGGCAATTACATTGATGGATTCTAAATTAGATGAGTTGTCTTCTTTGCCAAAACTAATTTGAATTCCAAGATTTTGTAAGATCTGAACTTTTTCTTGTGCGCCTTGAGATAAAGTGTTTTGTAATCTGGTGTCGTGCATGCTTACTTTTGCACCTTGACTCATCGCCCACTTTGCCATAGCCTGACCAGATTCCCCAATCCCCATAATCAGAATCGATAAAGCCCCTTGCCCTTCTAGTTGAAGAGCTCCTGGTATTTGAGGGATCTGATGTTGATAGTCTGTCATCTTAGTTTTAAGCTTGAAAGTCCAACAAGAACCAAAATAATCGTAATGATCCAGAAACGAACTACTACTTGAGTCTCTTTCCAACCACCAAGTTCGAAATGATGATGTAGTGGAGCCATCCTAAAAATTCTTCGACCTTCACCATATTTTCTTTTCGTATATTTAAACCAAGTAACTTGAAGAATGACAGACAGTGTCTCTACAACAAAAATTCCACCCATAATAAATAAAACAATCTCTTGCCTCACAATCACAGCGACTGTTCCTAACGCACCACCTAAAGCTAAGGCTCCAACATCACCCATAAATACTTGAGCTGGATGTGTGTTAAACCATAAGAATGCTAATCCAGCACCGCCAATAGCACCGCAAAATATGAGCAACTCACCTGTTCCAGGAATGTATGGGAATAATAGATATTTGGCATAAATTGCATTACCAGTCACATATGCAAAAACACCCAGAGCTGAACCAACCAAAATAACAGGCATGATGACTAAACCATCAAGACCATCAGTTAAATTTACCGCATTACTACTTCCAACAATCACTAAATACGTCAGTATTACAAATCCAATAGCGCCTAATGGATAGTTAATTGATTTAAAAAATGGAACTACAAGATTTAAATTATTAAGAATATAAAAATTGTATCCATCATTTTTCCACTGCAACATGTTTTTAACGATGCCTTGATTACCATGGTCAGTAATGGCAAAAACAAGATATACAGCAGCCAATATTCCAATCAATGACTGCCAAAAATATTTCTCTTTTGAACTCATCCCTTTAGGATTCTTGTAAACCACTTTACGATAATCGTCCACCCAACCAACGATTCCAAATCCCAGAGTTACCCATAAAACTGCCCAAATAAAGCGATTACTTAAATCACTCCATAGCAATGTTGATATTGCAATACTTATTAGAATCAGAACACCTCCCATCGTTGGCGTTCCACTTTTAATTAAATGTGTTTTCGGTCCATCCGTTCTAACAGCTTGCCCTACTTTTAAAATAGTCAAACGACGAATCACCCAAGGGCCAAATATCAAACCAATTCCCAGAGCAGTAAGGGTTGCCATCACCGCACGGAAGGTAATGTAATTAAATACCCTGAAAAATCCAATGTCAGTTTGTAACCACTGGGCTAGAGCTAGAAACATAAGCTCTCCTCTTTTAATAAAGCATGCACGATTCTTTCCATCTTAGTAAAACGAGAGCCTTTTACTAAAACAGCTATAGATTCATTCATATTTTTTTCTTGATTATGTAAATTGGATTTCAATTGCTTTAACAAACTTTTTTGCTCAGCAAAATGAACTCCCTGAATACCAACTTTATCTTGAGAAGAAGTATTAAAACCTTCTATTGCGTAAGTAGATAATTCACCTGTTGCATAAAGATAATCAATTCCCTTCCTCTGAGCATACTCACCAATTTCTTGATGGAACTCCTTACCTTGATCACCAACTTCTCCCATATCACCTAAGACAAGCCATTTTGTTCCAGATAATTTTGCAAGCACATCAATAGCAGCAATAACAGAATCAGGATTTGCATTGTAGGTATCGTCAATTAAACATGATCTGTTATTCAATCCAGGTAACTGATACGTTCTCATTCTTCCTTCAACAGGGATAAAATTCTCTAATCCTTTTTGAATTGACCTTATTCCAATTTGAGCAGCTACAGCAACACTGGTGGCAGCTATAGCATTTTTTGCATTGTGATCTCCTAGAGTGTTTAATTTAACTTTGATATTTTCAGTATTTGAATCACTTGTTTTAAAGTAAATATCTAAAGTGCCATCTGCAGCCCAAACACCATACGTTTTTCCAACACTCTCTTGTTGACCATTACTCAAAGAAAAATCGATATATTTTTTATCTTTAGCGACTTGCTTCCAAATTGTTGTGAATTCAGAATCAGCAGGAAAAACAGCTATGCCATTATTCGATAATTCTTTAATAGCGTCTGCATGTTCCCTTGCAACAGCCTCAACAGTATGCATAAACTCTTGGTGCTCTCTCTGGGCATTATTAATCAGAACAATATTCGGCTGCGCTATTTTGGCTAATAAACTTGTCTCACCAGGATGGTTCATTCCAAGCTCAATGACAGCCATTTGGTGATGCTCTTGAAGCCCTAAAAGCGTTAATGGCAAACCAATTTCATTATTTAAATTACCCATCGTTGCTAATACATTTGTAGAACCAAATGCTTCTCTCAAAATGCTTGCAATCATTTCTTTTACAGTTGTTTTTCCATTACTTCCTGTCACAACAATAATAGTGGTGTCTAATTCATGCCTCCAAGCACTAGCAATTTTTTGCATTGCTCTTATGGTGTCAGATACAAGTAAGGCTGGAAAATCTTGAGGAATAAACTCTGCTTTACTCGCTATGGCCCCAATAGCACCTTTACTCATGACATTTGAGATAAATGCATTACCGTCAAACTGTTCGCCAACTAAAGCAATAAAAAAATCATCCTGCTCAATTTTTCTACTATCTGTTGAGAATCGATGAATTGGCTTTTTAGCTTGTTCTGGAGAAGCATTCACAATACGTGAGCCAGGAACCATAGCTTGCATTTTTTCAAGACTTAAGAAAGTAGTCATAGCACCACCCCCCTGATCGCTAAACGAATATGATCTTGATCAGAAAATACAAAACGGTTTCCTGCAATTTCTTGAACTTTCTCATGACCTTTTCCAGCAACCAAAACAACATCATTGGGGCTAGATTGTTTAACTGAGGTCAATATTGCAAAGGCACGATCTACAACTGTTGTTACTTTAGACTGCTTGTCAGCTTCAATACCTTGTAGTATTTGTTGAATGATTTCTTGAGGATCTTCTGACCTTGGGTTATCGCTCGTTAAAATGACACGATCAGCAATTTCACTTGCGACTCTCCCCATGATGGGACGCTTTAGTGTGTCACGATCACCACCACAACCGAAGACGCAAACTAATTGACCATCTCTTGCGTTTGCCATTGGTTTTAATGCTAATAAGACTTTTTCTAGAGCATCTGGTGTGTGCGCAAAATCAACTACCATCAATGGATACTGAGCATCATTGATATTTAACATTTCAAGTCGACCATCAACCGGTTTTAATTGCTTTAACTGTAATAGTGCTTGCTCAACAGGAACATCATTGGCAATCAAAGCCGTTAAGACCGCTAATGAATTTTCAACATTGAATTTTCCAATGACATCGAGTGTCAAAGGGTAAGTAACTCCTTGAATTGAACAATCGACTTTTACACCCTGCTTCGTTACCTCATAAGAATCAATTAAAACAGTTTGAACTTGATTTACACATGACAAACCTGCTAAAGAACTCGAGGATCCGTAAGCCCAAATTTTTGCTTTAGAAGTTTTAACAAGCTCTTCAATCCACTTTCTACCAATCACATCATCAATATTGATAATGATATTTTCTAGACTTACAAATCTAAACAATTCGAATTTGGCACGTGCATACTCTTCCATATTGCCGTGATAATCCAAATGGTCTTGGCTTAAGTTTGTAAATATTGCAGTTTTAAAATGAACATGAGCAACTCTTTCTTGTTCCAAAGCGTGAGAGGATACCTCCATCGCAACAAGCTTGATAGATTCTGACTTTAATTCAGATAAAACGCGCTGTACTCTAGATGCGTCGGGAGTTGTAAATCCAGTTACCTTGAGGTGACCTAATTCACCATAACCCAATGTGCCAAATACTGCAGATTTTTTAGTCTTAGTAAAAGATTGAGTTAGCCAATGCGTCACAGTAGTTTTACCATTCGTTCCTGTAACGCCTATAACGTTTAAATCTGAAGATGGATTTTCATACCACCAATCTGCAATTTCACTCGCCATTTCGGCCAAGTGTGGAACCGCATAGCATCTTGCATCACCAAGCTTTTCTCTTGCTTCAATATTTTCGTTTTCTAACCAATTTTCACTATCGTATAAAACAAGGCTAACCCCAAGTGACAATGCCTTAGAAATATGAATTCGGTTGTCACTTCTTCCTTTACCGCTTCCAACGGGATATGCTAAAAACACATCCCCAGCTTGAAGTAGTCGTGTATCTGATGATAAATGCGCAGTGCGTTCTACTTCACTCAACATTAAATATTGAATATCTTTTAAATGAAAAGAAGATTTAATTTCTGCTTTTATCATCTATTTAAAACCACTTTTTGTGCTAAACCTTGATCTTTAATTTGAACAAGCTCTTTCAAGTTTTCATCAGGTGGCACACCCAAACTTCTTAGTGTCGCACCTGTGATTGAGGAAAATACTGGAGCTGCAACATCTCCACCATAATGTGACCCGGCAGATGGCTCATCTATCACAACAGCAACAACAATTCGAGGAC
>Ga0214171_1000001_pt1 | contig 199545 bp, 194 predicted proteins | sample TroBogEpilimnion_40_FD_153009 | JGI IMG/M metagenome (GOLD analysis project Ga0214171, IMG submission 153009) | Freshwater microbial communities from Trout Bog Lake, WI - 02JUL2007 epilimnion | ecosystem: Environmental > Aquatic > Freshwater > Lake > Epilimnion/Euphotic zone | place: Trout... | reverse complement strand
AGAAGCAAAACCAAAAAGTTGTTGCGCATCTTCCCTTACTAAATGATGCGTTAGTAATGTAATTGATGCCCCAATTTCGGGTAATTGATATAAGGTACTCATAGGAACATCAATGTCATAACCAACACCATGACAATCAACCAATATATGCGGTGGGTTTTTTTGGATTAAAGTCCCTTGGATTCTACCTATCATTATTTGCTTTCAACTTGAGTTCTGCTTGTAGTAACTGATTTTTCATTCTAAATTGATGTGCACCACAAATAGCAACAGCTAACGCATCTGAGGCATCAGTGCTTGGCGCTACCTTTAAAGATAAAAGTCTTTTAATCATTTCTTGCACTTGAGATTTCGCAGCTCGCCCATGCCCCACTACATTTTTTTTTACTTCTAATGCGCTAAATTCAACTACTTCTATATCTTGACATACTATAGCGGAAATAGCGGCTCCTCTTGCTTGACCAAGAGCTAGAGTAGATTTTGGATTTACGTTCAGAAACACTTGTTCAACAGCTGCATATTCTGGCTGATAAACCTTGATGACCTCAGTTACTCCATTAAATAATGTCCCAAGCCTTTGAGGTATTGATTTGTTTGAGCTATCAGTTGTAATTAAACCAGACGCAACATAATGAAGCCGTTGTTGGTTAAATTCGATAATCCCAAATCCTGTAACTCTGAGCCCTGGATCAATACCTAAAATACGCATATTTAATGCCTAAAATGACGTGTACCTGTATAGACCATAACAATTCCATGTTCATCAGCTGCTTGAACAACCTCATCGTCACGAACACTTCCACCCGGTTGAATAACGCAAGTTGCACCAGCAGCAACAACTACATCTAAACCATCACGGAATGGGAAAAACGCATCACTAGCTACAACCGAACCGATGAGCGAAAGACCTGCATTATTAGCCTTGATTCCAGCGATCTTAGCAGAATCAATCCTACTCATTTGGCCAGCCCCAACTCCTAAAGTCATACCGTTTGCACAAAAAACAATAGCATTGGATTTGACGTATTTAGCCACTTTCCATGCAAATAACATTTCCTCTAATTCGTGAGGAGATGGCTGCTTTTTAGTAACTACTTTTAGTTCAGATAGATTTACATTTTTTGCATCTGGAGTTTGTACAAGGATTCCACCACCAACTCTTTTAAGGTCATAGGAATTATGTGATCCAGATAACGGGATCTGTAAAACTCTTACATTTTGTTTATTACTGAGAATTTTTAAAGCCTCAGATGAGTATGAGGGCGCTATTAATACTTCAACAAATTGTTTTGAAACTGCCTGAGCGGTTAAGCCATCACATTCTCTATTGAAGGCAATAATTCCACCAAAAGCAGAGGTAGGGTCAGTTTTAAAAGCTTTTTCATAAGCATCTAGTGCAGAATGTGCAATGGCTACACCACAGGGATTGGCATGTTTTACGATTACACATGCTGGATTACCTTCAGTTTCACTATTTCCAAAACTTTTAACACATTCCCATGCAGCATCAGCATCGGCAATATTGTTAAAGGAAAGTTCCTTACCTTGGAGTTGTTGGTAGTTCCCAAGACCACCTAAGACTGGCTTAATATCTCTATAGAAGGCAGCAGATTGGTGTGGATTTTCACCATAACGCAATTCTTGAACGCGCTCGAAAGACATATTAAATGTACTTGGAAACGCTGAACGATTATGGTGAGATAGATCTTCATTAAGAGATGTAAGATAGTTTGCTATCGCACCGTCATATTGTGCAGTATGAGCGAAAACCTTTTTTGCAAGACGCAAATTAGTCTCAAAAGAAACTTTACATTGGTTTGTAGTCATTTCATTAAGAACGCTACTGTAGTCATCTGGTGAAATTAAAACAGTTACATCTTGGTGATTTTTTGCAGCTGCACGCAACATTGCTGGGCCACCAATATCAATATTCTCAATAGCTTCTTCAAAAGAGCAGTTTTCTTGCGAAATTGTTTTTTCAAATGGATATAAATTGATAACAAGCATATCAATCGTTCCGATACCATGTTCTTTTAGAGCCTCCATATGTTGATGATTTGCTCTAATTGCTAATAGTCCACCATGAACCATTGGGTGCAACGTTTTCACACGACCATCTAGCATTTCTGGAAAATTTGTTAGCGATGAAACTTCTACGACTGGTAAGTTGTTTTCAGCAAGCAACTTCGCAGTGCCTCCTGTTGAGATTAATTTAACACCCAGTTGGTGAAGTTCTTTAGCAAAAGGAACAATACCTGATTTGTCTGAAACAGAGAGGAGTGCGGTTTTTATCATAATGAACTAGTTAGTTGATTTATAGGGTTTAATGAAAATTAATGCGAGATTAAATAAGGCCATGTTCAAGAAGTTTTTTTCTTAAAGTATTTCGATTAAGGCCAAGATACTGAGCTGCTAATGATTGATTATTTCCGGCATGTTGCATGATAAGTTCTAACATCGGTTTTTCTATAGATGAAATCACCATGTCGTAAACATTCGAAGGTGGAATATTTCCTAAATCATCTAAATAACGTTGTAGATGGGTCTCAAGAACCTCTGTAACTGGATGTTTTTTTTTGCTTTCCATATTTTTAAGCTGCTTCTAAATATTGTATTTTTTCTGAATACTGTCTTAGTTCTTCGAAATAATCTTGAACTGCTTTTAATTGCTCTTCACATGATTCTATAGTGTTCATTCTTGCGCGAAATTGGTGAGAGTTTCTAAGTCCTTTGCAGTACCAAGCAATATGCTTTCGAGCTGAGCGAAGGCCGATGTAATCGCCATAGAACAAATAATGTTCAAGCAAATGGTCATGCATGATGTTTGATATTTCAGAGATGTCCGGAGCAGGCAGATAATTTCCTGTTTTTAAAAAGTGGTCTATCTCACGAAAAATCCACGGTTTTCCTTGTGCAGCACGGCCAATCATAATTGCATCTGCATTTGTTTTTTCTAAAACCAGTTTTGCTTTTTCAGGGGAATTGATATCGCCATTAGCAACAATTGGAATTTTGACGCTTGCTTTAACTTCTGCAATAGTCTCGTATTCGGCTTCCCCGTGATATAAGTCAGCCTTCGTCCTTCCATGAATGGTCAACATTGCAATACCGCTATCTTCTGCAATTTTGGCGATTCTTAGAGCATTTTTATGAGCCCTATCCCAACCTGTTCGAATTTTTAATGTAACAGGTACTTTAGGATGATTTAATTGAACACTTTTTACAATCTCTTCTAGAATTTTTGCTACAAGGGGTTCATTTTGTAAAAGAGCAGATCCGGATGCAACATTACATACCTTCTTGGCAGGACACCCCATATTGATGTCAATGATTTGAGCACCCCTGTCGATGTTTAATAGGGCTGCTTGGGCCATCATCGATGGATCAGCACCTGCAATTTGTACTGAGATAGGATTAGTTTCACCATCATGATTAGCTCTTCTGAGGGTTTTTTCACTATTCCACAACATGGCGTTGGAGGCAATCATTTCAGACACCGCGTAACCGGCCCCTAATCTTTTACATAGTTGACGGAAAGGTCGATCTGTCACGCCAGCCATTGGTGCCACAAAAAGTTGGTTCGAAAGTTGAAATGGACCGAGAATCACAATTTAGCGATGATTAATTGGGAAAGATGAACTTTAGCATAATTTTGTTTTCAAATGCCTAAATTTTAAGCATTGGAAAACTATCTTTGGCCAAACATCATTTGTCTTGCTAATTGATTTTTAACAGGAGGTAACCATTGCAATGCAGATAGTGCAAGTCCTCGACCCAGAATTAAAGGAAGAAAACTAGATGTAAAAACACTAGCCATGAGGTCAGTAATTTGAATTGTTGCAGTTCTGTCCTTTGAGCGCTTTTCTTGATAATTTAATAAAGCAATTTCTAATTTTTTATTCAAATCATCAGAAGGTCTTGAAAATACAGAATTAAGAGTGTTTGCAAGGGTGAATGCATCTCTAAGACCTAAATTTAGGCCTTGACCTGCTACTGGGTGAAGAGTTTGTGCAGAATTACCTATCCAAACCTCATTGTCGTGAACAATATCCTTTTTAAAGTTTAAGCCAAGGGGATACGCTTTTCGATCATGAACTTCTTCAAATTCACCAATTGGCATTTGAATAGCTTCAGTTAGTTTGAAAATAAATTTGTCTTGATCGAGATTTAAAAGGAATTCAATTTTTTCTATTGGAGCGCACCACACAAAATTTTTAAAATTTGAACCTTGGTGATGGGGCAGTATGGCAATAGGACCATCGTTTGTGAATCGCTCCCATGCCATGTGAGATTGAACATGATTCACTTTAAGCCAACCCACTAGAGCAGATTGCCCATAATCTTTATGAACATCTTTGGCTTCTTGATCACCAAAAAGACCCCCATCAGCGTGAACAATACATGTACTAGCTGATATTTCATGTAAGTCGATCGAGTTCTTAAAGTCATGTACCCATTGTAAATTTTCACAAGTTAGTTCTAATTTTTTTAATTTCTTTCTTAAGGATAGAAGAATGTCTTTATAGCGCACTATATGTCCAAGCGCTTCTTGATGAATTTCATCCTTTCTCATGGTGGTTTTTCCGAAATAACCTTTATGAGAAACATGAACCTCATGAATGCTTGGAGCTTGATCCACCCATGCACCCAAGTTAACAAGTAATTGTTTTGAGCCTTCAGATATAGCAATGCCGCGTGGATCTCCACTTGAGAGGAAATCATCTGATTGTGGATTTTTGTCTAAGACTACTAAATTTAATTCAGGATTATCGTGAAGTAATGCGATTGCACAAGCAAGACCAACAGGGCCAGCACCTTGAATCACTATTTGCGCTGAATTTAATTCACTTTTTATCATTTAAGATTATCTTGCTTCATGCAGTACTCAATCTCATTAACTGAGACTGGAACATCTCTTGATAGTATTTCATATTGATTAGAACCAATAACAACATCATCTTCAATTCTAATTCCTATATTCCAATATTCTTCAGGAACATGTTCTGAAGGGCGAAAATATAGACCTGGCTCTATAGTTAAAACCATGTTGGGGCGCAGCACTCTCCAACCAAGAAGGGCGTCATCCGGTTCTCTATAAGAACCAACATCATGAACATCCATACCCAGCCAATGACTTGTTCTGTGCATATAAAAAGGTTTATATGCTTCATTAGAGATAGCATCTTCAACACTTCCATGTTGATCATGGTTTAAGATTTTTAATTCAAATAGTCCAGATGTTAAAACCTGCAAAGCTGCTCCATGAGGCTCTTGAAAATGTCGCCCTGCATAGCATTGTTCAATTGCACTTTCTTGTGCAGCTAAAACTATTTCGTAAACTTGTTTTTGAGCTGGAGAAAATTTACCATTAACAGGGAATGTTCTTGTTATATCAGATGCATAGCTATCTAATTCACAGCCAGCATCAATTAAACACAAATCGCCATCTTTTAGAATTGAGTTACCCGCTCGATAATGCAAAATACAGGCGTTAGATCCTGTTGCGACAATGCTGTTGTATGCAACAGACTGGGCTCCATTTTTTCTAAACTGATAAAGTAATGCTGCTTCTAAATGAAATTCTTGTAGTCCCGGTTTACAGGTTTGCATTGCCATAAGATGACCTTGCGCAGCAATTTTCGCAGCTGTTCGCATAGTAGATAATTCAGTGTCATCTTTAAACAATCTAAGTTCATGAACTATTTTGTCTACATCGTGAAACTCACTAGGTGTTTGTATGCCTTGGCGAGCTTTAATAGCAATATGTGATACCCACTGACGCATTTTTTCATCCAAAGATGATGAGTTTGCAGTTCTAAAGTAGACATGTTGAAAGTTCAACATAAGCTCAGGCATGATATGGTTAACTTCATCTATCGAATAAGAGAAATTAACACCAAGAGTTGTTGTTGCAGCTTCTGGCCCTAATCTTATTCCATCCCAAATCTCACGCTCAAGATTTTTAGGGCGACAAAATAAATGGCTAATACATTGATCTTCATTTACTTGAAGAACAAGAAAAGATTCTGGTTCTTCAAAACCTGTTAAATAAAAGAAGTCACTATCATGACGGTATGGGAAGTGACTATCTCTATTCCTTGAAATTTCATTTGCTGTTTCTAAGATAACAATACCACTCCCGGAAATTTCTCGAACTTTGCGAGCAAGCTTTTCTCTTCTTGAGTGATGTAAATCTTTGAGATTATTCATTTTTAGAACTTTATTGATTAACGCTGTTTTGATTTAATGCTAAAAGTCTATCAGGTGTGCCTACATCATGCCAAAAACATGATAAAAGTTCTCCCTCTACTAGTAGGCTTCCCATTACATTTTTTAAAATAGGTGCAAGAGCTGCTTTTTCACCTTTGATTAAATCTTTGAATAGCTCTTTGTGATAGATGGCTGCCCCTGAAAAAGTATATTTTGGCTGACCCAATGGATTTGAGGCAAGTTGTTCATCTGAAAGCACCTGAGGTGAAACTAGATAGAAATCACCATGTGGGTTATGTGGGGGATTTTTTGTAAGAAATAAATATGCAAGAAGAGGATTTGCTCCTTCAGCATTATCAATACGCAATTGTTCAACGATTTCATGAATTCGATGAAATGGGAACCCAGGCATAAATGTGTCACCATTCATTACAAAGAAGTAGTCATTGGTATTGAGTAGCTCTAGAGCATTTTTGATTCCGCCAGCAGTTTCTAAAGCATTTTCCTCAGGGGAGTAGAGAATATTTAGACCCATCTTAGAGCCATTGCCTAAAGCTTCCTCAATTTTATGCCCAAGCCAAGCATGATTAATAACAATGTTTTTAAATCCATTATTTTTAAGACCCTCTAAATGATATTGAAGAAGGCTTTTTCCATGAATTTCGAGCAGAGGCTTTGGTAAATGGTCTGTTAAGGGGCGCATTCTCTCGCCTCTTCCGGCGGCAAGAATCATAGCGGGAAAATCAGTAAAAAAAGTCATATATTTAAAAAGTTAAGCCGTCTGGTCTTTTACGATTGTGGGCGTTATCCAAAATTCTTACCAAAGGTTTAAAAGAAGAATACCGCTGAGCTACTTTTTCAGTGTATTGCAAAACTAGGGGGAGGTTTTTTAAATAACCATCTTTACCATCACGATGATAAAGCCTTGCGAATATACCTAAAACCTTCAAATGACGCTGTAAGCCCATCCATTCAAAATCTTTATAGAATTCTCCAAAGTCTTCATTTACGGGTAGACCTTCTCGTTTGGCGCTTTCCCAATATCGTATAACCCAATCCATTTGTTGCTCTTCATCCCATTCTATGTAAGCGTCCCTAAAAACTGACACTAAGTCATAGGTAATTGGTCCAATTACGGCATCTTGAAAATCTAAAACCCCAATTTGATCATTGGGTGTAATCATCAAATTCCGAGAATGGAAGTCTCGGTGAACAAAAACGCTAGGTTGTTGGACATTATTTTCGATAATTTCATCGAAAATACGATTTAAGTCTTCGACTTCTTTATCTGAGATCTTGTATTCGAGATGTTGTTTTAGATACCAATCAGGGAAAAGCATTAGTTCTCGGCGTAATAATTCCTCGTTATAAATTGGTAACTGATCAGTTTTTGTATTTTTTTGAATTTTAATTAGAGTAGCAGATACATTTTTATAGAGTTTTGCTGCGTTTTCAGAGTTGATTTTCATCAAAAGAGTATCGTTACCCAAATCGCTCAATAAAAGAAATCCTTCATTTATATTTTTTTCATAAATTTTTGGTACTGTGATTTCTGCTTGAAGCAAAAGATTAGCTACATGAATAAAGGGGTTGGAGTCTTCTTTATCAGGCGGAGCATCCATAACTATGAAGCTTGAATAATCCTTATTAGAGGAAAGGACTCTGAAATAACGCCGAAAACTCGCATCATTTGATGCTGGAGTTATTGAATCTATTATGATTCCAAGTTCATTAGAGAGGCTTTTAAGCCAAAGTTTTAGAGATTCAAAACGAGTATCTTGCATAATGATTCGTATAATAAATGGGTTAGAGAATTAAATGTCAAAATCACACTCATCCCATCTTAAACAGTACATCCATTTAAAAGTTCTTGGGTGGGCTTATATTTTGCCATTTACTTTATTTTGCATGCAAACACCAGTTTATGGTCAAACGAATACTAACACCTCATGGACAAAAAAATCCCTACCCCTTCAATTAGATGATCAATTAAAAGAGTATGAACAACCTGACGCACAAGCAATTACATTCACAAAAAGCCAGTCTATAGAGGGTGTTAATGATAGAAATGTCATATTAAAAAAAGATGCAGAAATTCGTCGAAATGGGACTGTCATTAAAGGAAATGAAATTGAGTACAACTTTGATACGGATATTGCCAAGGGTGAAGGTAATGTTAAGTTAAATAAGCCAACAGCTTCTTTTTCAGGTCCAAAGGGACAAATCCAAATGGATTCTAAAGAGGGTTGGATGGAAAAGCCCGAGTATGAGCTAAAACAGACTAGGGGCAGTGGTTATGCAGAAAAAGCTGAGTTTTTAGATGAAAACAGAATTTATCTAACAAAGCCAACTTATTCAACCTGTAATCCCGGTAATTTTGATTGGTATTTTTCAGCGAAAGATATGCTGTTGGATCAGAATTCAAATGACGCAACTGGCGAAGAGGGAGTCTTACATTTTTTTGATAAGCCAGTTTTTTATATGCCTTACTTTGCACTCCCAATAAGTGACAGTCGACGATCCGGATTTTTAACCCCAACGGTCGGTGTTAATACAAACACGGGACTAGATATTACGGCTCCTTATTACCTCAATATTGCTCCTAATAGAGATTTGACTCTATATCCTCGTTATATGTCCAAAAGAGGTGTTCAACTAGGTGCTGAGTTTCGATATCTGGAACCTGCATACTCTGGAGTTTTAAAGGGAGAATATCTACCTAACGATTTTTCCTATGGCGCCAGTCGCTGGGCATATACCTGGCAGCATCAGCAACTTTTGATGCCAGGTCTGACTGCCTACGCCAATATAAGTAGAGTTTCAGATGATAACTATGCAGATGACTTAGGGCGAACTATAGGTCAAGCAGTTACACGTCAATTTACCCAAGAAGTAGGCGTTAATTACAATATTGATGGTTGGAGCTTCTTAACTAGGGTACAAAAATATCAAACTTTACAACCAGACCCTAATAACATTGTTGTTGCCCCTTATGATCGTGAGCCGGAGTTAAATGCAGTATATCGAAACCTAGATTGGCACGGAGCGATATTTACTTTTCAAGGAAACTTGACTCGATTTACGTATTCCGGACCACTTGATGCGCCAGGCTTAGCGATTCCCAATAGGGGGTACGCATCTGCAGATCGAGGATTTATCAATACTAGTATTAGCTATCCTTTTACGACGCCCGGATATTATGTAACTCCTAAATTGAGTGTTCGAGCTAATACCTACAATATGATTGGAAATGAAAACTATCCAGGTCAGACCCAAAGTTTTGCTTTACCGATCATGAGTCTTGATTCAGGACTCTTTTTTGAAAGGGACGCTCCTGAGCTAAAGTCAATTTTTGGAAGAGACATGATTGTGACTTTGGAGCCTAGAGCCTTTTACGTTTATTCTCCATATGTAGATCAAACACAAATTCCGTTATTTGATACCGGCTCAGCAGGATTTGGCTTTGCACAAATTTTCTCAGAGAACACGTTTGTAGGTAATGATCGAATCGCAGATAATAATAAGTTAACAGTCGGAGTTACCTCTAAAATTTTAGATGCAGATACAGGTATAGAGAGAATCAGAGGGACTATAGCTCAACGTGTAGACTTCACTGGACAACGAGTCGGTTTATATGGTGATCAAGTTAATCCTCCGGCATATTCTGACTTACTTTTTGGATTATCAACTCGCTTAAGTGGCAATATTAATTTGGACTTTGCAAATCAATTTAATCAAGATTTGAATCGAACCGTGCAATCTTCTACTACAGCTAGCTGGAGACCTGCGCCAAGGAAAATGCTGAATGCTAGTTATAGATACAATTACGATGTGAATACCTTGACTACTTCAATTTATCAATATGAATTGTCAGGGCAGTGGCCTATTACTAATTCTTTATATGCTATTGGACGTTGGAACTTTGATAAGGTGACCCAACAAACTTTAAATACATTGGCAGGGTTTGAATATGATCAAGATTGTTGGGCTTTTAGAGTTGCAATCAATAAATACGTGAATACATCACAAGTTTCTACATCACAAATTTTTTTCCAATTAGAATTTAAAGGGTTAACAGGCGTTGGAAATAATCCAATCGATATTATGCGTTTAAATATTCCTGGTTATGTACCAGTTGATCAAAAACCGTTACCATTGACGAGATTTGAAACCTATGAGTAAAAAGGGCAAAAATTTGAAATATCCTAGCAAGTTCCAAAATTCATCAAGATTCTTTTTAACTTTGTTTTGTTTGAGTTATTTTTGCCTTTCAGCAAATGCTCAATCCCAATCAAAATCTAAGAGTGTTGAAAAAGTTAACTCTGCATCTTCCTCTTCAGCAGAGGTTAAATCAGGCTCTTTAGAAAATCCCAAAAACGCATCCAATGAGATTGATAGGGTAATTGCCATTGTGAATCGTGAGGTCATAACTGAACAAGAGTTAAGAGCTCGAATGAATATAGTGAATCAACAATTTTTAGAGGCCAAAAAACCGCCACCAAATAAAGAGGTACTTCAAAAAGAGGTTTTGGAAAGATTGATTGATGAGAGCATTATGTATCAAGAAGCAAACAACTTCGGAGTGAGAGTTGTAGACCAAGAATTAGATGGCATATTGGCTAATATCGCTAGTCAAAAAAATGAATCACTAGACCAATTTAAAAGCGGAGTAGAAAAAAGTGGTTTAAATTGGGAAAAATATAAACAAAGTATTCGACGTGATGTAGTTATCACCAGATTTCGTGAAAGATCTGTAGAAAGCAAAGTAAAAGTTACTGATGCTGAGATAGATGCTTTTATTAATACTCAAATTAAAAAACCACAATCTAACGATAGTGTTCCTGAGCAAGAATTAATAGATATTGCACAAATATTGGTCCCTGTTCCAACTGGATCGAGTAATAGCGAAATTAATGCGTTAAAAACTAAGGCTCAAGAAATATTCGAGCAAGTTAAAAATGAGAGTGAATTTATGAAATTCGCAAATCAATTAACTACCAAAGATAAATCAATTAGAGCGCAAGATTTGGGTTATAGAACCTTGGATCGTCTCCCTCAAATTTTTGTAGATGCCACGAATGATGTTGCAGCTGGAGCGTTGGTGCCAAGAGTGATTCAAACAGGAGCAGGCTTCCACATTTTAAAAATACTAGATCGGAAAAACAGTGCGAACAGTTCCACTGGATCTAGTAAATCAGATTCGATTTTCATTACACAAAATGAAGTTAGTCAGATTATGTTGCTGATGAAACAGGGTGTTAATGAGGATGATTTGGTACGTAAATTAAGAACCTTTAGAGACCAGATCAGAGCAAAAACAGCCAAGTTAGAAGATCTAGCTAAAAAATACTCAGAGGATCCAAACGTAGTTAATAACAAGGGTTATATTGGTTGGGTTTCTCCAGGACAGGTTCCACCAGAAATTGATGTTGCTCTAAGTAGGTTAAATCCTGGAGATGTAAGTGATCCATTTCAGTCTGAATATGGATGGCATATTGTGCAGCTTATAAATCGTAGACAAACTGAAATTACTGGAGCTCAACAAAAAGAATATGCTCGTGCTAATTTGCGTCAAATTAAATTAATACAAGCTACAAACGACTGGATAAGAGAGTTAAGAGACAATGCCACTATTGAATTAAGACCACCGTATACGATGTCAAAATAATTTATATGCAAAATGACTTCGTTCAGTTAGCGATTACTTCTGGAGAACCAGCAGGTATTGGTCCACAAATAAGTATTCAAGCTGCGCAGCAATTTTTAAATACTCACCATGATGTTCAAATTCATTTGTTGGGTGATAGTGCTTTGTTTAGTCAATTTCAGGAACCATCAACTCAACATCCAAATTTAATTTTTGAACATGTTTCACTAAATGAACCCAATACAGTTGGTGTATTAAATCCTCAGAATGCACCTTATGTTCTTAAACTATTGGATAAAGCTCATTTAGGATGTCATCAAAAAGTCTATGATGCAGTCGTAACAGCCCCGATCCAAAAGAGTGTGATTAATGAGTTTGGAATTCCTTTTACAGGACATACCGAGTATTTTGCAGAAAAATCAAATGTATCCAAAGTTGTGATGATGCTTTGCGGAGAAGTTGCGGTTCCCTCAATGTCTAAATCAGCATTTATGAGAGTTGCTTTGGCAAGTACACACTTAGCTTTGAAAGACGTTTCGCAATCATTAGATTGTGAGCTTATCGTCAAAACAATCGAAATTATTCATCACAATTTAAAAAGATATTTTGCTTTGAATGATCCTCAAATTTATGTTGCGGGCCTTAATCCCCATGCAGGTGAGAGTGGTTATCTAGGGACAGAGGAAATAGACTTTATTATTCCTGCCATAAATAAAGTTAAAGCTTTAGGGATATCAGCACTAGGACCTTATCCAGCAGATACCTTATTTCGTTATGACAACTTAGATAAAGCTGATATTTTTCTTGCTATGTATCATGATCAGGGATTAACCCCCCTTAAAATGGCTACATTTGGACATGGTGTTAATGTGACATTAGGATTGCCATATATCCGAACATCCGTAGATCATGGAACGGCCTTGGATATCGCTGCAAGTGGTAAAGCTTCTTCAAGAAGTATGTATCAAGCCCTACAAGTTGCTTATCAAATGGTGAAAAATGGTTCATCAAGCTCGTAAAAGATTTGGGCAGCACTTCCTCACGGATATGTCGATTATTCATTCGATTGTTGCGCGCATTCAGCCAAATCTTGCCGACAGAGTCATTGAAATTGGACCTGGATTAGGGGCTATGACTTTGCCCATTTTGCAAAGTGGTATTAATTTAGAAGTTGTTGAAATTGACCGTGATTTGGTGGATTACTGGCGTAAAAAAAATATTCCCGAATTAACAATTCATCAAGCTGATGCTTTGGAATTTAATTTTTTTGAATGGTCTAAATCTGTAATGGAGACGATCATTCGCGACAACTCTAACGGTAAAGTAAAAATTATTGGAAATTTACCTTACAACATATCTACACCTTTATTATTTCATCTAACCCATTCTATAGCTTATGTGGATGAGCAGGTCTTTATGCTTCAAAAGGAAGTTATTGACCGCATGGTGGCAAGACCTGGAGATTCTGATTACAGCCGCTTGTCTGTGATGCTTCAAATTTTGTATAACATTGATTTTTGTTTTGAAGTACCACCAACTGCATTTGAACCTCCACCAAAGGTGAATTCTGCAATAGTTGCAATGTATCCTAAAAAAGACGTAAAGATTACACCTAATGTATGGAATGCCTTAGAGAAAATTGTTGCCAAAGCATTTGCACACCGTAGGAAAGTTCTCGCTAATAATATCTCTGAATATAAAGACATTCTCGAATTAGACCAACAAACCCTTCGATTAAGGGCACAAGATATTGATGGGCAAACTTATCTTAGTTGGGCTTACAAATTAGCTAAGGCTGATTAAATTATTTGTACGAAGTTGGATCGATTTGACGCATTTCTTGTTCAATCCAGTTTTCTGTTTCGCGAATAACTAATGAAGGATTTTTATTTGCAGTCTCAATCACCGGCCCTATAGAAATAGTGATGTGTCCTGGATATTTTAAAAAGCTATTTTTAGGCCAGCATTTCCCAGCGTTATGAGCGATAGGAATCACAAAAGCACCAGTATCAGAGGCGAGCCTTGCACCACCTTTGCGATAAGGGATTTGTTGTCCAACGGGCGCTCTAGTGCCCTCTGGGTAAATAATAATCCAACAACCTTCAGCTAACCTCTTTTTACCTTGTAAAGAAACTGCACTAGCAGCTTTGTCGCGTTGAGAACGATCGATATGAATCATTCTTAACATTGCCATTGCCCAGCCAAAAAATGGTATCCATAACAGTTCTTTTTTAAAGACGTAACATAACTGTTTTGGGAAGAGACATATGTATGCAATTGTTTCCCATGCAGATTGATGTTTAGACATCAAGATAACGGGTTTATCCATCATGCTTGACATGATGTCCATACCTTTGATGGAGTAACTAACCCCACAAATCCATTCAAGACCTTTAATTATTCCAAAGGACCATCCACGAATATAGTTATAGCGAGCGGAAGTAGAAAGAAATGGATTTACAACGAAGCAACTTAATGCATACAAAATTGTAAAGAAAATTAAGTAGATAAAAAAAAGTGTGGATCTGAAGTAAATCATTTCTGAATATTCAAGAAGTGATTTACAAAAGCTGCCAAGTTGGTATGAACCGCTGTATAAGGGGGTAGACCACCTTTTTCTCGCGTTTTTAATCCTTTACCAGTCAGCACTAAATGAGGTTCCGCGCCAAGGGTGACTGGTCCAATTAGGTCTCTAAGAGAGTCTCCAACAACAGGAACTCCATTAAGAGAGTTATCTAAATCAAAGCGTTTAGCAATTTCTTTATACATGCCAATTTTTGGCTTTCTACAATCACATTCATCTTCATCTGTATGTGGGCAGAAAAAGATAGCATTGATTTCTCCACCAAATCTTGACAGTAGGTGCTGCATTTTTTCATGCATAGCATTTAAAGTATCGGTGTCAAATAGACCACGACTAATACCAGATTGATTAGTACATACAACCACCTTGTAACCTGCTTGAGTTAACTTTCCAATAGCCTCAAGACTACCATCAATCGGAATCCATTCATCTGGAGATTTTATATAGCTATCACTATCTTGATTAATAACGCCATCACGATCAAGAATCACTAATTGAGAAGAGGTATTTTTCATTTTGCGAGTTGACTTAAGTCTGCAACTTGATTCATTTGTTGGTAAAGTTTATCAAGTAAAGCTAGTCGATTTTGGCGTTTAAGCGGATCTGGATCCATCACCATTACATTAGCAAAAAAATCTTCAATTGGCTCACTTACTTTGGTTAAAAGCTTTAGGGATAAACTAAAATCCTGTGCATTAAAAGCTTTATTTAAAAGAGGTTCTAGTTCTTCCAACGTAGCATAAAGATTTTTCTCAGCAGATAATTCTAAAAATTGTGAATCAATTTTCCCAATATTTTCCGCGCTATTTTTCTTTAAAATATTATTTAAGCGTTTATTGGCATTTGCCAAAGTACTTGCCTCAGGTAGTTTTTGAAATTCATGAACAGCCAATAATTTTTTAGGAACTTCGTTAAATTGTCCCTCAATATTTGACATGACTGATTCTATTTCTTCAGTGCTGAACGCAATTCCTTGAGAGTCTCTTACATAAGATTTTAGGCGTTCTTTAATGAAATGCAATATTTCTGAAGCTAAATTATTTTTAGCTTCCTGAGAATGGTTAAATTGATTGAGCGTAAATTCTATTAATTGAAGAACATCTATTGGCAAATCATTTTCTATTACCAAACGGCAAATACCTAATGCATGTCTTCTTAAAGCGAAAGGATCTTTTTCACCTGTAGGGGCAAGACCGATCCCCCAAATACCAACAATAGTTTCTAATTTATCTGCTAAGGCAAGAATAAGTCCAACCCGTGTTGTTGGCAATTTGTCACCAGCAAACCTTGGTAAATAATGTTCTTCACAAGCAGCAGATACCTCAATATTTTCATTATCCTTAAGGGCATAGTAACGCCCCATTATTCCCTGAAGTTCTGGAAATTCACCAACCATATCGGTTAACAAATCAGCCTTCATCAACATGCCGCCTCGTGAAGTAAGTTCTAAATACTTCGAAGCTACATCACTTGCATCTTTGTAATGTATGGATAAGAGCTTGGATAACTCTGTAGCAATTTGAATAATTCTACTAATTCGTTCTTTTTGATTACCTAGTTTGTTGTGATAAACAACTTTTGATAAATCTTCAAAACGATTAATCAAAGGAACTTTTTGGTCTTGCTGATAGAAAAATTTCGCATCTGAAAGGCGTGGCCTAACAACCCTCTCATTTCCAGAAATAATAGATACAGGAGTACTAGTTCTGATATTAGAAACAATTAAAAAGCGATTTATTAATTTTCCATCTTGATCAGTTAATGCAAAATATTTTTGATTCGTTTGCATTGTTAGAATTAGACACTCTTGAGGAACCTCTAAAAATTCTTTTTCAAATTCACATACATAAACGTTTGGTAATTCAACTAAAGAATTAACTTCCTCCAAAAGAGAATCAGGCATTAGAACTGAAAATTGTCCTGCATTAGATAAAAGTTCACTTTTGATCGTGTCTAATCTCTTTTGAAAATTTGCAATTACTTTACCTTCAGACTCTAATTTACTTTCGTATTCATTTGCATGGGACAGTTCAATAACACCATCTGATAAAAAACGATGACCAAGAGTTGATCTTCCAGCATTTAGACCGAGAACAGAAATTGGTACAAGCTCACTACCATGCAGTGCCACCAAACGATGAGCTGGCCTTACAAATTGAACATCAACTTCCTTGCTTGTGCCAGGGAATAGTTGATAATGCATAGTTTTTGCAATTGGTAATTGACCAATTGAGTAGTCAATTGCTTCTTGTAAGCCATTGACTAAATCTAGTCCAATTTTATTGATTTCTATATAAAAAGATTCGTTTTTACCTTCACCAATTCTTTCTAAATCCGCAACCACAAATTCAGTAATACCTAAATTCGCAAGCTTTTTTACAAGTGGCGCTGAAGGCTGCCCATCTGGTGTAAGAGCTATGGAGACAGGTAATAATTTTTCTTTAACTTTAAAGTCTGGTGCTTTGCTGACCACATCCTCGATTTGAACAGCAAGCCTTCTTGGCGTTGCAAAAGATTTAAATTGAGGATTTTTTGCAACGAGACCTAAGGTTTCTAATTTGTTAACTAATTTTTCAGAAAAAGATTCTCCAAGTCGCTTTAGAGATTTTGGGGGCAACTCTTCAGTAAACAGTTCAACTAGTAAAGTGGCTGATTGGCTCATAAATTAAGATCCCTCTGAAAACTCTGTTTTTAACATTGGGAATCCCAATTTTTCTCTTGAAGAAAAATATGCTTGCGCGACTGTTTTTGATAAATTTCTAATTCTTCCAATATAAGCAGCCCTCTCAGTTACTGAAATAGCTCCACGAGCATCCAATAAATTAAAAGTATGAGCAGCTTTTAAAACCATCTCATATGCTGGTAAAGCAAGCGGAATCTCAATAAGTCTTGATGCTTGGGATTCATAATTTTTAAATTGTTCAAACAACCAAGAGCTATCAGAGTATTCAAAATTATAGGTAGATTGCTCCACTTCATTTTGATGATAAACATCTCCATACGTAATTTGATTGGTCCAAAGGAGATCATAAACATTTTCACATGATTGAAGATACATAGCTAAACGTTCAATCCCGTAAGTAATTTCCCCCAAGACAGGTTTGCAATCTAAGCCGCCCACTTGCTGAAAATAGGTAAATTGGGTGATTTCCATTCCGTTTAGCCAAACTTCCCACCCTAAGCCCCATGCTCCAAGCGTAGGATTTTCCCAGTCATCCTCAACAAATCTTATATCGTTTTGTTGAAGGTCAAGTCCTAAAGCTTTTAGTGACCCAAGGTATAAATCCAAAATATTTTCTGGAGATGGTTTAAGAACTACTTGAAATTGGTAATAATGTTGAAGTCTATTTGGATTTTCACCGTAACGACCATCCTTAGGTCTTCGGGAAGGTTGAACATACGCAGCTTTCCAAGGTTCTGGACCAATTGCACGTAGGAAAGTTGCAGTGTGAGATGTTCCAGCACCCACCTCTAAATCAACAGGTTGTAATATGGCACATCCCTGCTTATTCCAATAATTTTGAAGGGTAAGAATTATTTCTTGAAAAGTTGGTTTCATAACTAGATTTTAACCTTTCATAAAATTAACGAACAGAAATTGCTTTTGCAGTTAACTTTTTTTGACGCCAAGCAAAGAGTAAACATCCAAAAGAAAACAATAGTATTGGGATGTCTCCAAGTCGAACATATGGGGTCATACCAGCTCTGGGTTGAACAGATCCTATAAGGGTATCTTGGACAAAAATTGGGAGCTTTGATTGAACTTTACCTTTTTCATCAATGATTGCTGTGTAGCCCGTATTGGTGGCTCTTATAGTTGGCAATCCGGTTTCTAAAGATCTAAGTTGAGCTAATCGAAGTTGTTGTGAAGGTGCCGATGTTTTCCCAAACCAAGCCAAATTAGTCATATTAATTAAAAAATTGGGAGCTTGTTTTGCGTTTCGTACCCTAGCCGCAATTTCACTTCCAAATACATCTTCATAACAAATCATGACAGCCCCAAAAACATCGTTTTGGTTTGGACGAGTTACTTTAAATGAGCTTTGATTAAAGTCACCTTTTTTAAACTGGGATAGTGGCGCTTGAATAGCTCTAACAAACCACTCAAAGCCAGGTGGAATATATTCGCCAAAAGGAACTAAATGAGCTTTAGTATATGTAAAAGGTTCTTTACTGGGTGAAAATCCTTTTGCTTGATTAGCATATTGATTTTCTTCAAAACCAATTAATCCAGTCAAAACATGGGTATTTGTTTGTTGTGAAAACTTTTCAATATCCTGACTCCAATTTGGAGGAAGTTGATTTTCAGGAATTGTTATAGCTGTTTCTGGGGCTACAACAATATCCATCTGTTTATCAATTAGACTTTGAAGATAAAACGCGTTTTGATTCTGAAGTGCCTTCTCGTCATATTGGAGAGTTTGTGCAAAGTTGCCTTGTAATAATTTAACTTCCAGCATGTTTCCAATTGGTTTTGTATAGTTTGAGTTTTCAAAAAATGAAACTAGAAAGATCACAAATCCTAGAGAAATTAGCGGTAGAAAAAATCTACCTGGAGCGCTACCAATTTTATAAGCACCCCAAAGAACTGCAAAAGTTGCTCCAAGGACTCCAAATATTGGGATTAGCCCCATAAATGGACCACTAACTTGGGCATCACCAAAGCCTACCCAAGGAAAGCCAGTCAGAATATTCCCGCGCAACCATTCAGATATTGTCCAAGAGGCTGCCCAAGCTAAGCCAGCTCTTGATTCAGAATAAAATCTTCCGGCCAACAGTGTTGCAAAAGTCGGGAATAGTGCTAAAAACCCTGCTAATAAAACAACACCACCAGTAGCCATCCATACTGGCATACCACCAACATCATGGAGACTTACATAAATCCACCATAAACCATGAAGAAAATAAGCAAAACCAAAAGACCAACCTAATTTTGCTTGAAATAAAGGACCGTGAAAGTAGTGACGATGTATTTGACGCCAGAGTATTGCAAAAATTAATATTTGCCACCAGCCAGCTGAATTTGCTGAGCTGGCCATAGAACATAAAAGTCCTAATATGAAGGCAAAAAGAATACTTGAATTAAAGAGCATATTAAACCTCCAATTCGGGGATTTTTTGGATCACTAAAATATTAATTTGTCGTGGGTCAGCTCTTTGAATTTCACACTTTAAGTTCTTTAGTTGAACTACTTCACCTTTCTTTGGAACCCTACCTATTTGGTGAATAACTAATCCAGCAATAGTATCGATGTCATCATCAAAAAAATCAGTTCCGAATACTTCATTAATTTGTTCAAGACTAGTCATTCCTCGAACACGATATTTGTTTTCTGAGACTAGAACAACATTGTCAGCTTCATCATCAATATCATGCTCATCTTCGATGTCTCCAACAATTTGCTCTAATACATCTTCAATGGTAACGATACCTGCAACACCACCATATTCATCAACAACTATGGCAAGGTGGTTTCTATTGCTACGAAAATCTTTCAAAAGGACACTTAATCTTTTTGAGTCAGGAATAAAAACTGCGGGTCTTAACCACTCGCGAATATCAAAATCATTTTCAGTTGAATGACGTAATAGGTCTTTAGCTAACAAAATACCAATGACATTATCTCGATTACTTTCAAATACAGGGAATCTAGAATGAGCAGCTGAAATAACATCTGAGATAACCTTTTCAATTGGATCATTAATATCAACCCAATCGATTTGTGCTCTAGGAAGTAATATATCCTTGACGGAAAGTTCACTTACTTGAAACACACCTTCTATCATGGAAAGTGCATCAGAATCTAGCAAACCTTCGAGCTTGGCTTGCTGAAGTGTTGATAACAGTTCAGCTTTCTTTTCTTCAGGTGTATCTTGTCTTGAGCTTATAAACCCAAGAAGTGTATTAAAAAAGTTTTTCTGCTCTGGATCATTCATATTAGTAAAGAATAACTTATTCTTATTTCAGATATAAGGGTTTTGTATTTTAAGTTTTTTAAGGATAGCAATTTCTAGTGATTCCATTGCACTAGCATCAATTTCTTCTTCATGATCAAATCCTTGAGCGTGCAATAATCCATGAATAATAAGGTGTGCTAAGTGATGTTCAAAAGATTTATCTTGTTTTTTTGCTTCAATTTCAATTACTGGTAAACATAAGACTAAATCTGCCATTAAAACAGAGGCATTTTCATCGGTGCTTAATGTGAAGGTTAGAACATTCGTCGCATGATTTTGTGAACGGTATTCTGTATTTAAACGTTTACTTTCAGATCTACCAACAAAACGAACGAGTATTTGGGCCTCTTGTTGGCTTGCTGCTTTAACCCAACGACGAATATTTTTGATATCAATCAAGTCGGACCATTTTTTTTCAATAGCACTACTAGCATATTGAATATCAACATCTATAGATTTATATGGAGGCTTCATTTTAGAGCGCATCATCTTGTAAAACTAATTCACCTTTAAGAGAATGAGCTAAAGCGTCTGTAAATAGAACAGGCAACATTTTTCCAATGAGTCTTTCTGCTTGATGACGGGAGGGTAACTCAATATTAACCACCCGATTATTCTCAGTTCTACCTTGTAAGCGTAATCCGTCTTTAGCCATGCCCTCAATCATGACTCTTTCAGTGCTACCCACCATACTTTTACTGATTTCTAAAATATTTTTATCTATTAATGTAGTAAGCGTTTGTAGACGCTTTACTTTAACTTCCCGAGGAATGTCGTCTTTCAAATTAGCAGCTGGAGTCCCTGGACGAGGACTAAAAATAAAGCAGTAACTATTATCAAATTTTATTTCTTCTACCAAAGACAATAATTCTTGAAAATCTTCATCTGTTTCACCAGGAAACCCGACAATGAAGTCACTAGAAACAGGAATATTGGGTTTTATTTTGCGCATCTTTCTAATGATGCTTTTATATTCCAGAACTGTATAACCTCTTTTCATGGCCATCAATATACGATCTGAACCATGTTGAACTGGCAAGTGAAGGTGGTTTACCAGTTTTGGTAGACGAGCGTGGGCATCTATTAAACGTTGTGTGAATTCTTTAGGGTGGCTCGTTGTATAGCGAATTCTTTCTACACCCGGAATCTCACTAATATATTCTAGTAAAAGAGCAAAATCTGCCAATTCATTGGAATCCGCAATTTTTCCTAGATAGGCATTTACATTTTGCCCTAACAGCGTAATCTCACAAACACCTTGTTGCGCCAATGTAGAAACTTCGACTAAAACATCTTCTAGAGGTCGAGACACCTCTTCCCCACGTGTGTAGGGTACTACGCAGTAGGTGCAATATTTGGAACATCCTTCCATAATTGATACAAATGCTGCGCCACCTTCTTTTCTAGCGGGAGGTAAAAAATCGAATTTTTCAATTTCCGGAAAATTGATGTCAACTTGTGATCTTCCAGAACGATTGCGCTCTGCAATCATGGTGGGTAAACGATGCAAAGTTTGAGGCCCAAAAACTAGATCAACATAGGGAGCCCTACTAACAATTTGTTGACCTTCTTGGCTAGCAACACAACCTCCAACACCTATTAAAAGATCAGGCTTCTCAGCTTTCATATCTCTTAATCTACCTAAATCTGAAAAGACTTTATCTTGTGCCTTCTCACGAATAGAGCAAGTATTTAAAAGAATTAGATCAGCTTCTTCTAGAACTTTTGTTTCAGTGTAATCAGCTGCAGAATGGAGAACATCGGCCATTTTTTCCGAGTCATACTCGTTCATTTGACAGCCAAAGGTTTTGATAAATACTTTTTTCATAGGTCAAGCCGTTCTCAGTGGTTAAAACTGGGGGCAAAACAGTATTTTATCAGGCGTTTTGTCTTAAAGCATTTTTAAATGAATCTGAAAGCAATTATTGCAACAATAGTTGGAATTATTGCAGCTATGAGTAGATATGAAGGATTAACTACTCTATTACTAAAGTGTTCTCTTAAGATAGATAAACCTGCAGGATTTGGGGCATTTGCAATCACGGTCAAGCCACCACCTGTAACAGCTCCTGCAACCAATGCAATTCTAAATTCTGTTGAGGTTCCATCTACCAATGAACCAAGATAGGTAATTGCAGCATTATCAGTAAGTGCTGTTAGTCCAACGGTTCCATAGAACGCTATGACTGGAGTCATACTTTGCAAAACTGGCTGCAACCACCATTTTTGCAAACTGCCAAGTACAACTAGACCCGCTAAGAAAAATGCTACTAATAATGCTTCCCGCAAAATCAGTGGATTTTGATACCTTGAGTAAGCGGTTGTAAAACCTAAGAAAAATAAGAAAAGCCATAAAAAAACGGGTGGGTAGTGGGCAAAAATAACTACACCCGCTAAAAATAGTAAATGCACCAAAATAACTGTAATTGGCATACTTTCTTTTGGTGGTTGAATAAATTCTTTTGGCAATTGCTTATGAAAAATTACTGTTATCAAAATGGCATTGATAAAAACGGCAAGTGCGGATCTATGGCCAAATGTTGTAAACATGAACGGCGTTGTCCATTCCCAAGCGCTGGCAACCATGAGTACTGGAGGGGCGGCAAAATTAGTTAAAGTTCCACCAATGGATACATTAACAAATAAAACGCCAATAATGGCATATTGCAATTTAAGAGGAAGACCTGTTTTATAAAAACGATCACGCAAGATGATTGCAGCAATAGTCATTGCAGCAGGTTCAGTAATAAATGAGCCCATTAGGGGAACAAGAGACAGGCTTATAAAAAAGATAACTGTATTTTGTGAAAGGGGTGTGATTTTTGAAACGAGGTCGGATAGGAAATTAATTGCCAAATTAGCTAAAGTCAAGATTGGTTTTGAAGCAGCAACGACCATTACTGCAAAAACAAATAAAGCCTCTACATAGTTTTGATCATTTACAAAATGAACAGCTTCCTTGGTACCCTTAATGGCAGATAAAAACAATACCAGTACTAAAGCCCAAAATCCAAAAACGACCTCTACCTCGCCTAACAAGTGAAAAAGACCAGCGTGCTTTGGATATGATCTAGAAAGTTTTTCAAAGGACGAAACCATAAATGTGTGCAGTATTGCGATAACAAATAGTGCAGTAGCAACGATTTCTATGTAGGTTGGATTCATTTTTTTCTCATTAATTACAAACTATTGTTGGTTTAGATTTTTATATCGGAAGTACAATAATTTAATATCGAATTCTAATCATATTCTAAAAGCTTCACATTACAAATGCCTAAAAATCTCCAAAGATTTACTCTTGGATTAATGATATTTCAATTAATATTTTGGACACTAGTGCCAATGTTGTCTCATCACGCCCCACCCTTGGATGTAACAGAGATGTACGGTTGGAGCTTAACTTTTCAATGGGGATTTTATAAGCATCCTCCAATGCCGGTTTGGGTTGTGGCCATCGTGCAGCAAGTAATCGGTAAAAATATGTTGTCTTTATTTGTATGTGCAAGTCTGGCAATTAGCTCAACATATTATTGTGTTGCTTGGTTAGCAAATCGATTCTTATCTGAAAAGGAAGCGATTGTTGCACTTTTTCTATATGCCCTTACCATCTATTGCCATTTATGGTCTACAGACTTTAATCATAATCAGATACAAATGCCATTTTGGGCCTTAAGTTTAGTTTGCCTTGTTATTGCCCTAGACACTGGCAGTAATAAATGGGCATTAGCTTTAGGGCTATCAATGGGATTAAATGCGCTTTCCAAATATACTGCTGCCTTTATTGTTCCTTGTGCTTTATTTCTCATTATTTACTCAAGCTATTGGAGAAGAAATTTGAGCACTAAGCAATTTATCATTGCAAGTATTGCTTTCTTGTTAGTTTTTTCCCCTCATATATATTGGTTAACGCAACATCAATTCATGCCATTTCATTATGTAAATGAACGATTTGATGAAATGAAAAGCAATAATAATTTTCTAAACATATTAGACTTTGTCGGGAATATTTTGTTAGCTCATTTAGTCTTATTTTTAGCTGCAATTTTTTTATATAGAAAAAAAACAGTTGGAGTTGGAGTTTTAAAAAATGATCAAATATTTGTTTGGACTATGGGACTGGGGCCCGTAGTTATCACATTAATAATTGGTTTATTTGTGCCACTCTATTCAAGGTGGGTTACGCCAATGTTACCTATGATTTCTATTGTCATAGCAATGCTACTAAGGGGTAAGTTTATTTATCTTTATTCAAAAAAATATTTAGTCATCTTTTTAGTTTTGCAGATTCTTTTTGGACTTACTTATATTTTTAAAGATAGAATAAATCCCAATCAATCGTCTCGCGGAAATTATCCTGCACCTGAGATTGCACAGCAGATATATTTAAACTGGCACTCACTTTACCCAACAAAGCCTTTCAAGATTGTTTCAGGAGGAGAGTGGGAGGCTGGCTATGTGAGTCTTTTTTCTCCTGATAAGACTTATGTATTTACCCAAGCTAATTCAATCCTTGCACCCTGGATTTCAGATAAAGATGTTCAAGATTGTGGGATGGTAATGTTAAATCCAAGCAAAGAACAATTAGACCATTTTGAAAGCGCAAAGATTCAAGAACCTATTCGAATAATAAATAGCATTACTCAAGTAGAAACAGTTTTAGAATATGCTATCAGTCCACCATTAGGTGATTGTCAATTGAAATAACGATTGGATAAATATATGGAAGTGCATTTGCTTTATTCAGAAATCATTGTCCGTCTAGGTTTAGCGATGTTAGCAGGGGTAATCTTAGGACTGAATCGATGGATGCACCATAAATCCGCTGGAATAAGAACTCATACTTTAGTTAGTGTTGGTTCAGCTCTAGGTTTGTTATTAATGAGTTCAATTACGGGTGGAGACGCTCAAGCTCAAAGCCATGTTTTGCAGGGGACAATATCCGGTATTGGTTTTTTAGGAGCGGGTGTGATTGTTCATCAAGGTGCAACAGGAAACATCAAGGGTCTTACAACTGCTGCAAGTATTTGGGTAGTCGCAATTATTGGCTGTTGTTTTGGAGCTGGCCAATTAATCATTGGGACTGCTGGAGTTCTATCCATTATCACAATCTTATTGATTGGAAGACCCTTAGAAGAAGGGGTAGCCAAACTATTAGGAGTAGCGCGTGGCTCCGAGTTAGACGATACCGATGAGGATACTAGGGTTTAACGGATTAATCCGCAACCAATTCTAGGACCTGAGTTTCCAGCAGGCTGAGTCTTGTAGTCATCTGGGTCTCTGTGAACAACCACTGATCTTCCAATAATAGAATCATCTCCAGTTAATGAAAAATCATTCAAAGTTGCGCGATAGCTAGCGTTACCATTTGCATCGCTCACGATGTTAGGCATGTCGCCAGCATGATGCATACTATGTTGATGGCTTCCATGTTGAGTGTTATTTGGGTTGTAATGACCGCCAGCGCTTATAGCATCAGGAGCTGAACAATCGCCTTTTTCATGAATATGCATACCGTGTTCAGCATTAGGCTTTAAACCTGAGAATGTCCCAGTTACTAATACTTGTTTACCGGATTGAGAAAAATTAACTGAGCCATTAATATTTGATCCTGATTTAGACTGTATTACCGAGGTCGCAGATGGAGCATCTGGAAAAATCTGACAACCTGCAAGTATTGCGAAAGAGCAGAAAGCCAAAGACTTAATGATGAATGTGAAATTAGATTTAACCATTTGCTTTACTCAACTTTGTTAATGATGTTGTTAGTCTAATACAGTTTTATTAATCAAAGTAAAACTATGTAAAAACTGAAATTTGAGAGAATTATTTAAAGGGGAATTTGGTGGCGAATCAGGGAAATGCGAGTACAAGTCTTTATATATAGAAATCAATAACTTACAATGTTTAAAAACCTAAGTGTAACACACCACATTACTCACTTCATATCAGATTAATATGTTCATAATAAGAACACGCTGAAAACCATTAGCAAACAGTTCCAAAGATGTTCTAAAACTGTTCAATAATTACAGTAATATCTTTGTGTATAAAGAAGTTCCCAATACTAAGGCAAGTTGAGAAAAGATATGAGTAGATATTACCGCAAAACTTCATATGAAAGTCATCAAGATGAGTGGAATGCTTTTAAAGGAAAATTATCTCTTATTGAAAATGAATTAAAAGGGTTAAATAACTTTAATTTCTTATCTAAAAATAACTATGAGAAAAAATATCCAGTGGTTAGAGATAATTCATACTCTAGTCAACTTTTTATTTTACCCAAAGAATTTCAAATTAAACCAATTGAAAATTTATTAGATTTTCCAGAGTTGCCAAAGAAAATAGAATTACCAAGGCAACCAGCACTTACAATTGAAAAATCAGAATATCCAGAGAACTTTTTCCCAAAGGAAAATAATAATTTTTCTTCAAATTTAGGATCAATTGTCCTTAATAAATTAGTTAATTTTGAAAAAAAAGAAGTAATTGAACCAGGGTTATCGCCCTATGAAAAATTGGTGGTTGAACGAAATGAAATAATTGAACATAGTAAAGATGTTCAAAGAAAAATTGATGAAAAATGGATTGAATTTGATAAAAATAAAATTTCTGAAGTTCAACGTCTGGTTCAAATGTCACAAAGTGATAACTTAGAAGAACTTACGAATTTTTTTGAAATTGTAAATAATAAATTTGAATTACCTGAATTTTTGAGAAAAGATTTCAAAGTTTTTCTTGATATTGAAAATAGTGTTGCTTTAATTGAATTTGAATTTCCAGATTATTCAAAAGAGAATTTAATTATTGGATGGACAGGTAAATATGAATACAAACCTAAATTTGCAACTCAAACTTTAAAGAAAAAACTAGTTAAACAGTGCTTACAATCTATGATGATTAGGGCAGGATTTTTATTTGCAAATTATGATTCTCGAACTTTATTCAAGACAATCGTAATTAATGTCGAACAACATTGGTTTGATTTAGCAACTGGACAACCAAGAACTGGATTTATTTCTTCTCTACAAGCAGGAAATGACTATTTTAAAAATTTAAATTTATCAAATCTAGATCCAGATGCTTGTTTTAAAAATCTAAAGGGATTAATAACTCCATCAATAGAAATTATTAGTCCAATTAGACCAATCTTTACCCTTAATAAAGATGATGAAAGAGTTGTTGATAGTAAAGATGTAGATAGTTTAATGGACGCAGAGTCAAATCTTGCCGCAATGGAATGGGAAGATTTTGAACATTTAGTTGCTCAACTATTTGAATGGGAATTTTCCAAAAATGGTATTGAGGTAAGAGTAACAAGAGCATCAAGAGATAGGGGAGTGGATGCAATTTTATTTGATCCCGACCCATTAAAAGGTGGCAAATATGTAATTCAAGCAAAAAGGTATACAAGAACAGTAGATGTTTCAGCAGTTCGTGATTTATATGGAACAGTTATGAACGAGGGTGCTAACAGGGGAATTCTTATTACAACTGCGAGTTATGGACCTGATGCATATGAGTTTGTAAAAGATAAACCTCTCTCTTTGGTTGATGGACCTAACTTACTGCTTATGTTACAAAAACATGGTAAAAAATATAAAATTGATTTAGAAGAGGCAAGAAGATTAAATAGTGAGAATTAAAGATAAATTAAAATGAATTTTTCCCAACTCTTCCAATTCATTACCAAAGATATGTCGATGTCGCATATCTATCAACCAGTCATGCTAATTGAGTTGTTAAAGAATCATGGTTCAGCATCAGTTGAGGAAATCGCACAGTCTATTCTTAATCGAGACCCATCTCAAATCGAATATTACTCTCAAATAGTTAAAAATATGGTGGGTCGTGTTCTTACTGTGAACAGAGGTATTACAACGAAAGATAAAGACACTTATTTTCTTAAAGGAATCGAATCACTCTCACAATCTCAAATTGATGAACTTATCTCGTTATGCGAACAGAAAATTATTGATTATGAGATTAAACGAGAGGGCGCCCAATGGGAACATCGAAAAAGAGGAAGAAGAGCAGTATCAGGTTCGATTCGATATGAAGTGTTAAAGAGAGCAAACGGACGTTGTGAACTCTGTGGCATCTCGAATGAAATCAAAAATCTTGAAGTAGACCACATACATCCAAAGAGTCTTGGTGGTAAAGATGATATTTCAAACTATCAAGCACTCTGCTATACCTGCAATGCTCAGAAGAAAAATAATGACGATACTGACTTTCGTAATCTCAATGCAAAATATGAACATAGACAAGAAGGATGTTTATTTTGCAATGTGCAGACAATTGATAGAAGTCGTATCGTTGAAGAAAATGAATTAGCATTTGTAATCCGAGACGGTTTCCCTGTCACTGAACATCATTCACTCTTTATACCTAAACGTCATGTAATGGACTATTTTGGACTTTCACAACCTGAAGTCAATGCTATTCATGCTTTATTGCACTCTCAGCAAGAACTATTAAGTAAATCAGATTCAAGTATTGATGGATATAACATTGGTATGAATTGTGGTGAAACTGCAGGTCAATCAGTATGGCATTGTCATGTTCATTTAATACCTAGACGAAAAGGAGATGTTGAATATCCTAAAGGGGGAGTTCGTCACGTAATTCCCTACAAAGGTAACTATGAGGATTTGAAATGACTGAATCTTTCTTATCAATTAGATTTAATAAATGAAAAAGATATTGATTGTTCTTTTACCCATTCTTCTCTTAGGTTGTGAAAAATATAATGAATTGTTTATTAAAAAAGGTAAAGAAATTACTCTTGTCTGTGAAGGTAAACAAAGTCGACTCAATACAAATTTCAAATATATTGAAAAAGAACAAGAGATTGAACGTACCTATCAATTGAAAAGTGAAGGTAAAGATTCAAGATGGGAAGTAGATGTCGATGGAGGAAAAGTAAAATATGACACAAGACTTCACTCTAACTCTAAAGATTCTGATTTAATTAATATCGCTGTCACTCCACAAACTGTCTCAATATTTCAGTCTACTGTTACTCAAGAGGGTAATGACCAAACAACAATTGAAATCAATAGAAGTTCAGGGGTGTGGAGATATCAATATGAGATGAGAACAAATAACAGTCTTAACTTTTTATACAAAGACCAACTCGAGGGTAAGTGTAAAGAACTTAAAAAGGAATAACTAATATTTTCTATAACCTATGCTTGATTTTAAATAAAACCTACTTTTTTACTCTAGTTGCATACATATCAAATCCACTTACTCGTTTTTTGTAATTTTCATTCTTTGAACGAGGAACACCTTTGGTGAATTTACGCTCTTTATAAACAGTGGTTTTTTTTGAAGTCTTATCAACGTTTTTTGATTGTTCATAGTCACCCGGAAATACTCCTTTAGACACATTCAAAAGCAACATCTTTGAATATTGGTTATAACGTCGGGCATATCTACTAAGATTTTCATATACATCACTACTTGTCTGAAAAGGAATAGTAGATTTTTCACTAGATTTTTTTAGTTTTTTTACTGATTTAAATACTTCTTCTGCTTTAGAAATAAAAGTGCCAGTTTTGGGTTTATCACTACTATTCATAAGAGGTAAATACACATTTTTTGTGTAATGCAAGTAATACCTAAATCTATCAACTTTCATATCATCAACTGTTAACTCAAAAGATCCACCATAAACCTTTTTGAGTTTTCTCTTTTCAGTTCTTCTTATTTCAAACTCACGTTCATACATTTCTTTAAAAATATTTGCAGCAGTTGTAGGCGCGTATTTAAAAGGCATCTGTAAGCAAAATGAATCATCACTACCCATGTCATTGGTGGAAAGTCTTTTGATTTGTGAAGTCTTTATAAAGAGTTGTGAGTGGTCTTTCCACCATTTATCAAATGGGGTATTTAAGTAATCACCCCAGTCTTTGTAGATTGATTTGTCCTCTAGATTCTTAGCAACTTCAGAATTATTTGATTGATGTGCTAAACGAAGGTATTCAAACCAATATTTGACTTTAATTTTGAGTGAATTATTCATATGAGAATTTTTATTTTATAGAAATAAGTAAATTCTATCTAAATTTTGGACAGAAGTAATTTAACTACCTCCGCCAAGTGACCCATATGTTAGCAAATGAAATGATGCTACTTATGGATGAGAGATTGTTTGATTCAATTGAATACAAAATTTTAAGTCTATTAGTGCTCGAAGAGCAGAAAGTTACAAATGAAAAAACTATCACATTATCAAAAAGAAAATTTGAAGAAAAACACTGTAATAAAAGAATTGAGAATTTCAGATAAAAAACAAATAAGAAAAGAACTAAATTATTCACAAACAAAAATTTATTCAGAAAAATTCAAAATTTGTAAAGTAGTAAAAACTCCAAATCATAAGAATTACTTATTCAAATAGAAAGGCACGCAATGAAAAAAGTAAAAGAATATTCTTCAAAAGTTAATTCTTTGACACAAAACACTTCAGCAAATATTTTAGAAATAGGTTTGTTGTATGAAGATGCAAAAGTTAATTTATCTAAAAATGAGTATATGCAATTTTTAATAGAAACTTCATACAAAGAAGAAACTCCATCTGTACGTAAGTGGATTCAAATAGGTAAAGCAAATTTAAGACTTAAACCAATCGTACATTTGTTACCTCCTGTTATTTCGACCATTTATAAGTTGACTACGATACCTTCAAGTCAACTAGATTTGCTGATAAAAGACAAAATTATCATTCCATCTGTTACGACAAAAGAAATAGATGATTATTTGAATCCGTTGAATCAGAAACCAGTACCAATCAAATTAGTCATTGATATTGATCCAAATATTGATGAATTCACTCTAGAAACAATTTTTGAGCATATCAACGATAACTCAATTAATTCATTTTTTGAAATTAAACCAAATGAAGAAGCACAAAGATTGCTTGATTTAGCACAATCCAACCTATCACTAAACCGTTAAGTCGCGTAAAGGAAACAAAAATGCAAAAATTAATCTCCGAAGTATTAAGACCAACGTCCTTTGATGAAATTGTTATATCAGATGAAATTAAATCAAGACTTATAAAAATGTATGACTCTTGTAATGTAATGAATATGCTTTTTTATGGAAAACCAGGTTCTGGCAAAACTACTGCTGCTAAGATATTTGTTGATTCTGAAAAGTTTGATGTACTAACAATAAATGGTTCTCTAGAAACAAGTGTTGAAGATATCAGAACGTCAGTACGTAATTTTTCGTCGTCCGTATCAATGTTTAATCATCATAAGATTTGCTTTATAGATGAAGCAGATTATCTATCAAAGAATGCTCAGGCAGGTTTACGTAAAGTCATTGAAGATTCATCAAATAATTGTCGTTATATATTTACAGCAAATGAATTGAAAAAAATTCACCCAGCACTATGCTCAAGAATGTTTACGATATGTTTCGATATGACTGCCACACAAATAAACAAAGCAATTGAAATGTATATCAAAAGCACAATCGAAAAATTGACCCCATTAGTTGATAATCTTGACCCTGATAGAGTCCAACGAATTATTGAGATGAACTTTCCTGATTACCGTGCTATTGCTAATCACTTGCAATTTGAATTTATTAATTGTTCATAGTAAGAACAAATTATCGCAATAATACGTTTTTGAATACACTTTGAAAACACTATAAAAATTTCACCCTAGGTCAAACTAATTATTGCCAATAATTTTTTTAGCAGGAATTCTTAAGGATAATTTTTTTTTGGAGGGCAGGAATTTTAGGTATTAAAGTTTGCCGAAATATTTTTGGCAAACATGATGCTGGTATCAATTTATATCAATCTAAATGCCTATATACCTATGACAGACAAATTTCTGTACTGTCTAAACTTTTTAAAGGAGATTCAAATGACAAGATGGTTCTATGAATATGAAGTTGAAGTTGATGATGAAAAAATGAAGCAAGAGGGTATTCAATCTGAAGAATTAGAGTTTCTTGAAGCAATTAGGAGTTTTGGTTATGTTAAAAACGTATCTTTTTCAAAGGGAATCACTGATATCAAACGAAAAGAATTGACTGCAAGATTTTCAGAGTAATAAGAGTGGTTTTTAATGCCAAATATTCTCCTTATGGGGAATATTTGGTAATTATGAATATAGTTTTTATCTTTAAGATTCCAAATTGTATAAATACTTATATGAAGCAGTTTAAGTAACAAGTGAGACAAGTCCCAAGTCCCCAATTAAATCTCGTAGGAAGTGCGGTAGATTGGATAGAGACTAAGACAAAGCATATGATGAGAAGCACATAAACAGTAGGTGCTTAAAATAAAAAGACTGTTGGGATTGGTGCTCTGAGAAAAAAGCAACACCAGATTAATTAGAAATTGTTCATGTGGTTCTAATTGGTTCCCGTTGATTCGCAAAGCAGACGTAAAAGCAACAGGTCAACCCTCTTGCTGAAATCAAACGCTAGACGTTATTTCAGTTGTCTACATGAAGGTGTCTGGGGATCCTATACTCAGATAACACTTTGCCATAACAGGCAAAGTGTATCTAAAAATCCTACCTCAGATAATATGGATCTATATTAATTCTATTAAGTCGGTTCCTATTAAGAACAAATTAATATCCAATGCTAATCGTAATAAGGTTCTCTAGAGTACTCTTGAATCTGTTCCTTATGTTCATCTTTAGATTCATTATTTAAGTTACCAATCTTATCCATCTTCTCTAGTAATTGGACTTTCCAAGATTTCTTCATTAATGCTTTACCAAGAATGACCACATTTGAACCATTTGACCAAGATTTCATAGAAGATTTATCCAATTAAATAATACCTATTAGTTTCCACTATTCATGATTAGATTCCAAGTTATATAAATAATCATAAGAAGTATCAATAAACCCTATATGAACCAAGATTGTCGTTAGTGCTATCGCTTACCGTAGTCTTTACTCACATCTTAGTTTCTATATCTAATTAAAAGGAGTCAAATGAAATATCAAATTACAGACAAACCAAATGTTCAGTTTCCAATTCGAATCTCACATGATTTACACACTCGATTTACTCAAGTGTCTCAAGATACTCGAATTAATAAGTCTACATTGCTAAGAATTGCAATGGATAGGTTGGTGAATCAAATTCAAACTAAAGGTATTACAGCAGTGCTGAACGAGGTATCAGAATGAAATCTTTCAAACGATACCTTAAAGAAAACCATGAGAGAAAAGATAGATATTACACAACGTTAAATCTATACAAAGAGATGAGTCAAGAAGATATTACATACTATCTTGAACAATTACTACCAATCATTTATAAAACTCTAGGGAATTCTGATGAAGTTCTTGTGACTGTTGAATCAGTAGGTAATTAATCATGATTCTTGACAAGAGCAAACTTAAACGAACAATTGACACTACCAAAACTCAAGACTTACTTGTTCTTAATGTGAACAAACTTGAGAAAGATAGTGTAAGTACTAATCTAAAGAAGATTGAAAAGTTCCTGAATTCAAGGGATGATTATGTGATTATTTTGATGAAAAGGTAATTTATGGATTATTTAATAACCCCAAAGAAAAAGTTCTGCGTCACACAAAGAACAACTTTCAAAAAAGATAATAAAGAGATTAAGTGTGGTTATCTTTTAGAGAAAATGAATTTCATACTTGTTGATCCCTATCTTGATGGTTTTCTTGAATATTATGACTCTAAGATTGGTCATTCAATTGATGACGGTGATTACCCACTTGAAGAAATGGCGTTTTTTGGAGATATTAAGAAAAAAAACCTTATTTACTTTTCTGAAACTGTAAACGTTGAAGAGAAGAAAAATCTAAAAAAAATTTTTAATAATAATGAGAAATATATTGAAGAATTTATGTCTTTAGGTTGGTTACCCGTTGGTTCAGACACCGTATTGTGGGGTGACATAGAAATTGAAGTGTACGGTCAAACTGATTATGATGAGGAATATAAAATTTCAACGATTGAATCAAATATGATTATTGAAATTGAAAAATGGATTCTTGACACAAAACAACTTCAGATAACAAAAACTTATGAGAGTGGATTCGTTATAGTTGATTTAGAACCTTATCTTCCTGATTATGACGAGAAAGTCGGTATTGATGTAAATAATAGTGATTTTTGGATTCAACAAGAAGATTTTAATAATCCAACTTACTCATACACGACTCTTCAAGGATTAACAGACGAAGAACTTAATAATCTTAAAAGTGAATTAGGAACAGAATTTGATTATGAGTTAGAGAAATTGGGGTGGAAAATTGATAATAAAGAGATATGGTTCAAAGGTAAATTATCGGTAAGTAAACATTAACAAAACTGATGAGTGACATTAAAAGATTGAGTCAACAGAAAAACTTGGTAGTGATGGTGGTAAAGAATTAGAATTTAATTTTAAGTAAAAGATTTATTCAAAATATATACCATGATTTAGAAAACATTCTTGAATTTCCAGGTAAGTTTGATTAATAAATTCATCATCTGAACCTTCTAGACTTCTAATTTTATCTTGAAGACTTTTATCCAAACAAACAACATGAACACCACTAGTAATGTCAGAAATTTGGTTCTCGTTTAATTTATAGTTGGTTTTCTGAATCATCTCAAAAACTTTTTTTTCAAGGTCTAAGTTAAGTTCATTACCTTTTTTAATTTCTTCTTCAACAATCGTAAGAAAAATGAAAATGAGTTGATTTCTATTAATTTTCTTTTTAAATAAATTCACCCATTATTAAATTCCAATTTTCATTTTTTTTATTTTTCTAAACGAATATAACCAGAGAGTCTAAATTCGTCTGTACTATCGTGTTTTAATATTGTGATACAACGATTCAATTTTATATTTCGTGTTAATTCGTCATCATCTAGGCATTCATAAACTTCTTTTTGACAGTTATCACAAAATCTAATTTCCCCACCTGTGTCAGAAAAATCTAGTGTTCTCATTTGTTCCCAATCAGAAGAACAACTAAAACCAAAGACACAATTTCTAATTGTGTATTGATTGTCTTCTAGAGAACTTCCATCTTCATTATTCATTGTTCGAAAACCATCAAAAAGTTAATCTGAAAATCTCTTATGTTTACATGGTTATTTTGTATCAATAACCATATTCAAATATTACTATAACAATGTACGTAAAGGATTAGGTTTCAGAATTTCTTTTTGGTAGTATCAATTTTTGAACAATAACCTTCAATAGAAGTGACTTGAATCGAACCTTCAAAATTCATAATAGAGTTGTAAGTAATAAATCCATTATTTCTATTGATATTTATCTCTCTACTCCATTGAACATCTTTTGTTTTAGTTGTATTAATTAGATTCCAATTATTTTCGTCACTTAAATCTTGAGGTATATTTTTATTTGTAAGAATCGTTATTGAAGGTTCTCCTTGAGAGGTAATTAACTTTCCTGAACCTTCTTCTTTGATATTAATCATAAGATTTTTTGAATACTTATTTTCTGAGGTTTTAGAAGTCTCTGTTACTTCAACTTTACATTGAAGTTTTATTTCCGTTGAATATACAGATGATGAAGTTAGTAACAAAAAAAGAATTATTTTTTTCATTAACGAATTACCAACTTTTTCTTTGGATACAAGATCCAATATATTCATCATATTTATCTTTATTATAGGATTCAGATGATGTTACAAATCTCACACAATTTTGATATGGTGAAACAACATAATATAGAATCACAAGACAAATAAAGAATATCAATATTAGAACTATCTTTTTAATAAATTCTTTGTCGTCAAACATTATTTTTATCCAATTGGTTCAATTTCATGTTCTTTGATTATCTTCATTGTTGTTCCAACTCCAATAGAACAAGTCTTTGAGATATCTCTTATCGAGACACCTTTTTCTCTCAATAGTCTAACAGAAGAAATTTATGGGTAAATATCCGAGTTCAGAAAACCATAAAAGACACCCACGCAGGAACAAGGGTCTGGAGTGCTATTTTTCATGATTTCCTTGGGTTCAGAAATCTAATATTTTATGAATATTAGATTGAACTTTCAAGAGTAGAATTATTCATAAATGACTGGACAATTTTTTTAATCTCTAAATCAGGTCTTTTATTCGACAAGTCAAATGGAAGCACATCTAGAAGAAGATCTTCTCCATACCTCATTTGTAATAAAGATTTATTAAAATCTGGATTTTTTGGATAAATTAATCCCAATCTTGGCGCTAATTTGAAATTATTTCCTGATTGGTAGCGACGACCATAGGCATGCATTTGATAAACATCAGACTCTTGTATGCCAAACTTTTTATTACTACCATCTAACATTTTCCATTTTGTATCAATTATTACTGAGTCAAAATTTATAACAATATCTGGGCGTAATAAAAATTTATTAATCACATATTCTTGATCATTGATATTAGATTTTTGACCAATAAGAGAGTATTTTTTGTCTTGACTTGATATGGTTAATCCATTGCAATATTTTTTAATTAAGAATGTAATGTAGTTTTCGAATAACTTTTCCATAGGAAAAAGTATTGCCTGATTGATTGTACCGCCATGAAAGTTTGTAAAAGATTTATTTTTGAGATAAATTTCAGACCATGTAATTAATTTTGAGTAATTAATTAGAAACTTCGATCTTGATTTGCAGTAATTAAGATCAGAAATTAAAGATTGAGAAAATTCAACATTTTCGAAGTTGCTCATTAATTTAATAATTCGATTTTTATTTTTAGAAATATTTGATATCTTTAGTAGATGCTTTAATGTGGATTTAATTAATTTATTTGGTGGTATATTTTCTGAAAAAATATCATATGCACAAAAGAATTGATGTCTTTTGTAGGCGTTTCTTTTAATATTTTCACCAATTAATAACTTGCCCTTAATAAAATAAGTGTTTTCATGTACTAAATGATAGTCTCCTCTTAAAGAAAAAGATAATGTCTTTTCTAATTCATCAATGTAAGTAGTAATAAAAATTTCTAATATAGGAAAATTATCAACTACATTTAAGTGAGCAATATTTAGATTGAGAAAAGGAGAATCACTGAGAGTTCTTAATAAATTTAAAAGAAGTAATTTAGACTCAGAAATGGATGCTGGAATATTATTGTTATATGTTTTTGGAAGTATTTCAATTACCACACCTTGTCTTGTTTCAATTGCTCCAACATAATTTTTGACCCTTATATGCCTTCTTCCCTTTTTCTTAAAAATAGAAAATGCATTATCAAAATTAATATTTTCTACATTTTCTTCAATAAAATTTGATAAAGATTCGAATGACTCATTATCAATTTCGATCGAATCATCAGAGTAAGGATTTCCATTTATACCATCAGAAATAACGCCATATTCTCTAATGCTAAATATAGATTTCATGACTTATTCTAAAAAACCTTTAATAAAGAAATTTTCAGATATTTTTTGATAATTTTCTTTTAAAAGATCTTCATTGATTCGATAAATATCAATATCTTCACCAGAGTAATCCCGTTTGAATAATTTTTCAGATTGAAATTTAGATTTAATAATTAATTTTTCATGATCTTTTTTGTCAAAGGATTCAGTGTCACCCAGAACAAGTGCTATTTTATCCCAATCGTTATAGAAATATTCTTGTAATAGTGGAATGATGTTATTTCGAAATACCTCGCATAGATCATTCCAATCTTTTACTTTAAGAAAGTATGAGTGTCCAATTAAATGATCTTTATCTAATAAATACTCAATTCTATCGTTCATTACAGAAAGAATTTTTACTAAATCTATTTGATTTGCATTTTGGGTTATTAAGTTATTTGATAATAAGGATGCATTAGGTGGAAATCCTTTAAAAGAAAATCTTCTTCTTAAAGCAGTGTCAATACTTGTAATTGATCTATCTGCAGTATTCATAGTTCCAATAATGAAAAGATTATTTGGTACAGAAAAAAGTGACTTACTATAAGGCAGAATTACAGACTGAGGGTTTTCTTTTGGTGTCGAATACAACCTTTTACTTGGTTCTATTAGGGTAATTAATTCTCCAAATATTTTTGAAATATTTCCTCTATTGATTTCGTCTATGATGATGACGTAGTTATGACTAAGATCATATTTTGCTTTGTCGCAAATGCCTTTAAATATACCATCTACCAATTCATAACTGAGATTATCTGAATCATTTAAATTAGGTCTTATTCCTTCAATAAATTCCTCATATGAGTAAGATTGATGAAAAGTAATAAAATGAATTAGTCCTAGTTTAACAGCGGCGTCATAATCAATTGACTGATTAAAAAGTTCTGGATAAGTTTTGATCCACTTTAACTGAATATTTTTTAATAGTTCATTCCCATATTCAGTTGGTTCATAAAAATTTTTACCGTTAATCGTTGTTACATTTAATTTTGTGACCCCAAGACCTTGTAAGATTCTTCCGAAGTGACCTATCCACTTTAGATCTGTGATGTTTGGTTTTAAATCAAAATATTTCTTTGCTATTTCCTTTTCTTGATCTGTTGCAGGGCGTTGTTCATTATCTTGCTTGTATAAATCTCCATTTACAAGCATATTAAGCGCGCAGAAAATTGTCTTTAAGATAGGTGTAAAGTCATCAATATTTTGATTTACTAATATATTCCCATAGAAATCTCTGATTTCAATAGGGCAGTCTTTGTCCCAATTCTTCAGTTCATCTTTGGTGTATTTATTTTTTGCAATATTTTTTAGTCTTATTCCCTCATCATTTAATTCTAAATTTGTATTTTTCCTCCAGTCATTTACTAATTTGAACTGACTAATAAATTGAGATAACTGAGACCAAGTTGAGGGTGAGGGATCTAAACCATTTTCAATTGCTTGAGATCTTGTCAAATGATTTGATAAGTCTGAATCTATATCAAGAAAATAACCTAGCATTTTCATAATTGCTCGATCATTACGGTAGATGCTATTACTTTTTGCTTTATATTCTTCAGATGAATATTTTTCTCGTATTACTTTTAATATTCTGTCGAATGTATCTATTAGTGAATTATTGCTGGAATAAGGATTAAGGTTAACTATTTTTTCTGCTTCAATTGATACGTTATACGTTTTTCCAGTACCAGGAGGTCCATAAAATATTTGATTTAATGGTGTGGTCATATTCAACTCCCAATTATTTAGATAAATATTTTTTTATTTGTATTGCTAATTCATATGCTAATAAAGGTGGAACGGCATTTCCCACTTGTCTAAATTGACTTGTTTTACTTCCAATAAATTCAAATATGTCAGGAAATGATTGTATTCTTGCTGACTCTCTTACAGTGGGAATTCTGTTCTCTTGATAATGAAAGTAATTTCTATGACCTGTATCTATAGTTAATGAAGGCAGTCTACTGTTCATTCTTTGAAATGCCTTGTTAAATTTTCTAATCTCCCAAAATTCTTTTGGTAGACTTTTTATATTACCACCATCAGGAATTAATGAAATTATTTCTTTAGTTTGTAGAGAATGATTTGTTGCTTCATGATTTAAGACTAATTTTGAATTTTTCCTCATTAATTTTTGGTAGTCATTTTGTGGTTTTTTACCATATTTTTTGATGACTTCAAGTTCTACATTAGGGAGATCAGATAATGCCTCTTGACAACTAACCTGTTGAAATTTTTTTAGTGGAAATTGGAATAAATCTTTTTTTAATCCAATAAAGAAAACTCGATATCTATTTTGTGGAATTCCATATTCTGCTGCATTAATAATTTCAAAGTTAATTAAATACCCCAATTTACCAAATCTATTTTGGATGTCTTTAACAAATGCACCTTTATTGAGATTAACCATTCCCCTTACATTTTCAATCAAAAAAAATTCTGGATTTACTCTTTTAACCGTGTTAAAAAAATCAAGATAGAGTTGATTTCTTTCCAAATTAATTTGACCAATATTTTCACTGTTATCCGAAAGTCTTGCTGTGCTAAATCCTTGACAAGGTGGACCCCCAATAACGCCAGTTATTTGATGTTCTGAAAGTAAACTTGATAAATATTTTTCATTGAAATCTTTTACACTTAAAACCATTCCAGATTTATTTTTTCGATTATGATTAAAGGTATCAATGGCATCTTTCCATAAGTCTATTGCGGCGACCGATTCAAAACCTGCTTTCTCAAATCCCAAACTTAATCCACCTACTCCTGAGAATAAATCAATTATTTTCATTTTATTTAAGAATTTTCTTAATTTCGATAGCAATTGCTTTTGCTAGTAGGGGAGGTACTGCATTTCCAACTTGTCTGTATTGACTTGATCTAGTGCCTGTAAATATAAAATCATCCTTAAAAGATTGAATTCGGGATGCTTCCCTAACTGTGGGAATTCTATTAAATTTTGGATGAAAGTAGTTACTATGTGCGTTACCAGTGTCTATTGTTACTGAGCAATCTGTTTCTTTTAGTCTTTTAAACGCTGATGAGTGCCTGTTATTTCTATCGTTTTGGAATAATTCAGGTGGAATATTCGCCCAGTTTCCACCTTGAGGAACATGACTAATTTTCAGTTTGGTTACTTCTGCAGGATATACGATCGGATGATTAAAAATCATATTATTTATAGATCTTAAATATTTTCTATAAGAACTATCTGGTTCATTTGTAAGTTTATGCGCACTATTTTTTGATTTTTCAAATTTGTATAATTCACCAATTGCATCTTTGACTGAAATTTTGGGTAACTTTTTGAGATTGTTGAAGTCAAAAGAATTAGCAGATATATCGTTTCTTATAGCAATAAAAAATGCTCGAAATCTATTTTGAGGTACTCCATAATCAGACGCATTCAGGACTTCACACGATACTTTATAGTCTAGATCGCTAATTAGTTTAATAATCCTATCTTTTGCATATCCACCATCTTTAGATAAGATACCTCGTACATTCTCAATAACTACTATTTTAGGTTTCAAGACTTTAACAAATCTTAGATATTCATAAAAAAGTTTATTTCTTGGATCATCGACCTCTTTTTGCCAGCGATTAGCATTAGAGAAACCTTGGCAAGGGGGTCCCCCCACAACGACACTAATATTGAGTTTGCCGAACTCTTTAAAAATTTTTTGATCATCAAAAGTTAACAAATCTTCACAAAATGCTTTTGCTTTCGGGAAGTTAAGTGCGTAAGTCTTAACAGAGTCAGCATTGGAGTCAATTCCACCTGCAATTTTAAATCCCGCAAGTTGAAATCCAGCGCTAATACCACCACAACCACAAAATAGATCTAATACGTTCACTATTGCTTGCCCTTTTAAGACTTCGATATTATCGAATAAACAGTTCCGACTCCAATTTTTAATTCTTTTGCAATTTGTTTGATTCCCATGCCCTTTTCACTTAAAAGTGTCACCGCATGTTTTAGTCTATCATTTATTATTGATGGTCTTCCCAATTTTACACCCCTAATTTTGGCGGTTTGGAGTCCCACAATTACGCGTTCTCTAATGAGTTCTCGCTCGTATGCTCCTAATGCTCCCAGTATTGAGAACACCATTTTTCCCATAGGTGTAGACGTATCGATTGCTTGTTGATGAAAGAACAAGTCAACTCGTAAAGAATCAAGTTGATTTAGTAATTCCAAGAGATTTTGTAAAGAACGTCCTAGTCTATCAATTGACCAACACATTACCATATCGAATTTTCGTTGAGTTGCCATTTTCATCATCGAATCTAAAGCAGGTCTTTTTGCTTTTGTCCCTGAGATTCCCTCATCAATAAATTCTTGGGCGATTGTGTAACCCATACGTTGCGCTAATGTTCTAAGTTCAGTTAATTGATTCTCACAAGTCTGTTTATCTGTTGAGACTCTTGCGTATATTGCAACTTTTTTCATGATGACCCTCTATTTGTTTTGGAGTGGAGGAGGGTATCAAAATTGGAAGGAAAGGCAATAGATTTATAAAATATCTAATTCAAGTTCTTTAAACTTACAAAATCTCCATTGTCGAATTAAATTAAATTCGATTGGATATTGAAGTTTGTTCATCGCTTCTATTTTCTGTTTCATCATCGTTGAATGAGTGTAGACTTTCATACCGATTGATCTCTCATTACTTGAGTGACCTACTATTCCATCTATTGTTCGTTCTTCGATATTCAAGTCTACTAATCGAGTTCTTACTGTATGTCTGAATGAGTGAAAAGTTTTAGTGTGATTTTGAGTTGAAATAATTCCACATTTTGAAATGTAATTTGAAATCTGCTTTTGAGCATAATGGAATCTCATATTTAAATCTCTTTGTTCAAATGGGAATAATCTTGTTTGTTTCTTTTTTTTAATTTCCTCAACGTACCCCAGAAAATCTAAGTCTAAGAGAGTTTTGTGAATTGGGAAAAGTCTTTTTGAACTCTCAGCACTTTTAATGCTTTTACCTTCATCATCTTCATTAATATCAATGCAAGGTGTGCCATCAACATCACGAATATCAGATACAGTTAATTGGCATATTTCCCCAAGTCTAGCGCCTGAAAATAATGCTATCAGGGGTACCCAATAAAGTGATGCTCTTCTGAATGATCCATTCCTATATGCGACGAATGAAAATAAATTTTTTAAATCTTCGTCTGAGAAATCAACCCTATGAGACGCACTTTTCTTGGGGATACTTTTTTTAGAGGATTGAAGAATAGTTTTTAATTTTGTATTGTCGATATATCCTTGAAGTTCTAACCATGTCAGAAAGTCTATCGTAGTATTGATATGACCGTGATATGTTTTTGCTGCAATCTTTGGTACCTTTAATTCAATTAATTCTTTAACTTTTAACTTTTGATGATATCTAGAGTTTCTATTTGCAGGTAGTCTTTTGAGTAATGATTCAAATTCACGAATTACTTTCTCGCTTAACATTCTTACTCTATAGTCACCACCCATAATTTCATTTGTAATATTTTCAAAAATATCGATATGCTGAGTGTAGGACGTGTATGTACTGTCTTTAACTGATGTTTTTTTATGTGTTAACCAACCTTGAACACATTCACTCATGAGGGGGTTGTTCTCACTAGGAACAGAGTTTAGAGATTTGTTGGAATCTTTGTGAGAAATTAAATTAGTAAGAAGTTCAAAATAATGTTCTTTAGATTCAGTATTATTTTTTGGAATTTCTTCTAATTTTTGATTAATTGCTCTTGTTAGAAGATCATTATCTTCATCATCAATTTCATCTAAAAAAGGTTCTACTTCTGAGAAAGATTTTTTTTGATACTCTTCATATCTGGCAAGCAGAGACATTGCTTTGCCATAAATTTCTGAATCACTAAAATATTTTTTATGAATTTTCTTCATTTGCAACCAAAGGTATCTTGCTTGTTCAAGTGCTTCTTTTGGATTACGAGTTTTTAAACTCTTGCGTATTAGTTTTCTACGACCAACTTTATCAGTATAAGAGTATTGAAAGTAATAGATACTAAATCGATTTTTTGTTAGATATGTGGGGTTTTTCATATAGTGTGTAACTGATCATGTATCACACTTTGTAACTCACCACGACTATTTGAGAATCATTATCATTAAATAAGTCATTTAAAATCAATAACTTACTATTAAAAAATGGTGGCGAATCAGGGACTCGAACCCCGGACCTGCGGATTATGATTCCGTCGCTCTAACCAACTGAGCTAATTCGCCGAACTTCGTATTATATAACTTTTTTTCCAAAGAGCCAATAATACGCAATATTTATTTTTTCAAAGATGCGCATTATGTTTTGATTTAAAACCTTATCCAACATATTATTTTGATATGAATCCTTAAAAAATAAGGAGATAAAAGCTACTATTTAGAAGCCTTTTTATCAAAATCTGCATATTTGTCGTGACATGCCTTACACGCGTTATAGATTTCTCCACCTGCATCAAATAATGCATCTTTATTTTTATCTTGCGTTGCTTGAAGAGCTTTCATAGACGTTTGACTTAACCTAGTCGCAAACTCAACCCATTGCTTATCTTCCTTATTTTTACTTTTTGCAATAAGTAAATCTCCAGCTTCTACTAATGTGGCTGCACTATTTCGAATGTTTTCCCACTCCGCATCAGTTTTTGGAAATATTTCTGTTGTTCCATTGATATCTGTTATAGATTTAACTGAATCCCATATGACATCAGCATTAGAGTCTATTACCCATCCCATGAGTTGTTGGAGTGTTAGGGGAGAAATAGGAGGATTATTTTTGGGAGAACAACCCAGCAAGGTGGAAGTAGACAAAATTAAAAAAATACGTAGAAATTTCATAGTGCCTCTTGTTGAAAGAAATAAAAAATCCAGTCTGTTAAGGACTGGATATTCAAAATAAATCCAATCTATCCTATTTGACGTTTTCTAGATTTGGGCTTTCTTGAGCGCGAATATCAGCAGTGTAAAACTTTCCAGTATCAGCCAAAGTAATCTTTTTTAGTGCTCCACCCTTGTTTCCATCACGAAGTGGACTAAAGTCAACAGTAACTTTATCTCCTGGTTTAACCGCAGATCTTGACCATCCACCAGCACGAACTAGATTGCCTGGGCTGGTCATTTCCATTAACCAAACTGTTGGTTCTTGTCCCTCAGTAATAATGCCTTCTACAAAAATTGCAACATGAGGGTTTGTCCAATGAACTTCTTTAACAGTACCTACGATTTTTAAAGTTTTAGAATGGTCAAACATCGTTGTCGAGTGATGAGCATTTACGGGTAATGCGAATATTCCAAAAACTGCCACAGATGCAATTAGCATCTTTAATTGTTTAATGTTTTTCATAATAAGTTCCAATCTTTTAAGTTAATTATTTAGGAGGGATGCGATTACCACCAACATCATGTTGAATAGGTACGTAAATATCATTACCTCTTTTATCTTTTCCAGGTGCAAAATAACCTTCTAAACAAACACCTTCAACGATGTCATATTTTCTTGCACGTTGGCGGAAATAAATTCTTGTCGTTTTCCATGGTTTTGTTAGCACTTTAGGAGCAAAGATTTCAATTTCGTCGTGTAACTCATCTTTCTTTGCCAAGTAAATACGTTCAGTTGTCCGCATATCTCCATTATTTGGAACACCTGCAGCTTCACTCACTGCAATTAAAGATTGGGGTAAAACGCCTACTGTATCAATCACTAAAGTATTTCCTTCCCAATGACCTATAGAGTGCCCGTGAAATGTTGGATCTGGATCTTCTGGGTGTGGTCTGCCATCCGTATAAATTCTTCTTAGGCGATTACCATCTGATTCACCTAACATTGTTACGCGTCCAGGGGTAAATAATATTTCCATAGCATTGTGGGTAATAAGCATCCAAGAGGGCATACCTTCAGGTAAGCAATTTACAAAAAGTGGAGGGGGTCGACCCGCTTTTTCTTCTGCTAATTGAAATTTAATTAAATCTTCAGCCTCAGGTTTCCATGGAGGCATATTTGTTTTCACCTGATTATCTTGGTCAGTGATTTTAGGATTCCAAACACCGCTCCAATCTGGTAATTTTGCTAGATTAGCCCAATCTTTTGTTGTTGGGGATGGATTGATAATGGGTTTAGAGCTTTGAGCATAAACAGGGATTTGAAAGTTAATACCCAAAGTTGCTAAAGCCCATACTGCGATATATTTTATTTTCACTAGTCTTGCCTCCTTATAAACTTTATTGAAATTATGAATTTGATAATGTTGGAACCAATGAAAAACCTATCAATCGCCCAAAAATTATCACTCCAGTCCAAATTAAAATGGAGCAAGTAGCTCCCACTTTAGCCATAACGGGTAACTCATTTGAAACTTTCCAATGCGAAAGTTTTTTCCCATATAAATGTTGAAATATGCTCATATTAATACCAGCACATATTAGAAGACAAATTTTGAATAAGAAATTGCTGTTGTTGGCATAGCTTATGGCATTAGAAATAAATAAGAGCCCACCTGTAACCAAGGAAAGAAGAAACGCTATCCATGTAATGCTTAAATACTGAGAACAAAATTGATTAATTTCGCGATCTCTAAAGCCAACATTTAAAAGTCTTAAGTCAACCAATACTATTGAACCAAAAACTAAAGTAACACCTAGAACGTGAAATGCCTCAATCCAGGGAAATAAAACTTCATTTTCTGCAATAGCAATAGCCAATGGAGTATCTATTAGCCATTGAAGAAAGGGCAAGAGCGTTGACTGCATTAGTGATGAATACCTTTTCTAAACATAAGCAATCCAGCGACCAGAAAAAACCACGCCTAGCCACAAAAATAATGTTAAGTAGCATAGTGGTCGAGACAAAATTTGTGTGGTTTTATATTGCTTTAAAAGGTAAAAATTACCAATTAGAGCTGATAATAAAAACAACATCTTTATTTGAAAAGCCTCATTAGCCAAGGAACGGGCAGGCTCACCAATAATCAGTATCGACCCACTCAAAAAAAGAATACTTAGGCTTAAATAAACAAACGTTGTAAATTGCTGAAGGGTTTTATTCACCCTTGCTTGATCGTTATTGGATTTAAGAACAGCTGAATAAATTGTTAAGGAACTTATAAGAATTAAAGCAATAGCAAAAATATGAATAATTTGAACCAGCGGCACCACCCAAGGAGTTTTCTGAATAAACAAACTCATTGGTGTAGACTCAATGGAGCTACAAAGATTGAGTAAAGCCGATGTACGCATTGTTAATTATTGATGTTTTTTATTAGTATTTTTCTAAATTTAATAATGCCAGATCCAAACTGTAGCGCAATGAATCCTTCTTTTAATTTATTGTTTTCAGCGCTAGAGCTTATTTCACCATTTAACTTCACAGTTAGTTGATTACCTTTAGCAGTAATTTCCATAACGTTCCATTTTCCTCCTGCGAGAGGATATGGAGCTTTGACTTTAGCAACATCTACGATGGCACCAGTACCATAAGAGGGATCTGGGCGACTATCCCATATGTTGACCTCATAGCAATCAACAGCTGTAATTTTTTCAGGATTAGCACAACGTAAAAAAATTCCACTGTTTGTTTGAGCATCTGCCCAAAACTCTGCATAGATTTGAAAATCTTTATATTTTGTTTTGTTAACAAGAAAACTAGCATCTTTACCATTTAGTAAATCTGCTTGAAGCACTCCATGTTGAATTCGCCAATTCGCACTTGAAACTTGTGTCCAGTCATTAAGGTTACTGGATCTGTTAAATAATGTAATCCAACCGTCTCCGCTTGGACCAGATAAATTTGAACAAGAAGATAGAAAGATAAATGCAAAAAGAATAATTGCTTTTGCTAAAGCTGATTTCATATATGCCCCAATTTTTTTATTTATAGATAAACCATATCATATCTATATTCAATAAACAATAGAAAGGGCATCCTAAAATCAATATGATTTTTAAGGAATCTTTGCTTAATATTATTTATAAATATTAAGAGGTACTATTTATAAAATTTCCAGATGAACTAGAGCCAACTACTAGTTTTTCAACGTGTCCCAAGAGATCAGTAAGCGTACTATCGTCAGTTGGAATTCCTAGAGCTGCAAACATTTTTTTTGCCGCAGCATCTAAATCGCTGATTGGGTTATTAGATTTGGTTTTGCCTTTGTTCATAAGGTAAACCGCATCAATTAAATCAAGTATTTCATCTTCCAATAATGTTTGCGCTTGCGGGTGGTGAAAACCCGTATAAGCAGATGTGGAAGTATTTGAAGTGTTTTGCATCGCAGGAGTATTTATAGAAGTATTTTGATGTTCAAAATTTAAAGCCTCCATGAGACTTAACAAAAATACTTTGATAGATTGGGAGGAGTCCAGTGAGGTTGAATTCAAATATGATTTTGAGTAACCTTTATGCGCACCTTGAAGTTGAGCAAGACAAACCATTAAGGCTTGTGCGACTTTTGTATCTGTTCCCGCAATCCCAGTAATTCCAGGGTCTATAGTCATTCCAGGAGTGTTGTAGGCATTAACCTGTAATGTACTCGTCAAGCTTTGAATACTTGATGACAAATTTGGAGAAATAGGATTAACTGACATAGACTTCTCCGGTTAAGATGGTCATTTAAATATTTTCAAGAAGCAGTCTAGCATCACAGGGCAATAATGTATTCCCCGATTCCTAATTAGTATTTCTAGAGCATGTTGATGACCATCGTTGTAGTCTAAAACCCCGTATTTATATTCTTCATAAGCTTCAACTATGGCTAATATTCTTGAACCCTGAGAAATTTCAGATCCTTTTAAACCCCGAGGGTAACCACTTCCATCCAAATGTTCGTGGTGACAATAAATCATATTTAGAACATCATCTAACTCTTCAAACAACTGCAGGCTATCTTTACCCATTTTAGGATGTCGATGGTAACTGGCTAGATTCTCTACATTCAAAGACATTGGTTTAGTAATAATTATTTTGTCATTTAAACCCAATTTACCAACATCATGAAGTAAGCCTGCGATAAGGATATTTTGTACTTGATCTTCATTTAGCCCAGCAATTTGGGCAGTGCGCATTGCATAATGCCCAACTCTTTTTGAATGTTTTTGTAACGCGAAGTTTTTAATTTCGATAAAACTTAAAAACGTCTTAATTGCATTAACGTAGGATGCTTGAACTTTTCGATTTGCCGCAGTCAGCAAAACTGAACTTTCTTGTACTTTTGACTCAAGAGAGTCTACTAAATCAGAAAGTTTTTGATTGTTCTTTTTTGCCTCTTCTAGAATCAATACCTCTTCTTTACGGCTAGTTGTTAATTCAACTGCTGCGATCACAAAATGCATTAAATCATCTTCATTCCAAGGCTTGGTAATAAATCTATAAACACCACCTTGATTTATTGCATTTGAAACGTTAATGGATTCTGAATGCGAGGAAACCAATATTCTAATTGCGTCTGGTGCAGCATTCTTAAAACTTTCTAAAAGCTCAATTCCAGACATATCTGAAAGTTTTGAGTCACACAAAACGATATCAAATTCTTTGTCATTAATTAATTTAATAGCATCTTTACCAGTCTTTAATAGTGTTGTACTGTAAGCTCTAAATTGGAATATACGTTGGTATTCCTCCAGACAAGCTTCATCACTGTCAACACAAAGTATTCTGATATTTTCGGGACGTATTTTGGGTACCGAAGAATCAGGTAAATCAATTAAATTTTCATCTGACATTAAAATTTCGCTTCTTAAATAATTTTTTAGATTATATTTACTTAAGGATAGTAATACATTTCAATGAAAATAACACTTAAATAGGAAATGTATAAAGAAAATCAAAGTAAAGGAGACGTTCATGATTGCTGGTTTTTATAGCCAATTTGGTGCTGCAAAAGATGTGTTGAAAGTTGGCACTTTGGATGTGCCTAAGCCTTTAAAGGGACAAGTTAAAGTCAGGCTATTTACTTCTGGAGTAAATCCATCAGACTATAAGATGCGCATGGGCTCTAGACCCTTGGTTGGCGAATTTCAAATTCCAGGGAGTGATGGTGCCGGCCTAATTGAGGAAGTTGGTGAAGGTGTATCTCCCTCCAGAATTGGACAAAGAGTGTGGATTTTCAATGCTGCTTATCATCGCCAGTATGGAACTTCCGCTCAATTTACAGTGGTAGAAGATTGGATGGCTCAATCATTGCCTGAAAAGTTAAATTATGATCAGGGCGCTTGTCTAGGAATTCCAGTAATGACGGCTTATAGGTGCTTATTTTCTGATGGCCCAATTAAAGATAAGGTGATTTATATAGTTGGTGGAGCGGGAGTTGTTTCTCATTACGCTATTCAGTTAGCCAAATGGGGCGGTGCAAAAGTTATTACTAGCGTTAGTTCCAACGAAAAATATACTGCTGCTAAAGATGCTGGAGCAGATGAGGTGATTAACTATCGGTCTCATAATGTTACAGATGAGATTATGAAATTAACAAACTCAAAAGGAGTTGATCGAATTATTGAGGTTGATTTTGGAAATAATTTAAACACAAGCGCTAATCTTCTCAAAGAGGGTGGAATTAGCGTAATGTATGCTTTTTCAAATCAACCAGCTATTCCATTACCAATTATGTCATTTATGACCAAAAATATTACTTTAAAGTTTACTTTGGTCTATAGCATTTCCCCTCAAGAAAGACAGGAAGTTCTCCAGGGTATGCAGCAATGGCTTGACCAAACTAATCCAATATTTAATATTGCAGAAAAATATGAGTTAAAAGACATTATCCAAGCTCATGAACTTGTCGAGTCAGCCAACAAGATAGGCCATGTGATACTTCAAATTCCTAGTTAAACCTTTAAATCAATGAGGTGCCCTATATTTCCAGATTGAATATGTAGGACATCGCTCATTCCATTAATTAGATCGGTAGCATTATTTTGAGAAGTAGGTAAGCCAAAGGACTGTAAAACCTTTTTTGCTGATTTTTCTAGTTGAATAAAAGCATGTGGGTTTGAATCAATAGCATCAACCATATTCAAAAGTGATTCCTGAAGGTAATTACTAGATTGGGCATGTCCAAAAGACTGATAGGGAGTTGAAGAACTATTAAAAAAGCTATCGTTCACATTAAGATAATTGATATTCTGAAGATCGTAATCGGTCATCGATTGGAGAGCTTCAATAAACTCTGTTGTTGCTGTTTGGGAGTCAATTGAAGTGGAGTTTAAAAAGGAAGAGTTGTAAGCTCTATCTTCTAATTTATGAGAAATATAGTTATTTAGTGATTGCGTGAGGTGATTACTTTCTGCTTTAGCAACAGAATTTGATGTGTTTAAAGCGTTTGTTCTATTTGAAATAGTGGCTGAAATTGTATTACTAGGGTGAACTGCAAACCCAGGTAACCCAGCTTTAAATGCTTTTACATATAAATGATTGGTATTCATATTCCATTCCTTTTGTAAGACAAACACTGTATTAAATGTAAGTATTACAGAAGGTAATATGATAATCAATATAAATTGTAAAAAATAACCAATAATATTGTAAGACAAAGTATATTATTTAGTATAAATAATATACTTAAATGATTATATTTTTTCTTTTGAAGTATTACTAGGTGTGGGGGATTTGAAGAGAGAAGTAGTTTATTGACAGACTACATTTATATTAACGGCTAAATATATGAAAACTTTAGATATAAATATAATTAAAAATTATTTTTTCTACCTGGGCAAAATCGATTAAAAATTAAATTCCATGCGGCTTGTGTTCTTTCCAGATCCCGTGGCTTATTTGACTCAAGCATTGGGATACCATTAGCCATAATTTGAAGATAGTAATTATTAGGTCCCCACCAAGTTCCCGCATTTTGAACGTATCCAACTTTGACTGTACTAGGAGTCCAAGTATTAAGTCGAATTTCTCTTATATTAGGTTCAAATGCCAAAACTTTTGTAGGTGAACTCGTTAGAGGAGACTTATCAAGCGAGTCTAAAGTACTAGAGATCACAGTTTCAACTACTGAACCTTTTCTATAAATACATTCTTTAGCATTAAAAGGGTACCAAAAAGTCTGATCTGAACCAGACTCATCAAATCCTTCGGTGTAATTTAAAATCTTAGATACTGTGTCGTTTAAAGCCTTGTTTCTATAAATATCAATGTCTTCAAAAGCTTCATAAGCAAAGCAATTCTGAAATACGGAAAAAGATAAAGCCAAGGATAAGAAGAATCGATAATTAAATTTACTCATGGTGAATAAATTATAGGCTTTGAGTATTCTGATAAATACTTAATAAAGATAAGAAAAGCAAACTAGTTTAGAGGTTTATAAGAGTTTAAACCTTAACATTAATAATAGTTCCAACTTTACCCATAGGTTGAAGAGGAGGATTTGAAGTGCTTACGGCATTTTTATTGACATCATTTACGCCATCACCGTTTTGAGGTAAAGACTGACTATTATTTGGAAGAATATTCATTGGATGTGGTCTGCTTGCAGCATATGCATTTACTTTACTCATCATAATAAAAAATCTCCTTGTTCAGTACATATTAACAAAAAAAAGAATATTTTGAAAAGCTTATTAAGCGTTTTCTAATTTTTGAGTTAGTTCTAACCATTTATCTTCATCAATTTGGAGTTGGTTTTGCAAATCCGTAAGTTCTTTGCCAAGTTTAGTAATGATTTGAATTTCAGAAGAGCCTGATATTTCACTTTCTAAAATAGCAATTTTGCTATTTAGAGAAGAAATATTTGTTTCAATTTGAATTAAAGATTTTTGGATCTTTTTTAATTCAGGACTTATGAATGTTTTAGAGTTATTAGAACTCAAAGTTGGAGGAGGTGGTTCAGTTGTCGATTGAGTTGCAAAAGACTTGTTGGATAACTGTTTAGCTTCATCTCGAAGACGCTTCGCTTCATCAAGTAAAAATTGTTGATATTCGTCTAGATCTCCATCAAAAGGATAGACGCTTCCTTTTGAAACCATCCAAAATTCATCACAAACAGCACGGAGAAGTGCTCGGTCGTGGCTAACAAGAATTACAGTGCCTTCAAACTCATTCAGGGCAACTGACAGAGCTTCTCTAGTAGCTAAATCTAAGTGGTTAGTAGGTTCATCAAGTAAAAGCAGGTTTGGCTTTTGCCAAACAATCATACAAAGTACAAGACGAGCTTTTTCACCGCCACTCATAGTTCCTACTTTTTGGAAAATCATATCTCCACTAAAGTTGAACATGCCAAGAAAAGAGCGTAAATCTTGCTCCCTAGTCCCTTGCCCAGATAAAGTTCTGTCCAAGGTAGCTTTTTTTACGAGGGCGATCATATGATCTAAAGGCGTGTCATTCTCACTCAATATGTCTAATTCTTGTTGCGCAAAATAACCAATATGCAAGCCACGTCCAAGAGTTAAATTACCTGCTAAAGGAGAAATTGCTCCAGCAATAGTTTTTACAAAAGTAGATTTACCTTGTCCATTTGCACCAAGAATACCAAGTCTTTGACCAGCTTGAATTGACTTATTCAGATGATTAACAATTATTTTCGGAGAATCATTTTCGTTAGATTTTGAGTAACCTAAAGAAACGTCTTCCATGACAAGCATCGGGTTAGGAAGATTGTCTGCTTCTTTAAATTCAAAAGTAAATTCTGCTTCAGCAAGAAGCGGAGCAAGCTTTTCCATTCTATCAAGTGCTTTGACTCTACTTTGAGCCTGTTTAGCCTTACTCGCCTTAGCCTTAAAGCGAGCAATAAATTTTTGAAGATGGGCAATTTTCTCTTGTTGTTTTTCAAATGCGCTTTGTTGCAAGGAGATTTGTTCAGCGCGTTGCTCTTCAAAAGAACTATAGTTACCACCATAACGATTAAGGGAACAGTTCTCTATATGAACAGTTACTTGAGTAATGCTATCTAGGAATTCTCTGTCGTGACTAATCACGATTAAAGTGCCTTGATATTTCTTTAGCCATCCCTCAAGCCATACCAAGGCATCTAAATCAAGGTGATTGGTAGGCTCATCTAAAAGCAATAATTCTGAAGGGCTCATTAAGGCTCGGGCTAACTGAAGACGCATTCGCCAACCACCCGAAAAACTATTAACAGGATTATTTAATTCATGTAATTTAAAGCCAAGACCAAGAATTAGTGACTGCGCCCTAGATTGAGCATCATTGGCACCACTATCAAATAAGTTCATATAAGCATTTGCAATAGCATCTCCATCACCAGAGGACTCTGCAATTTCAACTTCTTGTTTAGCCTTTTGAAGAATGATGTCCCCATCAATAACAAAGTCAGTAGCGTTTTGATCCGTTTCAGGCATATTTTGCGCAACTTGAGACATACGCCATTGTTTAGGGAGAACAAATTCACCCTCATCTTCAGAGAGCGTGCCATTCATCAAACCAAAAAGCGAAGATTTCCCAACACCATTTCTTCCAACTAAACCAACTTTCTCGCCCGGATTGATCGTTAAAGAAGCATTTTGAAGAACAACCTTTACTCCACGACGTAAAACAATGTTTTTTAATTGAATCATAAGAAATAATTTGGGGGTGATGAAACAAAACTAAGAAATTCGCTCAAGGGACTGAATGATAACTGAATTAAAGGGAAAAATATTTTCAATTAAGTATTCTTAAAGATCAAATTTTAAAGTAATACTATTTCAGGTTAGCCGTTTATAAATATACTTGCTACTATCAAAGCATTAGTAATAACAAAGTTAAAGGTGATTTTAAAAATGCCCCACATAAGCTCAATATCAGTTGGAAAAGTAAAAGCTCTTCAGGTCTCGAATCAAAACAACAATCCAACAGTCATGTCAGGAATTCAAAAGTCTCCTATTAGCACATTGGATAACTCTAACTCTATTAGTATTGCACGCTTAGGCGTCGAGGGGGATGAGCAAGCAAATCTTCAGGTTCATGGTGGAATAGACAAAGCTGTCTATGCGTATGCTTCTGAACATTATGAATTTTGGAAGACTAATTTAGTTTTGCATAATCACTTTGATCAACAAAAAACATTGGACCACGGATACTTTGGAGAAAATTTAACCGTTGCTGGAATTTTAGAAAATGAGGTTTTTATTGGAGACAACTGGCATATCAATGACACCATCCTACAAGTCACTCAGTTTAGAGAGCCATGTTTTAAACTGAATATGAAAATGAATTTCAAGGGTGCTGCAAAAATAATGGTTCAGTCGGGTTTTTCCGGTTGGTATCTAAAGGTTTTACAAGAAGGCAAAATCAAAGCGGGGGACGAAATCACCGTTAAACCTGGATCACGTCAAATTTCAATTGCAGATCAAAATAAAACTTTTTATCGTCTTAAAGGGCAAACAGATTTAGACTTTTAGTTATAACGAATGCAAATGATAACGATTCTCGTTTATAATAAGGATCACGCATTATTTGTTAAGCTAAATGAGACTAGATCAGCTTTCTAACAATTTGACCAAAAAGGTAAAGAAGGTCAATGCCTTTGAATCTATGCCAGAGATATCCTATCAACTGGCAGATATTGGTTTTATTCCAGGGGAACAAGTCACTGTTTTAAGAAGAAACCTGTTTGGAGGAGATCCAATCATGGTGAGAATCGGCCTATCAACATTTGCCCTCAGAAAGCAAGAAGCAGAGTTAATCGAGGTAGAAGACCTCGTGAATCATGACTGAAACTGCAATTCATTTTTTCCCAAAAGAACCATTAATAGCTTTGGTTGGTAATCCCAACAGTGGCAAAACCTCTTTATTTAATTTATTAACAGGTGGTAAGCAAAAAGTTGCAAATTATGCTGGGGTAACGGTTGAAAGAAAAGAAGGCAAATTAGTATTTGGAGATAAAGTCCTAAGAATATTAGATTTACCAGGGGTATATAGTCTTTATCCCAGATCACTGGATGAGCAAATTACATGCAATGTTTTGCTTGGGAGGGCTTCCGGTGAAAAACGTCCAGATTTAGTTTTATGTGTATTGGATGCAACAAACTTAAGAAGAAACCTTAGATTAGTTTTGGCGGTTAAAAGAATGGGTATTCCATGTATTGTTGTAATCAATATGATGGATATTGCTCTTAAAAGAGGTATCCACATAGACTTAAAAGCTTTAGAAACTGAATTAAAGTTACCTATTGTTGAATCAGTAGGAATAAAGACTGATGGTGATTTTTCCGTTCGTGAAAAATTAAAAGAAATAGATTTTTCGAAAAATAGCCTTGCACAATTAATTCCTGAAAACGAGAAAGTAGACTCTTATACAGTAGAAGACGACAGTAAAGTAGTCAATGGGATATTGCAAAGAATGGGTCTTGATTCTGTGATACCTGATCCTTTAAGCGATAAGATGGATAGGGTCTTATTACACCCAATGTTTGGTCCATTAATATTATTAGTTCTTTTATTTTTTATATTTCAAGCGGTATTTACTTGGGCAGAGCTACCAAAGGAACTTATTGAACAATCAACAGATTGGCTAGGTCAAATAGTTGCTGATGTACTTCCTAATAATTGGATTAAAAGTCTAGTTATTAATGGAATTATTGCGGGGCTTGGAGGGGTATTAGTATTTCTACCTCAGATATTAATACTATTTTTCTTTATTTTGATTTTGGAAGAAAGTGGGTATCTGCCGCGTGCTGCTTATATATTAGATCGTATTATGGGATTTGTTGGGTTGTCAGGAAGGTCATTTATCCCATTGTTATCTAGTTTTGCGTGTGCAATACCTGGCATTATGGCCACCAGAACAATTTCTAATGTAAGAGATAGGTTGGTAACTATACTTATTGCCCCGCTCATGACATGCTCTGCACGCTTACCTGTTTATGCACTTTTAATAGGTGCATTTATTCCAAGTAGGCAATTTAAGTTTGGAATTGAATTACAAGGCTTAGTGCTATTTATTTTGTATTTAATGGGAATTTTAGGAGCTATGATTGTTGCATGGGTACTAAAAAAATTAACTAATAAAAAGGAAAGTTTTCACCCATTAATGATGGAACTTCCTAATTATCACCTGCCAAGTATTAAAAATATTGCAATTGGACTTTGGCAAAGAACAGTCATTTTCTTAAAAAGAGTTGGCGGAATGATTATGTTTTTAACCATAGCATTGTGGTTTCTTGCTAGCTATCCGAATCCTCCTATTGGCTCCACAGGGCCAGCAATTGAGTATAGTTTTGCTGGAATGTTAGGAAAATTACTAGCGGTTGTTTTTGCTCCAATAGGATTTAATTGGGAAATTAGCATTGCGCTAGTGCCAGGCTTGGCGGCTAGAGAGGTGGTAGTTAGTTCACTAGCTACGGTTTATTCATTGGCAGGACAGGCTACAAATACAGAAGAGGCCTTGGTGCCGCTTATTCAACAAGGATGGACACTAGCAACAGCTTTATCTCTATTGGCTTGGTTTGTGTTTGCTCCACAATGTTTATCTACTATAGCTGTGGTAAAAAGAGAAACTGGGGGTTACAAAATACCTTTGATAATGTTAACTTATTTGTTCACATTAGCATACCTAGCCTCTTTTATCACTTACCGTGCAGCTATCTTTTTTGGCTTAAATTAAAAGTCGAATCAATTACCAAGAGCTATTGGGTTTTCAGGGTGATTACACCACTCACTCCAACTTCCCGCATAAAGCTTGGAACCTTGTAATCCAGCGATTTCCATTGCAAGAAGGTTATGACAAGCCGTAACACCTGAACCACATTGATGGACAATAGATTCGGGATTATTAACAAAAGATAAAAACTCCTTTTTAAGTTCAGATGAGGACTTAAATAGATTTTGATCATTTAAATTTAATTTATAAAGTCGATTTAGTGCACCAGGTATATGTCCAGCAACTGGATCAAGAGGTTCTACTTCTCCTCTATACCTTTCTGAAGCTCTGGCATCGAGAACTGTAAATATTGGCGCTTGAATATTTTTCTGTATATCGATCATCTTAACGAGACCATCGAATTTAGAAGAATCGATTTCTTGTAAAGTAGGTTGAGGTTCTTCTATTAATGTAGATACAGCACCTCCATAATTTACCCAATTAGAAAATCCACCATTTAATATTCTTACATTATTCAAACCAACAGCTTTCAACATCCACCACATTCTTGCAGAGTAAATATTTTCTTGTTGATCATAAAGAATGACAAGGGTCGATTTAGAAATACCTAATTTAGAAATTGTTGAGGACCATACTGATGGCTCAGGTAGGGGGTGTCTTCCTAGAAGTGGATTTTTACCACCAGAAAGATCTTTTTCCAAATCAACATAGACTGCCCCAGGAATATGGCCCTGAAGATAAAGTTCAAGCCCTTTTTTTACATTAGCAAGATCAAATCTACAATCAAAAATAGCAAAATCTTTTGAATTCAATTGTAAAAGTTGATTTAACTCCTCAGGTGATATTAGATAGTTATGATTCGTCATAAAAAGAATATATAAAAGTATTGAAGAATGATTAAACTATAGTTGATTTGTTAACAACTGTAATCTTTTTTAAAGGTTAAATGTAATTGTTATGTTCACACGTACCCTAGTATTGCTAATCATTTTTTTCTCTAATACATCCATGGCTATTGAAGAACCAAAATACAATGTGACTGATCAAGAAACTCCTTTCGAAATAAGAAAGTATGAACCAGTCCTCATTGCAGAAGTCTTTGTGGAAGGTTCCAGAGATGAAGCCTCGAATAAAGGATTTCGCCTTATTGCAGATTTTATATTTGGGAATAATGAAGGCTCCCAAAAAGAATCTCAAAAAATTGCGATGACGGCTCCTGTAGTTGTGGAGCCTACTAATGATTCAAAAAAAATTGCCATGACTGCACCAGTAACAATCGACCAATCTGATGAAAAAGCTTGGAGGGTACAGTTTGTGATGCCTAAAGAATATACTTTAGAAACTTTACCTAAGCCTAAAAATTCTCTAGTTAAGATTCGTGAGATACCCAGCAAATATTATGCGGCAATGATTTTTTCAGGATTAAACAATCAAGAAAAAATTGAGAATAATACAAAGCTTCTTAAGCAATGGATAGCATCAAAAAATGTAAAACCTATTGGTACTCCTCAGTTAGCTAGATACAACCCACCTTGGACATTACCACCATGGAGAAGAAACGAAATACTAATTGAAATTGAGCCACCAGCTAATTAAAAATTCCCATTCTTCGCTTTGCGTGGGCGTGAACACCATTTGATAATGCCCACCGAACAGGTTTCGCCATGAGCAATATAGATTGATTTAAGAGTTTTCTTTCTAAATCGTTAGGTTTTTGACGGCCCATTACTTGATAAGCCCAATCAGGTAAATTATAAAAACCAGCTTTAATAATTAATTTATTTAAAAAGTAGGTATTCGGTTTTGAAGGAAAATTTTCTAACAATTCAACAACCCATTTTGCACGGTCGGAGAATTCCAACTCTGGAAGATAGGAATAGATTGCGTTTTCAGAATCTTCTTTCGTAATAGCAAAACAATCGACTCCATTTGCATCAAGGATTTGGCATCCTAATTCTTTAGAGATAGTACTTATTTCATAAAAATATTGATTTTGATCTGACAAAGAAATATTAGAGTCCACATAAATTCTATGAGCATTTAAAAAGCTATATGCTTCAGTAAGGTGAACCCAATAGAGAAGGTGTGGATCGCTTACTTCATATTTTTTACCATTAGGTAGAGTACCCTTTAGTGCTGCGTGTATTTTTTTGACTCGCATAATGGCTTGTGTAGCCATCTGAGTATTCCCATATGTTGTTGCAGCTATAAAGTATGCTGTTCGTCCAAGGCGTCCTTTGAGGTCATCCCTGAATGTTGAATGATCCCAAACGCCAGCAAGAGCAGATGGATGCAAAGCTTGAAGGACTAATGAACTGATACCACCAATCATCATTGATATAAAGTCCCCATGGACCCTCCAAACTATTGAATCTGGACCAAAAAGTCCTGGATCACCTGGGGGATATAAAAAGTCGGTTGGAGGTTTGCCACTGTTAACAATCTCTCTTACTTGTTGCACGATGAGTTGCTTAATCAATTGGGTAATCTCCAAAATTCTATGTTGTATATCTATTGTAAATTGCAGACGAAAAAAAACCCGACCTTTGGTCGGGTTTTTAAACATTTCGCTTAATTAATCATTAGCATAAATATCAACATCTTTAGTTTCTTTTAAGAACAAGGAACCGATTACTAGAGTTGCAGCCGCAACAATAATTGGATACCACAAACCGTAGTAGATATTACCGTTCTGCGCAACTAAAGCAAACGCGATAGTAGGTAGTAAACCACCAAACCATCCATTACCAATGTGATAAGGCAATGACATTGATGTGTAACGGATACGAGTTGGGAACAACTCAACTAAGTATGCCGCAATTGGAGCGTAAACCATCGTTACATAAATCACTAGAACTGTTAATAATAAAACCAACATTGGTAGATTCATAGCAGATTTATCGGCAGTTCTTGGATAGCCTGCAGCATCTAAAGCTTCACGAATATCTTTCTTAAACGCAGCATCTTTCGCTTTAGCTTCATCACCACTTAAGCCTTTAGAAGAATAACCTTCGATTTCTCTGTCACCAATTTTAACTTTAGCAACACTACCTGCTTCGCCAGGAACACTAGAGTAGCTAGCAGAATTAGATGCCATCACCTGTTTAGCAATGTCACAAGAGCTTGTGAATTTTGCAGTTCCAGTAGGGTTAAACTGGAATGAACATTCAGCAGGATCTACTGTAATTGTTGCAGGCGAGTTAGCCATTGCTTTTTCTAAAGCTGGGTTAGCGTAGTGTGTTAAACCATTAAAAATTGAAACTGGTGTATTGGGTAAATAAGTAATAACGGCGAGTAAAAGCCCCAACATAATTACTAATTTACGACCAATCTTGTCGGATAAAGAACCGAAGAAAATAAAGAATGGTGTTCCAATTAGAAGAGCTCCTGCAATCAACAAATTAGCAGTCTTAGCATCAACTTTCAGTACTTGCGTTAAGAAGAACAACGCATAGAACTGTCCGGTGTACCAAACAACTGCTTGACCAGCAACTAAACCAATCAAAGCCAAGATAACAATCTTTAGGTTTTTCCATTGTCCAAAAGACTCACCTAAAGGAGATTTTGATAACTTTCCTTCAGATTTCATTTTTTGGAATGCTGGAGATTCAGACATCTGCAAGCGAATGTAGAGTGAAACACCTAACAAAAGAACGGAAACAATAAATGGAATTCTCCAACCCCAAACTTCAAAGTCTTTTCCAGTGAGTTCTCTACAAGCCAAAATCACTAACAAAGATAAGAAAAGTCCCATAGTCGCAGTCGTTTGAATCCAAGCAGTATAAGCACCTCTACGATTTTGAGGGGCGTGTTCAGCAACATAAGTCGCTGCACCACCATACTCACCACCTAGAGCTAAACCTTGCAAAATACGTAATGCAATCAAAATAATTGGCGCAGCAACACCGATAGATGCGTAGTTCGGGAGAACTCCGACTAAGAATGTTGAGGCGCCCATAATAACGATTGTTACAAGGAATGTATATTTACGGCCAATAAGATCACCTAAGCGACCGAAAACTAGCGCTCCAAAAGGACGAACAATAAATCCTGCGGCAAAAGCTAACAATGCAAAGATAAATGCTGAACCTGGATCAAGCTTAGAGAAAAACTGCGCAGCGATAATTGCCGCTAATGAACCATATAAGTAAAAATCGTACCACTCGAAAACAGTTCCAAGAGAGGAGGCTAAAATAACTTTCCTTTCTTCAGCTGTCATTGGAGCAGCTTTTGGTGCTGCAGTATTTGATGTAGCCATCTATAACTCCTATTTTAATTTCAACAAATAATTCTATGGGAATTATGCGGTTGAAATTAGTGTTTAAAACACTTTTTAGGGGTATTTACTTATCAAAGTGTAAATATTTTTTTATACATTTATTAAAGAATATTGATGAGTATAAATATTAGGAAAATATTTTATAAATATATGATTTGCCTTACACGGAAATTAATAAGTAATGATTAAACTTTTTATAGAATTATTTTTGTGTTTAAAAAAACAACAGAGTATTGAAATTGTGAAATTAAAGAAATAAATGTTGTAAAAAATACTGTTATTCTATACAGTATATTTATGTTCAAAATTAACTTAAAAAAGAAAGCAATATGATTGGAAAAAAGATGGACGATAAAAAGTCAAAGGCAAATACTATTCCGACTAGTTCAGCTAACTCAGAATTTAATGGTATGAACAGTGAAAAGCAAAAAGCATTAACTGCGGCGTTAGCTCAAATTGAGAAGCAGTTTGGTAAAGGCTCGATTATGCGTCTTGGAGATGCAGAAATAGCCCAAGACATTCAGGTCGTCTCGACGGGTTCCCTTGGATTAGACATTGCACTTGGGGTGGGTGGTCTTGCTAGGGGTCGAGTAATTGAAATTTACGGTCCAGAATCGTCAGGTAAAACAACCTTAACATTGCACGCTGTTGCTGAGATGCAAAAGTTAGGTGGAACATGTGCTTTTATCGATGCAGAACATGCTTTAGATGTGCAATATGCAGCCAAACTTGGCGTTGATGTAAATAATTTGCTAATTTCTCAACCAGATACGGGTGAGCAAGCTCTTGAAATTGCTGATGCTCTTGTACGTTCAGGATCGATTGATTTAATCGTCATTGACTCTGTAGCGGCTTTAGTTCCTAAAGCCGAAATTGAAGGCGAAATGGGTGACTCGCTACCTGGCTTGCAAGCTAGATTAATGAGCCAGGCTCTTCGTAAACTCACAGGAACAATCAAACGTACTAATTCGATGATTATCTTTATTAATCAAATAAGGATGAAGATTGGAGTTATGTTTGGTTCTCCAGAAACGACAACTGGCGGAAATGCGTTGAAGTTTTATGCTTCTATGAGACTAGATATTCGTAGGATTGGAAGTATTAAAAAGGGTGATGACAATGTCGGTAATGAAACACGTGTCAAAGTGGTTAAAAATAAAGTGTCTCCCCCATTTAGAGAAGCTATATTTGACATCATGTATGGAACTGGAATTTCTCGAGAAGGTGAAATTATTGATATGGGTGTTGAGGCAGATATCGTTGAAAAATCAGGAGCCTGGTATAGCTACAAGGGCGAAAAAATTGGTCAAGGTAAAGATAATGCACGTGATTTTCTAAAGGCTAACCAAGAACTTGCTAAAGAAATAGAAGGCCTTATTCGTGCAAAGTTAGGAATTAATAGTAATAAAGCAGTAATTTCTGGTAAGGATGATGACGAAGTCGAACCTCCAGAAGCTTAGAGACCAAATAGAACAAATTGAAACGGGCAAAAGCACTCAAAGGATAAGTCTTTTGGCCCGTGGCATTCGTTATCTCTCAATGAGGGATCATAGCGAAATTGAACTTCGTCGAAAACTTCAAGCTCATGCACAAAGTGATGAGGAACTCGAAGAAGTTATTGAAAAATTAAAGGCTAAAGATTATTTATCGAATGAGCGATTTACTGAAAATTTCGTTCAAAGAAAATCTCAAACATTCGGGGTAAACAGAATTGCCCAAGAGCTTCGAAAGCACGAATTGGGTCAAGAGGCCATAGCAGAACAACTAAGTGTTTTGAAACATTCTGAGCTTGAACGAGCATTTACAGTGTGGTCAAAAAAGTTTGGTTCATTGACAAATGATCCCAAAATGTTAGCAAAACAGATTCGGTTTATGGCTAGCAGGGGCTTTGATCAGGAGGTAATTTATAAAATTATTAAAGGGAAAACCCTAGATGAGTCAAAATGAAATGCTAGACTATAGGGATGACGGAAAATTTGACACCGAAAATAAATTCGAGAAGGCTCGTTCACGAGCGAAAAATCGATTTAAAGGCGTATCACAGAGAAGATAATCTTTGGGATATCGAGGCAGAAATTATCGATACCAAAGCAAAAGATTTTCAATTGGCGGCAGTAAACCGAAAAGCTGGAGAGCCAATTCATCATATGATGTTAACGCTTACTATCAATGAAAGAATGGATGTGGTTGATGCAAATGCTAAATCTCTTCAAGTTCCGTATTTGGGGGCATGCGATCAAATCGGTCCAGATTATTCCAAATTAATAGGATTAAACCTTCTAGAAGGCTTTAGAGAAGGTGTAAAAAATCGACTTGGGGGTATCCAAGGATGCACTCATATTTCAGAACTAACAAAGTTAATACCCACAGTAGCAACTCAGGCCTTTGTCGGTGAGGTATTCAATGTACAGTTAAGTTCACATGAAAAAAAACACCCCAATGAAGAATTACCATTTCACTTCAATGGATGTCATGCTTTAAGGACTGATGGAGCAGTAGTTCAGAAGTACCATCCTATTTGGTTTGGTCATCCATTGGTACCTGGAAAATTTACAATATCTACAAAGTGATATATTTTGACTTCATCCAATCATTATTCACAGTTATCATCGTTAAAATTAATGTTCAATAAAAGGAAGCAATTATGAAAATCCACGAATACCAAGGAAAAGAACTCCTTCGCAAATTTAATATTCCTGTACCGAATGGAATACCAGCATTCAGTGTTGATGAGGCAATTGCTGCTGCTGAAAAATTAGGCGGACCAGTATGGGTAGTTAAAGCTCAGATTCACGCTGGAGGTAGAGGTAAGGGTGGTGGTGTTAAAGTTGCCAAAAGTATTGACGAAGTTAAAACTTATGCTACAAACATTTTGGGCATGCAGTTAAAGACACATCAAACAGGTCCAGAGGGACAGTTAGTGAGACGCCTTTTGATTGAAGATGGCGCTGATATCAAAAAAGAGTATTACGTAGGTATTTTGACAGACCGTGAGACACAAAAAGTAGTCATCATGGCTTCTAGCGAAGGTGGTATGGACATTGAAGAAGTTGCTGCTCATACACCTGAGAAAATTATTAAAGAATTTATTAATCCTTTAACAGGCGTTACAGAAGAACAATCCACGAATTTAGTTAAAGGGATTGGTGTACCAGAGGCATCACAAGCTCAAGCAAAAGAAGTGCTCGTAAATTTGTATAAAACATACATGGAAACTGATGCTTCTTTAGTGGAAATTAATCCATTAATTCTAGAAGGCAACGGCAATATCAAGGCATTAGATGCAAAATTTAATTTTGATTCAAATGCATTATTCAGACATCCAGAGATTGTTGCTTACCGTGATGAAGCAGAAGAAGATCCAGCTGAAATTGAAGCATCTAAGTTTGATTTGGCATATATCTCTCTCGATGGCAATATCGGTTGTTTAGTGAATGGTGCTGGATTAGCAATGGCAACAATGGATACTATTAAGTTATTCGGTGGATCACCTGCAAACTTCTTGGACGTTGGTGGTGGTGCTACAGCAGAAAAAGTTACAGAAGCTTTCAAGATTATGTTGAAAAACAAATCCGTAAAGGCAATTTTAGTAAACATTTTTGGCGGAATTATGCGTTGTGACGTGATTGCTGACGGTGTCATACAAGCATGTAAGGCTGTAAATTTATCTGTACCTTTAGTTGTTCGTATGAAAGGTACAAATGAAGATTTAGGTAAAAAGATGTTGGCTGAGTCTGGATTGCCTATTATCAGCGCTGACACAATGGCCGAAGCGGCAACCAAAGTGGTTGCCTCAGTTAAATAATTAAAAGGGAATACAAATGTCTATATTAATTAATAAAAATACACGCGTAATCACACAAGGGATTACAGGAAAAACAGGCCAATTTCATACTGAAAAGTGTCAAGAGTATGCAAATGGAAAAGAATGTTTTGTTGCTGGTGTAAATCCAAAAAAAGCTGGCGAATCAATTTTTGGTATTCCAATTTTTGGAAGCGTAAAAGATGCAGCTAAAGAAACTGGCGCTACTGTTTCTGTTATTTACGTCCCACCTGCTGGTGCTGCGGCAGCTATTTGGGAAGCTGTAGAAGCTGATTTAGATTTGGCAATATGTATTACTGAAGGTATTCCTGTCAGAGATATGTTGGAAGTCAGAAATCGTATGAAAGAAAAAGAAGCTAAGGGTGGAAAGAAGACTTTATTGTTAGGACCTAACTGCCCAGGTTTAATTACACCTGAAGAGATTAAGATTGGAATTATGCCTGGTCATATTCATCGTAAAGGCAGAATTGGTGTTGTAAGTCGTTCCGGAACATTGACTTATGAAGCTGTTGCGCAGTTGACAGAAATTGGTCTTGGACAATCTTCAGCGGTTGGTATTGGTGGTGACCCAATCAATGGGTTGAAACATATTGACGTTATGAAAGCATTTAATGATGATCCAGACACTGATGCAGTCATTATGATTGGTGAAATTGGTGGTCCAGATGAAGCTGATGCAGCTCGTTGGTGTCGTGACAATATGAAAAAGCCAATTGTTGGCTTTATTGCTGGAGTAACAGCTCCTCCAGGAAAAAGGATGGGTCATGCTGGAGCATTAATTTCTGGTGGTGCAGACACTGCAGATGCAAAATTAGCTATTATGGAAGAGTGTGGATTTAAGATTACAAGAAATACTTCTGAAATGGCAAAGTTACTCAAAGCAATGATTTAATAATTTTGTGTTTATTATAAAAAGGGGCCTTGCCCCTTTTTTGTTGAATAAAATTTCATATATCTACTAAAATAACAAAATCGTTTTTTTACAATAAGAACAAGGACAAGCAATGGACTTTTCATCAAGCGCAGTGTGGGTAGCTCTAGCCTATATTATTTTTACAAACATATTGTTATCTGGAGATAATGCTGTTGTTATTGCAATGGCATCTAGAAACTTACCCAAGGAGCATCAAAAGAAAGCTATATTTTGGGGAAGTGCAGCTGCAATTGTTATGCGGATAATATTAACTTTAGTTGCTGTACAGTTACTAACTTTGCCATATTTAAAGATTATTGGTGCTGTATTGCTTGTTTATATTGGTGTTCAGTTGATGGCAGATGGCGATGATGATGAAGAAATGACTGCTCCACCGAGTGTTTTTTCTGCAATTCGTACGATTTTAATTGCTGACTTAGTGATGAGTTTAGACAATGTTGTTGCTGTTGCTGCCGCTGCAGATAGAGCGCCTGATGGCATGAGAATGCCATTAATTTTATTAGGATTAGCCTTGAGTATTCCTTTGATTATTTTTGGAAGTACTATGTTACTTAAGGTTATGGAAAAGTTTCCTGTAATTATTACTTTGGGAGCTGCATTATTGGGATACCTTGCTGGTGAAATGTTTGCAACTGATCCAGCAGTTCATGATTCATTGATCAATGCCTTGGGTCCAGAAAATGCAGACTTACCATTTCAGGTTTTAGGAATTTTATTAGTTGTAGTAATTGGTCTTTGGTTAAAAAAGAAATCATCTAAATAAGGCTTTTGATTCATTTTCAAAAGTCTTGATCAGATAGTTAATACGATTATCTGCTTCAATTAGTCATAGGTTCAGCGATGATGATTAAACTCATCATCGTTAGCAACACCATAATCAAAGTTATTGGTAAAGATAAATAAAGCATTTCTCTTTTTGTTCTAGTTATCTTTAATAGGATGAAGTGGCTAATCACAATTGCAAGAATATGACCAATAACAATCGAAAATAATGCCAAATACCAAATAAGCCCTGCATCTAATATTGCTATATTTGGTCGAAATTCTTTTGTTCCAAATATATTCCATCCCAGATGAAAGGGATCGGATATTAAATAAATGATATTTTGTGCCTGGATAATAAAACTAGAAAAATTGTGGGCTACTAAATAAGCGATAGCGATAGGTATTAGACTCGGAGCCAACAAATCTGACAGGCGATTTGTCGAAAGTGAAGAACAAAACTTACAGCCTATCCAACAACTAGCTTGGTATATCGAAAAGAAAATTAGCCAGGTAGCTAATAAACTAACCGTACCAATAAAATAGCGGTTCGTGTCAATTAAATATGGAAAATTAGATTCAATTAATGTCTCAAATTCATTCCAAATTTGATTTCCGTGAAGACCATCAAATAAAACTGTAGAAAGCATTGCAATAATAAATGCTGATAATCCTATGGGAATTTGATTGTTTTGATGAACTTCCGTAAGTTCAAAACCAAAAGGTCGAAAAAGTAGATCTCCCTTTTTTGCGTCATATTGAAAAAGCCCAAATTTCCCTAATAGTGAAAAGTAGATTGAAAAAAAATCAATTTGATTTTGCCAATTAGACACACCAAAAAGGTACATACATACGAAGCTTAATAGAGACCAAATAATAATTAAAAAACCGATTTGATGGGGAATAAAAGCAATAGGATAAATCAGCTCAAGCCAACTCCAAAGAAGTAAAAAAAATGTAGCAATATGAATTGATTTAGGTAAAAAATGAGTACTCGAAATGACTACTTTTCGATTAGAGAAAAATAATTTTTCAATACATTGAAAAATAATGACCCAGGGATTAATAAGGGGCCAAAAATTACCTAAAAATGCTATTAATAAAGAAAAGCCCAACCACCAAGTAATCCAAATAAAGTTTGGGGCCAAATTATCGAGGGGGTTAGGATTACCTAAAAAACAAGATTCTAAAACGACAAAAAACATCAAAACAGAAATAGACTGCATGCAAAACTTTAAGCAGCGGATTATATTTTTTTGATGGAGATTGTTTAAGATTACTTTAGGATAGTTTAAAACACTATTGAATTTAGTGAAGATCAAAAATACCGCAAGAAATGAAAAAAAAACGATAGCACCGCTGCCAAGAATAAATAAATGAAGCGGGAGTGGTAAATCGTATCGTTCATCAATACTATGAGCAAAAGCTTCAGGGATGATAAGTAAAGAAAATAAAAAGAGCTTTTTAAGATTGATTTGAAAACTAATCACATTAGTTTGGAAAAACTTCTATAGTTGCAAGAGCGTGATGATGTGATGGCGGCGCTTTAGCATTTACTGCAGGATGCCATTCAAATTGAAATCTTCCAGTAGCATATGCTTTAAAACTCATTGTTTGAGTTTGATTTGGAGAAAGTTTTACTGCTAACTGATAAGCGTGAAGATGAAACTCTCCTGGCTCGTCACTGGAAACCTTAAGGTTAATTTGATCATTATGCTTTACCCTAATCAATTGTTGGGACTTAGCAATATTCCCTTGAACAAGATCAAGGGAGGCATTAATTTCTTTAGCGTAAGCAAAACTTATAGAATAGAAAAAACAAGTAACAACGAAATTAAATAATAATTTCATCATTTATCTGCAGCATTCCAATTTGCAATTTCTCTGGCTTTACCAGTGAGAGACAAAATATGCATACCTGTATTTGCTCTATCAACGATATAAATGTATCCACGATCATCAACTTCAACATTATTAGTCTGAATTGCTTTTTTGTTTGAGGCTTCAGTAACTGGAAGATCATTTTTTGCACTTGGAGGAGATTCCAAAACTACCGTGTTTTTATTTATTGCAGGAACGAAATAAGCAACTTCTGTAAGGTTGAAAGGGTTTCTTACATCAAGAACTCTGAGACCGGCATTGAAATGAGAAAAGAACATTAATTTTTTATAGTAAATCTCTGTCATATTCTCGTTGGAAGAGTGAGTTCCAAATCGACCTCCTTTAGAGCAATAATTGCCGCTCTTTTCAGGCACTGTCCAACTTGAAACCCCAAAAGGTTTTTTCTCATTCGTTGAGTCGAGAACCCAAACCATTTGCCTACCTTCGAGACACTCCTTTTGGATTGCTTCATCTGTTACAACTATAAAATCACGTTTTTTGCCAAGAAGATTTTTTTCAAATTCAGGAACTTCTAAATCAAACATTGGAAAGGTTGTATGAGCACCATGCATTGCTGGCATGTCAATACGTGCTACTTGGGGGTATAGTAAGTTTTCTGGAGTGGGGTCTTTAGGACCATTAATTAATTTATCTCTATCTACGATTTGAATAATTCCCTCAGTATTAGTGCCGTAACCGAAATAAACTCTGTTTCCTTTGGGCCCAGTTGAAATTACGCCATGCAATTGAGTTGGTACTGGACCTCCTGCCCCAGGTTGTTGACCAACTAAACCAAAGTCTCTGATAAAAACTGGATTTGCTGGATCTGACAAGTCATAAACTTGAGTCATACGAGTCGTACGCCACTGGGGATTTCCAGAGACCAAAAAAGCTATACCTGTGTCACACTCCCAAAAGTTTTTATGTGTGTCTTTGAGACCTTTAACAATCGTGGTTAAGAGTGTTGGTGATTCAGGCTTGGTTACATCCCATATTTCGTGAGCTAAATTACCAAAAACTCGCAGCATATAAAATTTACTTTTATCGCCTTTAGGTAAGCTTGCACCGCTACAAATTCTCACCATTTGGCTTCCACCACGTTCAGCCTTCCCTTCTTGTCCTGGAATATGGTGTAAATAAACTGGTTTTTTAGGATTTGTGACATCAATGATGGATGTACCGTTATCTTCTATTTTTCCATTTAAGGGGTTTAACTTTTTATCACCATGATGACCGATATAAGCAATCCAACGATTTCCTTGTTTTTGAATTGTAGGTTGATATGCGGTACGACCTTGAAGATCATCAAAACCCTCTAACTTTATATTTTTTGAGCTTTCTACACCTTGAGCAAAAATTTGGGACGTAATGGAAATACCTAAGATGAATAAAAAAAATGCTCTCAAGAAAATCTTAAAGATGCTTTTAGAATGGAAATGAATTCCCATAATGGTCCCCTTTTTTAACTTCTAGTTATTGAAGAATTTAATATTTTTAAAACTATACACAATTTTTATATAGAAAAACAAGAAAATGAACTAATCATTTATTATTTTTCTAAAGTCCAATCTCCTGATTTACCCCCACTCTTTTCTAATAGTTTTACATCAGAAATAACCATTCCTCGATCAACTGCTTTACACATATCATAGATTGTTAATAAAGCTACTTGAACAGCTGTTAGAGCTTCCATTTCAACGCCAGTTTGACCAATTGTTTTTGTCAAAGCAATACAAGTAATGGAATTTTGTTCTTTGTTAATTTCAAAATCAACAGAGACATGTGTAAGTCCAATTGGGTGGCAAAGAGGGATTAAATCACTAGTTCTTTTAGCACCTTGAATACCAGCGATACGGGCAATTCCTAAAACATCACCTTTTTTGTGATTACCTGCAATAATTAATTCCAAAGTATTGGGCAACATTGAAATATTTCCTGTTGCTTTGGCAAGACGTTGTGACTGTAACTTGTCACCAACATCTACCATGTGTGCTTCACCTGCTTGGTTAAAATGATTTAGCATAATGTTGTGAGTTCACTATATAAGGGTTTCATTGAAAAAAGGCATCACTTACTTTATTTTAGTTTCTATGTTTTGGATAGACTTATTGTATCCCTTAGAAACTCTCGCACAAGAAAAAGTAATCATCCAAAACTCGGTGAATGAATTTGCTAAAGAACCACCCTTGGGAGGACAAATTCCAATCATTCTCCCTGATTTGGGGGACATTTCTTCTGCAGATATGAGCCCCCTTGACGAAAATAAATTGGGTGAGCGAATCATGCGCGAAATCAGAAAAGATCCTGATTTTGTTACAAATTGGATGATGTATGACTACATTAATTTACTGGGTAGGGAACTGGTAGCAGGTGCACGTAAAGAAAAAATATCTGGTTCAGAAATTACAGGTCCTTTTTCTCCAAAGTTTGAATTCTTTTTTGTAAGAGATCCAAGTATTAATGCTTTTGCTTTGCCTGGAGGATATGTAGGTATGCATACGGGCTTAATAGTTCTTGCAGATAATGAAGCACAATTATCCTCAGTTCTTGGTCATGAAATAGGGCACGTTACACAAAAACACATTGCTAGAGGAGCGGGTATTGGTGCGAGTAGTGGCGTGATGATTTTGGCATCATTATTATTAGCATTAGTGGCGTCTAGAAGTAATCCAGGCGCAGCTCAAGGACTTGCAATAGGTGGACAAGCCTTAGCTGTTCAAAATCAATTATCTTATTCCAGAGACGCTGAGAGGGAAGCTGATCGCATAGGTTATCAAATTTTAGACTCTACGGGTTTTGATGTTAACGGCATGCCTGGATTCTTCCAAAAATTACAAAAGGCTACAGTTGTTATGGATTCTGGGGTACCAACCTATGTTCGAACACATCCACTAACGAGTGATCGTATCGCTGACATGCAAGATCGTGCGAGAAATGATGAGAGCAAAAATAAGCCCGTTAAAAATTCCTTAGATTTTTATCTTAATCAAACAATGGCTAAGGTAGAACAACAAGGTCAAGCCAGTGACTTGTATCAAACTCGTGAATTCTTTAACAGTCAAATTGGAAGTAGAAAATTAATTAGCAATCTTCAAGGACATTTTGGTTTGGCTTTAATAGCGCTAAAAGAAAAACAAACTGAAGTTGCAGAGATTGAATTATCTAAAAGTAAAGAACTATCCAATCAATTAAGTTCTAAAGAGATCTCTCCAAGAAACACTTTCGTTTTTGATTTAACGAGTGCTCAAATCGCACTTGCTAAAAAAGACTATACACAAGCTCAAAACATTGCCTCTAAAGTACTGAAAGCGTACCCTTACTCCAAGGCTGCAGGCGTTATGTTAGTGCAATCATATTTTGCTGCCGGTAAGACGAATGATGGAATAAAGTGGCTTTTACAAAAAACCGCTGTGCAAAAAGATGACGTTACTTGGTGGACCTTACTGGCTCAAGGTTATGCGGAGCAAAATAATCAACCCAAATATCACGCTGCAATTGCTGAAAAATACGCATGTGAAGGAGCACTTCCTGCAGCGATACAACAACTATCAATTGCTAAACAAGAAAGTACGAATGATTTTTATCTATTATCTGAAATAGAAGCCCGAAAAAAACAACTTGAATTTTTGTATATTGAAGAGTTGAAAGACAACGGAAAATACCCTAAATCAAATTGATTTAGGTACTTTCGTAAAGTTAAATAATTTAGGAATATCTTTACTGTGTATAGGTTCTATGTCAATTTTTTGATGCCATAAAAATTCACCAATACTGCCACAGCTATTTTGGAAAATTTTTGCAAAGGCTGAGAAAATTTCTAAATCATGATCATGAAGAAGTCCAATCGAATGCACTTTTTCTTTATTGAATTGACCATCTTTACTTAAGGTATCAATTTCGAATTCAGCTGAAAAAGATATTTGATCCATTTCATCTAAAAAACATCCAGTTGGTTGTATAGGTTCCCCGAATGTATTTTTTAATTCCCAGTGGCCACCATCCAAGGGATAAAATCTGATAACCCAAGGAGAGTAAGCAAAATTGATATAAACCCTCTGAGGACCATTTTGAAAAAAATGTCTACCCAAATCATCTCTAGCCAGATGACTTTCAATATATTTTTTAAAGCCTTGATGGGTAATTATTTCGCCAGGAAGCTTATTCTTTTGAGCAAATTCATTTTGAATTCGCCATTCCCCTCGTCTGTCAAAATAAAGCCAGCCAAAGCAATGTGGAACTTGAGGCCATTTTCCTATGGATTGAATGGTAGATAAGTCCATGAATTTAAATGGTCAGTGAAACCCATGATCTCCAGCAATAGACGGAGAGTGAATTAATTCTTTATCCACATGACTTGTATGTAAGTGCGCAATTCTCCAACCCATGGTTCCTTGAACCAATATCATGGTCATATGTATAAAAAAGGATGGCTCTAGGTTATCTTTCTGAAACCGAACGGCCTCTGTACTATCAACAAAGGTTGTACCCATATAGGTATGAGAGGTTGCTGTAAGGGTATCTAATAAAATAGAGTTTTTCATTAAATCTTGAAGACCAATTCTTAATTGCTTATGACCTGTAAGTCGAACTCCATCAGGGAGGATGCAAGTAACAGTATCTTCTTCAAACCAAAGACCAAGTGCACTTTCTAAGTCACATTTAAGTAGGCAGCTATACCAGTTATCAATCACTTCTTCGACATCATGAAATAAACGAGCAGAGCGAGACATTAATTGGATTCCCTTAAAGTAATGCAACGTTGAAGTTCATCAAAAGCAGCTTGAGGTTTTATCTGATTTAGGCAGTTTAAATGACCTAGTGGACATTTTCTTTGGTGACATGGGGAACAGTCAAGTCCTAAAAATAAAACACCAGCATATGGGGATAATGGCGGAGTATGTTTAGGATCGCTTGAACCATAAAAAGCGATTTGCGGAATTTCTAATGCAGCAGCAATATGCATAAGACCAGAGTCATTACTTGCAAGACCGCTAGCCTTAGAAATAATTGAAATAGATTGATCTAAAGAAGCAACTCCAGCCAAGTTTTTTATACGATGATGCAAGTTTTTGTCAACAAATTGTAATATTTGCTCACAAATTAAAGAATCTTTTGAACTTCCCATCAAAACAACATCGGATGATGGATCTGAATGTAAAAGTTTAATTGCCAATTCCCCAAAGTGATTAACCGGCCATTGTTTTGCTGGCCCATATTCAGCTCCAGGTGCAAGAATATAAAAATGAGGACCAATCCTTGTATTTGATAGCTTTTCGTTTAATGAATCATCTACTTCTAATCTTGGTCGATTAGTTTCATTTAAATCGGTACTGTTACTTCTTACTAAGTTAGCCAAATTAAGATAGTGATTCACCATCGGAGGCCGATTCTTTTTGGGAGGGTTGTCTAGACTCTTCGTTATGAATAAAGAGCGAAGTTCACCTTTGTAAGCAAAAATCTCAGGTATTTGAGCTAAAACCGGAATAAGGATTGATTTCCAACTATTGGGCAATAATATTGCTTGATCAAAGCCAAGCGTCTTAATATGTTTTGCTACATCAATCCTTTTAGATAATTCAAGCTTGCCATGAGAAAAAGCCATTTCAATTACATTCGGCTTTGCAGGCATTGCCTTATAGACAGGAGCAACCCATGGAGTTGCTAGGACAGTAATATCCTCCCCAAAATCCCTTAAACGCCTAATTAACGGTTCCGACATCACAGCATCACCAATCCAATTGGGAGCAATGATGAGGCTATTAGACATTCTTAGGAATGTCCTACCTTAGCACCTGGCTTTAGATGGTATTCTGCCCCACAATAGGGACATTTTGCATTGCCCGTATGGGCAATATCTAAAAAGACTCTGGGATGTAAATCCCAGTTCACGCCTTTACCAGTTGGACAATGCAAAGGAAGATCTTCAGGGTCAATTTCTATAGGAGTTTGAGGAGTAATCATGATTATTTAACGTAAGTAAGCCAAGAATGATATTTATCATTTTTACCTTTTACTATGTCAAAAAATACATTTTGTATTTTTTCAGTAATTGGACCTCGGCCACCGTTACCAATTTGGCGATCGTCTAGTTCACGAATTGGGGTTACTTCAGCGGCAGTTCCAGTAAAGAAAGCTTCATCTGCACAATACATTTCATCGCGAGTAATGCGCTTTTCTCTGACTTCGATATTTAAATCGTTGGCGATCTTCATAATCGCATCTCTTGTAATACCAGCCAAACAAGAAGCTAAGTCTGGAGTGTAAATAACGCCATCACGAACGATAAAGACATTTTCACCAGACCCTTCAGAAACATATCCATCAGTATCAAGCAATAAAGCCTCGTCATATCCATGGGCAGTAACTTCCTGGTTTGCTAGGATAGAGTTTATATAGTAGCCAGATGCTTTTGCTCGAACTAGTGAGACGTTAACGTGGTGGCGACTATAGGAAGACGTTTTTACACGAATTCCCTTATTGATACCATCATCCCCTAAGTATGCGCCCCATTGCCAAGCTGCAATCGATACTAAAATTTGATTACCTTTTGGAGAGATTCCTAATTTTTCGGACCCTATCCAAGCTATTGGCCTGAGGTAGCAGGATTCTAATTGATTTGCCTTAACTACCTCAATTTGAGCTTTCATCAGCTCATCTTGGGAGTATGGCATCGCCATCTGAAATATTTTGGCTGAATTAAACCAACGTTTGGTGTGCTCTTCAAGACGGAAAATCGCTGTGCCTTGAGCAGTTTTATAAGCGCGCACTCCTTCGAAGACAGCCATACCATAATGCAAACTATGGGTAAGCACGTGTACATTGGCATCTCGCCAATCAACTAATTTGCCATTAAACCAAATAAAACCATCTCGATCAGACATTGACATTTATAATTTCCTAACAGGACATTAGAGGAATAACTATTGTAAAACAGCCTAAGATTTTTTATGAGAATTTCCTCAATTGGGCATTTTTGGAGTCTTAAAATCAGTAATTCATCATGTATGATGAAACCTTAAACTTAACCTTACTTATATATAGTATTTAAAATGATTCATTCAAAATCTCTTAAATTCAATCGTTTATCAGACTTAGTTGCCCAAAATCTAATTCAGGGAAAAAAAGTTTTCATCCGCGCCGATTTAAATGTTCCACAGGATGCAACTGGACGTATTACTGAAGATACTCGAATAACAGCATCTATACCAGCCATTCAAATGTGTCTTAATGCAGGCGCAGCTGTTATGGTTACATCTCATTTGGGTCGACCGACAGAGGGGCAATTACAGTCAGCAGATTCATTAGCCCCTGTTGCTGATCGTCTTGCAGAATTGCTAGGTTGTAAAGTTGCCTTGATAACTGATTGGGTGAGCGGCGATTTTCAAGTAAACCCTGGAGAGGTAGTTTTGCTTGAAAACTGCAGAGGTAATGTGGGTGAGAAAAAAGATGACATAGATTTATCTAAGAAGATGGCTAAGTTATGTGATGTTTATGTTAATGATGCTTTTGGAACGGCTCATCGCGCAGAAGCCACCACCCATGGTATGGCTAAATTTGCTCCAATAGCTTGCGCGGGACCTCTTATGGAAGCAGAAATTGATGCCTTATCTTTTGCTTTAAATGAGCCAAAAAGACCACTAGTTGCGATTGTTGCTGGCTCAAAAGTATCTACCAAATTAACAATCTTAAATACTTTAGCTAGCAAGGTGGATCAGTTGATCGTTGGGGGCGGTATTGCAAATACTTTTATGCTTGCTGCAGGTTTGCCCATTGGCCTTTCATTATCTGAGCCAGATTTAGTAGATCAGGCCAAAGAAATTATGGACATAATGCATCAAAGAGGAGCTTCGGTACCCATTCCAGAGGATGTTATTGTCGCAAATGAACTATCTCCATTAGCTCGTGCAAATAATGTTGAAGTTAAAGACGTTGCTGAAGATGACATGATCTTAGATATTGGACCTAAAACTGCAGCAAAACTATGCAACATGATTGCTCATGCGGGAACAATTTTGTGGAATGGCCCTGTTGGCGTTTTTGAAATTGATCAATTTGGTGGTGGAACTAAAATGTTAGCTGCTGCAATTGCACATAGCCCAGGTTTTTCTGTTGCAGGTGGTGGAGATACCTTAGCAGCAATTGCTAAATACGGTATTGAAAAACAAGTAGGTTATATTTCTACGGGAGGTGGAGCCTTTCTTGAGTTTTTGGAAGGTAAAATTTTGCCCGCAATTGCTATCCTTCAAGAAAGAGCTGTTGAATGAGTTTGACTCGAGCCACTAAAATTGTTGCTACCCTTGGACCTGCAACTACCAAACCTGACATTCTTAAAGAAATAATATTGGCTGGTGTAGATGTAGTTCGTTTAAATTTTTCCCATGGAGTTGCCCAAGATCATCGTGATCGTGCGCAATTAATTAGAGATATTTCTAAGGAGATAGGCAAAGAAATCGCCATCATGGCTGATTTGCAGGGCCCAAAAATTCGAGTTGGAAAATTTGAATCCGGAAAGATTAATTTAAAGGTCGGCCAAAAATTTTTGTTAGATGCTCATTGCTCATTAGGGGATGACTCTAAAGTTGGACTAGATTACAAAAATTTGCCCAAAGATGTATTTGTTGGCGATCAGTTATTGCTAAATGATGGTTTAATAGTTTTGCGCGTTGAGCAAATAGAGGGCGATTGCATTCATACGATTGTTGAAATGGGTGGCGAGCTTTCAAACAACAAAGGAATTAATCGCGCAGGGGGAGGGCTTACAGCCCCAGCACTTACAGATAAAGATAAAGAAGATTTAGTTACTGCAATTGACATGGGAGTTGACTACATTGCAATCAGCTTTCCGAAAAATGCCGATGATATGAGATACGCCAGACAAATTGCGCTTTCTCATGTCAAAAATAAGGGCCAAGAGGTTAGGTTAATTGCAAAAATTGAACGTGCTGAAGCAATTGTTCCAGGCGTTCTTGAGGAAATCATTGATGCATCAGACGGTATTATGGTTGCACGTGGCGACTTAGCAGTTGAAGTAGGTAACGCAGCTGTACCGGCTTTACAAAAAAGAATGATACGTCTTGCAACTGCGGCTGATAAGTTTGTTATTACTGCTACTCAGATGATGGAATCAATGATTAACAGTCCTATACCAACTAGAGCTGAGGTAAGTGATGTTGCCAATGCTGTTTTGGATGGAACAGATGCAGTTATGTTATCTGCAGAAACAGCTGCAGGGCAATTTCCTGTCAAAGTTGTTGAGCAAATGGCGGCAATTTGCGTTGCAGCGGAACAATCAGAAACAGTAACATTAGATGCTGATTTCTTAGATCAAACTTTTACAAGAATTGATCAATCCATTGCTTTTGGAGCGCTCTTCACAGCTTATCATTTAAAAGTCAAAGCTATAGCTGCTTTGACAGAATCTGGGTCAACAGCATTGTGGATGAGTCGACACAAAATTCATATTCCTATTTTTGCACTCACTAATAGAATTGGAACGCAGCGTGCTATGGCGATGTATAGAAACGTAACCCCAATTCAAATTAACGTTAGTTCTGACCGCGACACTGCCTTAAGAGAAGTTGAGCAAGTATTGCTTAAAAAAGGTGTTGTTCAGTCTGGAGATATGGTTGCTTTAACCGTTGGCGAGCCAATGGGTGAGGCAGGCGGTACAAATACCCTTAAAATTATCAAAGTGAAATAAATCTTTTTGGAGAAAACATGCCTTTAGTATCAATGCGACAATTATTAGACCATGCGGCCGAGAATGGATATGGTCTTCCAGCTTTTAATGTAAACAATTTAGAGCAGGTTCAAGCAATTATGTCTGCAGCGCAAGAAGTTGGCGCACCAGTTATTATGCAGGCCTCTGCCGGTGCCAGAAAATATGCTGGAGAAGCTTTTTTAAGGCATTTAATTGAAGCTGCCATTGAGTCGTATCCAGATATTCCTGTTGTTATGCACCAAGATCATGGACAAAGTCCAGCTGTTTGTATGGCCGCCATTAAGAGTGGTTTTACAAGCGTAATGATGGATGGTTCATTAATGGGTGACGGTAAAACAGTTGCTAGTTATGAATATAACGTTGCTGTTTCACAGGAAGTTGTTAAGTTTTCTCATTCTATTGGGGTTACCGTTGAGGCTGAATTAGGTGTTTTGGGGTCTTTAGAAACAATGAAGGGTGATAAAGAAGATGGTCATGGGGCTGAAGGCACTATGACGCGCGAACAACTCTTGACCGATGTTGAACAAGCAGCAGACTTTGTAAGACAAACACAATGTGACGCATTAGCTATTGCGATAGGTACAAGTCACGGCGCATATAAATTTAGTAAAAAACCAACTGGAGATACTTTAGCAATTGATAGAATTCGTGAGATTCATCAACGTATACCTAACACTCATTTAGTAATGCATGGATCTTCATCAGTACCTCAGGATTTATTGGAAATTATTCGTGAATTTGGTGGCGACATGAAAGAAACTTATGGAGTTCCTGTTGAAGAAATTCAAGAAGGAATTAAAAATGGTGTCCGAAAAATTAACATCGATACAGATATACGTTTAGCGATGACAGCAGCAATTCGTCAATATTTATTTCAAAATCCAGGTAAATTTGACCCAAGAGACTATTTAAAACCTGCTAGAGAAGCTGCGAAGCAAATTTGTAAAGCGCGTTATTTGGCATTTGGTTGTGAAGGTCAGGCTTATAAAATGAAACCCATTAGTCTTGAAAAGATGGTTGAAAGATATAACTCAGGTGAGCTTGCTCAATTAGTCAAATAATGGAATCAGCACTTTTTGAAACCTCTATAAGTTCTTTGCCGCTTATCTCAAAAGGTAAAGTTAGAGATATTTATGCTGTAGATGATCAACATTTGTTGATGATTACAACTGACCGCTTATCAGCCTTTGATGTAATCATGCAAGAGCCAATTCCAGGTAAAGGTATTGTTCTAAACCAAATGGCTAATTTTTGGTTTGAAAGACTGAAAAATATTGTACCCAATCATTTGACTGGAATAGATCCTAGGTCAGTAGTTCAACCAAATGAAATAGCACAAGTTGAGGGTAGAGCTATCGTTGTTAAACGTCTTAAACCTATTTTGGTAGAAGCTGTTGTTAGAGGATATTTATCAGGTAGCGGATGGAAAGACTATCAAGCTACAGGTATGGTTTGTGGCGTTAAGTTACCAAGCGGTCTTCAAAATGCACAGCAATTGAGTGAGCCTATTTTTACTCCCGCCGCAAAAGCTGATGTAGGGGATCACGATGAAAATATTAGTTTTGATGAAGTTATTCAAAGAGTTGGTTCATCTATTGCAAATCAGATGAAGGATATTAGTATTCAACTCTATAAAGAAGCTTCTTCTTTTGCAGCTCAAAAGGGTATTTTGATAGCTGATACTAAATTTGAATTTGGTTTAAATGAAAATGGCGAGATGGTTTTAATGGATGAAATCCTAACAGCAGATTCTTCAAGATTTTGGCCTGCTCAATCTTATGTTGTAGGAGAAAATCCCCCTTCATTTGATAAACAATTTGTAAGGGATTGGCTTGAGTCTGTAAGGATTGAGGGGCAACCTTGGAATAAAAAAGCGCCAGCACCACATTTGCCTGATGAAGTAATAATTCAAACCGCCGCCAAGTACCAAGAGGCTTTAAATATACTAACTCAATAAATTGATTATTTGCTGAAGGATATTAGATGACCATACAAGAAAAGACTCAAATAGATCAACCAATTGTTGGGGTTGTAATGGGGTCAAACTCGGATTGGGATGTCATGTCTTTTGCTGCTCAAATATTGACCGAGTTTGAAGTGCCGCATGAGAGGCAAGTATTATCAGCTCATCGTATGCCAGATGAAATGTTTGCTTATGCAGAAAATGCTCAAAGCCGTGGACTTAAAGCAATTATTGCTGGAGCTGGTGGAGCCGCACATTTACCCGGAATGATTGCAGCAAAAACTGCTGTTCCAGTATATGGTGTCCCAGTCCCATCAAAATATTTAAAGGGTGAAGATTCTTTATTGTCAATTGTGCAGATGCCTAAGGGCATACCTGTTGCAACATTTGCTATTGGAGAAGCTGGCGCAGCAAATGCTGCCCTTCACGTAATCGCTAATTTAGCTTTATATTCAGAGACGCTAAGAAATAAACTAGAAGCGTTTAGAGTATCGCAAACAAATAAAGCTAAACAAATGACTCTTCCGTAATTTAGAATGACTGATCACGCAAGGCCTTTGTACCCACCTGCTTATTTAGGTATTTTAGGAGGGGGTCAACTTGGTAGATATTTTACGCAAGCTGCTCAAGATTTAGGTTTTTCAGTTTGTGTATTGGATCCAGATCCTAATAGTCCTGCAGGACAAATTGCTCAAAAGCATATTCAAGCCGAATATGAAAATCAAGAAGCTTTATTAGAAATGGCTGGAGTATGTTCAGCCATCAGTACAGAATTTGAAAATGTACCGGCCAAAACGATTGATTTTCTTATTGAGCAAGGTGTTTTTTTAGCACCTCAAAGCTACCCTGTTTCTATAGCGCAAAATCGTATTAAGGAAAAAGATTTTTTACAACAATGTCAAAATCTAATGGGCATAGGTCCAGTAGATTATGTTGTTATTCAAAAAGAAGAAGATTTAAAAAATGTGCCTACTAACTTATTTCCCGGGATATTAAAAACTGCTCAGCTTGGCTACGATGGTAAGGGTCAACAAAAAGTTGGTAATCCTCAAGATTTAGAAAGTGCTTGGCAATCTTTTGGAAAAGTACCATGTGTTTTAGAAAAAAAGCTAGATTTATCCTTTGAGTTATCAGCTGTTATCACCAGGGGATATGATGATTCAGTTCACTTATTGCCGATTGCACAAAATATTCACGAAAACGGTATCCTACATTTAAGTCTTGTGCCAGCACCATCAATTAATGCTGAAATTGAATTAAAAATTCAACAAGCAGCTAATGCAATCATTAGACAATTGAAATATGTTGGAGTGTTGTGTATTGAGTTTTTTGTGTTGAAAGACGGAAAATTAGTTGTTAATGAAATAGCGCCTAGACCTCATAATTCCGGACACCACTCTCTAGATTCCTGTACAACAAGTCAGTTTGAGCAGCAAGTCAGAGCATTAGCGAGGTTACCTTTAGGCGATTCTAAGCTTATCAGTTCCGTTGTTATGCTGAATATTTTGGGAGATGTTTGGTTTCAAGGTTCTGAACTTTCGAATAGTCATTCACCGCCTTGGAGTGATATTTTAAGTATGCCCTCAGCACGTTTACATTTATATGGCAAGAGCACTCCTAAAGTTGGAAGAAAGATGGGCCATATCAATTTTTTAGCTGATTCAGTAGATGCTGCTCTAAAAGATGCTCAAAAAGCAATGGACATATTGGGTATCAAAGTAGAAAGTAAATAAGCTTTGAACCCTAAAATTTATTTACCTTCCAATATACAAATAAGTTCTATTGTTAAATACTTGCTCGAAGGAAATTTAGTAGCAATTCCAACAGAGACGGTATATGGATTAGCTGCAAATGCGTGTGATGAAAATGCAATTGATAAAATTTTTCAGCTAAAGAATCGTCCCAATAATCATCCTTTAATTGTTCATATAGCTTCCCCTAGACCTGAAGAAACAGAAGAAAATTTTTGGGAAAAAAGTTTATCAAGTTGGTCAAATGATGTCCCTCCCGAAGCCATTGCATTAGCTTCAAAGTTTTGGCCAGGACCATTAACATTGATTCTTAAAAAAGCAAAAAATGTCTCTTTAAAAATAACTGGTGGTCAGAATACTGTTGCCATTAGAGCGCCAAATCATCCGTGGACCATTAAGGTGCTTCAAGAGTTTAATAATGGAGTCGTTGCTCCTTCTGCAAATAGGTTCGGACATATATCTCCAACTACAGCTCAGCACGTTTATGAAGAGTTTGATTCTGTTAATTCTGACATCGGAATGATGATTTTAGATGGTGGTCCATGTGAAGTTGGAATAGAGTCGACGATTCTTGATTTGACTAGACTAGATGAAGTAGGCCCTGTAATTTTGCGACCTGGAATGATCTTAGAAAAAGATATTTGCGCGTGTTTGGGTTTAAAGAGTTTAGGCAGTCGTGATGAATCTATTAGACACTCTGGGGGACATTTAGGGCATTACGCCCCTAGAACACAACTTATCATCCAAAGTGTAAAAGATTTGAATGATGATGATTTCAGTCAAGAAAAAATTTGCGTTGTCACTTTCATGGATATTGAGCCCCTTAAAATGAAATGGCCTCAAAAGTTGGTTGATTGGGTAAAAATTCCCCTGTCCTCAGATTTATTAGCAAAATTGATGTATGAATTGCTTCGTGAATTAGATAAAAAAAATTATAAAAAAATTATTTTTGATCAAATACCAATTGGCCCAGAATGGGTTGGAATTATCGATCGATTAAAACGATCTTCTTATGGATCTGGAAATATCAATCATTAGGACAATCATCAATCACCCAACTAATGATAGCGTCATTGATTGATGATCCTCCAGCACTTGCATTAGGATGATTAACCATTGAAGAAACAGCATATACTCGCCCAGATTTACTGACGACATATCCAGCAATGGCTCTCACATTTTGTAGAGTTCCAGTTTTCATATAGGCCCCTGTTTTTTGAAGAGTAAGGGGTAGAGTTTGATCAGCAATAAAACTAGAAGATGCATTGCCAGGAGACCATATCTTTTTTAATAAACTGATTAATCTGTTTTTCATCGTCCCATCCACTCCTGCCACGGGTAGGGAACTTACCAAAATATCATTGTTCTTCGAGTAAATAATATTGTTTAATAGGCGCGTCATGCTATCTGGAGAAATCCGTTCTATATTTGATAAACCTGATCCATTTTCAAGAACTAATTCAGGAAAATTTAAATTTGATTTCTTTAACCAGTCTTTGATGACACGAATGCTGTCACCAGTGCTAGTGGGCTTGCCACTTTTTTCCAAACCCATTGTTAAAAAAAGTTGTCTTGCCATAACGTTATTAGAATATTTATTGATATCTTTGACAGCATCACTAAGAAGAGTTCCTTGATAGGAGATTAATAATTTTGCATTGGATGGGGTTGAGCCATCAAAAGCTTGGAGTGGAACTTTCCAAGTTCCGCCAGCTTCTTCCCAACTAGCTAAGAAACCTAGCTTGAGAAAATTATTTGCGTCTAAGGCAACTGTATTCCAATGAATTTCTCCACAATTTTTTGATAGTTTTCCAATGAAACTAGCATTCCATTCATTGTCAGAAATTTTAGTGATATTGATTTTTAAATCTTTGGTCCAATCACCGCAAGGACTATTTGTTAAATCAATCTTATTGATAACATGAAGCCCTTCAAGCTTTGGGGTGTAGGAGATTTCCACTTCAGAGTTAATGGAATTTATTTGAAATGATAGAGTTTGAAATGAGAACAATAATGGGTCTGGAACTACGTTATAGGTTCTTGTTGTTTCACCATCGTTTGGCGCTGTTTGACGGACTGACGGTGCGTAAGCAGTTCGATCAAAAATAAGATTTCCTTGAATATTTTTTATACCAAATTGTCTTAATGCTGCAACGACTTGGGACATTTGTTCTGGAACTAATTTGGGATCACCAAAACCTTGAAATATCAAATCACCGTTAAGAGTCTCGTCTATCAGCGTACCATTTGTATAAATATTTGTTTTCCATTTGTATTGAGGTCCCAGAATGTCCAAACCTGCTGCGGTAGTCAATACTTTCATTGTTGATGCAGGGTTCATTGGATTAGACGCATGCCAACCAAACTGGAAGTTTGGATTTGCATTCTTACCAACTGAAGTTACGTTAAAGCCTATAGAATTAGCTGGTATTTTTGTATTTTGAATTGCCTTTTTAACAATTTTAGGAAGCTTCTCATCTGCCAAAATATTTGTTGGATGAGTAATAAAAAAGGAAAAACAAATAATAAAAAAATAAATACGAGACATTGGATCATTCAAAGCTATTAAACAAACTCTAGTTTAAGTGACTTTAATTGAATTTCTTTTTAGAAAATGCAAAAAAGTACTTATGAGTGATATAAAAATTTGATAGCATGAAAACTCACGTTAAAAATAAGAAAAAATCATGAATAAACACGAACTTTCTGAGGCAATTGCAATTGGCGCTGATATTCCTTTAGTGAAGGGTGAGGAAGTACTCAAAGCAATTTTAAAAATTATTGAAAGCCAAATAAGTAATCATGAGTCTGTGCAGTTATCAGGATTTGGCACCTTTACAGTTAAATCTAGAAGCGCAAGGGTCGGAAGAAACCCTAAGACAGGTGAACAAATAGAAATTGCTTCATCAGTTGGAGTGCGCTTCATACCAGGAAAGTCTTTTAAAGATCAAGTAAATGAAGCAATAGATTAAAATAATTTGATAGCAATTTAATCTTGATTTTCTGAGGGGACAATTTTGACAGTTATAACTAATATAGAAGATTTGCGTGTTCTACATCAAAAGCGCGCTCCAAAAATGTTTTACGATTATGCCGACTCTGGATCTTGGACTGAGAGCACATATCGAGCTAATGAGTCAGAATTTTCTAAAATAAAGTTTAGGCAACGTGTAGCAGTTAACATCGATAATCGCAGTATTGCATCTACGATGCTAGGGAATACCGTGAGTATGCCGGTTGCTTTAGCACCTGTTGGTATGACTGGTATGCAATATGCTGATGGTGAAATTTTAGCAGCCAGGGCTGCTAAAGAATTTGGAGTTCCATATTGTTTGTCTACTATGTCCATTTGCTCAATGGAAGAGATTGCAAAAAAAACAAATCACCCTTTTTGGTTTCAGTTATATGTAATGCGTGATAAACGTTTTGTGCAAAGCCTAATAGAGAGAGCTAAGGCAGCGAATTGCTCAGCTTTAGTGCTTACTCTCGATTTACAAATTTTAGGACAAAGACATAAAGACTTAAAGAATGGGCTTTCCGCTCCTCCCAAGCCTACTCTTAGTAATTTAATTAATTTATTGACTAAGCCTAGATGGTGCATGGGTATGTTAGCAACTCAAAATAGGCAATTTGGAAATATTGTTGGACACGTTGAGGGAGTTGATGACATGAGCTCTCTAAGTGCTTGGACAGCAAGTCAATTTGATCCTAGTCTAGATTGGAATGAAGTCGCTCAAATTAAAAAGCAATGGGGCGGCAAATTAATCTTGAAAGGAATTCTTGACCCTGAGGATGCGAAATTAGCCGTAGCAGTGGGCGCAGATGCAATCATAGTATCCAATCATGGTGGAAGACAATTAGATGGGGCTCCGTCAACTATTGAAGCATTATCTGCCATTGTGGACGCAGTAGGCTCTCAAGTTGAAATTTGGTTGGACAGTGGCATTCGATCTGGTCAAGATGTAGTTAAAGCTCTAGCACTAGGCGCAACAGGAACTATGATTGGGCGCTCATATATTTATGGACTTGGAGCTATGGGTCAAGAGGGAGTTACTAAGTCTTTAGAAATTATTGCTAAAGAACTAGATTTAACGATGGCATTTTGTGGAATAAAAGATGTTCGACATTTAAGTCGAGACATCCTTTATCCTGGAAGTTTTTAACGCCCACCTGATACATCAATTAGTGCTCCGTGGATGTAGCTTGAATCTTCAGAGCACAACCAAACGACTGTTTTTGCAACTTCTTCAGGGGTTCCAACTCTACCGAGAGGAACTCCAGCAGCCCATTTTTGAATGACTTCCATACCGCCGTGAACATCATGGATAGAAGTTCCGATTAAGCCTGGTCGAACCGCATTGACTCTAATGCCGACGTTACCAACTTCCTTTGCTAGTCCAAGACAGAAGCCATCAACAGCAGCTTTAGAAGATGCGTAGTGAATTTCTTGAGCGATACCGCCGGTTCTTGCAGCAACTGAAGACATTAAAACAATGTTTCCACCGGAACCACCTAAAGCTGTAGACATTCTTTTTACGGATTCTCTCACGCACAGAATGAGACCAATAACATTAATATCAAATAATTCTTTCAATTGCTGTTCTGTAGTTTCAGTAATCGGATTTTGACCACCAATGATTCCAGCATTTGCTACTAGTGAGTCAAGAGTACCAATCTTGTCTACCTCTTGAAATAGTCTAACAATTTCAGATTCCTTAGAGCAATCAGCTTGAATAGCAATTGCTTTACCATTATTTTTTTGAATACTAGCTACTAGTTCGTTTGCTTCTTTTGCGCTATTTGTGTAGTTCACAACAACAAAGTAGCCTTTACTATGTGCTTCCTTAGCTATTTCAGCACCAATTCCTCTGCTTCCCCCAGTAATTAACATTATTTTTTGGGACATATGATCTCCTTGTATATTTTTATAAGATTAGACTTAAATAATATCTGAATTTTTTGTATTCAGAAAATTTTGCATTTGTTGATTTAGCTGTAAGATTTCATCTTGAATGAGATTTATTAAAAGAGTTTGATTTTCTGTATTTGAGTCTTTAAATTCGTGGCAGTAGTTCATTAGAATCCTTGCATTGACTAATTTTGCACCTCCCAAAGTTTTATGACAAAGCGATGATATTAGGATGGGTTCAAAAGGTTTTGGAGTTTTTTCTAAAAGTTCTACTATTTCTTCTTGTGTAGAAATAATAGATCTTAAAACATCCCTAGCAGAGCTTAAATCTTGGTTTGTAAAATCTAGCAAACGATTAAAGTCCCAACGTAAGTCATTTTTCTTAAAAAGTATATTTAAGCATTTGAATAGTGCATTGAGCTCAATAGGTTTTATGAAAAAAGCGCTAACGAGTTCAATATCATCTTGGTTCAACTTTTCTTCGAACTGAGTATCTCCTGTAAGAATAATGATTTTAGTTTTGGGGTATTTTTGCTTGAGAGCTTTAGCGAACTCTCTCCCAGATATATTAGGCATGAACTCATCGCTTACAACTAAATCAACTTGCTTAGAACTTAAAAAGTTCAATCCATCAATAGCATTTTCAGATTGAAAGCATTCAAAACCTAAATGGGTTAATTGCTTACAAATAACTTCCCTACAAGCGGGATAATCATCAACGATTAAAGCCGTTTTCCCCGAAAAAGATTTTTTAAAATTAACATGATTGATCGTTGATAAATCTGTTATGGAAGCTTTAGGAAGGGATGAAGAGCGTTTAAACCTTACCTTAAAAGATGCTGATGTTCCAAGATTAGGTTTGCTCTCAAGATGGAGCTGACTGTCCATAGAACCCAGTAATGCGTTCGTAATTGACAAACCTAGTCCAGTGCCGGGTATTTGTTGATTCTGAAACGAAGCCGAACGTTCATATGGCTCAATGATTCGATCAAGATCTTTTTCTGGTATCCCACAACCTGTATCAATGATTTGAAATTGTAAAATTTGCTCTGCATGGGTATCGTTTAAGACATTAATGATGATAAAGATTTGACCATTTTGGGTGAACTTGATTGAGTTACTAATTAGATTTGATAGAACTTGTTGAAGGCGTGTTCTGTCAATCATTAGACTATGAGCTAATACTTTATCAAGATGCAAATTAATATGATTTGCTTTATGTTGACACAAGACTTGAAATGATTCGATTAAATCCCTCAGTAGTGATTTTATAGATGTTGGTTCGTGTGTTAGATCTATTTTTCCAGACTCAATTTTGCTGAGATCTAATACTTGATTAAGAATACTTAAAAGTGATTTAGATGTTTGATAGGCATTTTTTACTAAAGATTTACTTTCTCTACTCATTAATGCATCACTTAAAAGTAACTCATGTGTACCGATTATGGCTTGTAATGGATTACGAATTTCATGGCTGATCGTTGCTAAAAATGCTGATTTAGCTGAACTCATTTTATGAGTATATTGATTTATCTGCATCATTGAAAATATGCTTTCTTGGGAGTCGGCATACGATTTAGTTACTTTAAAAAATTGGTAACTTAAAAAAATAATGACTGGTAACAAAAATATAAAAATACCGAATAACCAAGATGCCCACTTGGGATGATTCAAAAACTGAAACCCTGTTTCTGGAATAAAGTAACAGTAGGTTGATAATAAAAAAATTGTTAACCCAACATTTAAATAAACAAATATTCTGTTATTCAAAACTAATCTCTTAATCACTTACTTTGTTTTGTTTACAAAAGCTGATGAGATCAGCGATATTATTTACTTCTAATTTTTCATAAAGCCTACTTTTATAGGTGGCTACTGTTTTGTTACTTATATGAAGATGTTCTGAGATCTCAGAGTTAGTAAAACCTTTACCTAAAAACTTAAGGACTTGAAACTCGCGGTCGGAAATACGATCAATTTTTTCCTTATCAGTTTCTAAAGACTTAGAGTTGGTATATGCTGAAAAAAATGAATATCCTTGTGATACTGCAATTGCAGCAGTAATAATAATTTTCCCTGAAGCGGATTTATTGACAAAGCCTTGAGCACCTAATGAACGAACTCTTTGCCCGTAAATCCTTTCATCATGACTAGATAAAATTAATATTTTTATATCAGGGTCCACTTTAGTTAGCCTGCCGATAAGATCAAAGCCGTCAGTTTTTGGTAAATCTAAATCTAAGACAACCATCTGGGGGTTAAGGTTTTTAGTTAGGGAGATACAGGACTCCCCGTCGTGGGCAAATCCCAATATTTCAAAAGGAACTTGATTACTAAATAAAGATCGAAGTGCTAAAAGCATTGCAGGATGGTCATCTACTAGTAAGACCTTTGTAAACATATTTAATCCCCATTTTGAATTTTCTTTTTAGGGGTGTTTTTAATAAAATCATTAAAGTGGCTCATAGTAATTTTTAGTAATTGATGCTTTGATACTGCTGGCATTAGTAAGGGTCCATAACAAAACTGAACCTTGTTTTCTTTCACAAAGTTGAAATCATGAACTAAAGAAATACCCTCGCCATAAACATGGTAATTGTTGTCATTACAAATGATCAATAGATCATTGAATAGCTCAAATGAATAAGAAGTTTTCATTGCAGCGCGAATTAAATTTGTAGATAGATGTACCCCTTGAAATAACCCAGTTTTCATATTGTTAAATTCATTTTTGGATCCGGAAAAATGATGAAGCTCTAAGATCAATCCTAAGCGTTGTAGTTGTGCGAGTTGTTGTTCATATCTCTTATGTTCAAAATCTTTCGATCCTATTAGCATCAATCGAATGAGTCCTACTGGTAATTGGGATTCTATTAATATTTTTTCGAAACCTTTCATGAAGTTTTCGTTATTTAAAAATGTAATCGGAAGTGGTATTAAAGTAAGAATAGCTCTTCCATGACAACACCAGTAAGCTATATTTTCAAGAGCATCTTTAAACCCTTTTAAATAAACTACTTCACTAGTAGGTTTATACAAGTCATTGCAAATTACCCCTTCAAAAAATAATGTTTTAGAGTTAAAAATTGGCTCCAGATTAATCAATTGCTCTATAAATCTTTTGGAGTGACTTTTGGGTTGTTCAACACTTATTTGTTTAGTAATCCAATTTTTTAAGTCATTCATTACACCTCGACTCTTATCCATAAAAAATCCTAAAATAAGTTGATATTGTTTAGTCGAGTGTAGATATTGAAAGGGTAGAACTAAAGAGGCAAAAACTGAATTTCTAGTAGGTAAATTCTTAAATAAGAGCTATAAAAACGAATTTTGAAATTTTTTTGTATTATTGAGCCTCTAATTCATAGGAAATAACGAATGAGTCAAAATATTCTTTCAGCAGTTGTTGGCATCATGATTTTTTTCACCATAGCTGTGGCACCAACAGTTTTTACTGTTCTTCCGAAAGAGTGGTCTAGTGCTTATGTGAGAAAGTTTTTCCCCAAATATTATTTGATTTTAGGGGTACTTTGTTTACTTGCTGGCCTAATCAGTAATGAAGCAGACATAGCAAATATCTCGTATATTTGCGCTGCCTTATTTGCTTTTTCTCTATGGGTTTTAACCCCTTTAATTAATAAAGCTTCGGATAATCAACAAATTTCGCAGTTTAAATTATTACATCGATTAAGCGTGTTGATTAATATTGTCCAGTTGTTTCTAATCCTGTATGCAATCTGGACAAGTTATAAGTAATTATTATTTTCTGCAATATGAATTAATTTAGTCTTCAACCTTGCCAATAAACTTTACAGTCTCTTGAAGTTTTTTGACTTCTGATTTCCAATAACTATTAAACTCTTCTCCATCCATGTATTGCAATATGGAGTTTCCTTTTTGCATTGATGATTTAAATTGTTCGTCTTGCACAGCTTCTCTCACAGCTTGAGTCAATTGTTGAATGATTTGTGGTGGCACGTTTGCTGGAGCAAATAAGGAAGTCCATAAAGAGTATTCAACATTAATGTTGCTCTCTTTTAATGTAGGAGTATCTAAAAATGGAGCAAATCGTTTATTTCCCGTTTGCGCAATTGGAATTAAGCGATTAGATTGAACTTGAGGATAAGCAACACTTGGGGCTGAAGCTAATGCATTTACATGTCCTCCAACTGCTAGGGTAATGGCTGGTGCTCCACCGCTTGTCGGGACATGCTTTAGTTTTATACCTGTAGCATTTTCTAACATTGCCATTGGTAAATGGGTTGCCCCATAAGTTCCAGAGGATGAGATGGATAAAGAATCTTTACTCGTAGAGGCCTTCTTAACAAAATCTTGAATAGTTTTGACCCCTATTTCTGGATTAACCAAAATAATTGCTGGGTCGGAGGTGATTTGAGCGATTGGAACAATCTTACTTAGATTGTAGGACGATTGACGATTAAACATTGCATCAATTGCAGGTTGTGTTGCCAATGATGGTGATGTTAAAAGAAGGGTGTAACCATCAGGGCTTGAGTTGGCAACAAAGGCATGACCAATTGCACCATTAGCTCCTGGTTTATTAATAATGAGTACGGGTTGCTTCAGTATTTTCTGAAGGGATATCGCTAGACTTCTTCCGACATTATCTACAAAGCCTCCAGGTGGATTTGGGTTAATGATAGTGATTGGTTTATTAGGGTAGCTATCTTGGGCAAAAGAATAATTTATTGCTAAAAATATGGTTACTAGATTTTTGAATAGTTTTATAGTTTTTATCAATTTATGTCCCCAATTTATTTTTTTATAGAAGGTCTCACAGAACGAATTTCTCTTTTTAATTCGAATGAATATCGGTAACGATCTTCAGGATGACTACTTATTGTGATTTGAAAAATTTCATGATCATGTCCCGTGTATGAACGAGCTACTACGAGTGCTGATGTATCTTCTTCAACTATGAGTTCTTTTGCGTATTGATTTGGTATTTTTTCTGCATACACTTCAACTTTTGCTTTTTCGATAACTTCTTCATACATATCTACAATTTGTTCACTAATGGGGATGCTTAAATGTTTTGGATGTTTAACAACTCCTGCGTATTTGGGAAGAATGTAATAAGTAGTTAAGCAAAGAGGGATTGCAGAGTTATTTTGGAACCTTAATGAAATAATACGAAACCATTCTTTACCTATTTCGCATTGAATTTCTTGGGCAAGTTTTGGATCGGCTTTAATAATCGAAGTTTCAATTATTTTGCGCGTCATTTCTCCGGGGTAGTCTAATAATTCATTTACAGCATTAACCGACTGAGACATGATGATCGGAGGTTGGGTCGCAATTACCTTAGAACCAGTTCTTGGCCTACGATTAATTAAACCTTCTGATGAGAGTGTACTTAATGCTTGCCGCAGTGTTGGGCGACTTATCTTAAATTGAATACACAATTCTTCTTCAGTTGGTAATTTCGATCCGATTGGATATTTTCCCTTTTGAATTTCAGACCGAATTTGATTTGAAATAGTTTGATGGATTGGTAGCTTTTTCATTGGGGTTTTATAAATTTCTTCCACCGCTGGCATCAACCATAGCTCCAGATGCATTTGAAGCTTGTCTAGCTTCTTCACCTTTAAAAATTAATTCAATTTCTGTTCCCTCTGGATCTTTAAAGAACAACTGGTACTGATCGTTTTCTGGAACTGCAAATTCAACAAATTTGATGCCATTCTCGGTGAGTATATTTCTGAAGTGGTTTAAATCTGTAGTCCACAGTGCAATATGATCGAAAGCATCTGTTTTTTTAGTGTGTGGTTCAGGGGACCTTGCTGTTGAAATATGTACGATGGGTTGATCATTGAGATACATCCATGCCCCAGGTCTTGAAAATGGTGGTCTGTAACCATCCTTTAGTCCTAAAATCTGGGCGTAGAATTTTCTGGTGCGTTCTAAATTACTGGTGCTGACATTAAAATGGGCAAATTCAACAATTGGCATGCGTACCCCCTATATTTTTTTATTAGAATCGACCTAGAATAATAAAACTATATCATCATGACAATTAAAAAAATATATTTTATTTTGTCAATCCATTAAAAAATAAAATCAATTACTTCAATGACTTGCTGAACTTCATTTGACTATTAGGGTTTTTACTATGTTAATTGTATTGACAATTAACGCCCTCAAAATTAGCATAAATGAAATTATTGATCGAGATCTATATGAATGCCCCAGAACAGTCGTCTAGCTTAAAAAAAGTAGCAATGAATCGAATAGCTAAATCATTTACTGATGTGAGCTATGAAGAGGCAAAAGAGAGAGCCTATGGCTTAGTTCCATTTTTGAAGGAGCATGTTGAGCTCACTGAAAAGACAACCTATATCCCTAAGCCAGTTGTTGATGCAATTCATGAGTCTGGTCTATTTAGGTATCAACAGCCCAAAATTTGGGGTGGTATGGAAGTTGACTTTCGTGGGTTCATGGAAATCCCATATATTTTAGGTTTGGGTTGCCCTTCAACTGCTTGGGTATTTGCAAATATGGCTTCTCATCACAGGCAACTTGCACAGTGGTCTATGCAAGCTCAGGAAGATATTTTAGGAACTGATCCTGATGCATTAATTGCTTCAGGAATTGCTTATGTTCAAGGCCAAGGTAAACAAGTTGATGGTGGACTTTTATTAACTGGGCAATGGGGCTTTTCTTCCGGAGTTGATATTTCATCATGGAATATGTTGGCTTGTACGATAAAGGATGGGGACAATAAAGTTATCGATTGGTGCATGTGTTTAGTTCCTAAAGAAGATTATGAGATTATTGACGATTGGCAAACAATGGGGATGCGCGGCACTGGTAGTCGTTCTGTAAAGTGCAAAGATATTTTTGTCCCACAACATCGTGTTTTATCGATGCATATTCATAAACCAGGATTTAGTTTCCCTGGTTGGAAAGTTCACACTAACCCAATGTTTAGGGTTCCAAATAGTTCTGTTGGTGGTAATGGAATTGCTGGATCGATGATTGCAAATGCTCAAACGATGTTGACTGAGACTATTGCATGGATAAAAGAAAAAAGTTCAACATACACTGGGGCCAAAATGTCTGATATTCCATCTTTGCAGATGAAAATAGCGGCTGCTGGTGGAAAAATTGATGCCGCATACACTTGGTTAATGAGCAATACTATTGAGGCTGAAATGACCTATAAAAATGGTCAGACCTTTGATGTTGAGGCAAAACTAAAATATCGTAGGAACACAGCTATGGGCATGAAGATGGCCAATGAGGCAGTTGATATATTGCATGAGCTTCTTGGCGCAAATGGTATTTACGAAAAACACTCATTTGAGAGAATGTTCCGAGATGCTCATGCATCTGCAGGACATTTTGTTTTTAACATGGATGCACAACTAATTCCATATGGACTCAAAACTTTAGGTGGTGAGTTTAAGAGTCCAACGATGTAATTGAAAACAAAAAGATCTTAAATGGCACCTTTTTGTTTTAGGATTTTGTCTACCCAAGAATGGTCATAAGTACCGTTAAGGATAGACTCAATAGTTTGCTCTTCTTGACGAAGTTTTTCTTTGCTAAGAGTTATTGCTGAACTTGCTATATTTCTTGGGATTGCAATAACACCGTCTACATCCCCGACGATGATATCACCTGGGTTGACTAGCATTCCGCCTATAAATACTGGTTGATTAATGGTACCTGGACCATCTTTAAAAGGGCCTCTCAAAGATATCCCTCTTGCCCAGCATGGGAAAGACTCTCGATCAAATGCATCTGTATCTCTAACTGCTCCATCCACAACGCAAGCAATAGCGCCTTGCTTAATTGCTATGGTCATTAATATTTCCCCAAAAAGGGCTCGATCAATATCTTCATCTCCAGCAATAACTAATACGTCTCCGGGTTGAATCATTTGAAGAGCTTTATGAATCATCAAATTATCACCAGACCTTACCTCGACAGTAAAAGCGTTTCCACAAGTCTGAATCGGCTTTTTATTTATAGGCAAAATTTGTTTAGCAACTAAATTGCGACCTAAGCTGTCACTAATGATTGAGGTAGGTATTCCCGATAACTGGGCGATTTCATTCTTTAAAGGGGTGGTGCGTTCTGAAATGATGTATCCGTTTGACATAGATTGACCTATTAAATTTGATATGAAGATTCTAATTCTTTTTAAAATACAGTCTATATAAATAATTTTATTTAATAAAATCAATGATTAGTAATACTTTTACCAATGAATCTTTCTTCTTTTTCACAGAAAGTATGAGCATTGTTGCAAACAAATTAGAGTGCCTTTATAATTGTTAGCAGTCGCCGATATAGAGTGCTAATAAAATTCTATAGTCGTATTGATATTGTTTTAATAATTTTATTTTTTAAGGAGAAGGCATGAACTTACGTCCCTTGCATGATCGTGTGATCATCAAACGTTTAGACAATGAAACTAAAACCGCTTCTGGAATCGTTATTCCAGATAACGCTGCGGAAAAACCTGATCAGGGTGAAGTACTTGCTGTTGGTCCAGGAAAAAAAGATGACTCTGGTAAGCACATAAGTGTCGATGTTAAGGTTGGCGACCGTGTGTTGTTTGGTAAATACGCTGGACAAACTGTCAAAGTTGAAGGTGATGAACTTCTCGTTATGCGTGAAGAAGACATTATGGCCGTTGTTCAAAAATAAGCTTCATACTCAGTAGAAAGGAATTAACATGGCAGCAAAAGACGTAGTATTTGGAGATTCAGCACGTGCTCGCATGGTCGAGGGCGTAAACATTTTAGCTAACGCAGTTAAAGTAACTTTAGGACCTAAGGGTCGTAATGTTGTTTTAGAGCGTTCATTTGGTGGACCATTAGTTACTAAAGACGGTGTATCTGTTGCAAAAGAAATCGAATTAAAAGATAAATTGCAAAACATGGGTGCACAGATGGTTAAAGAAGTTGCTTCTAAGACAGCAGATGATGCTGGTGATGGAACAACAACTGCAACAGTTTTAGCACAATCAATCGTACGTGAAGGTATGAAGTATGTTGTGGCTGGTCATAATCCAATGGATCTCAAGCGTGGTATTGATAAAGCAGTTTCAGCAGCATTGGCTGAAATTTCTAAATTAAGCAAGCCTTGCACAACAACTAAAGAAATCGCTCAAGTTGGTTCGATTTCAGCAAACTCAGACAGCAGCATTGGTGATCGTATTGCCGAAGCTATGGAAAGAGTTGGTAAAGAAGGTGTTATCACTGTTGAAGATGGTAAGTCACTTGCTGATGAGTTAGACGTTGTTGAAGGTATGCAATTTGACCGTGGCTACTTATCACCATATTTCATCAACAATCCAGAAAAGCAAGTAGTAATTTTGGATAACCCATACATTTTGTTGTTTGATAAGAAAATCAGCAACATTCGTGACTTACTCCCAGTATTGGAGCAAGTAGCTAAGTCTGGACGTCCATTATTGATTATTGCTGAAGATGTAGAAGGCGAAGCTTTAGCAACTTTAGTTGTTAATAATATCCGTGGAATCCTCAAAACTTGTGCAGTTAAAGCTCCAGGCTTTGGTGACCGTCGTAAAGCAATGTTAGAAGATATTGCTGTATTGACAAGAGGTCAAGTGATTGCAGAAGAAGTTGGATTAACTTTGGAAAAAGTTACTCTTGATGATCTCGGACAAGCTAAGCGTGTTGAAATCGGTAAAGAGAATACAACTATCATTGATGGCGCTGGCGATGAAAAGCAAATCGAAGCTCGTGTAAAAATGATTCGTGCTCAAATCGAAGAAGCTACTAGCGACTACGATCGTGAAAAACTTCAAGAGCGCGTAGCTAAACTTGCTGGTGGTGTAGCGGTTATTCGCGTTGGTGCAGCAACTGAAGTTGAAATGAAAGAGAAAAAAGCTCGTGTAGACGACGCTCTCCACGCAACGCGTGCAGCTGTTGAAGAAGGTATTGTTCCTGGTGGTGGCGTAGCTTTAGTAAGAGCTAAGCAAGCTATCTTGTCATTGAAAGGCGATAATGCTGATCAAAATGCTGGAATTGGTATCGTTTTACGTGCAATGGAAGAGCCATTACGCGTAATCGTAACTAACGCTGGTGATGAGGCAAGTGTTGTTATCAATCAAGTTGCTTCAGGTTCAGGCAATTATGGTTATAACGCAGCAACAGGTGAGTACGGTGACCTCGTAGAACAAGGTGTTATCGATCCAGCTAAAGTAACTAAAACTGCATTAGTAAATGCTGCTTCTGTTGCAGGCTTGTTGCTCACAACTGATTGCGCAATTTGTGAAACACCGAAAGATGATGCTCCATCAATGCCTGGCGGTATGGGTGATATGGGTGGTATGGGTGGTATGGGCGGAATGATGTAATTCCCCATAGCATTTGTTAGTAAACTAAACTGGCCCCAGTTTATAGACAATATGGTCTAAATCTGAGGGTCAGTTTTTTTTGAAAATTAATAAACGATTTAAAGATTTATGTTATAAATTTCACATGAATTCAAAAAAAATATTAAGTTCATTGTTATTTTTATGCGCATCTCCTGTTTGCTTTGCTTCTGGAGCGTCACGACATTTTGAGCAAATTCTTGCTGATTATTTAGTTTGGGTAGTGATTCTTGTAGTACCAGTAGTAGTTATCTACTTATTTTGGAAAATACATATCCTTCCAGAACTATATGCAGAGAAAATATATCACCCACAAACAAAACTTATAAAAGTACTTTGTTTGCTTTCTATAGTATTTGGAGGGCTTCTCTGGCCATTGGCATGGATATTGGCTTATTCCAAACCCACCTTTTACAAAATGGCTTACGGCACAGATAAGTCAGACGAGTACTTTTTAAAACCAGACGGACATCATGCAGATAAACCATTGAATATTTCAATATTGGATGATGAAATTTCTAATTTAAAAGAAAAATTAGAAGGTCTCGAAGAGAAAAAACGTCATATTTTAGATCCACAAAAATTAACTTAATCAAAATATAAAAAATGTTAGAAATTATTATTGGTGGATACGCTGGATTAATTTGGTTTATCTTTATCAAGAAAAAATGGCTTCCTTGGAATATCCAATCTCAAGTAGGGTCGGTTATTGGTGGCTTATTACTTACAGCAGCCATCGTATTTACAGTAAATGTTATTACTCCTGGATCTGAGGATGTTAGGGTCATCAATTTTGTGACAGAGGTTGTTCCGAGAGTACAAGGAACGATTACTAAAGTAGCTGTGGAGGGCAATACCATGGTGAAAAAAGGCGATATTCTGATTGAAATTGATCCTAAACCTTACCAGCTAAGAGTAAGCCAACTAGAAGCACAATTAGCAGATACTCTTGCTTCAGCAAAGTCATTACAACAAAACTATGATGGCGCAAAAGGAAATACTTCAGCTGCTAAGGCCACTTTAGACTTAATGACGAAAAGATTGAATGAGTCAACCGAATTAGCGAAGACCGGCGCTGGCAATCGTTATGACGTTGAATATTATCAGGCTGAAGTTCAGAAAGCTAAGGGTGCGTATGATTTAGCTAAATCATCAGAAAATACAGCGCAGTTGAAATTAAATGCTGTCGTTGGTACCGATAATGCAAGCGTTGCGCAAATAAAGTCTCAATTAGAAAGTGCTCGCTACGATCTTGAGTCTTGTACTGTTCGAGCTCCAGCAGATGGGTATCCAGTTGCAGTCACAGTACGTCCTGGCAATTATGCTGTAGCAATGCCTTTGAGACCGCTCATGAGTTTTGTTTGGTACGATCAAAGAGTATTAGCATTTTTTGATCAAAACGAATTACGTTTTGTAAAGCCTGGGGATGATGTTGAATTTACATTAAAAGCTGTTCCAGGAAAAATCATTTATGGCAAAGTTGATTCAATTGTTTGGGCTTCTAGTCAGGGTCAGATTGCACAATCAGGAAGTATTCCAACAGCTCCAGCAGAAATGCTCCATGCTCCATTACCGCTTAAATATGCTGTCAAGATAACACCTATTGAAATGGATGGAGAACCAATACCATCAATGCCAATGGGAGCGCGTGGCATGGGTGGACTTTATACAGAGCATATAAAACCTTTGCATATAGTCCGAATGCTCGTTATTCGATTACATGCAATCCTAAACTACTTGGTATTTAAACTACCATAAGGATGAACATGAATCAAAAAAGCTTCATCGTTCTGATTGTGGCTAGTTCCTTTTTGTTTGGATGTACAAGTAATCCTCCAAAGAAAGATGATGTTTTAAATTTGGCTTTGGGTAAAACTGAGGTTCTTCCACAGTGGAGTAGTCAATTTACCGCAGGTAAATTTGATGAGGAAGCTTTAGGTTTTTCTTTGGATGCAAAGCTTCAAAGCCTGATCAAGGAAGCAATAATCAATAACTTAGACCTCAGGCAAGCACGTGCTAGAGTTGAACAATCCAAAGGTGTATTAGCGGCTACTTCAGGACAAAGACAACCTAATATCGGTATTGGTGCTCAAGCTGGAACTTCCACAATACCAACAGCTACTTCTGGAATATCAGGCGCAGGATTAATTGCTTCATGGGAACTTGATGTATGGGGAAAGATTGCATCTGCATCAAATGCAAGTGAAGCAAGGTTGAATGCTACTGATTTAGACCGTGTTTATGCTCAACAATCTATTGCAGCAAGTGTCATTAAATCTTGGATAGCAATTACTGAGGCGAGTCAGCAAGTTAATCTTTACCAAAATTTAGTTAAATTTGCCAAAAATCAAAATCAACTTTTAATACAAGGTGAAAAGGTTGGTAGGAATTCACAACAAGATGTAAATTTAAATGCTGCCAATATAGATAGTTATCAAAATCAACTACTGTCATATCAGACACAATTAAATCAAGCCAAGCGTTCTTTAGAAATTCTATTGGGGCGTTACCCAGCTGCTGAGATTGAAGCTAGTCAGAAATTTCCTCAACCTATTCTTGATATACCAGCTGGCATCCCATCAGAAATCCTTTCAAGACGGCCGGATGTCTTAGCTGCACAACAAAAATACAATGCTGCATTTTATGACACAGAAGAAGCAAAACGTGCCAGATTACCTTCCTTAAAACTAAGTGCTGGTGTTGCTTATATTGGAGAGTCTGCACTTTTATTAAGTTCAGGAATTAACAATCCTATTACAAGCGTAACGGGTCAGCTACTTTTCCCTTTATTTATGGGAGGTCAGTTACAAGCTAATCAGGATATTAAAACAGCTAAACAAGAAGAAGTTTTAGCCCAATATGCAAAAGTTTCTTTAAATGCTTTTAGTGAAGTTGAATACGCTTTAGATAATGACAAAAAACTAAAGCTCAGACAAGATTCCTTGGAGTCTCAAGTTAATAATATGCAAAAGGCACTAGATTTTGAAAGAAGTAAGTTTCAAGTTGGAAAATCTGATCAATTTCAAGTTTTGCAACAAGAGATTGTTCTTGCAAACGCACAAAGTAACTTAAATAGACTATCAAGTGAAAGATTGATGAATCGTGTTTCTTTGCATCAGGCGCTTGGGGGCCATTTTATGAATGGCGTTACTCCTTAAAACTGATTAAGAATTTCAGAGCATTCGCCACCAAGAAATTGAATACGTTTAAAGTACGATTTCCAATCAGGGCTTAATTTAGATATCTTAATTTGTTTTATTTTTGTCTTTTCATCATGCCCCGCCTCTATAAAGGCAAGCCAATAGGATGAGTTATCACCAACTAAGATAGCGTATGAAGCTAAATTTTTTGGATTTAAATTTGCAGTATCTTTATAAATAAAACATCCCATATTACTAAAACTTTGTTCAGATAAAGCTCTGATGCCAGATAGGATATTGGGAGATTCGGCGGATTTTTGCCAAGGAACAATATCATTAGAAAAAATTAAATTAATATCTGTTCCACCATTGAATTGAGCAATAGAATTAAATTTATCTTCCTTGGCTAGAAGAGCAGATCTAAAGTTGCTTAATAATGGTCCTATAAGATCTCGCCAAGTTTGGTAGGCACTGCCAAATCCATCTTGAACATCTCCAATAACGAATTTAGGCTCAGCATCTCCATAAATGACTGGTAAAAATTTTTGAACATTGGGTGCTTGTGAAAAACATGCTTTAACTACGGCTGGCTTTGAGTACCAATCGCTTCCTTTTTTAGCCTCATCAAGGAAAGATTTCATGACTATCGCCATATCTAAATTGTTAAGTCCAGAGTTCTTTAATTTTTCGAAACCAATACTACAAGTGTTGGTGAGAGCATTTCCTTCCGCATTACTTAATAATTGCAAAAGACTTGGAGATTTATCATTGAGTAATTGTAAGAAATTTAAATTTCCCTTTAAGGTTGGGTGATTTAAAACATTGCTTGATGAAATCCCCTCTCTATTAGGAAAGTCATTCACACCTGAAGCGGAGGGATCAAATATTGATTTTGTGTAATTGAAGCTTAGTTTTACGGTTAAGAGTTGTGTTTTATCAGCTTTAGGATCTAGCTGAAGTGTCTGAATCTTTTTATCAGGGGTGCTACCTAAATTTCCTTCAGCACGATAAATAGGGATCTCTATCATTTCTACCCCATTTCGTAATTCAGACCAGTCGAAGGTAATTGGAACTTTACCGTTAAGACTACCTTTCAACATATCTTGTGTTCTTTTTTGCGCATCAGAAATTACTGGATTTGATAAAGCAGAGCTTGCTCCAGCAATTGTTCCAGCTGCTCCACCTGTTGCCACAATTGCAGCTGCTCCAAGAAGAAATTGTGCTGACCCAACGAGATCATTATTAGTGTCTGTAGCGGTCTTTACATTAAGCACTAAGGATAGGCTTCCAGGGTTTAATTTAGAGAAAGGTTTTAGTAAAGAATTCGAGACAATTTTTAAAGGAACGGTGCTTAAAGAAGCACACTGATTACCTTTATCCCTTCCATCAAATGTTGCGATAGGAACTTCAATTTCACTAGTTTGATCAAAAAAACCGTTTCTAGTTATTGATATTAAGAGTTGTGTTTTTTCACTTCCCCAAAAACTTTTGTTAGATAGTGAGACACAACTTGAGATTGGAACGACTTCTGAAGTAATCGTTATATATCCATCATTGCCATAGCCATCAACAAGAAATGCAGGGGCTTCTCTTGGATAGAAGGTTGGATTTATATCTGGGAAGAAAAAGGAACCTGAAAAACTAAAATTAGTGAATGAGATCAAAAAGAGGGAGAAAATTTTCTGAAAAAAATTCACTAATCTATTACCCGATGTTAGTTAAGTTTCAATACACTTAAAATTAAAGATGGATTTAATTCTATGAAAGTGTATTTGATTCTAAACTTACTTTTACCTTATTTAAAGAAGATAGATTTAAAACAATATAAAAAAATTAAATATGTTTTAAATCTATCTAAATAAGTTGAGTATTTCTTACTCTACAGCTTTGACCATGTCTTCAATGACTTTTTTCGCATCACCGAAAACCATCATTGTCTTATCCATATAGAATAATTCGTTATCCAAACCAGCATAACCAGAAGCCATTGAACGTTTGTTCACAATAACTGTTTTGGCTTTGTAAGCTTCAAGAATTGGCATTCCAAATATTGGGCTACCTGGAGTTCTTGCTGCAGGATTGACCACATCATTCGCACCCAAAATTAAAACAACATCAGCTTGTGCAAATTCGCTGTTAATGTCTTCCATTTCGAATACTTGATCGTAAGGAACTTCAGCCTCAGCTAAAAGAACGTTCATATGTCCTGGCATACGACCAGCCACTGGGTGAATCGCATATTTAACATTAACGCCTTGGTGAACAAGCTTCTCAGTTAATTCTTTAAGTGCGTGTTGAGCACGTGCAACAGCAAGACCATATCCTGGAACAATAATGAGAGTCTCAGCATTGCTCATTAGGAAAGCTGCATCATCAGGAGATCCACTTTTAACTGGGCGTTGGGCTTGAGATCCAGCTGCAGCAGCAGTAGCAGTATCTCCTCCAAATCCACCAAGAATCACGTTAAAGAATGATCTATTCATTGCTTTACACATGATGTAAGAGAGAATTGCACCAGAAGATCCTACTAAAGACCCTGCAACAATTAACATAGCATTATTCAAAGAGAACCCGATTCCAGCTGCAGCCCATCCAGAGTATGAGTTAAGCATAGAAACCACAACAGGCATATCAGCACCACCGATTGGGATGATGATTAAAACACCTAGAACAAAAGCAATGCCAAGCATTATCAAGAAAGGTGTCCATGCTGGAGTTACACCTGTATCAATTGCAAAATAAATACCGCAACCAATCATGATTATTGCAAGGACTAAATTTAAAAGATGTTGCCCTTTAAATGTAACTGGAGCACCTTGGAAAAATCTAAACTTATATTTACCAGATAGTTTTCCAAAAGCAATTACAGAACCTGAGAAAGTTATCGCACCAATAAAAGTCCCAATAAATAATTCGATACGATTACCAAACGGTAATGCCTGGTTCTTTTCAACAATATTGAAAGCATGTGGCTCTGACACTGCTGCAATAGCAATACATACAGCAGCTAAACCAATCATGCTGTGCATGAATGCTACTAGTTCTGGCATTTTCGTCATTTCGACGCGTTTTGCCATTACAGCGCCTAAGCCACCACCCACTACAAGGCCACCTAATACATAGATCATTCCACCAGCCAATGAAGTGTTTGCAAGTTTGCTAATGAGTCCTACCGTTGTAAAAACGGCGATAGCCATACCTGCCATACCGAAAATATTTCCTCGGATGGATGTTGTTGGGTGAGACAGACCTTTTAAAGCTTGAATAAAGCAAACAGAGGCTACAAGGTACAGTAAAGTAATTAAGTCCATACTCATGCTGATTCTCCTGTATTAGCTTTTTTCTCTTTTTTCTTAAACATCTCTAGCATTCGTTTGGTGACTAAAAAGCCGCCAAAAATATTCACCGCCGCAAGAGCGACAGCCATTGTTCCCATGACTTTGCCTAATGGCCCTTCAGTGAGAGCTGCAGCAAGCATAGCTCCAACGACAATGATCGCTGAAATTGCGTTTGTCACAGCCATTAAGGGAGTGTGAAGCGCAGGGGTCACTGTCCAAACAACGTGATAGCCTACGTAGATTGCTAAAACAAAAATAATAAGGTTGTAAATGCTATGACTGATTTCCATGATTTTCCTATATAAGCTTAAGCATTGGTTCGAATGACTTTACCGTCTTGGCACATTAAGCAAGCGGTAACAATATCGTCGTCTGTTGGGATTGCAAGACCACCTTCTTTTGTGACTATAAGCTTCATAAAGTCCAAAATATTTCTTGCATAAAGGGATGAGGCGTCAGCTGCAACTGCTGCAGGCAAATTACTCATTCCAATGATAGTAACTCCGTGTTTAACAACGGTTTGATCTACCTCAGTTAATGGACAGTTTCCAGACCCATTCTCGCCTTTACCAGCTGCAAGATCTACTATCACGGAACCTGGTTTCATTTGAGCCACAGTTTCGGCGGCTAGCAACATTGGAGCTTTTCTTCCAGGAATTAATGCAGTAGTAATAACAATATCTGCTTGTTTAGCTCTCTCAGCAACGAGAGTAGCTTGTCTTTGCATCCAAGAAGCTGGCATTGGTCGGGCATATCCACCAACACCTTTAGCAATTTCTTTTTCTTCTTCTGTTTCGAAAGGGACATCAACAAACTTTGCACCCAAGGATTCAATTTGCTCCTTGGCGGCAGGTCTAACGTCTGAAGCCTCGATAACAGCACCCAATCTTTTAGCAGTTGCAATTGCTTGCAAACCTGCAACACCAGCACCTAATATTAAGACTCTGGCAGCTTTTACAGTTCCTGCAGCAGTCATTAACATTGGCATAAATCTTTGGTAAGCATTAGCAGCAACCATTACAGCTTTGTAACCAGCAATATTTGCTTGGGATGAGAGCACATCCATACTTTGTGCCCTTGTTGTTCTAGGCGCAGCTTCAAGCGCAAAAGCTGTTATACCCTTTTCAGCCATAGCAGCAATCATTTGATTGTCAAATGGATCAAGCATTCCGATTAGAACAGTACCTGCTTTAATTTGCGATAGTTCATTCTCAGATGGTGCTCGAACTTTGAGGATCATCTCACATCCAAGAGCTTCAGCATTTGAACAAATGCTAGCCCCAACAGATTGATATGCAGTATCAGGAACGCTTGCTGCGATACCAGCATTTGTCTCAACAAAAACAGAATGTCCAGCTGAAATATATTTTTTTACGGTTTCAGGCGTTGCAGCAACTCTGAACTCACCAGCTTTGGTTTCTAATGGCACACCAATACGCATGCTAATCCCCATCATTAAATTAATTCAAACAGTTTAAGGCAAAACACACTACCACTAATTAGTGTATCGCCCAATATAAACAAATAATCATACAATATTGAGGTGTTTAATGCTTATTCTTCTTTAATTCAAGATTTGCCCAATCTTGACATCCGTCCAGGCGCCAAAGTCGTCGTTGGTATGTCAGGAGGCGTTGACTCGTCAGTTGCTGCTTGGATATTAAAACAGCAAGGCTATGAAATCATTGGACTTTTCATGAAAAATTGGGAAGATGATGATGATTCAGAGTACTGTTCAACCCGACAAGACTGGATAGATGTTGTGTCCGTTGCTGACTTATTGGGGATAGATGTTGAGGCAGTAAATTTTGCTTCAGAGTACAAAGATAGAGTTTTTGAGGACTTTTTGAGAGAGTATTCAGCTGGAAGAACACCAAACCCAGATATTTTGTGTAATGCAGAAATAAAATTTAAAGCATTTTTAGATTATGCAATGGAACTTGGAGCTGATGCTATAGCAACAGGTCATTACGCTCGAACTGAGAGAACTCAGGATGGCGTTAGATTATTAAAAGCTAAGGATTTAACCAAAGACCAAAGTTATTTCCTTCATAGGCTTAATCAAAACCAGTTATCTAAGGTTATTTTTCCATTAGGTGGAATTAACAAAACCCTAGTCCGTGAAATTGCAGACAAAATTGGGCTTCCTAATGCAAAGAAAAAAGATTCCACAGGAATATGTTTTATTGGAGAAAGACCATTTCGGGAGTTTTTAAGTAAATACTTACCCACAAAACCAGGCTTAATTCAAACACCAGAAGGTAAAAACGTTGGAGAGCACATTGGTTTGTCTTTCTATACTATTGGACAGCGTAAAGGAATAGGAATAGGTGGCAGTAATGATTCAAGTGGGGATGCTTGGTACGTTGCTGGAAAGGATATGGAAAGAAATATTCTTATCGCAGTTCAAGGACATGATCATCCACTATTGCTCAAAGCAAAACTAAATGCTCAAGATGCTTCGTGGGTTTCAGGGAAGTTTCCTGAATCTAACATCAGGTATGCCTCTAAAACGCGATATCGTCAAATGGATGCCCCATGTGACTTGTTGATTCCAGAGGCAAATAATCTTGAATTTAGTTTAAATTTTAAAGAAAAACAGTGGGCCATCACACCAGGACAATCTGCAGTCTTATATGACGGAGAAATATGTCTTGGTGGAGGAATTATTGTTTAATTTTTAAACTGGATGAGGCGTGTCTTTAAAAGACTGGCGCTGACTGAGCTTTTCATAAAAAGCGCTTAAATTTGGAAACTCATCTTGCCATTTAATTTCAGGAAAGCGAAATAAAAGATATCCACAAACGGTACCAACGGCAATGTCAGCTAAGCCAAATTGATTGTTATAGCACCAAGTATTTGAGCCTAAATTATCAGAAATAGTTTTTAAGCCAACCGAAATCTTACTTAATTGGCGATTAATCCATTCTTGGCTAATATTTTGACCTCTCGGCCCCCAAGTTCTTTCAAGACGGGTTAGGACTGCAGCTTCCAAAATGCCATCTGCTAAAGCTTCCCAAGTTTTAACTATTGCTCTTTCTTTACCGGAGGAGGGAATAAGATGACCTACAGGGCTAAGGGTATCGGCATATTCAACAATCACACTGGAATCATAAAAGACGCTACCATCATCTAATACTAGCGTGGGCACTTTTCCAACAGGATTTAAAGTTTGTAATGTAGATTCTGGACTCCAAACATCCTCAAGCACTAATTCAATGTCGATTTTCTTTTCCAGAAAAGCAATGCGTGCTTTTCTAACAAAAGGGCTTGCTATTGATCCAATTAATTTCATAACAACATCCTGTAAAAAAATAATATGCTTATGATAAAGAATAAAATGTTACATATTACTTTAACTTAATTTAAAACCGTGACTAATTCAATTTCTACTTTATCAGCATTATCTCCAATTGATGGCCGCTACGCCTCTAAAACAGACTTATTGAGACCTTGGTTTTCTGAGGCAGCTTTTATGCATCATCGTGTAAAAGTTGAGATTCATTGGCTAATTGCACTATCTCAAGCAAAACTACCTGATATTCCAAGTTTTAGTTCTGAATCTGAAGTGAAGCTTTTAAAAATTCTTGACCAATTTGATGAAAGTCATGCTCAAAGAATTAAAGAAATTGAATCTGTTACAAATCACGATGTAAAAGCAGTAGAGTATTGGCTCAAAGAGCAAGTCAAAGGAGACTTAGAGTTAGAGAAAGCGAGTGAATTCATTCATTTTGCTTGTACCTCAGAAGACATCAATAATACGTCACATGGCATGATGTTAAATGGAGCTGTTTATAAAGTGATGCTTCCAAAATTGGAAGAGGTGTTTAACCAACTTAAAGATATTGCTTTATTAAATGCACACATTCCAATGTTATCTAGAACTCATGGACAGCCAGCTTCACCAACTACATTAGGTAAAGAAATGGCTAATATAGCCAAGCGCCTTGAGAGGGCTATACAAAACATTAAAAAAGTTCGAATGACCGGAAAGATGAATGGAGCAGTTGGCAATTACAATGCACATTTATCCGCTTATCCAAACGTCGATTGGGAGTCCTTCTCTAAACAAGTTGTTGAAGAGCGTTTAGGGCTTGAGTTTAATCCCTACACTATTCAAATAGAACCTCATGATGCAATGGCTGAATTGTTTGATGCATTTGCTAGGGCAAATACCATTCTTCTTGATATGAATCGAGATATTTGGGGTTATATTGCTTGGGGATATTTTAAGCAAAAAACAAAAGAGGGAGAGATTGGCTCTTCTACTATGCCTCACAAGGTTAATCCGATTGACTTTGAAAACTCTGAAGGTAATTTAGGAATCGCAAATGCACTATTGCGCCATTTATCTGAAAAATTACCTATCTCACGTTGGCAAAGGGATTTAACAGATTCAACAGTTCTTAGAAATTTAGGAAATGCATTTGGGCATACATTGTTGGCTTACGATAGTGCGTTACGTGGCCTTAAAAAATTAGAGACTAATCAATCTCGTATAGCAGAAGACTTGGATAATTGTTGGGAAGTTCTGGCAGAGCCTATTCAAACTGTGATGAGACGTTATCAAGTTCCAAACCCTTACGAGCAATTGAAGGAATTAACGCGTGGAAAATCTATCACTAAAGAGGGTATTCAAACTTTTATTGAAAACTTGGATATTCCAAGAGATGCTAAAGATTATTTATTGAAATTAACACCTAGTAATTATGTTGGCCTAGCTGTTGAGTTGACACAAAGACTTAAAACAAGTTAACAAATTAAGATCAAGGCAATGCAAAAAAATACTAAGCCAATATCTGGCGTATTTCAATTTGTAATTGTTTTATATCAGTTTCTCTGGCATATCTTATTGCCATTTGTTCTGTTTCGATTGTGGTGGAAGGCTAGGAAAGAACCCAAATATTTGGAAAATGTTTTGGAGCGCTTAGGTTTTTATCGTTCTAAGCGCCTTAAAAAAAGTATTTGGATTCATGCTGTATCAGTTGGCGAGACCAGAGCTGCAACTCCCTTAATAAAAAAGCTCATTGATAGTGGCTATAAAATTTTACTTACGCACACAACTCCAACTGGGCGTCAAACAGGAGCTGAGTTATTTCAAAAATATATCCTTGAGGGCAAATTAGAGCAGTCTTATTTACCCTATGATTTTTGCTGGCCAGTATCTCGCTTTTTCAAGCATTTTGAGCCCAGCCTAGGTTTGATGATGGAAACAGAAGTTTGGCCTAGTATTTTATTTTTCTCAAAAAACAAATTCCCTATTTATCTTATTAATGGACGTTTATCTGTTAAAAGTAGTCATAATTTTTCTAAATTTGGAAGTCTAAGTAAAACCTTATTTGGATTATTTTCTGGTGTATTTGCGCAAACGCAGAGTGATGCAAATGAATATCAAAAATTTGATATTCAGAATTGCATTGTTACAGGAAATCTTAAGTTTGATGTTCCTCTTGATCAGAATCTAATAGACCTTGGAGTTCAATGGAAGTCATTATTTAAAGATAGGCAAGTTATCGCAATTGCAAGTTCAAGAGATGGTGAAGAGAAGTTGATTATTCAAGCTTGGATGAAATTGAAAATAGATTCAAAACCATTGCTAATATTAGTGCCAAGGCATCTCACTCGCATGGATGAAATTGAAAAATTTCTCCAGCAAGAAAACATACAATATATAAAACGAAGCTCTATGGAAACTCCAGAATTGTTTAGTCAAGACATTCTTATCGGAGATACTATGGGCGAAATGTCTATGTATTTATCCATGGCTGACTATGTAATTATGGGAGGGAGTTGGATGGGAACGGGCTCTCAGAATTTGATAGAGCCAATATCACTAGGTAAGCCGGTAATCCTGGGCCCATCAACTTTTAACTTCGCAGATATTAGTCAAATGGCTGTTAAGGCTGGAGTTGCTCTGCAAACGACTGCTGGCTCAATTACTGAATTAGAGAACGACCTAATCAACATTATGCAAAGATTCATAGATCAGCCTAAAGATTTAAGTGATATGGAGATGACTTGTAGAAGTTTTGCTACTGTTCATCAAGGCGCCACACTGAAAACCTTGAATAATCTAAAAATTTAAGTTGTTTTAAGCTCTTAAGCATAGTCAAGCATCCATTGGCTACTCATGTTATATTTTCAGGATTGTTTGAGGAGACTATATGCATTTAACTATTATTGGCGCAGGTATTGGCGGATTAACTATGGCTTTAGCCGCCCATCATCATGGGATATCCTGTGATGTCTATGAATCTGTTTCTGAGATTAAACCGGTAGGAGTTGGCATCAATATTTTGCCTCACGCAAGTAAGTTTTTATGTGAATCTTTAGGCTTAGAGAATCAGCTCAGTAGTAAAGGTGTGCTAACAAAAGAAGCTATTTTCTTTAATAGATTTGGCCAAAAAATATATGCTGAGCCTTCTGGAAGATTTGCTGGTTATGCTTGGCCACAGTACTCTATTCATCGTGGTGATTTGCAAATGGTCTTGTTAGATGCTTTTTTACAAAGAGTTGGTAAAGAGCATTTACATTTAGGCTTAGATTGTTCGAGAGTCGATGAAGAGCAAGGGATTGCTTATTTTAGGAAGTCTAAAAGTGACGATGCTACTGAAATCGCTGTAAGCTCTGATGCTGTAATCGCTTGTGATGGAGTTCATTCTATAGTACGCAAACAACTTCACCCAAATGAAGGAAAACCGCTTTATTCCGGCGTCAATATGTGGCGAGGAGTAACTAAGTGGAAGCCGTTTTTGTCCGAGGCTAGTATGGTTCGTGCTGGATGGTTAACACAAGGAAAGATGGTTATATATCCAATTAGAAATAATATTGATGGGCAAGGAACACAATTAATTAATTGGGTTGCAGAAGTTGAGACTCCAAATCACCTCGAAAGAGATTGGAATAAACAAGGAAAGCTCGAGGATTTTATTGGAGCATTTGAGGATTGGCACTTTGATTGGCTAGATGTTCCCGCGTTGATTAGAGGAGCAGAGTCTATTCTTGAATTCCCAATGATTGATCAAGATCCATTACCATTTTGGACTAAAGGAAAAGTAACTTTATTAGGTGACGCTGCACACCCAATGTACCCAAGGGGATCTAATGGCGCTGGCCAATCAATCTTAGATGCACAATGCTTGGCTGGATTGTTAGCACAGAGTAGTAGTGTTGAAAATGCGCTAAAACAATACGAAGATATTAGATTGGAAGCAACAGGTAATGTTGTAAGAATGAATCGAGTAAATCCTCCAGATGCGATCTTAAGAGAAGTTTGGGAGCGATCAGAAGATAAGCCATTTGAAAAAATAGAAGATGTAATTTCCGTTGAAGAAATGGAAGCAATCACACAGCGATATAAAACAGTAGCTGGCTACGATAAAAAAACTGTTGGAGTTTAAGCATGCGTTTTCTTTCACTTGGTAAGTTGATTTTATTTAGCTTTTTTATCACTTCAATGGGGTATGCGCAAAATTCTCAGATTCAAGGTGGCGCTCCAATAAAATTAATCGTGCCTTTCACTCCTGGTACTGGCCCTGACACCATTGCTAGGGCAATTGCTCCGAAACTCTCGGATAAACTTGGCCAGCCAGTTATTGTTGATAACCGTGCTGGAGCATCTGGAAATATTGGCACAGAGGCTGTCGTTAGAGCCAAGCCGGATGGAACTACCTTATTGGTAACCGTGAATACTTTAGTGATGAATCGGTCTTTATATCCAAAGTTAAATTTTGACCCTTTAGTCGATTTAACCCCAATGACTCTAGCAGCTTATGGTGACTTGGTTCTAGTGGTGCCGGAAAACTCCCCATATAAGAATATTACGGACTTCATCAAAGCTGCAAAAGCATCACCAGGTAAGTTGACTTATGCTTCTCCAGGAGTTGGGACACCACATCATTTAGGTATGGAAGCCCTAAAGCATATTACTGGCGTACATATTTTGCACATTCCTTATAGAGGTACAGCGCCTGCTGTCACAGATTTATTAGGTGGGCAAGTTGATTCTATGTTTCTACCTATTCATGTATCGATGGGTTACATCAAGGCGGGTAAGTTAAGAGCTTTAGCAATTGGTGCGAAAAAAAGAAACTCAATAGCTAGTCAGATACCTACATTTTCAGAGCTAAAGATTGGCGAAATTGACGTATCTATGTGGTTTGGCGTCATGTCACCGAAAGGTGTACCCACTGATGATTTTAATAAATTAAGTAACTCATTAAGAGAAGCATTAACTGATCCAGAAGTTAAAACAATTTTTGCAGGCCAAGGACTCGAGCCAGCTACTAGCTCTTCTCAGGCGTTCAAAGACATTATTGAAAAAGACACTCAGCGCTGGGCCAAGATTATCAAAGATCAGGGTATTACAGCTGAATAAAGCCTTTATGCAATAAAGGCTTTTAAACTTGAGCTCCAAAATTAGGGTCTTCAGTTTTGGCTTGATCTTTGTTAGCCTTACTATCTTGTTTAATCAAATCTTCACGTTGAACCCCGAGCCACATAGCTATTGCTGCGGCAACGAATACGGATGAGTAAATACCAAATAAAATTCCAATTGTTAGAGCAACAGCAAAATAATGTAGTGTTGCACCACCAAATAGCAACATAGCAAGTACCATCATCTGAGTACTTCCGTGAGTAATAATGGTTCTACTGATTGTGCTGGTAATTGCGCTGTCAATGATATCGGGCGTATTTAACTTACGAAAACGTCTAAAATTTTCACGAATTCTATCAAAAATAACAACGGATTCATTCACGGAATAACCTAACACTGCAAGCACAGCGGCTAATACTGATAGTGAAAATTCCCATTGGAAAAATGCAAAAAAACCAAGAATAATGACCACATCATGTAAGTTCGCAATAATACCGGCTAAAGCAAATTTCCATTCAAATCGAATAGACAGATAGATTACTATTCCAACCACTACAAATAATAGAGCTTTGATACCACCATAGAGTAGTTCTTCACCAACTTGAGGGCCGACATACTCAACTCTTTGCAACTTAACTTGAGATTGAGCTTCTTTTAATTTACCCATAACTGAGGAGCTTTGATCAGCTGAAGACATGATAGAGCCATCAGGATTCTTAATGAGGGGCAGACGTATCATTACATCTCTAGAACTACCAAAATTCTGAACATTCACCTCGCCATAACCTAGGCCAGCCAATGAGTTTCTAATATTCTCAAGCTCTGCCGTTTGTTCATATTGGACTTCAATAACGGTTCCTCCCGTAAATTCAATAGAGAGGTTTAATCCTTTATGAAAAAGAAAGAATACTGCAGCAATAAAAGTGATAAAAGAAATAGCATTAAGTACTAATGCATTTCGCATAAAAGGAATATCTTTTTTGATTCGAAAAAATTCCATTTTTTATCCTATAGAAACTGATTGAAGTTTTTTCTTAGCGCCGTACCAGAGATTTACCAATCCTCTAGAGAAGAACACAGCAGAAAACATCGAAGTTAAAATGCCAAGACAATGCACAATTGCAAAACCTTTGATTGGGCCTGAGCCAAAAGCTAGAAGAGCTAAACCAGCAATAAGAGTTGTTACGTTGGAGTCAAAAATTGTGGCCCATGCTTTTTCAAATCCTGTAGATATCGCTAATTGTGGACCAACTCCTTGGCGCAACTCTTCTCTAATTCTTTCATTGATTAGCACGTTTGAGTCAATCGCCATACCTAAAGCAAGGGCCATCGCCGCAATGCCTGGCAAGCTCAAGGTGGCTTGCAACATGGATAAGACTGAAATCAAAAGTAATAAATTGACTGCTAATGCTAAAACTGAAAAAAGACCAAACATCATGTAGTAAACAATCATAAATATCGCTATTGCAGTAAATCCATAAATAAGCGATTTGAAACCTTTTTCAATATTTTCCGCACCTAAACTTGGTCCAATTGTGCGTTCTTCGATAATCTCCATGGGGGCTGCAAGAGAGCCAGCACGAAGGAGGAGTGCTAAATCATTAGCACTTTGGGTTGTTGGTTGCCCAGTAATTTGAAATTTGGAACTAAACTCACCTTGAATTGTTGCAATGGTTAGAACTTCACCTTTACCCTTTTCAAAAAGAATCATGCCCATAGGCTTTTGAAGATTCTCTCTCGTCATTTCTTGCATGGCTCTTCCGCCAGCAGCATCTAGAGTTAAGTTAACAGAGGGACGTTGATTTTGATCAAATCCCGCACTTGCATCAATAATACGATCACCAGTAATGATGATAGACTTCTTAAACACTCCTTGTCGATCACCAAATTTAAAGGCATCCATACCTAGAGGAGGATTATCTTGTAAACCAATGTAAGGTTGAACTGGATCAGCTAATCTGGCTTCTAAAGTGGCTGTTCTACCGATAATATCTTTGGCTCTAGCGGTATCTTGAACACCTGGAAGTTGAACTACGATTCGATCAATGCCTTGTTTTTGAATAACAGGTTCTTTAACTGCTAATTCATTAACCCTTTTATTTAAAGTAATAATATTTTGTTTAAGCGCATTTTCTTGCGTTGCTTTAATAGCGGCGGGTTTAAAAGTACCAACCAATTGAGAACCTTCGACTAATTTCTCAAGTTGAAAACTCATATCTGGAATTGATTCAATTAAAAGATCTTTCGCTTTTTGAGCATCCTCTGCATTAGCAAACTTAATAGTCATTTTCCCATTTGTTTTTTCAATACTTTGATAACGAATGGTCTTATCACGCAATCTACCTCTGGCATCTGAAGCTAAAGCGTTTAATTTTTTATCGATTGCTCCTTGCATATCTACTTTTAATAAAAAATAAACCCCGCCACGAAGATCCAAGCCAAGAGGCATTGGAAGGGCATTAATACTGGTTAAAGACTTAGGAGTGTTTGATAAAAGGGAGAGTGCAACAATGTAATCTGGGTTTGAGATATCAGGATTGATCGCTTTTTCAATGATATCTTTTGCTTTTAACTGTGAGTCAGTATCATTAAAACGAATTCTGATGACCCCTTCAGAACTAGAGTCTTCATAGCCTAGTTGAGACTTTAATAAGTCGGCAGATTTTAATGCTGAGTCTACTTTTTCAAGAAGCTTAGGATCTAATTTAAGAGTTGACCTAGCAGGAGCTATTTGAATCGCTGGAACCTCACCAAAAAGGTTGGGTACCGAGTAGACTATTGCAATAATTAGTGCAACAACAATAACTATGTATTTCCAAAGAGGGTAGCGATTCATTACGATTTATTAAATAGATTTAAGGGTGTCTTTTGGGAGTACAGCTGCAATAGCAGATTTTTGCATTTTTACTGTAAGGTTTGGAGCAAGTTCGACGCTAACATACTGGTCATTTAGTTCTGTAATCTTACCTAATAAGCCACTAGCAGTAGAAACCTCATCACCTTTAGCCAAAGACTCCAACATTGCCTTTAATTCCTTTTGGCGCTTCATTTGTGGCCTAATCATAATGAAATAAAGTACTGCAAACATGCCAACCATCATAATAATGGAGGAAAGACCACTATCCGCACCACCAGCAGCACCAAATTGAGCGTAAGCGTTATTGATAAACATATTGAATCCTTAGAAGTAAATTGAATTTTATAAAATAAGTTAGATTTTAACGGACTTATATTGTTTTAATGGAAGTTTGAGCATAAACATCCTCAGCGGTACCCATTTTCCTATTTTTCTCAAATTCTAGAGTAAATTCTAAAAAGGCATCTTTTTCTAAAGAGACTCTTATCTCAGACATTAAATTGAGGTAATAGTGAATGTTATGGATGGTATTTAATTGAGCTCCAAGAATTTCGTTTACTTTTTGCAGATGGTGTAAGTAAGCGCGACTAAAGTTTTTACAGCAATAACATGAACATGTTGGATCAAGTGGTCGCTCGTCATTTTTGTATTGAGCATTTCTTAATTTGAGGTCACCAAAACGTGTAAAAAGCCAGCCATTTCTGGCATTTCTAGTTGGCATGACACAATCAAACATATCGATTCCTTGACCGACGGCGAACACAAGGTCTTCGGGAGTACCAACTCCCATTAAATAACGCGGTTTATCTTCAGGCAATTGATGACCAATAAAACGTAAAATTCTTTCGAAGTCCTCTTTAGGTTCTCCAACAGATAAACCACCAATTGCAACACCATCAAATCCTTGATCTGTAATTTTTTCAAGAGAGTAGCTCCTTAATGATTCAAACATCCCTCCTTGAACAATTCCAAAAAGCGAGTTTGTTTGATTAAGTTCTCTAAAACGATGAATACTTCTTTCGCCCCATCTTAGGGATAGCTCAAGTGAGTTTCGGGCTGTTTTTTCATCTGTTGGGATACCGTTTACTTGATAAGGAGTGCATTCATCAAACTGCATTGCGATATCACTATTCAGTACGTTTTGTATTTCCATAGAAACTTCTGGAGACATGAATAGCTTATCCCCATTTACTGGAGATGCGAAAGTAACACCTTCTTCAGAAATTTTTCGCAATGCACCGAGGCTAAAAACTTGAAAGCCTCCTGAATCAGTCAAAATTGGCAGATTCCATCCCATAAAGTTGTGCAAACCATTAAATGTTTTGATAACATCAAGTCCAGGTCTTAACCAAAGATGGAATGTGTTTCCTAAAATAATTTGAGCTTGAGCCTCTAGCAAATCTCTAGGAGTTAAAGCTTTTACAGTACCGTAGGTTCCAACCGGCATAAACATTGGTGTTTGTAACTTACCGTGAGGCAATTGAAATTCAGCTCTTCTTGCATGGGAAGATTTGTCTTTATGACTAACTTTAAATTGAAGATTTGAAGTGTTCAATTAATAAACCTTTCTAAAAACATTGCATCACCATAACTAAAAAAACGATACTTTTTCTCAATTGCATGTTGGTAAGCTTTTTTTATCGATGAATATCCGCTAAAAGCACTAACGAGCATTAATAAAGTTGACTTAGGCAAGTGAAAATTAGTTATTAAGGCATCTGCCACTTTAAAATCAAATCCTGGAGTTATAAATAAGTTTGTGTCCCCACTATCACCCATGGTTACAGAAGATTCCAATGTCCTCAAAGAGGTAGTCCCAACACAGATGACCCTTTTATTTGCAGATTTTGTATTTTGAATTGCTTCCCTTGTTTGAGGAGGAATCCAGTACCTTTCATAATGCATTTGATGACTAGATAAATCCTCGTTTCGAACAGGTGAAAAAGTTCCGGAGCCAACATGAAGGGTAATGTTGGCAGTTTTTACCCCCTTCTCATTAAGGAGTTTTAATATTTCATTGTCAAAGTGAAGACCTGCTGTTGGGGCTGCTACAGCACCTGGTTCAGAAGCAAAAATAGTTTGGTATCTAGATTGGTCATCTGTATTAGCTTTGTGTTTGATATATGGCGGGAGGGGTAATTCTCCAATTTTTTCTAAAATTTGTAACGCATCATTCTTAAAGTCTATTAAATAGAAGGGTGAAGGCTCTTCATTTTTCTCTTCTGAATTTTTTATGTTTTGACGCTCAATAACCATTACTTCTATGGGATTATTTTCATCGCCTAAAAATAATTTAGAGCCAGCTCGAATTGATTTTGATGCTTTAATTTGGCATAAAACATGTGTATTCGTTAACACTCTCTCAACTAATACTTCAATTTTTCCGCCGGTTTCCTTGCTGCCAAATATCCTTGCAGGAATAACTTTGGTGTCATTAAAGACTAATAAATCCCCTTTATTTAAAAGGTTAACAATATCTTTAAAATAGAGATCATGAAAAAGGGGTTCATTCGTTGTTTTTACATGGTCCAATACTAGCAATCTGCTCGAACTTCTTTTAGCAAGAGGAAATTGTGCTATCAACTCAGTTGGGAGTTCATAATCGAAGTCAGAAAGTAGCATATGTCAATATATAGTTAATGGGTTATTTTAATCGTAATAAGAAACTTAATGACCAAGAAAGAATCAACCTTAACAAAATTAGGTTTAAATACCCCCGCAGATTTTGCATTGTATTTACCAATTAGGTATGAGGATGAAACTTCTTTAAAAACAATTGAACAGGCAATTCAAGATGCTGGACAAGAGACCGTTCAAACTCAAGGAAAAGTAATACATAGTGAGGTGAAGTTTAGACCTAAAAGGCAATTAGTCGTTTTAATTGCAGACAATACTGGAGAGTTAACCCTGCGGTTTTTAAACTTTTATCCTAGCCAGCAAAAGCAAATGTCTTTAGGCAGCTTCCTCAGAGTCAGAGGAGACATAAGACAAGGTTTTCTGGGACCCGAAATGGTTCACCCATCTGTTAAATGTGTTCTTCCAGATACCCCATTACCCAATAAATTAACCCCAATCTATTCAACCATTGCTGGAGTAAGCCAATTAAGTGTTCGAAAAGGAATAGAAAAAGGTTTGAAAGACTCGTCTGCAAATCAATTTTTAAAAGAGATAATTCCACTAAACGCAATTGAAAACTCAAAATACGCCTTTTTAAAAGATTTACCTACTTTAGACAAAGCTGTTTTTACACTACATTATCCAAGTGCGCTCGAGGATAAAAACGCACTCATGGATAGAACACATTTAGCTTGGCGCAGAATTCAATTTGAAGAATTACTTGCTCAACAAATTTCACTTCAGCGTGCGCACCTTGAGAGACAAAAAAGAAAGTCCCCCAAGATTTTATATTCTGAAGGAAATATTATTAGGGCATTAAAAAATAAATTTTCCTTTGAGTTAACTGAGGCGCAAAAAAGGGTTTGGTCAGAAATTTCTGATGATATGAGCAAATCCTATCCAATGAATAGATTACTTCAAGGAGATGTGGGGAGCGGAAAAACTGCTGTTGCAGCATTAGCAGCAGCTCATGCTATTCAAAATGGGTATCAAGTTGCTTTAATGGCGCCAACTGAAATTCTTGCCGAACAACACTATTTAAAATTTAAAACTTGGTTTGAACATTTAGATATTGAGATTACCTGGTTAACAGGTAGTCTAAAAAATAAAGATAAAAAACTTGCACATGAAAAAATTAAGAGTGGACAAACGAAACTTGCAATTGGTACTCATGCTCTGATTCAAGATGAAGTTGAGTTTGTAAATCTTGGATTAGCCATCATTGATGAACAACATCGTTTTGGAGTTCGACAAAGACTACAACTCCACTCTCATCAAGGAAGTGAGAAAGTATTTGCTCATCAATTAATGATGACAGCGACTCCAATCCCAAGAACTTTAGCCATGACTTACTATGCAGATCTTGAGGTTTCAGTAATAGATCAACTACCCCCTGGAAGAAAACCTGTTATCACTAAAACTTTTCGAGAGTCTAGACGCAATGAGGTTGTCAATGGAATATCTCAGGAATTACGACTGGGTAGGCAAGTTTATTGGGTTTGTCCATTAATTGACGAATCTGAAGTGTTGCAATTACAAACAGTTGTAGAGACTCATGAGATATTGAAAAATGAGTTGAGTGAATTTCAAGTTGGAATGATTCATGGCCGGATGTCGAGTGACGAAAAATCTTTAATCATGAAGCAGTTTAAAGATGGGTTGATTAATGTTTTGGTTAGTACCACTGTCATTGAAGTAGGTGTTGATGTTCCTAATGCAAGTCTAATGGTGATAGAGCATGCCGAGCGATTTGGTTTTTCACAAATTCATCAATTACGAGGGCGGGTAGGGCGAGGTGAAGCAGAGTCGGTTTGTATATTGTTATATAGCGATCAATTGTCTCAAACTGCAAAAGAAAGATTAAAAGTTTTAAGAGAGAGCTCAGATGGATTTGTTATCGCAGAACAAGATTTGTTACTTCGTGGTCCTGGAGAACTTTTAGGAGCTAAGCAATCTGGGGACACAATGTTACGATTTGTGGATTTACAAAGAGATGCGTGGTTAATTTCGTTAGTTAAAGATTTTGCACATGATATATTAATTGAATCGCCTGAACTTGCTGATTTACATTTACGTCGCTGGTTAGGCTCTAGAGTAGATTTTCTGAAAACATAAATATGACCCTTACAGAACTTCGTTACATTGTTGCTGTTGCAAAAGAAAAGCATTTTGGAAGAGCATCACAAGTCTGCTTTGTTTCACAGCCAACTCTTTCTGTTGCAGTAAAAAAATTAGAGGATGAGTTAGGTGTTCAAATTTTCCATCGTCATTCAAACGATATTAGTTTAACTCCCCAAGGTAAGTTATTAATAGAACAAGCTCATAGAGTTTTAGATGAAGCTAAGCGCTTTATCGATATGGCTAAAATTGGAGTAGACCCTATGAAGGGGCCTTTAAGATTAGGGGCGATCTATACAATTGCCCCATATTTGCTTCCTAGCCTTGTTCGCCAAGCAAAAGATACTCTACCAGATATCCCACTATTTTTATATGAGACATTTACTTCTTCAATTTTGGAGATGATTAAACAAGATGAATTAGATTGTGCAATTTTGGCTGAGCCTTTTAATACAAATGGGCTTGACGTTGTAGAACTTTACGATGAACCGTATCTAGTCACCGTCCCAGAGGGACATGAATGGGCGAAGCGAAAGAATATTGCCCCCAATGAGCTAGCCTCACAGAATATGCTACTACTTGGAGCAGGCCATTGTTTTCGAGATCACGTATTACAAGTTTGTCCTGAACTTAATCGTTCAAAATTAATGTTTGAAGAAGGACCTAAAAACTTTGAAGGTTCTTCCCTAGAAACAATAAGGCAAATGGTAATCGGGGGTATTGGCATTTCCGTATTACCAAGAACTGCAGTTTCGAATCTTCAATCAAATGATACCTTTGTTAGATATATTCCTTTTACAACTCCTGAGCCTTCAAGAAGAATTGTATTAGTTTCCCGAAAAGGTCACATAAGAGCTCCAGCTGTTAGAGCGCTCGCTCAGATAATTAAACACTGTAATCTTATGGATGTGAAATGGTTATAGTATGAACGCGATACGCTCACGATTAATTGAATATGCTTATTTAATTAGGTTACATAAACCGATAGGGACGGTTTTGTTACTTTGGCCAACTTTGTGGGCATTATGGTTTGCGAGCGAAGGTAAACCTCCATTACTTCACGTGGTGATATTTTCATTTGGAACTTTGCTGATGAGAAGTGCTGGATGTGCTGTAAATGATTACGCAGATCGTGAGTTTGATAAACATGTTAAACGCACTGAAAAAAGACCACTTACCTCTGGAAAAATTTCAGGTAAAGAAACTTTAATGGTGGCAGGTAGCTTGGCATTAATTGCATTTTTATTAGTGCTGCAACTAAACCACCTTACAGTCATATTGTCGTTTTTTGCATTATTTATTGCGATTCTTTACCCTTACACAAAGCGTTTTTTTTCTATTCCTCAAGCCATTCTTGGAATTGCTTTTGGTTTTGGGATTCCAATGGCATATGCCGCAGAATTAAATGCAGTTCCTTGGCAGGGGTGGTTAATGCTACTTGGCAATATCTTTTGGGCAATTGCATATGACACTGCATATGCTATGGTTGATCGTGATGATGATGTCCGAATTGGGATCAAAACCTCAGCGATAACATTTGGAAAATATGAAGTAACAGCAATTGTGATTTGCTATATTTTGTTTTTTGGGATTATGGCGTTTTTAGCCTATTGGCAAAACTTAAACCAATGGTTTTGGTTTGGTTGGTTAGGAGCAGTGGGATGTGCAATTTATCACTACTTTCTAGTTAAAACACGCGACCGAATGAAGTGCTTTGCTGCTTTTAACCACAATAATTGGCTAGGCGCTATTCTGTTTCTTGGGGTGTTTCTTGCGTATTATTTTCAATAATTACTTTTTAGCAAATTCATCACCCATTTCTCGAGCGCGCTGATTTGCAGCAAATACAGCTTCTTCTAGAGCCTCACCCCATGCTTTACTTTTAAGAACTTCTAAGGCCGCAAAAGTTGTCCCTCCTTTTGAAGTCACTTTTTCACGAAGCTGTCCAGCTGAATCATTTGAACTGAATGCCAATTCTCCTGAACCGATGATTGTTTGTGTCGCCAATATTTTTGCTTGCTCAAGACTTAGACCAAGTGCTTGACCACTTTGAATAAGATGCTCAATCATGGAGAAAACATAGGCTGGGCCACTACCTGAAATTGCTGTTACAGCATCAAGTAATTTTTCTTGTTCTACCCATATTGATTTGCCAATGGACTTAGATACTAAGTCGATTATTTTAATATCTTGTGCGCTAACATTTTGACCAGCGTATAAAGCAGTTATACCCTTTTGGATTAAGGCTGGGGTATTTGGCATTGCTCGAACAATTTTGTGATGGTTTAAGCCCTTTGCAATGTCAGCTATTCTTACACCAGCCACAATACTTAGGGTTAAGAGCTTGGGGTTCGAAAGATGGTGAAGGCAAGTATTTAGCTGATCAAGCGCATCTGAAAGTTGTTGTGGCTTCACACATAAAATAATTAAATGTGAAACACCCAGAAAGTTTTCGCATTGACCGAGGTCAGTTGCAGTTCTAATTTTGAATTGTGTACTTAGATAATTTCTAGCAGTAGGTAAAGGATCTATTGCCAGTAAATTTTGAGGGTCAAAATTTTGTTGTATCAGACCGCTAATCATGGCGGAGGCCATATTTCCTCCACCCAAAAAGGTAATTTTGATATCTTTAGATTCCATCTTTGTCTTCAATTTTTTCTTCGCTATTTTCTTCGACTTTGCGCTCACCAAATATTGCCGTACCAATTCGCACCATGGTACTTCCGCCAAGAATGGCTTGTTCGAGATCATCTGACATTCCAACAGAAAGGGTGTCAAATTTATTTGTAAATTGGTGTCTTTTTAAATGCTTTTGAATATCTAAAAATAGTTTTTGGAAGTTTTTGATAGATTCCAAACTAACACCTGGTTCAGGAATTGCCATTAAACCTCTCAGAGTCAAGTTGGGTAATTCGGCCAAATCTAAACAGGTTAATAATGCTTCTTTTGGGTCAACACCACCTTTTGAAGATTCTCCAGATATGTTGACTTGCAAGCAAATATTTAAATCAGGTAAATCTCTTGGTCGTTGATCAGATAAACGTTGCGCAATCTTTAATCGATCAATACTTTGTACCCAATCAAAAGACTCAGCGATAAAACGCGTTTTGTTACTTTGAATAGGCCCTATAAAGTGCCATGTTAAGCGATCACGAATATCCTCTAATGCTTCAACTTTATCTAAGCCCTCTGGAATATAGTTTTCACCAAATGAATATTGACCAGCCATAAAGGCATTACGAATCATTTCAGCTGAATGTGATTTGGAAACTGCAATTAACTCAACACTTTTTGCATTTCTATTTGCTTTTTCACAAGCAATGCGAATTCTATTTTTAACAAAGCTTAAATTATCAGCTATGGGATTCATCGGTTTAATTTGATTTTAAAAGGAGTTGATCAATAATTTCTATCCAATGCACTACAGGTACTTTTTCGTTCTGTAGCTGGCTAATACAACCAACGTTCCCCGAAACTATGTATTCTGATTGATTTTCTTTACAAGTGTGTAATAGATTGCTTAACTTTTGTGCACGAAGCTCATTTGAGAGCTTTTCTTGAAGTATGGAATAGGTGCCTGCAGATCCGCAACATAAGTGACTATCGTTACATAAATTGACTTGAATACCTATTTGGGTAAGAAGAGATTCAACCTTCCCTTGTAATTTTTGCCCATGTTGTAATGTGCAAGGGGGGTGATAAACAAGATTTGATTTTTCAACCTTACCAAGTTTGGAAACGAATTGTTCTGAAAAGTTAAGAAGAAGTTCACTTACATCTTTTGTAATTGAACTTATATACTTTGCTTTTTCAGAGTACTCGGCGTCATCTTTTAAAAGATATCCATAGTCTTTCACCATGACCCCACAACCAGAGGCGTTCATGACAATCGCAGAAACTTCATTTGCTTCTATAACTGGCCACCAAGCATCAATATTTCTCTTGATATCATTTTTTCCACCTTCGTGATCATTTAAATGGTGACGAAGTGCGCCACAGCAACCAGCTGATTTGGGTGAAATTAAATCAATATTTAAAAAATGAAAAACTCTTAAAGTGGCTTCGTTGATATTAGGAAGCATGCCCGGTTGAACGCATCCTTCCAAGAGAATCATTTTTTGATTACCAGAATTTTCTTTCGAACTTACTTTTGGACCTGAGAAAATTGAATCTGGAATTTTTCTTTGTAAAGAAATCGGCAAAATAGGTTTTACAGCCTTACCAATTTTCATTGCTGGCTCAAAGACAGACTTTCTTGTCAAAGTTTCTTTTAATAACCAGCGAATTACTCTTTCTTGAATAGGTCTTGGAGGAGTTTGGCTTTCAGCCCATTTTCTACCTATATCAAGTAGATGCCCGTATTGCACACCACTAGGACATGTACTTTCACAATTTCTACAAGTAAGACATCTATCTAAATGAGTTCTTGTTTTTTCTGTAGCAACTGCTCCCTCAGCCATTTGTTTAATGAGATATATTCTCCCTCTTGGACCGTCGAGTTCATCGCCAAGGAGTTGGTATGTTGGACAAGTGGCAGTACAAAATCCACAATGCACACAATTGGATAATAAGCGCTGTGCCTCGAGACCATCTGCTTGGTTCAATAATTGAGGGGATAGATCAGTTTGCATATTTAATAAGGCATTCTTCCAGTTTTGAACAAGCCGTGAGGATCAAAAGTTTGACGAACACGTTGTTGGACTATTTCTAGGGGTGCGGTTAGGGGGTTTTCTGAAAGCGGAGTAAACACGCTTTTAGATGAATCATTGGAAAATTTAAAGAGCGTTGCATGGCCTTGATGTTTTAAAGCCATTTTTTGTGCTTCTTCATGAGAAATATTTCCTCTAAACCATCTTTGACCGCCGTTCCACTCTATGAGAACCTTTTCTTTACCCATGAATTGATCAGATAATGGGTTAACTGCAAAACGCCACAGAGCTTGGGATGAATCTGAAAAGAATGAGTGGGTTTGTTCACGCAAACTTTCCCAAAAAATAGATGACTCTGAACTATCAACGACTTCAGATGGAAATTGCTGTTGTAATTTTGAAATCGCAGCCTCTACACCAGCATTAGCTCCAGATAATCTTATCCAAAGTTCACCTTGGTTATTTTCCCCAATCCATGCACTAGCTGACAGAGGAAGTGGTTGACTTGCCCAAGAATTCATTTGGAAAATTGCATCTTTATCGGTCATTTGAAACTTTAAGGTTTCAGTTCTTACTGGTTTAGGTAAAACTTTTATTGATACCTCAAGGAGAAGTGCAAGAGTACCAAGTGATCCAGGCATTAATCTAGAGACATCATACCCAGCAACGTTTTTCATGACTTTGCCACCGAAGGATAGAACATCACTCTTACCATCCATTATTTTTGTACCCAAGACATAATCTCTAAGGCCACCATATTGGCCTCTACCTGGACCAGCTAGGCCAGCAGCAACCATACCACCTATGGTGGCATTATCACCAAAATGGGGAGGTTCAAACGGAAAGTATTGATTTTTAGAGGCTAATGCCGCCTCAACTTCTTTTAAAGGCGTTCCAGCACAAACAGTAATGACTAATTCCTCAGGTTGATAGTCAATGATTCCTTTGTAATCAAGAGTACTTAAGATTTCACCTTTGGACTTATCACCGTACCATTTTTTTGAATTTCCACCAACGATGTTGATGACTTTCTGTTCTGAAATAGCACTTAGGATTTGATCTTTAAATTGATGGATTACAGATTGCATAATGGCCTCTAGATTAGAAACGCTCTAATTCAGGATGTGGAAGGACACCATTACTTATTCGTACACGGCCATATTCTGCACAGCGATTTAATGTTGGAATAGCTTTATCTGGATTGAGTAATTTTTGGGTGTCAAAAGACTCTTTTATTCCCCAGAATAAGTTTCTCTCTAATTCAGAGAATTGTACGCACATGGAATTAATCTTTTCTATACCAACACCATGTTCACCAGTGATAGTGCCGCCTAACTCTACACAAGTTTCAAGAATCTCAGACCCAAAATCTTCCGCTCGTTTCCATTCTGAATAATCTGCGCCATTAAATAGAATCAAGGGATGCATATTTCCATCACCTGCGTGAAACACATTCATGCATGCAAGTTGATATTTAACTTCCATATCCTGAATACGTTTTAAGAGGGTTGATATTTGACGCCTAGGAATTGTTCCGTCCATACAATAGTAATCAGGAGAAACACGACCTGCGGCGGGGAAAGCATTCTTTCTTCCACTCCAAAACTTTAATCTTTCAGATTCAGAAGCTGAAACTTGTATCCTAGAAGCACCGGATGCCTTTAGAACTTGGCTCATCTTTTCAATTTCTTCAGCAACTTCCTCGGGTGTCCCATCTGATTCACATAGTAGTATTGTTTTAGCGTCAGTATCATATCCAGCATGAACGAACTCCTCTACAGCTTTAGTCGCTGGCTGATCCATCATTTCAAGACCGGCAGGAATAATTCCTGCACCAATGACTGATGCAACAGCATTACCACCTTTTTCAATATCATCAAAACTGGCCATGATTACTTTTGCCAATTGTGGTTTAGGGATAAGCTTTACTGTTACCTCTGTGACTACAGCAAGCATTCCTTCACTACCGATAAATATAGAAAATAAATCCAATCCTGGACTATCGGGAGCAACTCCTCCAAACTCAACCACATCACCATTAATAAGAATAGCTCGTATTCTTAAAACGTTATGAATTGTTAAACCATACTTAAGACAGTGAACTCCTCCAGAATTCTCACTGACGTTTCCACCGATAGTGCAAGCGATTTGAGAGGAGGGGTCTGGTGCGTAGTACAGTCCAAACTTTGCAACAGCTTCAGAAATTGCTAGATTGCGAACCCCTGGCTGAACTACAGCAGTTCTTGCGAGAGGGTTGATATCTATGATTTTTTTAAATTTTGCAAGAGAAAGTACTAAGCCATTTTCAATTGGCATAGCGCCACCAGAAAGACCAGTTCCAGCGCCTCTAGGAACTACAGGTATTTGATGAGTATGACAAATCTTTAAGATTTGAATGACTTGATTTTCGGTTTGAGGTAAAGCGACCGCAAGCGGCATTAATCTATAGGCAGCTAGACCATCGCATTCGTAAGGGATGGTATCTTCAGGTTCCCACAAAAGAGCATCCTCATCGAGGATTGGCTTTAAAAGACCAATAACAAAGTCTTGTCGAATTTTAAGAAGTGGTGGAATTATCGCGTTCATAATTAAATTATCCCTCTATAATACATTTTATGGGAAATAGACTTACTCAAATTGTGACTCGAACCGGTGATTCCGGAATGACAGGCTTAGGCGATGGTACGAGAGTCGAGAAAGCTCACGATAGAATTTGTGCAATGGGTGACGTTGATGAACTTAACTCACACATTGGTGTTTTACTTACCATGGAGTTCCCCTCAAAAGTTGATAAAGAGATCAGAGCACTATTAAATCAAATACAACATGACTTATTTGATCTTGGCGGGGAGCTTTGTATACCTGAATATACGCTTCTAAAAGAAGAGCAAATTACGAATTTGGATGAAAAATTAGCCTTTTACAATAATCAATTGCCTAAATTAGCTGAATTTATCCTTCCCGGAGGCACTCGAGCAGCTGCACAAGCCCACATTTGTAGAACTGTATGCAGAAGGGCTGAAAGATCAATTGTTCAACTTGGCTTAAATGAAAAAATCAACGACACGCCAAGACAGTACACCAATCGTTTATCCGACTTACTATTTGTGCTGGCTAGGTTTTTAAACCTCAGTGCTGGGGGTAATGATGTTCTTTGGAATCATCATAAATCCCCCAAAAATGACTAAGCTCTTCTTTTTCTGACACCTTCAGCCAGTATTTCGAGAGTTTTAACTGAGTCATCCCAGTCAATACATGCATCGGTAATACTCTGACCATATTGAAGTTTGCTTGGATCATCTTTTCCTGGCGTAAATTTTTGCGCGCCACCAACAAAATGGCTTTCGATCATGACTCCAAAAATTGATTTAGATTTTTTCTTGAGTTGATCGGCAACATCTTGAGCAACAACGATTTGACGTTCATGTTGCTTGCTTGAATTTGCATGAGATAAATCCACCATCAATGAAGGATGAAGTTTTGAAGCCAAAAGATTTTCGCTTGCTTCTGCAACACTTTTTTCATCGTAATTAGGGGCTTTACCACCACGAAGAATCACGTGACAATCTTTATTGCCGCTTGTTTGAACGATAGCAACTTGGCCATTTTTGTGAACGGATAAAAAGTGATGACCCCTTGATGCAGCCTGAATAGCATCGGTAGCAATTTTGATATTTCCATCTGTACCATTTTTGAAGCCAATTGGAGCAGATATACCCGATGCGAGTTCTCTATGAATTTGACTTTCGGTGGTCCTTGCACCAATTGCTCCCCAAGAAATGAGATCACCAATGTATTGTGGGGAAATGACATCCAAAAACTCACTTCCAGCGGGCATTCCGAGCTTATTAATTTCAATTAATAATTGACGAGCAATTCTCAAGCCTTCATCAATCTTAAAGCTTTCATCTAGGTACGGATCATTAATTAGACCTTTCCAACCTACAGTTGTGCGAGGTTTCTCAAAATAGACACGCATTATAATTTCGAGATCTTTCTTAAAGTGCTCCCTTTGCTCTAGTAATTTCTTTGCATACTCAATTGCAGCTGCTGGATCATGAATTGAGCAAGGCCCGATAATGACAAGCAATCTATCATCATCACCATGAATTATGTCGCGTATTTTCTTGCGAGACGAAGCAATTAGCTTTTCTACAGGAGTATTTGCGATTGGAAAAAATCGAATTAAGTGCTCAGGTGGAGGAAGAACATTGATACTTTTTATACGAGCATCATCTGTAGATGATGTTTTATCAACATGAGCGTACCAATTTTCTTGAGTACTAAGAGCTTTATCAGTCATCATAATCCTTATTTGGGATGTTATAAATTACGTTAAAAAAAACCGCCTTTTAGGCGGTTCTTTTGGGAATGTTTTTAAACCATTACCTCTCGACCGCCAAGCCTGAGATTGAGAAATAATAGAAATAAAAGAAATTCTTGTTCATAAGGTTTAATTTACCACAATTTTTTTAAAACCTAAACACTTCCACCTACAACCATGTTGTCAATCCTTAGAGTTGGTTGCCCTACACCTACAGGTACGCTTTGACCTTCTTTTCCACAAACACCCACCCCTTCATCAAGTTGAAGATCATTTCCAATCATAGAAACTTGCTTTAATGATTCTGGACCGTTGCCAATAATAGTCGCACCTTTTACAGGATATTGAATTTTGCCATTTTCAACCCAGTAAGCTTCGGTTGCGGCAAACACAAATTTACCATTGGTTATATCAACTTGACCGCCACCAAAATTAACAGCGTATAGACCCTTTTTCATACTTTGCAGAATTTCATTTGGATCTTTATCACCGCCCAACATATAAGTATTTGTCATTCTTGGGAGAGGTAATGAAGCATAACTTTCTCTGCGACCATTTCCTGTAAGAGGCATTTTCATGAGTCTAGAGTTCATGGCATCTTGCATAAACCCTTTTAAGATTCCGTTCTCAATTAATGTAGTGCATTGTGTAGGGTTCCCTTCGTCATCTACATTAAGAGACCCTCTTCTACTTGATAAGGTTCCATCATCGACCACAGTGACACCTTTTGCAGCAACTCTTTGGCCTAATTTTCCCGCAAAAGCTGATGAACCTTTTCTATTAAAGTCACCCTCTAGACCATGACCAATTGCTTCATGCAAGAGAACACCTGGCCAACCCGGACCCATTACGACAGTCATTGGTCCTGCAGGAGCAGGTTTAGACTCTAGATTGATTAAAGCAGAATTAACTGCCTTATCAACCCATTGGTTGATAAGGTCATCAGAGAACATGAGGTAGTTTTTACGACCCCCACCTCCAGCATTAGCTGTTTCTCTTCTACCATTTTGTTCAACGATTACAGTAATTGATACTCTTACTAATGGCCGGATATCTGCCACTAACTTGCCATTACCTTTTGCAATTAATACAACATCAAATTCACCCGTTAAGCTTGCCATGACTTGAACTACTCTGGGATCTTTGGACCGAGCTTTTTTTTCAATTTTTTCAAGTAGCTTAATTTTGTCTTCAGTTTTTAAAGAGTAAATTGGATCTTCAGGAACATAGAGTAAATTTTTAGTTGGAGAAGGATGAGCATTTAAGATAATCTTTTTCTTACCGCCATCTGGGCCAATAACCCTTGTTGATTTTGCAGCTTGTAAAATTGTATCGGCATTGATTACATCAGCATAAGCAAATGCAGTTTTATCTCCGCTTACTGCTCTGATACCAACCCCTTGATCAATACTAAAGTTTCCTGATTTGACAATGCCTTCTTCTAAACTCCAAGATTCATAACGAGTATGTTGAAAGTATAGGTCTGCGTCGTCTAGCTTATGAACATACATCTGGCCTAGAGCTTTTTCGATAACACCTTCATCGACTCCACCTGGGGTAAGTAATAAATTCTTTGCAATTTCTACTGCGTTAATTGTTTGGCTTGGCATATATTATTTAAAAATGGGTACGATGCATTAATGCTGGTAATTTTTCTCGAATTTCTTTTAGTTCAGTATGATTAAGTTCACCAGTAACCATACCTTCTCCAGCATCTAAAACGTTTTGGATATGCCCCCATGGGTTAATGACCATAGAGTGCCCCCAAGTCTGACGACCATTTTCGTGGGTACCGCCTTGGGCAGAGGCTACGAAATAACATTGGTTTTCAATAGCTCTTGCACGTAATAGAATTTCCCAATGAACTTTTCCAGTTGTATAGGTAAAAGCGGCGGGAAGCAAATGACAGTCTACTTCACCCATTGCACGGAACATTTCAGGGAACCTAAGATCGTAACAAATACTTAAACCGAATCTCCATTTTTCACCTTGATGTTGAATCTCAAATGTACTAAGGCTATTACCTGCTTGAAGAGTTCTTGACTCATCGTAGCTTTCACCGTTCGACGAGAAGGAAAATAAATGAATTTTGTCGTATTTACAAATCACTTCACCGGTTGGGGAGAACACGAGGGTTGAGTTCAATACGCGATTTGGATCGTTGGTCGAAATTGGTAAAGTACCTGCAACAATGTAAATATTATTTTTTTTAGCTGATTCGGCCAAAGATTCTTGAATAGGGCCCGTACCAAAGCTTTCTTGAATACTTAATTTATCCCGATCATGTTGCCCAAAAAGACAAAAATACTCGGGTAAAACGGCCATGTTGCAAGCACTATCTGCCGCTTTAGAAATCAGCTTTTGCGCAGTAGATAAATTTTTTTGAAGGTCACCTGTAGCGACCATTTGAAGGCTAGCAATTTTAAACATACTAATAGGTTAGCATCTTTTAAGCTCTTATGGGTTAGAAGGGTTTAAAGTTGGAGGTGTTTTTTTATCTACTGGGTTTTTAGGAGGCTCATTCAATAATGATTTTCTACGAATATTTTGTAAGGTTTCTTGATCTAGTGGCTTGCCAGACTGATCTAAAGGAATAACCTCTGGATTTTTCCAATCCCCTTGAACAAGTATGTCAGTTTGTAGTGCTTTGTTTATACCTGTACTAAAAAGATATTGACCAATCATTGTTGTGATACCGATGATTGGTGTAACAAAATAAAAAGCTGCAAGTGTTGCTGATCCAAAATTAATTCTTGGATAAATAGTAATCCTTAAATCTTGGGTTTCACGATTTAAGTTAATAATTCCGCGGGACGTAATTCTAGCTAAAGTGCTTTTCATTTCAAAGTCATTGGAGCGAATATTTCCTCTTCGGATATTTCCAGAAGCTGTTATTTCATCAAAAGGCGTTCCTGACTTTATAGATTCTCCCAAGCTTCCTTCGAAATTGAGAGTGGCAAATTTAAACAAACTTTGAAGGCTTAAAATACCAAGTAATTTAGCAGCACCAGGATCCACTTGTAAGATGGAGCCGTTTTTAACATCCAACTGTATATCACCATTGAGACTAATAGTATTAAAGTCAATGGGGGAACCTTGCCAACTTAAATTTCCTTGAATATTTCCTTTACCACGACTTACTACTTTTGCAGCAATATCCATTGAGGTGAGGAATTCTCCTGCATCACTTGTTAGAAGTTCGAAATTAAGACTAGTTTTCCCAATATCATTTCCAGAGGGTAAATCCCATAATCCTTTTAGTATCAGTTCCCCATAATTATTTTTAGTTTTTAATTCGTTTAGTTTCCAATCCATGTAAGTTGCATCGCCTTGCAACTTAATTTCTCCAAATTGCATTTTTCCAAAAGAAAAATTACCAACTGTTAGATCGATACTTGGTAAAGATTTAATACTAGCTTTCGGAATGTTTTTAGACACACCAGAAGTGTTTGACGTGGAAGAGTTGGCAGAGGAGGTAACTGGTATTTTTAATTCTTTAAAATCCCCTCGAATAGCACCAAAAGGTAGGTCAGGTTTTTTCGATTTCCATTGTAAATTTCCAAAAATATCTTTGGCTTTAATGGTCGAAGACCAGTCACCTTGATTTTCATTAGCGTCAATATTAAGGTCTACTATCTCACTACCCAAGATTGATAATTTTGATGTTTTACCGACAACAGAGATTGGGATATTGTTAGTTTGTTGAGGACTTTTTGTAGTAAATCTTTCAGAATAGTTTGGATTGTTTTTTTCAAAATCATTTATCAAGTCAATCCATTTATCTAGCTCAATAGAATCGACATCAAATGCAACTTGGAGCCCATTTAGTGAGTTGGGTAATTTTGAATTACCAATAGCTACAGATGCATAGTTTATTTTGTCCGTGGAATATTGACCTGTTGATTGTATGTAATTTCCCAATTTAACTTGCCAGTCAACTGATGAGTTAGAACTTGATAAAACATTAAGTTTAAGATTGCCTTGAAGAGGATCACCAGCAGTCTTAAAAAACGGTTTAGGTAAATTAATAAGGGTGGATTTAAGATCAAGATTGAGATTTAAAGAATTATCATTATTCTTTTTGATTAAGCTGCCTTGAACTCCAATCTTACCCGTTAAGAGATTTTGAATAGTTTCAGTACTGATATCTTCACTAATTGCTAACAGCTCTAAAAGTAAAGCACTATCAAGATCTGCTTTTATATCCAATTGATCTTCATTACCTGGATTTGTCTTGATTAGCAAAGGACCACCCATGAAACTACCATTGATATCTATTTTTTTTAGTCCACGCTCATCTACTGAAATTGCACCTTTGGTAACTACTGCAGGTGGATTATTTCCCCATTTGATTTGATTTTTTACGAGTCCGATTTGAGCATTAACTTTAGTATTTTCTTTCTCACCAAATTGATGGTTGAGTTGAAGATCAAGATCAACTCCACCTGTAAAACTCATTTTTTTTAATTCGGGTTGCCACTTGTAAGCAATTGGAGTTGCAACAAGGTATTGTAAAAAATCACCTAATGGCCCTTTAGCGCTGCCCTTAACATTCAGTGTATTTGGCAATTTTGCGATATCCATATCAGCGCTTATATCTTTAAGAACAACACCTTTATAACTTCCGGAAGATACTTGAATTTTGATAAGATTTTTATCCATATCGATTGTTGATTGGATTTTTTCTAAGTAAGGCCATTCACCTTTTAATTTTTTATTAGGTGCAACTGGACGATAAACACCTTCTTTTAAATTAATGTTGAGCTTGAATTGATTTTCTGATTTTGGCGTGTAGGGGATTTTGTTTGTTGGACCATGAATCACCACAGAACTATTTTCCATAATGCCTTCGGAAACTGTAGACCTTAAGTATTCAAATGTTGGAGGTGCAATCGTTTTAGGTATTAAGCCTAACAAATTAGATACACCCATCTTTGCCACTTGTATATTGAGATCCAGGAAGTCATTGTTAGATGATATGGCGGTTAAGTAACTGCCATTGGCCTTAAGTTCAGAAGATTTATCTTTTGCCAGAATATCTTCAAAGTGTATTAGCCATTCTTTGTCTTGTTTTTTCCAATCAACCTTTCCTGATATTGGAGGTAAGTTAACTCTATTGTTTTCAAAATAATGATCCGAACTCAAACTTAAACTTGGGGAATCAATTTTAAAATAGCCTTCATTTAAGCTGGACTTTATTTCACCGGAAAGATTTTCTACTCCAGGGAGTAAATCACCATATTTTTGCCAGCCAATGTTTTTCAAAATACCTGTAATTTCGAATTCATTATGTGATTTACTTTTATTTAAAAAAGCATAATCAGGAGGGTGTTTATTCCACACAAAATTAAAATCCTGAAGAATTCCTTTAGGCTTCAATTGATATATAGGATTAAATATTTTTGAGGGGAGAGGAATACTTTGAATAAGTCTTGAAAGTTCAGAAACTGGAATTTCTGGAGCTTTTATAGTGGCTTTATTAATATCATCTCTAGCTGAATTTGGCGAAATGCTTATTCCTAGTCCAGAAATTTGGTGTGTTTTTTGAGTGTCATCTTGAAATTGCCAAATAAAATTTTCAACATCAATAAATTGATCATTTTTTTCTACATGTTGCTTCAAATTAAGTTGTAGTTTGTTGAGATGCAAATCAGGTTGTTTATTTGCCCATATAACGTTGACTTGATTTGCATTAAGAATGGCTCTTCCGGCCTCAACTAGACCATTATTTATTTTTACTTGACCTTCAAACTCTATTTGGCCTGATCCAGATTTGATTGGAAGTTTGGTAATCTTCAATAAATTGGCGGCATTTATTTTTTTGATATCTAAATTAAATTCGCCATGCCACTTTCTCCAATTACTTGGATTGGATAAAGCTTCATGATCAAATTGCCCATTAAAATTTAAAACACCTTGTGTTGGTTTGACATAAGCGTTTAAATTAATATCGTGATGGCGAGCTTGATTTTTTAAAGAAAATGAATCAACTGTGAATTCATTTACAGAGTTTCCTTCAAAGTCATCAATCACAGTTACTTGTAGACGACTAGTACTTAAGTTTCTCTCGTTAAGAACCCATTCAATAACACTTGTATCACTCCCTGAACTTGATAAAGGAAATCCAGCAATACTCCATTGACCATTAGTATCACGATCGGCAGTAAGAGTAATGCCTTCAGATTGAAGATAGTAAAACCTAGGCATCCCTGACCACACAGAACTCCAAGAAAGTATTCCTGATAGTTTTGGAATATTTAAAACATTGTTTTTAAGTGTGTCACCCGCATTAGGATCTTTTATAAAACGAATATCCTTGATTTCGAAACTTGGTCTAAAAATTTCCCAATTCGTTTCAATTGCTCCAATAGTTGCATGTATGTTTAATTCTTGACTAACTATTTTTTCAATTTGCTCTTTTCTAATTTCAAGTTGTGGCCATATCAAAAATCTAAATACAACTTGAGTAATTACAAGTATTGAGATTAGAAGACCTAAAAGACTATAAAGAAATAGCCTAAAAACTTTCGATTTTTTAAAAAGGTCTGAAATTACGTTCAACATGCTGTTTTTTACGGATTTATTGAATTTATAAATAGCAATATACTTATTATCCGACATGAAGAAGAAGTTCTCTATTATTTGTTTGGAATACCTATGAACACAAGCCTAGATATAGCTAAGAACTACTCGCAATTCATAGAATCAAAACTACTTGCGCACCCAGAATGGTCTGAATGGGTAGATTTACATAGTCAACAAGAGGTTGATCAGTTATTTATTAACAAATTATTTAAAGAGCATTTAATTGCGGATTTTAAAAATTTAAGTGAGCTTGAATTTTTATCTAGGCTTAGAGTAGCTCGGCAGAAGCTGATGTTGGTATTAGGCATTAGAGATTTAGCCATGAATGCTGATGTTAGCGAGGTAATGCGAGCAGTGTCCACACTTGCAGAAGTTGCCCTTGATTATGTTGCTGAGTATTTCACAGAACAGATGTCATTGATTTACGGAAGATGCTACTACCCTTCCGGCAAGGAAATGAAGTTATGGGTCATTGGCATGGGAAAGCTAGGTGGTCATGAATTAAATGTTAGTTCAGATATAGATTTAATATTTGTATATGACTTTGATGGACAGACAAAGGGGGGGCAAAAATCTTTGTCTCATCATGAGTGGTTTTCTCTTTTGGGAAAGAAACTTATTAAAGGGCTTTCAGAACTAACAGCCGATGGTTTTGTATTTAGAGTCGATATGCGATTACGCCCTAATGGCGATTCAGGGCCCTTGGTATCTTCATTAAAAATGTTGGAGGAGTATTTTCTAGTCCAAGGTCGGGAATGGGAGCGATATGCATGGATTAAAGCAAGATTGGTGTATCCACTATGTGAAGATGATGGAAGCGGCCTTAGTTCATCTTTAAACATGGTTGTGAAGCCGTTTGTATATAGAAAATATTTAGATTATGGAATTATTGACGCTATAAGAAATTTACATCACCAAATTCGTTATGAAGCTAATTTAAGAGCAACTCAATTTCCTGATAGAGCTGCAGATATTAAGTTAGGTACTGGAGGCATCCGCGAGATTGAATTTTTAGCTCAAATGTTTCAATTAATTAGAGGTGGTCAAGAGAGCTCATTAAGAATTAGATCAACAGTGAAAGCGCTTAATGTCATAGAAAACTTGGGTTATATGCCCAGTATTGATGTTCAAAAGCTGTTAAGTGCATATGAATTTTTTCGTAAACTCGAGCACCGATTGCAGTGGTGGCGAGACGCTCAAATCCACTATCTTCCAACTGATAAAGATTCTCTTGAGAGAGTCGCTCAGAGTATGAGCTATCAAAACTCAGCGCTTTTTTTACAAGAATTAAAAAGTCATCAGGATTGTGTAGCAAAATTATTTGCAGATGCTTTTGCATTAGACCAAAGCAATGTTCAATCTGATAAAACATTTCAAGATTTAATAGGTGCTTTCCAGTTTTACCCAAGCTTTATTGAGAGATATCAACAATTTCTTCAAAGTTCAAGATATCAAGTCTGTAATGAAGCCACGAAGCAAAATGTACAGATTATCTTTTTAAGAATTACTGAAATTCAACCACCTGTCCCTGAAAATGCACTCATTAAATTTTTAGATTTGGTTGAAGTTATTATTCGAAGAGCAGCATATTTATCTCTATTAAGAGAATATCCGGCTGTTATAGAGAGCGTTTTATTGCTTCTGACAGAATCTAAATGGGGAACGGATTATCTTATTAAGCATCCTCATTTATTAGACGAATTCATACAAAATAATCATTTAATTGACCCAGAGTTAAACCCTCAGGAGTATTGGAAATCTTGGCAAAGTCAACTAAGTATTCGATTAGATGAGCTTACAAAAGAAGAGGATAACCAAGAGTTAGTATGGAATATCCTTAGGGATGCTCACCATGCAGAAATATTTCAAACTTTATTAGCTGATTTAGGCATTGGTAGGTCACAAGGCTTATCCGTTGAGAAGGTTAGTGATCGATTGTCTGCAATGGCAGATATTGTGATTCAAGAAACAATTAAAAGTGTTTGGTCAAGAATTGTCCGTCAGCAAGAAAATTTACCGCCAGATATTTTTGCTGCAGGATTTGGTGTGATTGCTTATGGCAAGTTAGGTGGGAAAGAGTTAGGGTATGGCTCAGATCTTGATTTAGTGTTTATCTATGATGAAAAAGAACCTTTGTTCTCTGAGGATATTATTGAGAGTTTTTTAAAGCTAGTTCGTCGATTTATTATGTGTTGTACCACTGTTACTAGCTCAGGAATTCTTTTTGAAATTGATACTCGTTTAAGACCGAATGGCGTTTCAGGATTAATGGTTACAAACCTTTCTTCTTTTGAAGCGTATCAAATGCAAGAGGGTAGCAATGCAGCTTGGGTTTGGGAACATCAAGCATTAACTAGAGCAAGATTTTGTGCTGGGAGTGAGTCTGTAAAACAACGTTTTGAGCAAATACGTTCCAAAGTTATTTCTTTGCAAAGAGATCCAAATGCGTTGAAAAAAACTATTTTAGAAATGCGTTTAAAAATACATGAGGGCCATCCTAATCGTTCCAATGATTTTGATTTAAAACACGACTCTGGTGGCATGGTAGATATTGAATTTATGATTCAGTGGATTGTTCTTCAATATTCTTATCAATACCCAACACTTATGGAAAATATAGGAAATATAGCTTTATTAAAAGTGGCATCTTCAATAGGAATTTTAGACACAGAGTCTGCAACAATTTTGTCGGATGCGTATCGTTTATTTAGAAAGAAACAACACCAACTTCGACTTGATGGACATTCTGTTGCCAGAGTGCCAAATGATTTAAATGATGAGTTTACTATTGCAAAAGAAAAAGTTCAAAAAGTATGGGAAAAAATTATGGAGCTTAATTAATATCCAAGTAATTCTTTTGCATGTTGTAAGGTAGTTTCAGTGATTGTTGTCCCACCAAGCATACGAGCTATTTCTTGAACGCGTTGTTGTTGATCCAGAACATCTATTTGACTCACTGTGTGCTCATCATCTTGTGTTTTCTGAACACGTAATTGATGGTCTCCTTGGGCCGCAACTTGGGGTAGATGGGTTACACAAAGAACTTGGTGATGTTGACCCAGTTTCTTCAGTAACTCGCCCACAGTTTGAGCAACTGCTCCACCGATTCCTGAGTCAACTTCATCAAAAATTAAGCTTGGTATTTGGCTAGCGCTACTGGCTATGACAGATATTGCCAAGCTTATTCTTGCCAACTCACCACCTGATGCAACCTTAGAAATAGGTCGTGGCAAAACACCTGGATGCCCTGCAACTAAAAATTCAACATTATCTAAACCATATTGATTACCCTGTTCAATGGAGGTAACTTCGGCAACAAATTTACCTCCGGTCATGGCTAAAGTTTGCATAGTTGCAGTAACGGCATTTGATAATTCAATGGCAGCTTTTTTTCTTGAAGAAGAAAGTTTCAGGGCAACTTGTGTGTAAGCCTCCCATGCATTTTTTAACTCAATTTCAAGTTGTTCAATATTCTGAGAAGCTTCTAAATTGGCAAATTCTTCTTTTAGTCGAATCCACAAGTGAGGTAAATCTTCAGGAGGACTTTTATACTTTTTCGCAAGTCGATGATATTCTTGAAGCCTAGAATCAACGAGAGTTAATCTACTAGGATCTAACTCTAACTTCTGGAGATACCTATTAATAGTATGTGCGGCTTCGTTGATTTGAATATCTGCCGGCTCTAATGACTCTTGAATATTACTTAAATTTGAATCAATTTGTACAAGACTCTTTAATATATTTTGAGCCTTTGAAATCTGATCAAGTAATGAGTTTTCACCCTCGCTCAGCAAATTAACGAGTTCCTGAGATCCGTTGATCAATTCTGCAGCATTTGAAAGCCTACTATGTTCTTGTTCAAGATCAATCCATTCACCTTCTTTTGGACTAAGTGTATTGAGCTCCTCTAATTGCCATGCAATGCGCTCCTTTTCCTTGGCTATATTTTGACCTAATGCTCGAGCTGATTTTATTTTTTTATCAATACTTACCCAGTTTTGATAAGCTTGAGCGACTTTTTCTAGTAATAGGGTTAATTTTGCGTGATTGTCTAATAGTTGTCTTTGAGCACCGGGCTTTAATAAAAGTTGATGCTCATGCTGACCATGAATATCTACTAACTGTTCACCAATTTCACGTAACTGGCTTAAAGTTGCGCTAAATCCATTAATGTAGGATTTGCTTCTACCCGAGTTTTCGATAATTCGTTTTAGCTGAAGAGATTGGTGATCATCTTCATTGGTAAATCCAAACTCCTCTAACCAAGTTTCAATATTATTTTTTAAGGATTCTGGGATTGTAAAATTAGCACTGATTTGAGCGCGAGAGCAACCTTCCCTAATTTGACTAATGTCAGCTTTTTCTCCCATTGCAATTGCGAGCGCATCTAAAAGAATAGATTTACCTGCACCGGTCTCACCAGTCAGAACAGTAAAACCCTGGCTCAAGTCCAGTTCGAGTTGGCGAACAATTACAAAATCACGAATTTCCAAACTTTGCAGCATAGATTAAAAAGAAGAGGGATATTCGTTCCAGTGTAACTTCTCACGAAGAGTTTTGTAATCGCTGTGTCCTTTAGGATGCAAAAGAGTAACCCGTTTATTGGATTTTTTGACACTTACTTGATCACCAACCTGGAGAATCGATAGCGATTGCATATCAAAGTGAGCATTAACATCTTTTCCGCCTGCAACTTCAATCAAAATTTCCACATCATTTGGCAAGACTATTGGACGATTTGATAGTGCATGGGGAGCGATTGGGGTTAAAACCATCCCATCTACACGTGGGTGAAGGATGGGCCCTCCAGAAGAGAGGCTATATGCAGTTGAACCCGTAGGAGTAGCAACAATTAAGCCATCAGATCTTTGGTTGTACATGAAACTATCATTGACCTTAACTGTAAGTTCTACCATTCCAGTTAAGCTCGAACGATTTACTACAACATCGTTTAAAGCTAATCCTTGGTGGGTAATTTCTCCATTTCGGATGACAGAGGCAACCAGTAAGTCCCGAGAATCTGATTCATAGAAACCCGCCAACATTTGGGGCAAAATAGATGACACTTCCTGTAAAGGAATGTCTGTCATGTATCCAAGGCGTCCCATATTGATTCCAATGACTGGAATATTGGCCCCAGCTAGATGCCTCCCTACGCCTAAAAGTGTCCCATCTCCACCAATGACGATCACAACATCAATATTTCCTTGCATCTCATTAACTTTAATCGTTGGTAGATGCTCATTTTTAGTGAATTTTGCAGTACCTTCTTCAATCCATGTTGAGCAACCTTGGATTTTTGCAAGTTCTGATAACTGGTCTAAAACTTTACTAATGCCGTCTGCCTGGAATTTACCAACCAGAGCCACTCTTTTGAAAACGGAGGGATTTGAAGAATTATTTGTCATTCTTCGATTAAACCATAGCAAAAGCAGTCTTTCAAATTATTCATTCATACAAAAATTCTAAGATTGGTTAGAATCTCTACTTATATGGATAAAAGAGCACGCGAACTTCTAAAAACTTTGATTGAAAGATATATATCTGAAGGTCAACCCGTCGGCTCCAGAACACTTTCTCGCCACTCTGGCTTGGACTTGTCAGCAGCAACAATTCGCAACGTAATGGCTGACCTTGAAGAAATGGGGTTTGTGACTAGTCCACATACATCTGCTGGAAGAATTCCTACGCCACAAGGATATAGACTTTTTGTGGACACAATGTTGACCATACAACCCTTGGAAGATGGTTTTGCTAAAGAAGCTTTTGATGAGATTCAACCAGATTCACCTCAGAGAGTGATTGCAGCCGCAGCCCACGTTTTGTCAAACTTATCGAAATTTGCGGGTGTTGTGATGACTCCCAAGCCAGCACATATTTTTAAACAAATTGAATTTTTAAGACTTTCTGAGAGAAGAGTACTTTTAATATTGGTCACACCACAGGGTGATGTACAAAATCGTATTCTCGTAACACAAAAGGACTATTCTCCAACTGAGCTTATTGAGGCAGCTAACTTTATCAATTCGCAATATGCTGGACTAGATTTTGAATCTGTTCGACATAGGCTTAAACAAGAGCTTGTTGGTATAAAGCAAGATATCACTGGTCTTTTGAGTCAAGCCGTTGAAATAGGCTCTAATTCTCTAAAGGATGGCAAAGAGTCAGTTGTAATTTCTGGAGAGAAAAAACTCCTCGAGGTTGGTGAGCTTGTTTCAGACATGGATAAGATTAAACGCTTATTTAATGTATTTGAGCAGCGGACTGGCTTAATACAATTACTTGACGAGTCTAGTAAAGCGAATGGTGTAAAGATTTTTATAGGTGGAGAAAGTGAGTTAGTGCCTATTGATGATATGGCGGTAATTACGGCACCTTATAAAGTTAATGGAATTATTGTTGGAACTTTAGGAGTTATTGGCCCAACTAGGATGGCATATGATCGGGTAATTCCGATAGTTGACATTACAGCAAAATTACTCAGCAGTGCCTTAAGTCAAAATTCTTAGCCTTGGAAAATTAGTGAAAAATCAAATTCAAGACCCTCAAAAAGCGCACTCTACGGCCGCCAAAATTGGAGTATTAATTGTCAATTTAGGAACCCCTGATGCAGCAACTGCAAAAGCAGTTAGAAAATACCTCAAACAGTTTCTATCGGATCCTCGCGTCGTTGAAATTCCAAGGATTGTTTGGTGGTGCATTCTAAATTTAATTATTCTCCCTATTAGAGCTGGGGCTTCCGCAAAAAAGTATGCAAGTGTTTGGTTAGATGGGGATAATGGTGGCTCCCCTTTGCTTTTCTACTCAAAATCTCAAGTAGATTTATTGCGCAAATCCCTTAATGAGAATGGTGATGGAGAAGTTATAGTTGAATTGGCTATGCGATATGGAAATCCAGCTATTAACGATGTTTTGGACAGTATGAAAGAGCAGGGGGTTAATCGCTTGCTTGTTATGCCAATGTATCCACAATATTCTGCAACTACAACAGCATCAACCTATGATGAAATCTTTCGTATTTTTAAAGAAGAAAGAAATCCACCTGCTCTGAGATCCATTAAGCATTATCACGATCATCCAATGTATATCCATGCATTAAAAACACAGGTTGAAAATTTTTGGTCTTTGAATGGCCGACCTAATTTTGAGTTAGGGGATAAGTTCATTATGTCTTTCCACGGCGTTCCAAAAAGAACCCTAGATATGGGAGACCCATATCATTGCGAGTGTTTTAAAACTGGACGTTTATTGCGTGAAGCGCTTGGACTTTCAGACAAAGAGGCAATCATTAGTTTCCAATCAAGATTTGGAAAGGCTGAGTGGTTAAAGCCATATACAGCCCCTTTATTGGAAAAGTTAGGTGTTGCTAAAACTAACCGAGTAGATATCTTTTGTCCTGGTTTCCCGGCTGACTGCTTAGAAACGCTTGAAGAAATAGCCATGGAAGGTAAAGAGATTTTTCACAATGCTGGAGGAAATGAATATTTCGCAATTCCGTGTATGAATACCCACCAAGACTGGATATTGGCAATGGAAAAGATCGTTGAGGAGAATATCCAAGGTTGGCGTAGAGAATTTGATTCAATAGAAGTTATCCAAAAGCGGTTTGAAATCGTAGACTCTGTCCAAAAATCACTCCTAGTTTAGTTTTTAAGAAAAAAATCCCTTTTTAGTCTTGAAATATTAATTTTTGCCTATAAGTTGGTAGGGTAAATACCTTTTTATTCAACCAAAACTTGTAAAGCATTGAAATGACTGAAGAAAAAAAAGACGTTCCAAATTCTGAATCTGCCTCTGATACACCTGAATCGGGTTCAAAAGAGTTAAATCACGAAGAGCAATTAGCCCAGCTCAATCAACTTTTAAACGATAGTAAGGATGCTTTTCTAAGAGCAAAAGCTGAAGTCGAGAATGTCCGTCGAAGAGCTGTTGATGATGTTGCTAAAGCTCACAAATTTGCCATTGAAAGTTTTGCTGAGCATTTACTACCTGTAATGGATAGTATGCATGCTGCTTTACAACATCACAATGAGGATTTGAATAAATTAAAAGAGGGTGTTGAGCTTACATTAAAGCAGCTCACTGGAGCATTAGAGAAAGGCAAAATTGTTGCAATACACCCTGAGGTGGGAGGTAAATTTGACCCACATTTACACCAGGCTATATCAATGGTTGAGTCAGATCAAGAGTCCAATACGGTAGTAACTGTTTTACAAAAAGGCTATTTAATTGCAGATCGTGTTCTAAGACCTGCGCTAGTGACTGTAAGTCAGGCTAAATAACTAAAAATCATCAAAAGTTATTGATAGCCCTTGAAACTTTATAAATAGCCCCTAGATATAGTTCATAGATTAATTTAATAAGGAAATTACAAAATGGCAAAGATTATTGGTATAGATTTAGGCACAACAAACTCTTGCGTTGCAATACTTGAGGGAAATACCCCAAAGGTTGTTGAGAATGCAGAGGGTGCTAGAACTACCCCTTCTATTATTGCGTACATGGAAGATGGAGAAATTTTAGTTGGAGCTCCTGCCAAAAGACAGTCCGTGACCAATCCTAAAAACACCCTTTACGCAGTTAAGCGTTTAATCGGAAGAAAATTCGGTGAGAAAGAGGTTCAAAAAGACATCGATTTAATGCCGTATACCATTTCCAAAGCTGACAATGGAGATGCATGGGTAGAGGTGCGTGGTAACAAACTAGCCCCTCCTCAAATTTCTGCTGAAGTACTTCGTAAGATGAAAAAAACTGCAGAAGACTATTTAGGTGAGGAAGTTACTGAAGCGGTTATTACAGTACCTGCATACTTTAATGATAGTCAAAGACAAGCTACTAAAGATGCTGGCCGTATCGCCGGCTTGGATGTAAAGCGTATTATTAACGAACCTACTGCTGCTGCACTTGCATTTGGTTTGGATAAAGTTTCTTCTGGCGATCGTAAGATTGCTGTTTATGACTTAGGCGGTGGAACATTCGATGTTTCAATTATCGAGATTGCTGACGTTGATGGGGAAAAACAATTTGAGGTTCTTTCTACTAACGGCGATACTTTCTTGGGTGGTGAAGACTTTGACCAACGTATTATTGATTTCATTATTGCTGAGTTCAAAAAAGAGCAAGGCGTAGATTTATCTAAAGACGTTTTAGCTCTTCAAAGATTAAAAGAATCTGCTGAAAAGGCTAAGATTGAATTATCTTCAAGCGCTCAAACAGAAATTAACTTACCGTATATTACTGCTGATGCATCAGGTCCTAAGCACTTAAATATTAAAATGACTCGTTCTAAATTAGAGTCTTTAGTTGAAGATTTAATTGCTCGCACAATTGAGCCATGTAGAGTTGCCATAAAAGATGCTGGCGTTTCTTTAACTGATATTGATGATGTCATTCTTGTTGGTGGTATGACACGTATGCCAAAGGTTCAAGAAAAAGTTAAAGAATTCTTTGGTCAAGATCCAAGAAAAGATGTTAACCCTGATGAAGCTGTAGCTGTTGGAGCTGCGATTCAAGGAGCTGTATTATCTGGTGACCGTACCGACGTATTGCTTTTAGATGTTACCCCCTTATCTTTAGGTATTGAAACTCTTGGTGGAGTAATGACCAAGATGATTAAAAAGAATACTACGATCCCAACAAAATATGCTCAAGTATTCTCTACAGCAGAAGATAATCAGCCTGCTGTAACCATCAAAGTATTCCAAGGTGAGAGAGAAATCGCATCTGCGAATAAAGCTTTAGGTGAATTTAATCTTGAGGGAATACCTCCAGCAAGCCGTGGCACACCACAAATTGAAGTAAGCTTTGATATTGACGCTAATGGTATTTTGCATGTGGGCGCTAAAGATAAAGCCACTGGTAAAGAAAATAAAATCACGATCAAAGCTAACTCTGGTTTATCAGAAGATGAAATTCAGAAAATGGTAAAAGATGCTGAGGAAAATGCTGAAGAAGATCGTAAATTAAGAGAGGTTGTAGATGCTCGCAATACAGCTGAGGCGTTAGTTCACTCCACTAAGAAATCTTTAGAAGAACATGGAGCTTCATTAGATGCAGGTGAAAAAGAAAAAATTGAAGCTGCAATTAAGGCTTTAGAAGAGTCTGCTAAAGGTTCTGATAAGAGTGATATTGAAGCTAAAACTGAAGAATTGGGTAAAGTTAGCCAAACCTTAGGTGAAAAAGTATACGCAGCAATGGCAGAAAAAGCTAAAGCAGAAGGCGCAGGTTCTCCTGGCTCTGAAAAGGCTAAAGATGACAATGTTGTTGATGCCGAATTTAAAGAAGTTGATAAGAAATAACGGTTGTAGTTTTTTTAAGGAATAACGTTGGCTACAAAAAGAGATTTTTACGATGTTCTAGAAATTCCCAAGAACGCGACCGAGGATGAGATCAAAAAAGCTTATCGAAAGATGGCTATGAAGTATCATCCTGATCGAAATCCTGATAACAAAGCTTCCGAGGAGAAATTCAAGGAAGCTAAAGAAGCTTATGAGGTTTTATCAGACCCTCAAAAGAAAGCTGCTTATGACCAATATGGCCATGCAGGGGTAGACCCAAGCATGGGCGGTTTTGGTGGAGCAGGGGCTCAGGGTTTTGGTGGTTTCGCAGATGCTTTCGGTGATATTTTCGGAGATATCTTTGGCGCTGGTGCAGCTAGAGGTGGCCGTGCTGGTCCGCAGGTATATAAGGGCGGAGACCTTCGTTATAGTATGGAAATAAGTCTTGAGGAAGCCGCTAAAGGTCATGAAACTCAAATCCGTATTCCTGGTTGGACTAGATGTGATGTTTGTGATGGAAATGGCGCTGAACCTGGCAGCAAAATAGAGACTTGTACCACTTGTAATGGTCAAGGACAAGTTCGGATGTCCCAAGGTTTCTTTTCCATGCAGCAAACCTGCCCTAAATGTCGGGGTAACGGTCAATTTATTCCAAAGCCATGTAAAAAATGTCATGGTGAAGGACAGAATAAGCAACAAAAGACTCTAGAAGTAAAAATCCCTGCAGGTATTGAGGATGGCATGCGTATCCGTTTATCTGGACATGGTGAGCCTGGAATAAATCAAGGACCTCCTGGCGATTTATATGTTGAAGTGCACATAAAGCCTCACTCAGTTTTTGAAAGGGATGGTGATGATTTGCATTTCCAGATGCCAATCTCATTTGCAACTGCGTGTTTAGGTGGAGAAGTTCAAGTTCCAACCTTGGCGGGTAAAGCTAGTTTTGAAGTTGCTGAAGGCACTCAAACTGGAAGAACCTATAGATTAAGGGGTAAAGGGATTAAAGGCATACGTTCAGCAGTTCCTGGAGATTTATATGTACACGTTCAAATAGAAACACCAGTAAAACTGAACGATCAACAACGTAAGCTAATTCAAGAATTAGATCAAAGTTTGAAAGCAGATAGTAAAAAACACAATCCTCAAGAAAGAGGATGGGTAGATAGAGTTAAAGACTTCTTTAATTAATCGCTAAAACAATGTTCAGGTGCTGGAAAGGCACCTGACTTGACTTCAGAAATATAAAGCTCAACAGCTTTTGTAATCGAACCTGACTCTCCCAAAAAGTTTTTAACAAATTTTGGTTGTCGTCCAGGAAAAGCACCCAACGCATCGTGCATCACTAATACTTGACCAGAGCAATCTGGGCCAGCACCAATACCAATAGTCGGAATTTGAATTGATTCTGTTATTTTTTTACCAAGGCTAGATGGAATAGCTTCAAGCACGAGCAACTGAGCCCCAGAGGATTCTAGTGCTTTTGCATCTTCTATCATTCGAGTAGCTTGAGATGTGGTTTTTCCTTGAACCTTGAAGCCTCCAAGTGTATTAACAGATTGAGGGGTTAAACCTAAATGTGCACAAACTGGAATACCTTGTTTTACAAGATGCTCAATCGTCGGAGCAAGCCATGCACCACCTTCAATTTTTACCATTTTTGCCCCAGCTTGCATTAAAAGGGCTGCGTTCTTAAGTGCTTGTGACATATCCCCATATGAAGCAAAGGGCATATCAGAAACCACATAACTTCTTTTGATATTTCTACTAACGCAAGCCGTATGGTAGACCATATCCTCAATTCGTACAGGAAGGGTTGAAGAGTGACCCTGAATTACGTTTCCTAACGAATCACCAATAAGAATAATATCAATGCCTATCTGATCAAAAAGTGTTCCAAAACTGGCATCGTATGCGGTTAGAGAGGTAATTTTTTCACCATCATTACGCATTTTTAACAATGAACTAATAGTTAAAGCTTTGGTTGGTTCATTAGGTTGTATGTATGACATAGAGTTGAATTTTAAAGGCTAAAAGTAAATCTTAATGGTGATTTAGGATATCACTACTCATTAAACAATGGTGGTGTTGTAGCTTTTCAATTTTTTGCCAAGATAATTCAGGGATTTTATCTTTAAGCTTACCAAGATGAGGTAATTCAAATTCAGGGGCTAATTCCAAAAGTGGCAGTAGAACGAACATTCTTTCAGTAATCCTTGGATGCGGAATAATGAGTTCAGGGTCATTACTTGTAAAGTCATCATAAGTCAGTAGATCAATATCTAAAGTACGTGGTGCTTTATCGTAAGGCCTTTCTCTACCAAAATGATTTTCAACCGCTTGGCATGCATGTAACAAAGAAAAAGGATCAAGAGATGTAGAAATAGAAACTACATTATTGATGTAATCTCCACCAGGAGCATCTACTGGAGAGCTAATATAAAAACAGCTTCTTGCCACTATTTGAATAGAAGGAATTTGTGCAAGACATACAACAGCATCCGTTAGGATTTGCCTTGTATCTCCAACATTCCCACCTAAACCTATAAACGCATTTGCCATTTGTCACCCCTTATGGTGGCTATATTTATTATTACTTTAATCAATTTTCAAAAAGATTGCTCATCGCTTGTAGTTTTATTTGCTTGAGCTTGATTATTAGGGCTTCTACGCCTTCTTCTGCGTGACTTTGATGGATTACTTGAAGAAATTAGTGGGGATTCTTCTTTCGCTTTAACGATCAAAAGTTCTCTCTCGGGAGTATCTGCTTTTTGAAAATCATCCCACCATTGAGTGAGTGATTGAGGCAATTCATCTGCTAAACACCTAAGGCATAAAAAGTCATAACCCGCCCTAAATCTTGGAGATTCAAGAAGACGAAAAGGTACTTTACCAACCCTTTTTTCAAATCTAGGTTGCAAGCTCCATATTTCTCGCATATCGGTCTCAAATCTTCTTTGAATAGCAAAGACTTCTCTTTGATTCGCTAGAACTTGATCTATCGCATCATGCAGAGCTGGTATTAATGGCTTTCCTAGTTGCTGATGATTTTGCCATCCAAGATAAACCTCGTGCCAAAGTAAAGTGGCAAATAAAAATCCTGGTGAAATGGGTTTTCCCAATTGAACTCGCTCATCTGTTTTTGCTAAAGCGATCTTTGCAAAATGACTAAATTTATCTTGTTCAAAAATTGCATCGATCATTGGGAGCAAACCTTGCCCAAGCCCCACTTCTTGAAGGGCCTCTAGGGATGACCAGGCGTGACCAGACATAAGTAGTTTTAATATTTCATCAAACAAGCGTGAGCTTGGAACATCATGTATTAAAGGGGCTAATTCTCGAATAGGATTTAAGGTTTTTGGCTCAAGTGAAAATCCTGTTTTGGCAGCAAAACGAACTGCTCTCAACATTCTAATTGGGTCTTCTCTGTATCTTTTCTCAGGGTCACCAATGATACGAATTAATCGCTCTTTGATATCGTACATTCCGCCGTGATAATCCAAAACTACTTGATTACTTGGATCATAGTACATTGCATTAATTGTAAAGTCTCGCCTTGCAGCATCCTCAGACTGCGAACCCCAAATATTGTCACGCAAAATACGCCCACTTTCGTTAATGTGTTCGCTTTCCTCTTTTAACATGGCTCTAAAGGTAGAAACTTCGATGATTTCAGGTTTATTTCCACCATAAAAAGTGACGTGAACAATCTGAAATCTTTTTCCAATGAGCCTTGATTTTTTAAAAACAGCTTGAACTTCTGTTGGGGTTGCATTTGTTGCCACATCAAAATCTTTTGGAACAATCCCTAAAATGAGGTCTCTTACAGCACCGCCGACTATAAATGCTTCATAACCAGCCTTTTGTAGAGCATCAGTCACTTTAAGAGCATTTTTAGAAATGTGTTCTAAATTAATTTTGTGCGTTTTAAAGTCAATTTCTTTAGCAGCTTTTCTTTTTGGCCGCGATGAAGAAGATGAATTTTTTTTACCTAAAATTCGTCGAATGATTTTTTGAATCATGAGAATAAATTAATTATTTTCCAAGAACGCGCTTTAGCAAGCGATTCAAGTCTTGGATCAGGATTGGTGGCAATTGGGGTTTTGACTTTTTCTAATAAAGGTAAATCATTCATTGAGTCAGAGTAAAAGATACTATTTTCTAAACTTCCCCAGTTAAATCCAAGGCTTTCAAGCCAATTTTCAACATGAGTAACTTTCCCATGTTGAAAATTAGGCAAACCTTTTACCTTGCCGGTAAATTCATGAAGATGATTTTCTTCTGGTTCCGTTGCAATTAGATTTTTAATGCCAAATCTTTCAGCTATTGGGCGGGTTACAAAACTATTAGTTGCTGTAACAATAGCACACACATCACCTTGAGAGATGTGTTGCTGAACTAAATCTAAAGCAGCTTGATGAATATTTGGTTCAATTTTGTTCCGCATAAATTCTTTATGCCAATCATCTAGTTGCTGCCTAGAGTGACTTGCAAGAGGCTTAAGCGCAAAATCTAAAAATTCATAGATATCTAAAGTACCTGCTTTATAGGCCTCATAGAAAAAATTATTTGCATTTTCATATTGCTCTTTATCTACAACGCCTAGTTCTACTAAAAAATTTCCCCAAGCATGATCACTATCGATAGGCAATAGAGTGTGGTCTAAGTCAAAGAAAACAAGTGAGGAAGATTGGTTAGGCATAAATTAATGATGATTTTTCAATAAATCTTTTACTAAAGGTAATGTAATAGCACGTTTTGTTTGAAGCGAATACAAATCAAGTGCCTCGACGATATTAATTAAACTCGGCATATCCCTGTGGAAATGCTCTAAAAGCCAATTCAAAATCTCTAGTGAAAAATTTAAACTTTTAGCTTTAGCATATTCTTCTAGGGCAACTATTTTCTCTTGATCAAGTAAGGTGTGTAATTCAAAGTTGATACCCGATGATAATCGCGAAGAAATATCAGCCCTTAAAGATAAACCTGAGATTGAATCAGATCCAGTAGCAATAATTAATATATTTTCGTCTTCTTTTGCTTCTATCAATAATCTAAAAAAAGCCTTTTGTTCATTATCGGTGAGGGAATCAACGTTATCAACAAAATACACTTTATGGACAAGCATATTTCCATAGTCTAAATAACTCCATAAAGAGCTTCCAGATTCTAAAAAGCAGGAACTAATCTCATTTTCCAATGCGATATTTGTAAGTGCTTTGAGGAGATGTGTTTTGCCACTACCTAATGGACCCCATATATAAATAATTTCATGCTCAGGATTGGTGTTTGAAGAATTTTCCCAATAATGAACTAAAGATTTAAGAACAGTTAAGATATCAATCCCATTGCCTCTATCTTTTTTTGATAAAACAAAATTATCTAGTGTAGGTTTTGGCGATACCAATATGTCTAGAGTATATTGTTGGGAATTTTTACTTTTCATTTATTCGTTTTTGTTAAACCAAGAGCTACTCATCAGTTTATTTTTTAAATATCTTATGGTTACAAGACAAATTGCAGACATAGGGAATGCAAGCAGAATACCAAAGAATCCAAATAATTGCCCAAATAACATCAGTGCAAAAAGAACTGCCACAGGGTGTAATCCTATTCTTTCGCCGACAAGCCTAGGTGTTAAAACAAAACCTTCTAATAATTGCCCGACTCCATAAAGGACCAAGACGGCAATAAATGCATTACTAGGACCAAATTGTAGAATTGTTGCCATACAAGAAAGCGTAAAACTAATTAAAAATCCCACATAAGGAATGAAGCCTACAAGCCCTGTGAAAACTCCTAGTGGAATAGCACTTTTAACACCGATTACTGACAAGCCTATCGAGTAAAACGTCGCCAAGACAATCATTACAAGGATTTGTCCTCGTAAGTAATGTGCCAACAACACATCAACCTCTTGAACGAGTGTAAATAAAGTATTTTTAAACCTAATTGGCACAAGCCCAGATAAAAGCTTCATGAATGTGTGCCACTCTAATAATAAGTAGAACAATACAAATATTATTAATATTAAATTTGCAAAAAAGCCTAGAACTGAACCTGAAGATTTAATAATGGCACCCAGAGACTTTGTAACCAAAGTATTCGCATTGTCAGATATTTGAGATGTGATTTGATTTTGGGCCTGTTCTCGGATAACTCCCCAATCAAGAGAGATGTTAAAAGTTTCTAATTTGGGCTCTAACCACTCTTGAATATTTTTAAGCCAAATTGGAAATTGAGTTTTGATAAGAGGTATTTCGTGTTGCAATAAATTTAAAAGTAAAACTAGAATGATTAAAGTGGTGAAAATTCCCACTAAAACTGAAGTTAGTGCCGCCAAACCCCTTGGAAATTTAAGCTCTACAAATTTTTCAGTAAGAGGTTCTAATATATACGCTAGGATAAATGCCACTAAAAAAGGCATCAAAATACCAACTAAATTAGAAAAAAAATCAGACATTGCCTTCGCCTTGAATTAGAATCTTCACATTCTACCGAGTTCATAGGAATAATATGTCAAATTCGACAACTAATAGTACAAACCTCACAAATGACCCTTCAGGTAAGGGATTATCTTACAAAGACGCTGGTGTTGATATTGATGCAGGGGATGCATTGGTTGAAAGAATCAAGCCTTTAGCTAAAAAAACGATGCGAGAGGGAGTTTTAGCTGGTATTGGAGGCTTTGGAGCACTATTTGAGGTCCCAAAGAGGTACAAGGAGCCAGTTTTAGTATCTGGCACTGATGGAGTTGGTACAAAGTTAAAGCTTGCTTTCGAATGGCAAATCCATGACACAGTTGGTCAAGATCTAGTTGCCATGAGCGTCAATGATATTTTGGTTCAAGGTGCTGAGCCCTTGTTTTTCCTAGATTATTTTGCTTGCGGACATTTATCTGTAGATGTTGCGGCAACTGTAGTTGGAGGTATCGCAAAAGGTTGTGAACTTGCTGGATGTGCCCTGATTGGCGGAGAAACAGCTGAAATGCCTGGAATGTATCCCGATGGAGAATATGATTTAGCGGGATTTGCAGTTGGAGTTGTTGAAAAATCAAAAATTATTACAGGAAAAACCATATTGCCAGGAGATGTTGTGATTGGCTTGGCCTCAAGTGGTGCTCACTCAAATGGTTATTCATTAATTCGAAAAATTATTGATGTGAGTGGGGTATCTCGGAGTTTTGAAATTGGCGGAAGACCTCTGGAAGAAGTGGTAATGACCCCAACCAAAATCTACGTAAAGCCAGTTTTAGAGCTAATCAATAAAATCAATGTTAAGGGTATGGCTCATATTACTGGTGGAGGATTATTAGAGAATATTCCAAGAGTGCTACCTGATAACGTTCAAGCTGTCCTTCATCAGGATGCTTGGGAAATGCCCGAGTTATTTAAATGGCTTGCAAAAGCCGGTAAGGTTGACGCACAGGAGATGCATCGAGTTTTTAACTGTGGGATCGGATTAGTAATTGTTTTATCTAAAGAAGAAGCTGAAACAGCAATTCAATTTTTAAAGACACAGAATATAGATTGTTTACAAATTGGTCAGATAGTTGCAAGACCAAATGGGGCACATCAAACAGTCGTCATTTAAATTTGAGTAAATGCTCAAGGCAGATTTTCGTTGCTTGGTTTATAAAGCTTTGTTCACTAGGGTCAATGATGGTTCTACTTGGCATCGCTCTGAGCCAGGTTAATTGCCTTTTTGCAAGTTGGCGGCTTGCAGCCATGCCTTTAGCGATAAATTGATCGAAGCTAATATCACCTGAAAGGTGCTCTATTGCTTGCCTATATCCCACTGCCCTCATTGAAGGGAGATTATTATTAATTAAAGGGTTTTGAAGTAAATTCTTAACTTCATTCAAAAAGCCCTTTTCTAACATCACATTAAATCTTGTTTCAATACGCTCATGAAGCCACGACCTATTTTCGGGTTCAAGAGATATTAAAAGATGCTGAAAAGAAGAGGTGTCTCTAGAATTTGAGTAAGGTTGTTGCTCTAGAAAATAAGACATGGGCAAACCTGTCATGGCAAATATTTCAAGGGCGCGTGATACTCTTTGAGTGTCTCCTGCTGGCAGTCTTGATGCTGTAATAGGATCAATGGCTTGAAGTTTTAAATACATTTCATCCCAACCCACAAGGGCGGCTTCACTCGCTATTTCGGCACGGACTTCAAGGGTTGAGGCTGGTAGATCTGTAAGACCCTGCATTAAGGCTCGCCAGTAGAGCATAGTTCCACCAACAATAACGGGAAGATTTCCTCGCTCTTTAATCTCGCGAACCCACCTAAGAACATCTTTTGCAAATTGCGCAGCAGAGTACGTCTCCCAAGGATTTAGGATATCAATGCCATGATGTCGAATTAGACTCAGTTCAGTATCACTTGGTTTTGCAGTTCCAATATCCATACCTCGATACACCAGTGCAGAATCCATACTAATAATTTCTAAATCAATACCTTTCAATTTTGCGGCATGAGATAGTTCAACGGATAAAGTGCTTTTACCGCTTGCTGTCGGTCCAACAATAGCTAAAATATTTTCTAAAGGATGATTAGAAAATGCCATTCCTTTATTACCTACCCCTGAGAAAAAGTTTGTCTAAGTCTTGAATACTCAGTTGAATCCAGGTTGGTCTTCCGTGATTACATTGGTCTGCACGCTCAGTTATTTCCATTTGCCTGAGAAGTGCGTTCATTTCCGGCAGGGTCAATTGCCTGTGCGCTCTAACAGCTGCATGACATGCTTTTGTAGCCAGTCGTTCATGCTTAGCTGAGTCAACTACACCGCTAGCCCCAACCTCATCTAGGTCAGCCAATAGAGAGCGAACTAATTCTTCTGGGTCTGATTTACTTAAAATAGCAGGTATAGATCTTACGCAAATTTCTTCCGGCCCAATTACTGATATATCAAATCCTAAATCATGAAGTATGGATTGATTATCGTTCAGTAGTGCGATTTCTAATTGATTAGTATGAATTACAACAGGAACTAATAGAGTTTGATTGCCAATTTGATTCTGTAAATCATTTTTAAGTTTTTCATATAGCACGCGTTCATGTGCTGCATGCATATCAACAAGAACAAGTCCTGATTGGTTTTGCGCCAAGATATAAATACCGCCTATTTGAGCAATAGCGAAGCCCAGAGGGGATTCTGAATTCTCTTCTATACGAGGAGTGTTTTCATTAAATGCGTCAAGTGGGGGAGTTTTTTTGTCTCCCAATAATTGGAAAATGGACTCTTTAACTGAGTTATTGGGTACTTGTAATTGAATTGATTGCTGATATCGAGGCGTAAAGCTTGTATAGTTTTGCGCTTGAACTGGCAATGTTGGTGAGATAAATTCAGTGTTCTGAAAATCTTGACCTTCTACTGGGTTGTTGCTTTGCCCCGCCCCATGCGATAAGCGATCTTTTATCGAGTGATATACAAATTGATGAACTGCTCTACTATCTCTAAAACGAACCTCGATCTTTGCTGGATGAACATTAACATCAACCAATTCTGGTTGAATTGAAAGATTAAGAAGTAATATTGGCTGCCTATCACCGTGAAGGACATCTTGATAGGCACTGCGGATAGCGTGATTGATTAATTTGTCGCGGACAAATCGATGATTGACAAAAATATATTGTTGATCCGCTTTTGCTCTACTTGCCGTTGGGGCACCTATAAAACCATTTAATTGAATCAATTCTGACCCAGTTTCTAGAGGTAGTTTTGCATGATGAAAATCAGCACCTAAGATTTCATCAGCTCGGTTTTCAAGACTCCCAGCCATCCACCTATACATAGGTTTGCCATTGTGCCAAACTGAAAAGTGAACATGAGGGTTAGCTAAAGCACACCTGCGGATTGCCTCTAAGCAATGACCTAGTTCTGTAGCGGATGACTTTAGAAACTTTCTTCGTGCAGGGGTATTAAAAAATAAGTCTTGAACATCAATGCGTGTTCCAAAATCACCAGCAGAGGGTTTTACTTCATAAGTAGAATTATCTATCGCAAAAGCATGAGGATCACTTGCTGTTCGTGTAGTCAATGTTAATTTAGAAACAGAAGCTATAGAAGCGAGTGCTTCACCTCTAAATCCCATAGTTAGAACTGATTCAAGATCTTCAAGACTAGAAATTTTACTAGTGGCATGTCTAGTTAGTGCCAAAACCAACTCTGAGGAGGGTATGCCTTGTCCATTATCACTAATGACTATTCTTACAGTTCCGCCTTCTTCAAGACGAATCTCTATAGAGCTAGACCCTGCATCAATTGCATTTTCTAACAATTCTTTGACAACAGCACTAGGCCTTTCAATAACCTCACCAGCAGCGATCTGGCTGATTAATTGATCTGGCAACGTTTGAATTGGATTTCTCATGGGATTATTTTCTCATGAGAATACGCATCAATGATTGAAACTGTTAATATGTCGTACGTGGAACAATTAACTTCTTTATTTCAGTTTGTGATGCATATAGGTGACCATCTTGGTGAGTATGGGACCCTTGCGTATGCAATTTTAAGCCTCATTATATTTTCTGAGACTGCCTTTGTTATATTCCCATTTTTACCCGGCGATACTTTGCTGTTTGCAGCGGGGGCATTTTGCGCAAATGGGGATCTAAGTTTAATTATTTTGAATCTTTTAGTGGTTATTTCTGCAGTAGTTGGAAATACAATTAATTACTGGATTGGGAGATATCTCGTTACTAGAATTGATGTGACTAAAGCAAAGTGGATCAATCAAGATGCTTTAGAAAAGACCCATATGTTTTTTGAAAAACATGGTGGTAAAACCATTATTTTGGCTAGATTTGTTCCCCTAGTAAGATCCTTCGCTCCATTCGTTGCTGGTTTATCAAATATGGATCAGAAAAAATTTCAGATCTTTAATATCGTTGGTGCAGTTTTATGGAGCGGGATATTAACTGTTTGCGGATACTTTTTTGGAAATTTACCCGTAATACGCGACAACTTAAATGAAATTGTATTGATAGGTGCACTAGCTGCAATCGTACCTACTGTTTTTGCTGGAATTTGGAGGTTTGTTCAACCGCTTTTTACAAAAAAGAATTAATTTTCTTTTAGGGCTTTTTCTAAATCTAGAAGATGTTCTTTGATTTCATCAGCATCTTTAGCTTCTGGATTTTTCTCTAGATAAAAAAGTAAATCTTCAATTGCAGGTCGAATGTATTCTAATTGAGCTAGTGCCAAACCCCTGTCTCTTATTTCCTCTATTTCACCTGGAAGAAGAATAACAAGTCTTTCTTGAATACTTAATAATCTTTCCCAACGATCTTGATGACTATATACAGCTTTTAAATTTCTGAGAAAACGTGAAAGAATTTCTCTTGGGCTAGAGCTACGAAGAAATAAGCTTAAGGGCAAAGCTAATTCTCCTCTGTATCCTTGTGCATCTAAATAAGGGTCTAGCATGGCTTGTAACTCATTCTTGGATAAAGAACCACCTGTTGTAGGATCCATTATCACCTCACCTTGAGGTAAAGAAATTCGAATCAAAAAGTGATTTGGGAATGAAATTCCTTTTATCTGAAGACCGATTTGATGACCAAATTCTATAAGAAGGATAGCTAAAGAAATTGGAATTCCTCTTCTTGTTTTAATTAAGCTATGAATATATGAGTTATCTGGATCGTAGTAATCATTATTATTTAAGGAAAAGTGAAGATCCTGAAAAAAGAAATATTTTAAATATTGTAATTTTTGTAAGTCTGTTGTTTCAGCGGTAAATTTTGACTTTAGCTTTAGAACAAGAGCATCAATCTCATCTAAAGTACTTTGAACATCAAGAGATGGATAGGCATGTTGCCCAACAGCAATAGCTGCTTCAGTCAATGGAAAATGTGCATCATCAGCTACTAATGACTTGAAATAATCTAATTGTTTGGTGGGCATAAATTAATGAGTATGGCGAATAAATTCTTTAAATCGAAAGCCGGTAATTTTTAATACCAATATATAAGCAATCATAGCTAAAACACCCCAGCCAAGCATTAAAAATATTCTTTTCATTGGTGAATGTGCAAGCTCGATCCAATCATGATGATTTGATCCAATATAAAGAACAATTGTAAATACAACTAATGAGAGAAAAAGGCGAAGGAAAAACTTAGTCCATTGTTGATTTTGTGCGAGCATATGACCTTTTCTTAAAAGCCCTAACCACAAAAGACTTGCATTTACACAAGCGCCAAGCCCAATTGATAAAGCAAGACCGGCATGCCCAAAATATGGCACAAATATAAAATTCATACCTTGAGTAAATATTAAAACAACAATACCAATTTTTACTGGCGTACGAATATCTTGTTTTGCGTAAAATCCTGGCGCAAGAATTTTTATTAATATCAAGCCAATTAAGCCTACCCCATATGCCTGCAATGCTAATCGGGTCATTTCTACATCATGGCTAGAAAATTTTCCATAATGATAAAGACTGGCCGCCAAAGGAGTCCCATATATAAAAAGAGCAATGGCGGCAGGAGCGGCCATGATAAATGTGAGTCTTATCCCCCAGCACATGAGATTTTTGCTTTGTTCTAAATCTCCAACGGCATTTGCGCGACTTAAACTTGGCAGTAAAACTGTCCCAACTGCAACGCCTAATAACGCTGTTGGAAATTCCATTAAGCGATCTGCATAAGAGAGCCAAGAAACACTCCCTGCTTGTAAATGAGATGCAATATTTGTATTGATGATGAGGGAGAGTTGACTTACCGAGACAGCAAATACTGCCGGCCCCATTAATTTAATAATTCTTACAGCCTCAGGGTTTTTGAGTGCTCTTTTGATATTGCCAAATCCAACTTGGATATTAGGAAGTTTTCCTAGTTTTAGTAAAGCTGGTATTTGAATCGCTAGTTGCAAAAATCCTCCTAGCATTACGCCAACGCCAAGCCCATAAATTGGTTTTTCAAAATACGGGGCAATGATCAGTGAGCCAGCAATCATTCCCAAATTCAACAATACTGGCGTAAATGCTGGGATGAGAAACTTTTTGTAGGTATTTAGGATGCCTGCAGCAAAGGAAACAAGAGAAATAAACCCAATGTATGGGAACATCATCCTAGTTAAAACAACACTCATGGAGTAGGTTTCTGAATTATTGAATCCGGACGCTATTACCAAAACTAAATAAGGCGCAAAAATGACTCCAATCAGAACAACCAGTAACAAAGACCAAAAAAGAAGGGTAGCAACTACATCAATAAGGTCTTTTGTGACATTTTCGCCATTTTTAGCATGAACTTCACCCAAAATGGGGACAAATGCCTGAGAAAAAGCGCCTTCTGCAAATAAACGCCTTAGCAAATTGGGTATCCTAAAAGCCACATTGAAGGCATCTGTCATCTCAGAAGCACCAAAAGCGCGTGCGATAAGTGTTTCCCTCACGAGTCCGAGGATTCGTGAAAGCATAGTCATGCTACTTACTTTTGCGGCTGCTGAGAGTAGATTCACGCCTTTAGTTTCGCTTATATAAAAGATGTAGTCAAAATAATATTGTTCAGTTATAATAATGGATTATGTTTTTTAAACGCCTAATTTATAAGCGCTTAAAAGTTAAACCCCGTAATTTAATGAATTCACATTTTGTGATTCATATTTAGATAGAAATAGAGTAAAAAATATGGCAAATACCGCACAAGCTCGTAAACGCGCTCGTCAAGCTGTTAAGCAGAACGCCCACAATTCTAGCTTACGCTCACGCTTAAGAACAGCTATTAAATCAGTTCGTAAAGCTGTAAGCGCAGGTGATAAAGAAGCAGCTGCAAAAGTGTTTTTAGCAGCTCAATCTACTATTGATCAAATTGCAGACAAGAAAATTATTCACAAGAATACAGCTTCACGTCAGAAGTCTCGTTTGTCTGCTGCTATCAAAGGTATGACAAGCTAATAAAGCTTATTGATTGCAAAGAAATCCGCCATTGTGCGGATTTTTGTTTTTTTAGCTTTGATTTAAGGTTTAGTACTAGGTAATTCGCAAATTTCTGTAAGTGTCAAATCATTGTCTTTTGCAAAGCCAAGTACAAAATCTAAAGCCCTTGGGTCGATTTCGCGAAGTCTCTCATCGACCATTACGCATCTGACGCCATTTAAAGTCTCAGGGCGAACAAAGGGTGAATGAGTGTACCTCGGGTCACCTTGGTCAGATTTTGGTCTAAAAGGGGCCATTACACCGCAAAGGCGATCAATCCAATCGCTAGGTCTAAAGACCTTACCGTTGGAGGTAATTCCAATAATGAGGTACTGTTTGTGGTTCAATTTAAGTATGTATTTGAATTTAAAAACTAATCATTAAAACTATAGCTGATTAAGATGGCTAAAAAATTATTATTGCACCAACGATTGAATACAATACTGTTTTAGGTAACCATCGCACATTTATGACTCTATTAAAAGTTCCACTTCGTCACTATTTGCAATTTTCTGATTTAAGTTCAGAAGAATATGCTTACATTTTAAATCGTTCTGCGATTCTTAAAGAGAAGTTTAAGGCTTATGAAACATGGCACCCACTGCATGATCGAACGTTAGCTATGATTTTTGAAAAGCATTCAACTAGGACACGGCTTTCTTTTGAGGCGGGTATGTTCCAATTGGGAGGGCATGCTGTTTACCTCAATACGAGAGATACGCAGTTGGGAAGAGGGGAGCCTGTTGAGGATGCTGCTCAAGTTATATCTAGAATGACTGACATCATTATGATTAGAACTTTTGGTCAAGAGATCTTAGAGCGTTTTGCTAATAATTCGAGAGTACCAGTCATTAATGGATTGACGAATGAGTTCCATCCTTGCCAAGTTTTAGCAGACATATTCACTTTCCATGAATTAAGAGGTGATATATCTGGGAAGGTTGTAACTTGGGTTGGAGATGCCAATAATATGGCTTATACCTGGTTGCAAGCTGCTCAAATTTTAAATTTTGAGTTTCACTTTTCTGGCCCAGCTGGATATCCATTAGACATGAGCCGAATTAGCACCGAGGAAAAAGAACACTTAAAGATATTTGTAGATCCTCTTGAAGCTTGTCGTGGAGCGAATTTGGTTACGACAGACGTATGGACTAGTATGGGTTACGAAAAAGAGAATGAAGAACGCTTAACAGCTTTTTCGGAATGGATTGTTGACGAAAGAAAAATGGAAGTTGCAAATCCGGATGCTTTATTTATGCATTGTCTCCCGGCACACCGTGGTGAAGAGGTTTCAAAAGAGGTTATAGATGGACCACAAAGTGTGGTTTGGCAAGAGGCAGAAAATAGATTACATGTTCAAAAAGCATTAATGGAATTTTTGTTGTGTGGAAAATTTAACTAATCGGTAAATAAAATGGCAGATATTAATAAGGTGGTTTTGGCGTATTCAGGTGGTTTAGATACTAGTGTCATCCTTAAGTGGTTACAAGACACATACCATTGTGAAATTGTTACTTTTACAGCTGACCTTGGTCAAGGTGAGGAGTTGGAGCCAGCTCGTGCAAAGGCTCTAAAGTTTGGCATTAAGCCAGAGAATATCTTTATAGATGATTTACGTGAGGAATTTGTAAGAGATTTCGTTTTCCCGATGTTTCGTGCAAACACAATTTATGAGGGCGAATATCTTTTAGGAACCTCTATTGCTAGACCATTAATTGCAAAGAGGCAGATTGAAATTGCACGTTTAACTGGCGCAGACTCAGTCTCCCACGGCGCGACCGGAAAGGGTAATGACCAAGTCAGATTCGAGTTGGGCTACTACGCTTTAGAGCCTGGTATTAAGGTAATCGCACCATGGCGTGAGTGGGATTTGTTATCTAGAGAAAAGCTTTTAGCATACGCAGAAAAAAATGGTATTCCAGTAGAAATGAAGCATAAGCAGGGCGGCGCCCCGTATTCAATGGACGCAAATCTCCTCCATATAAGTTTCGAGGGTAGGCATTTGGAAGATCCAAACGCGCAAGCTGAAGAGTCAATGTGGCGTTGGACGGTTTCACCTGAAAATGCTCCAGATAAAGCTGAGGAAATTGAACTTGAGTTTTCTAAGGGAGATTTAATCGCAATAGATGGCCAACAAATGGCACCTCATGCATTACTTGCAAAATTAAATGAATTGGGTGGTAAACATGGTATTGGACGACTTGATCTTGTCGAAAATCGCTTTGTTGGCATGAAGAGTCGTGGATGCTATGAGACCCCTGGCGGCACTATTTTATTGAAGGCTCACAGGGGTATTGAGAGTATTACTCTTGATAGAGAAGTAGCCCATTTAAAAGATGATTTAATGCCGAGATATGCAAGTTTGATTTATAACGGTTACTGGTGGTCTCCTGAAAGAGTAGCTTTACAAACATTAATTGATCATACCCAAGAGAGAGTGAATGGCTTCGTAAGATTAAAGCTTTATAAAGGTTCGGTCTCAGTGTTATCAAGAAATTCCAGTAACACTTTATTTGATCAAAATATCGCAACTTTTGATGATGATGGTGGAGCCTACAACCAAGCTGATGCAGGCGGTTTCATAAAATTAAATGCTTTAAGAATGCGTATTGCAGAAATTGCTAGACGCAAGAGATTACAAAAATAAATAGGTAAAAATATGCAATTTGATAATGTATCTGTAGGAAAAAAAGCAAACGTTTATTTCGATGGGAAATGTGTTTCACACACGGTTACTTTATCGGATGGAACACGTAAATCTGTGGGCGTAATCTTGCCAAGTACCTTAAAGTTTGAATTGAGTACGAAGGAAATAATGGAAGTTGTTGATGGCAAGGCATTCGTTAGCATCAATGGTGGCCCAGAATTAACGTTTACATCCGGTCAAAGTTGGGAAGTTCAAGCTGGTGGTAATTTTCAGATTCGTGTTGATGAACCCTTACATTATGTTTGCCATTTTGGCTAATTAAGGACTAGGTAGTCCATCAACAGTTTTTCCTGGCATTATTTGCCTTTTCTCAAACCACTGGGCATTCATCTCTAGAGCGTATCTTATAGGCTTGATTGGACAGTGGTTATCTTCAGTTTGCGGTTTCATTTCTTCAATATTTACGATTTTTCCATCATCTCCAATAAAGGCAATAGAGAGAGGTATTAGGGTGTTTTTCATCCAAAAGCAGTGGCCTGCTTTTTGGTCAAAAACAAATAACATTCCATTTTGATCAGGCATAGATTTTCTATACATTAATCCAAGTTGTTGACTTGAGGGAGTGCTCGCCACTTCTGCCTTGATCACATGTTGAGCAATTTTTAATTCAATGACAGGTAAAGCATCTGCTTGGGATAATGTGCAATAGAGTGATAAGGAACATACAAAAAGTCTAATCCAAGTTTTGAGCATGAGAATTTAATTATCGAATAGTGTGAAATAAAAGGCTTGAAAATTACAAACTTATAAATATTTTATTAGGCGTGCCACTAAATTTGTAATAATAAGATATTAAATTGAATATTAAGTGTAAAAGAAGTATTTTGCACTCATTTAAATGAGTTCACAGAACACTTTGTTTAAGCACAAGCAGTTTAATAATTAAATCGATATATCAACAAGGAGAGTTTTTTAAATGTACAAGCATATTCAGGTTCCAGCTGGTGAACAAATTACCGTTAATGCAGATTTTTCTATTAATGTGCCTGATAATCCAATTATTCCTTACATTGAAGGTGATGGTACTGGCTTCGATATTACACCTGTGATGATTAAAGTGGTTGATGCTGCAGTTGAAAAAGCTTACGGTGGAAAAAAGAAAATTTCATGGATGGAAGTTTTTGCTGGTGAGAAGGCTACAAAAATTTATGGTCCTGATGTTTGGCTTCCTGAAGAGACTTTAGAAGCTGTTAAAAAATATGTTGTATCTATTAAAGGTCCTTTAACTACTCCTGTTGGCGGTGGCATTCGTTCATTAAACGTTGCTTTACGCCAAGAATTAGATTTATACGTTTGTTTGCGTCCAGTACGTTATTTCAAGGGAACTCCTTCACCATTAAAAGAGCCTGAAAAAACTGACATGGTTATTTTCCGTGAAAACTCTGAAGATATTTACGCTGGTATTGAGTGGATGTCAGGAACTGATGGCGCTAAAAAAATCATTGATTTTATGATTAAGGAAATGGGCGTTAAGAAAATTCGCTTCCCTGAGACTTCTTCAATTGGTATCAAGCCAGTTTCAAGAGAAGGAACTTTCCGTTTAGTTCGTAAAGCAATTCAATATGCTATCGATAATGACAAGCCTTCTATGACTTTAGTTCATAAAGGAAACATCATGAAATTTACTGAAGGTGGATTCCGTGATTGGGGTTATGAGATTGCACAAAAAGAATTTGGCGCTGAATTAATTGATGGCGGCCCATGGTGCAAAATGAAGAACCCAAAAACTGGCAAAGAAATCATTATTAAAGACGTAATTGCCGACGCATTCTTGCAGCAGATTCTTTTACGTCCAAATGAATATAGCGTTATTGCAACCCTCAATTTAAATGGCGATTATGTTTCTGATGCCTTAGCTGCTCAAGTTGGTGGAATTGGCATTGCTCCTGGTGCAAACTTATCTGATACTATCGCAATGTTTGAAGCAACGCATGGTACTGCTCCAAAGTATGCTGGTAAAGATTACGTTAACCCAGGATCTGAAATTCTTTCTGCTGAAATGATGTTACGTCATATGGGTTGGTTTGAAGCAGCTGATGCAATCATTAACTCAATGGAAAAATCAATTCTTTCCAAGAAAGTTACTTATGACTTCGCACGCCTCATGGAAGGTGCAACACAAGTATCTTGCTCTGGCTTTGGCCAAGTGATGATTGACAATATGTAATTTGAAATTAGTAATCGGATCAAAATGTGATCCGATTACTTTTTCTGCTTGCTACAAAAACAAAAAAACCCCTTAAAGGGGTTTTTGTCCAACATCCTATAAAGGATTAACTCAATTAAGCACCTTGGATATTGGTAGCTTGTTTGCCTTTTGGGCCTTGAGTAATATCAAAGGTAACTTTTTGACCTTCTTTGAGGGTTTTAAAACCACTCATTGTAATTGCGCTAAAGTGAGCAAATAACTCTTCTTCGCCATCATCAGGTTTGATAAAACCAAAACCTTTTGCATCATTAAACCATTTTACGACACCGGTTGCCATTCGAACTCCGTTACATTTTAAAGAAACAATCTTGAAGCGTGAAAAACTGTAAAGCTAACACATCTACAAGCCTCGTGTACATAACTTCATACACATACTATGGATTGTTTTCCTTTATCACCATTATGTCAAGGAGAAATATGTCAAAAACCACTAGTATTTGCCCTTAATTTTGATATTTTTTGATAAATTATGAATATTGTGGCAGTTTTAAAGAAAATTTAATCTTAAAACCCATAAAAAAAACAGTAAATTGATCTAATGATTAGAATCTAGGTATGAACTTTAAATTTAGCAAAAATGTAATTCTTGCAATTAATCCAAATCGCCCCCATGTGGAGGATGATAGGACAACAGTTTTAGATCTTGAAGCAAAAAAAGTTGAACCACCTCCTCTGTATAAAGTGGTATTGTTGAATGATGATTTCACACCAATGGAATTTGTTGTGATGGTTATTCAGGAATTTTTTCACAAAGATCAGGAAACTGCGACGAGAATTATGTTACAAGTACATATAGAAGGAAAAGGCGTATGTGGTGTTTACACACATGACGTAGCAGCAACAAAAGTAGCGCAAGTTTTAGAAATTTCCCGTAAATCGGGCCACCCTTTGCAATGCATGATGGAGGAAGTATGATTGCCCAAGAACTTGAAGTCAGTCTACATATGGCTTTTGTGGATGCGCGAGCGGCGCGTCATGAGTTCATTACGGTAGAGCATTTATTAAGTGCATTATTAGACAATGCGACTGCTGTTGAGGTATTAAAAGCTTGTGCAGTTAATATTGCAGACCTAAGGGCTCAATTAAAGAATTTTATTAACGACAATACACCTATCGTGCCTGGTACTGAAGAGGTTGATACTCAGCCAACCCTTGGATTTCAGCGAGTGATTCAACGTGCAATTATGCATGTCCAATCTACATCGAGTGGCAAAAAAGAAGTGACTGGCGCTAATGTTTTAGTAGCAATTTTCGGTGAGAAGGATTCTCACGCAGTTTATTATCTCCAACAGCAGGGAGTTACGCGTTTAGATGTTGTTAACTTTATTAGCCACGGAATTAGGAAAGATAAAGCAGAGGCAACTAAGCCGGAATCAACGAATTCTGAGAGTGAAGATGTCGGCGGTAATGGTAAAGATAGTCCATTAGAGCAATATACTCAAAACTTAAATTTATTAGCACGACAAGGAAAAATAGACCCATTAATCGGTCGTGAGCATGAAGTTGAAAGAGTTATTCAAGTTTTATGCCGTCGTAGGAAGAATAATCCTCTATTAGTGGGTGAAGCTGGTGTTGGTAAAACTGCTATTGCAGAGGGTTTAGCTTGGAGAATTACTCAAAATGAAGTTCCAGAAATCCTAAAAGATGCAATTGTTTACTCATTAGATATGGGAGCACTTTTAGCAGGAACTAAGTATCGTGGTGATTTTGAACAAAGACTCAAAGCAGTATTGAAGTCGCTCAAAGATAATGTTCACGCTATATTATTTATTGACGAAATTCATACTCTAATTGGTGCTGGTGCAGCTTCGGGCGGCACGTTAGATGCAAGTAATTTACTTAAGCCTGCATTATCAAGTGGGCAGTTAAAGTGTATTGGCGCGACTACCTTTACTGAGTATCGTGGAATTTTTGAAAAAGATGCCGCCTTGTCCAGAAGATTTCAAAAAATCGATGTATTGGAACCTTCCGTTGACCAGACTGTTCAAATATTAAGGGGCCTTAAATCACGTTTCGAAGAGCACCATGGGGTCAAGTACTCTCAGAGTGCTTTAAGTGCAGCAGCAGAGCTTTCTTCTCGTTACATTAATGATCGTCAATTACCTGATAAGGCGATTGATGTCATTGATGAGGCAGGTGCTGCACAGCGCATTTTGCCTAAATCTAAGCAGAAAAAAACAATTGGACGTTTAGAGATCGAAGACATAGTTTCCAAAATTGCACGTATTCCGGCTCAATCAGTTAGTGTCGATGATCGTAGCAAATTACAAACTCTTGATCGTGATCTGAAAAGTGTTGTTTTCGGACAGGATCCAGCAATCGAAGCTTTGGCCTCTGCAATTAAGATGGCTAGAGCAGGTTTGGGTAAGGTCGATAAGCCAATCGGATCATTTTTGTTCTCAGGCCCAACTGGCGTTGGTAAAACTGAAGTTGCTAAGCAATTGGCATTCATCATGGGTGTAGAGTTATTGCGCTTTGATATGTCTGAATACATGGAGCGTCATGCCGTTAGTCGCCTAATCGGAGCCCCTCCAGGTTATGTTGGTTTTGACCAGGGTGGACTCTTAACTGAGGCTGTTAATAAGAAGCCACATTGTGTTTTATTGTTGGATGAGATTGAAAAAGCCCATCCTGATATTTTCAACATCTTGCTTCAGGTCATGGATCATGGCACTTTAACGGACAACAATGGTCGCAAGGCTGACTTTAGGAATGTCATTATTATCATGACCACGAATGCTGGTGCTGAGACAATGAATAAAGCTACGATTGGATTTACAAATCCACGTGAGTCTGGTGATGAGATGGCTGACATTAAGAAAATGTTTACCCCTGAGTTTAGAAACAGGCTCGATGCTATTGTTTCATTCAAATCACTTGATGAATCTATTATCCTTAGAGTCGTTGATAAGTTCCTTATGCAGCTTGAAGAACAGCTTCATGAAAAGAAAGTGGATGCGACTTTCACAACTGGTTTACGTGCATATTTGGCCAAAAAAGGCTTTGATCCTTTGATGGGTGCAAGACCAATGCAAAGATTAATTCAGGATACTGTTCGTAAAGCGCTAGCTGATGAATTACTTTTTGGACGACTTGTAAATGGTGGTTCAGTGATTGTTGATGTTGATTCTGAAGATCAGGTCATACTAGAAATACACTCCGCCGCTGTTAAAGGTAAAGCTGCGTCGACTGAGACGTCAGAGGAAATATAAAAAGAGCCTCGAAATTTCGAGGCTCTTTTTTCAGACATTTACTTCGTGAAGTTTGGATGCAACTTCTTGATCTAGTAATTTCGCATTTTCTAAAGCAGCTTCTTCAGAGAGAAGACCACCTTCCCATTTAGCAACAACTGCTGATGCAATGGAATTTCCAACAGCATTTGTTGCAGATCTTCCCATATCTAAGAAAGTATCAACGCCTAAAATCATCAATAGCCCTGCTTCAGGAATATTAAATTGATTTAAAGTAGCAGCAATTACGACCAAAGATGCACGGGGAACACCTGCCATACCTTTTGAGGTCAGCATCAAAATCAGGAGCATCGTAATTTGAGTACCTGCAGAAAGATGAATATCGTATGCTTGTGCGATAAAAAGAGTTGCAAAGGTACAGTACATCATTGACCCATCTAGATTAAACGAATATCCAAGTGGCATGACAAAACTTGATATTTTTCTTTGAACGCCAAATCTATCAAGAGCATCCAAGATCTTTGGGTATGCCGCTTCAGAACTAGCAGTTGCAAAGGAAATTAAAAAAGCTTCCTTAATATAGATTAAGAGACTTTTAATGCGTTTACCTAGGAATAGGTACCCTGCAAAAACAAGTAAGCACCACAAGGTGAAAAGTGCAATGTAGAAATCAATCATAAATACTGCAAATTTTGCTAGTATCCCTAGACCATTAATCGCGACCGTTGAGGCCATCGCAGCAAAAACGGCTACTGGTGCAAATTTCATGACATAGCTAGTAATTTTTAGCATGACATGTGAAAGCTCATCGATGCTGTGGAGAAGATATTTTGTTTTTTCTCCAATTGAGGCCATTGCGATACCAAAAAACATAGAGAAAATTACAATTTGTAAAATTTCATTCTTAGCCATTGCATCAGCAAATGATTTTGGAATGAGATGCTTTACAAAGTCTTGTAGTGTGAATTCACTTGTTGCAAGGTTTGCACTTAAATGCGCATCTGGCAGGGGTAAATTTAAGCTTGAACCAGGATGTAATAGGTTGGCAAATATCAATCCTAAAACAAGAGAAATGAGTGAGGCACTTAAGAACCAAGCCAATGATTTAAAAAATATTCTACCAACGGATGACGCATCACCCATATGAGCAATACCTACCACTAAAGTGGAGAACACTAAAGGGGCAATAATCATTTTGATTAGCGTTAAAAAAACATCTGATAGGAGAGAAAAATAGGATGAAATTTCTTTGATAAGTTTGGGGTCAGTTACTAGATTATTGATGAGCGCCCCAACAGTAATACCTACTACCATACAGATAAGAATCAAAACTGTTTGTGGAATTTTTTTCATCACTGTCTCCAATAGTAATTTTTTAATTAAAGTGACTATACACTTTGAATATGTCTATCTTGTTTAAGACTTTCCAGTGCTACCAAAGCCGCCTTCTCCACGGCTAGATGAATCGAATTCATCCACAATTGACCATTCAATTTGCAATACTGGAACTATCACCAATTGCGCAAGACGCTCCATAGGTTCCAATTTAAAGCTGCTCGAGCCTCGATTCCAAGTACTTACCATGAGTTGACCTTGGTAATCAGAATCGATGAGTCCTACTAGATTACCTAAAACGATACCATGCTTGTGCCCCAAACCTGAACGCGGAAGAATCATTGCACAATATTGGGGATCGTTGATATAAATAGCTATACCTGTTGGAACTAAAACAGTTTGTCCAGGAGCAATATCAATGGCTTGGTCTAAACAAGCCCTAAGATCTAGTCCAGCACTGCCTGAAGTGGCATATTGAGGTAATTGAGAACGCATACGTTCATCGATAATTTTTACTTGTAATTTTTGCATAGTAATAGATTTATTTAGTGAGTCTTTTTGCAACTTCTTGAACGATGTTGCGAGCTAAGGAAAGTTTGTCTGAAGGCCCCATAGATACTGAAGAATTTTCATCAATCAATGTTACTTGATTAGAGTCTTCTCCAAAAGTGTTCGGACCATGATTTGCGATTAAAAGGGGAATATTTTTTGATCGAAGTTTTTTTTGCCCGAATTCTAAAATATTTTCAGTCTCTGCAGCAAATCCAACACAATAAGTAGACTGTTTAAAGTTGCTCGCAAAATCAGACAAAATATCTGGATTTTGAATTAATTTTAAATTTGGAGAGTCGGAACTATTTTGTTTTTTTATTTTATGCTCAGCAACTTCATCCATGCGCCAATCTGCAACTGCAGCCACACTAAAAAATAAATCACAGTCTTGTTGAGACATCACCACGCTATGCATTTCGTGAGCGCTTGTGACATTTGTTCGTTGAATTTGTCCGAGGTAGTGAAGAGGGGTATCCAGGTGAACAGGGCCAGCCACAAGGTGGACTCTAGCACCCGCTTCTAAAGCCGCTCTAGCAATAGCAAAGCCCATTTTGCCAGAACTACGGTTCGTCAAACCTCTAACAGGATCAATTGCCTCATAGGTTGGACCTGCAGTAATAAGCACTTTTTTACCAGCTAATACTTTTGGTTGAAAAAAAGCAATGAGGGCATCACATATTTCTGAAGGCTCAAGCATTCTTCCCATACCGACCTCACCACAAGCTTGTTCTCCACTTGCTGGTCCAAGAAAAGTAACTTGATCCGCTTTTAGTCTTTGAACAGTTCTTTGTGTCGCTACATGCTCCCACATTTGTCTATTCATTGCGGGAGATACTAATAAAGGGCAATCAATTAGTTGCCCATTTCTTTCATGGCCTTTAGCAAGACATAAGCTACTTAATAAATCATTAGCAATACCTAGTGATAATTTTGCTAAAAAATCTGCACTCGCGGGAGCAATTAAAATTGCATCTGCATCTCTTGTGAGTTCAATGTGTGGCATCCCATTATTGATTCTAGAATCCCATTGACTTATAAAGACTGGCTGCCCAGAAACCGCTTGAAGGGTTTTTTCAGTTACAAAATGGGTTGCTGCCTCGGTCATTACAACTTGAACCTGTGCCCCCTGTTTAGAAAGCGCTCTTACAAGTTCTGGGGTCTTATAGGCCGCAATACCACCTGTCACACCCAAAAGAATTTTTTTATTGGTGAGAGACATCATTAGGTAATCCCCTTTTAAATTAACGACGCTTTACAACACGCACTAGCTCATCAATAATCAAAAGACATGTTCCAATTGTGATAGCACTATCGGCAACGTTGAATGCAGGCCAGTGATAGCTTAAATAATACACATCGATAAAATCTACCACTGCTCCATGTGTAAATCTATCAATCAGATTGCCTAAAGCACCACCTAAAATCAAAGAAATTGAAAAGCAAAATATTCTCTGATTAGCATGACGCCTTAAAAGCCAAAGCATTATGACTGCAGCAAAAATTCCTATGCCAATAAATAACCATTTTTGCCAGCCAGAGCCATTTGCTAGAAATGAAAATGCAGCGCCTGGGTTGTACACTAAGACCCAATTTATGAAAGAATTTATTTTTCGTGAGCCATGCTCAGCGATTTGGCTTAATGTGACAAATTTAGTTAACTGATCTGCAATGATGATTAGTAAAGTAATACTCAGCCATAAAATGAAATTTCCAGAGGATTTGTTAGAAAAATTGGATCTACTTTTAGCCACAAAATCTCCTTCTTTTAGGCGAATGAACGTGATTCACCAGCACCATGTAAATTACTATCGCATCTTGCGCATAAATCTAAATGTGAGCTTATTGTGCCAACTTCTGCTGTGTAGTGCCAGCATCGTGAACATTTTAAGAAATTAGAAGATCGCACAGCAACCTGAAGTGGTAATTCACTATTGATTGGGTTTACTTCGGCATTAGACGTAATAAGTACAAACTTTAATTCCGACCCTATGCTTGATAGAGTTTTTAAATATTCTTCATTAGCTTGAATTGTTATTTCAGCTTGTAAAGACGATCCAATGCGTCCAGCTTCACGTTCAATTTCTATGGCCTTTGTAACATCTTGACGAATCTTTCTGATTTCGAGCCATTTATTTAGTAGTGAACTACTATTTTGAACTGGAGGAATTGCTTGAAATTCAGAAGTAAAAATAGTTTGTTTGTGATCTGTACCGTGAGAGAAAATCTTCCATGCCTCTTCAGCTGTAAAGGATAAAAAAGGAGCCATCCATTGGAGCATAGAGTTAGTGATTACATGTAAAACGTACTGAGCACTTCTACGAGAATGTGATTTTGGGCCATTCGTATAAAGTCTATCTTTCAAAATGTCTAAATAAAAACCACCAAGATCTTCGGTACAGAACGACATTATTTTGGAAACCGCGGTATGAAACTCATAGCGATCATACAAACTCAGAATTTCATTCTGAAGTTCTGAAGTGAGGGCTAACATATACTGATCGATCTCTAAAAGACTATCTACATTAACTGCATCGATAGAATGATCATAATCACTCAGATTAGCTAAAAGAAAACGCAATGTGTTTCTGATTCTTCGATAGGACTCAACGACTCTTTTCAAAATCTCATCTGAAATAGTCATTTCACCAGAGTAGTCGGTTGATGCAGTCCAAAGACGGATGATTTCTGCACCCATTTTGTCAGCTACTTCTTGAGGGGCTATGACGTTTCCTAGGGATTTACTCATTTTTCTACCGTTTCCATCAACGGTAAATCCGTGTGTAAGAAGACCTTTGTAAGGAGGAACTCCATCTAACATTACCCCGGTTAGTAGGGATGAGTGGAACCATCCGCGGTGTTGATCTGAGCCCTCAAGGTATAGATCTGCCCATCTTGTATCGTTTGTTTGAAGTTCTTTCTTATGAGAACCACGAATTACGTGCCAGTGGGTAGTCCCTGAGTCAAACCAAACATCAAGAGTGTCTTTATTTTTCTCATATTGTTCTGCATCAGAACCCAAAAATGACTGAATGTCTAAAGTTTGCCAGGCCTCAATCCCTTTTTCCTCAATCAACTGAGCAATTTTTTCCATATGCTCTTGGGTATTGGGGTGGAGCTCACCAGTTTCTCGGTGAACAAAAAACGCCATAGGAACTCCCCATTGCCTTTGCCTAGAAAGTGTCCAATCCGGCCTATTAGCAATCATTCCTCGAAGACGTTGCTTACCCCAAGCAGGATAGAAATGCGTTGTTTCTATCCCCTCTAAAGCCATTTCACGCACACTCTTTGATAGTCCTGCGGGTTTAGCGTCCATGCTCGCAAACCATTGTGAGGTCGCACGATACACAATTGGAGTTTTATGACGCCAACAATGCATATAAGAGTGATTAAATTCTATTGATTTGAGAAGTGAACCTGCATCCGCCAAAGCTTTTACGATGAGTGGATTTGCTTTCCAAATAAATTGACCGCCAAAGAGTGGAAGACTTTCAGCGTACACACCGTTACTCATTACAGGGCTTAATATTTCAGAGTCTTTTAAGCCATTTGCTTTACATGACTTATAGTCTTCCTCACCATAAGCTGGAGCACTGTGAACAATGCCTGTTCCGCTATCAAGAGTTACATATTGAGCGCAATAAACTGGCGCAGTTCTTTGGTAGCCTGAATCTAATGAAGCCAAGGGATGTTCAAATGCAAAATGTTCTAGATCTTTGCCTAAACATTGACCAATAATTGTGCCTTCAAGTCCATAAGAAGTTAAACATGCCTCAACCCTTTCTTTTGCAAGAATTAATAGTTGAGAGCCAACGTCGACTAGAGCGTATTCAAATTCTGGATGTACATTTAGCGCTTGATTAGACGGAATAGTCCAAGGAGTTGTCGTCCAAATGACAATCCTACAATCTTTTTCAGGTAAATTTTTAAGCCCAAATACAGCGGCCATTTTTGATTTTTGCTCATTGGGCAACTTAAAGCCAACGTCAATTGCTGGATCTTTCTTGTCTTGATATTCAACTTCAGCCTCAGCGAGAGCAGATCCACAATCAAAACACCAATTTACAGGTTTTAGACCACGAAATACGAATCCTTTTTGCATCATTTTCGCAAGAGCTCTGAGTTCATTAGCTTCGTTGCTAAAGTTCATTGTCAAATAAGGATTTTTCCAATCACCTAAAACACCTAAGCGTTGAAAGTCTTTCTTTTGTTGTTCAATTTGCGTTTGCGCATAAGCGCGCGCCTTTTCTTGAACTTCTGCGGTACTTATTTTTTTACCGTATTTTTTCTCGATTTGAATTTCAATGGGCATTCCATGGCAGTCCCAACCAGGGACGTATACAGCATCAAAGCCCATAAGAGTTTTACTCTTAACAATCATATCTTTGAGGATTTTGTTTACAGCATGACCTATATGAATGTTCCCATTGGCATATGGAGGACCATCATGCAAAATAAACTTTGTCTTTCCAGCGCGGTTTGTTCGGATTACTTCATAAATGTTTTTTTCTTGCCAATCTTGAACCCATTGAGGTTCTCTTTTGGGTAAATCTCCCCTCATGGGAAATGGTGTGTCTAGTAAATTTACTGGATATTGATTTTCAGACATAATTAACTTTTAAAGTAGTTCCTTGCTGCGTTAGCATCAGCTTCTATTGCTTTTTGTAAAGAGGCCAAATCAGAGTATTTTGCCTCATCTCTGAGTTTTTTCAAAAATTCCACACGAATAACTTTGCCATAGACCTCTTTATTAAAATCAAAAAGGTGAGTTTCTAGTAAAACTCTGCCCATATCCTCTACTGTGGGCCTAAAACCCAAACTAGCTACACCCGGAAGGGGTTTTTCATCAAGACCATGTACTTGTACAACAAAAATTCCTGTCATTGCAGGTGGTCTTTGGTGAAGACTATTAGTTATAGCCACGTTTAAAGTTGGGAATCCCAAATTACGGCCAAGTTTTCTACCATGAATTACATGCCCTGAAATCATATAAGGTCTGCCTAATAGCTTTTGCGCTATATCGAGTTCGCCATTTTTTAAAGCACTTCGTAAAGCTGTGCTAGAAATTCTTTCAGATTTTGAATCAGTTATTGTAGAAATTGTTTCTACAGTGAAGCCATATTCTTTACCCGCATTCTCTAATGTGATTATGTTTCCAGCTCTTTTAGATCCATAGTGAAAATCATCACCAATTACAATATGTTTTGTGTTTAAACCCTGCACGAGAATATCTCGGACAAATTCATCAGGAGTTTTTTTAGCAAAATTGGCGTTGAAATGTTCTACGACAACCAAGTCAATCCCAGTTTTTTTGAGAGCCTCTAATTTGTCGCGAAGATTTAGGATTCTTGTGGGTGCATTTTGAGGACTGAAAAATTCCTTAGGGTGGGGCTCAAAAGTTAGTAAACAAGTTTGTAAATCATGTTTTTTTGCATGAGATTGCAAATTTGCAAGCAACGCCTTATGCCCCAGGTGCACACCATCAAAATTTCCGATAGTTAAAGCGCACGGGGTACGAGGTAAAGAGGGAGGGATTCCGCGTTTTACTTTCACAACAATTTATCAATTATATTAGTGAAGATGAAAAAAATTGTGATTCTTATTTCCGGACGTGGTTCAAATCTTGAATCTATTCTCCTGAACCAGCGTTTAAAGGCATGGCCAGCGCAGGTTGTACAGGTTATTTCTAATCGCCCAGATGCTCTTGGTATAGAGGTAGCGAAAAAATTTGGAGTCCCAGTAACAGTTCTTGACCAAGGTTTGTTTGAAAATAGAGAATTGTTTGATGAAGCAATCTTACAAAAAACCATGAGTTTTGAGCCGGATTTAGTCGTTTTGGCTGGGTATATGAGAATCCTATCAAAGGACTTTGTGGCTGCTTTTCAAGGTAAATTAATCAATATTCACCCTTCGCTATTACCAAGTTTTCCAGGTTTAAAAACGCATAGTAGAGCAATCCAAACTGGAGTTAAATGGCATGGAGCTACAGTTCATTTTGTTACAGAAGATTTGGATGTTGGTCCAATTATTATTCAGGGGATAGTACCTGTTCTTCCTTCAGATTCAGAAACAAATCTTGCCAAGAGAGTATTTCAAGTTGAGCACATTATTTATCCGAAAGCGATTGAATGGTTTATTTTGGGACGTATCACCTTGGATCAAGGAAGTGTTAGAGTAGAGCCTTCCGAAGAGCAATCCTATATTTTGCCGATGAATCCTTAAAGATCTTATAGAGCCCATTATGAATTTAAAAAGAAATCCAACTCAAAAAGCACCTCAAAGGACTTCAGGTCAAAATAAAATGCCTTATAACCCTGCAATTGCTAAGGCTAAGGCTTTACCGATACATGTAGAACACTTGATTAGACTTTTGCCTGAAATATTAAAATTTGATAGTCCTTCTGACATGGTGGTCAGTAAGTACTTCAAAGAAAATAGCCAGCTCGGTAATAGAGACAGGGCTTTAATTGCTGAGTCAACCTTTTCGGTATTGCGTCATAAGTTGGAGTTGTTGCAATATGCCCAGAGTGGTCAAGGTGCACTTTATAGAAGAATTGCACTCTTAGGACTTATGATCTCTTTATCCGAGGGCGGACTTGGCACGAGCGATAAGTTACAAAGCGCACTGTCCGACTTGGCCTTTGTCGCACATCCTGGTGAAATAGAGTGGCTACAACGATTTGTTAATTATCCAAGAGATAGCCTAACTCCTGAAGTAAGATTTAACCTACCTGATTGGCTATGGGGTGAGTTGGGCCAGCAAGTTGGAGAAGTTACTAGAGAAAATCTAGCACAAGCTCTTCTTAAGCCCGCTCCTCTTGATTGTAGGACTAATACTTTAAAAGCCAAAAGAGAAGATTTATTAGAAGAGTTGAATCAACTTGGCGGACGATATCACGCAACTGCAACACCATTTTCTGAACTTGGCTTGAGGCTAAGTGGAAAGCCTGCTTTACAGAATTTGCAAAGTTTCAAAGATGGAAAGTTTGAAGTTCAAGATGAAGGCAGTCAATTATTAAGCATGCTATTAAATCCTAAGAGGGGTGAAATGGTTGTTGATTTTTGCGCTGGAGCTGGGGGAAAAACACTTGCCATGGGGGCCTTGATGAAATCTATGGGGCGCCTATATGCTTTTGATATCTCTGCAAGGCGTTTAGCTAAATTAAAGCCGAGAGTTGCTAAGAGTGGACTTTCCAACATACACCCTGTTTGGATTGATAGTGAAAATGATGCAAAAGTTAAAAGGTTAGCGGGTAAGATTGATCGAGTATTAGTGGACGCGCCTTGCAGTGGACTAGGAACTCTTAGAAGAAATCCAGATTTGAAATGGCGTCAAACTCCTCAAGCTATTGAGGAACTTCAGTCAAAACAGTTTTCAATTCTTGTAGCTGCTTCTAAATTACTCAAACCAGGGGGAAGGCTTGTTTATGCTACTTGTAGTATTTTGGAGCAAGAAAACCAAGTCATTATTTTGGAGTTCTTAAAACAATTCCCACAATTTCAGTTACTTGACCCTAAAGAAGCATTGGGAGGTGCATTTCCTAGCTTAAACGAAATACCTGTTGGGGCTAGCATTGATAATTCTTGGTGGCAATTATGGCCACACATTCACGAAACTGATGGCTTTTTTGCTGCAATACTAGAGAAGAGAGCAACTGAAATACCAGCCTAATTATCTTAATTCTAAGCTTTCATGAGCCTATAAGAGGTAAAATGAAACTATTAGACTAAATAGGAAGAGTTAATTTTGGAAGCAATAACAAGTATTTTCCCTTCTTGGTTCACAGGATGGGTTGCAAATGGTGTACTGGGATGGTCATTCTGGGGTTTGGTAGCTTATGTATTAATCATGACCCATATCACAATCGCAAGCGTAACTATTTACTTACACCGTTATCAGGCTCATAGATCTTTAGATCTTCATCCTATTCCGGCTCATTTTTTTCGATTCTGGCTATGGATTACCACTGGAATGGTAACCAAAGAGTGGGCTGCTATTCACCGAAAACATCACGCTAAATGCGAAACAGAAATTGACCCGCATAGCCCTCAAGTTTTGGGAATCCATACTGTTTTATGGAGAGGGGCTGACTTATATAAGCTCGAAGTAAATAATCAAGAAACAATGCAAAAGTATGGGCATGGCACTCCTGATGATTGGATTGAGCATAATGTTTATTCGAAATATCGTTGGCAGGGTGTGGCGCTAATGATGATTGTTAACTTAATTCTTTTTGGTGCAATCGGCGGATTTATTTGGGCTATTCAAATGATGTGGATACCTATTACTGCCGCAGGAATTATAAATGGCATAGGTCACTTCTGGGGATATAGGAATTATGATTGTGAAGATGCTTCTCGAAACATCATTCCTTTGGGTATGATTATAGGTGGTGAAGAGTTACACAATAATCATCACACTTTTGCTACAAGTGCCAAGTTATCAAGTCGTTGGTATGAATTAGATATTGGGTGGGTTTATATATGCTTATTACAAAGCATAGGTTTAGCTCAAGTTAAAAAGACTATCCCAAAAGTGCGTGTTAATAAAACCCAAACAATCAACGAGGATTTGGTTCGTGCGGTGATAAAGCATCGTTATGAGATTATTGCTCAATATAGCAGAACTCTACAACTTGCCTTCAAGGAAGAGGTAAAGGGTATGAGAATATTAGCGAAAGAATTTGCTGATAATCACCATTGGTTATGTAAAGATGAAAATAAGTTAAGTCTCTCTCAAAGGCATCGCTTAGAGAGTTTAATGTTGACCAATGAAAGAATGAAGCATTTAATAGAAATGCGTCGTGAGTTAACTCAAATTTGGGCTAGATCTACTTCAACTAGAGAGCAGCTACTAGAGCAGTTAAGCACTTGGTTTAGTAAAGCAGAAGGTAGCAATCACAACTTATTGCAATTGTTTTCTCAACGCCTTAAAACTTTCGCTTAATACAAAGTAATTATTAACAATAAAAAAAACCGCTGTTAAAGCGGTTTTTTTTAAGAACTTAAGGTATTACTTAATCTTAGTTTCTTTGTAAGAAACGTGTTTACGAGCCTTAGGATCAAATTTCATGATCTCCATTTTTTCTGGAGTGGTTCTTTTATTTTTAGTTGTTGTATAAAAGTGTCCAGTACCAGCAGTTGACTCTAACTTGATTTTTTCGCGTCCGCCCTTTGCCATGATGGGTTCCTTATATTAAATTTCACCACGGGCACGGATGTCAGCGAGAACTGAATCAATACCATTTTTATCAATGAGACGAAGACCGGCATTAGTAAGACGTAAGCTTACCCAACGATTTTCTGACTCTACCCAAAAACGACGATTTTGCAAATTAGGCAAAAAACGACGCTTAGTTTTATTGTTTGCATGGGAAACATTATTACCGACCATCGGCTTTTTCCCGGTGACTTGGCATACCTTAGCCATGACACACTCCTTCATAATTTTTACTAAAGAATGTGATTATATCATTTAGTAATTGAAGTTGCCAATACATAATCTTCAAAATTATTGAAGTATTTGCATTATTTAGATTTAATGTCCCCAGCGTCTAAAAATGAGTAAAAACCATTTTGGGTAACGATTAAATGATCTAACAAATTGATTTCTATGGATTTTAATATGGTTTTTAGCTGAATTGTTAAATCGAGATCTGCTTGACTCGGAAAAGCTAGGCCATTTGGGTGATTGTGCGCAAGAATCAATGCATAAGAATTCCTTTTTAAAGCTTCTTTAACTAATTCGCGAGGATAAATATATGTCTGGTGAGCGTCCCCTCGAAAGAGAGTTTTAAATTCGATTAAATAACCTAAAGAATCTAAAAAAAAGCATGCAAAAACTTCATGATCCAATGACCCTATACAAGACTGAAGAAATTGTCTTGTCATAGCTTGAGACTTAAGAATTGGTTTATTTTTTAATTGTTCGAGACTTGCTCTTTTCACTATTTCTTGGGCGGCTTGGATTTGAGTCCACTTTGACAATCCTAATCCAGGTACCTTATTAAAATCATCTAGTGAGCTTGTTAATAGGCCCTTGAATCCTTCAAATTGCTCTAAAATATCACTTGATAATTCAATGACATTTCTAGTTTTATTGCCTGTTCGAATAAAAAGAGCAAGTAATTCAGCGTTACTTAATGACTGAATTCCAGATTCAAGTACTCTTTCTCTGGGGCGCATTTCGGGAGGCCAATTTTTTATAGATTTACGAGATGACGGCGCCATCGCTACAATAGGAACATTATGGAAAATATTGTAAAAAACGATTCTTTTTTGACCTTGCACTATCGCTTGAGTTTCAAGGATGGCGCTGACATTGCTAACACTTTTACTGATAAGCCTGCTACTGTTTTGATAGGCGGTGGTCAGTTTGCGCCAGGCTTGGAAAAAGCATTGGTAGGCATGTTGAATGGTGAACATAAAACATTTGAACTCTCTCCGGAAGATGGTTTTGGGGTTCGTAATCCAGACCTTGTTCAAAAAATCTCTTTGCAAACTTTGCATCAAAACAGTAATCCTGAGGAGGATTACACAGTTGGCGATATGGTTGAGTTTGATGCACCTCATGGAGGGAAGTACGCTGGCACCCTTCAAAGCATTGATGATACTGGCGCCTGGTTCGATTTCAATCACCCTTTGGCCGGCAAAGAAATGATTTTTGAGGTCAAGATTATTTCTGTACTGTAGAAATTTTAAGGATGTTAAATGAGCATAGATAAAAACATCGATAGCCAAATTCTGTTGGCTCAACCAAGGGGCTTTTGCGCTGGTGTTGATAGAGCAATTTCTATAGTTAATCAAGCTCTTGAACAATTTGGAGCACCAATCTATGTCCGTCATGAAATTGTTCACAACAAATATGTTGTAGATGATTTGAGGTCTAGGGGCGCAATTTTTATAGACGATTTGGAAAAAGTGCCCAAGGGTGCAACTTTGGTCTTTAGTGCTCATGGAGTACCTCCAAAAGTCAAAGAGGAAGCTCAATCTAGAGGCTTTAGGGTTTTTGATGCGACTTGCCCCTTGGTGACAAAGGTGCATGTTGAGGTTGTGAAAATGTATCGAGACGGTTATTTCATTGTCATGATTGGCCATAAAGGGCATCCAGAGGTTGAGGGTACGATGGGTCAGGTTGAGGATCGAATTAGCCTTGTTCAAAAAGTTGAAGATGTTCATTTCTTAGATATTCCTGAAAATGTTCCAATTGCTTATGTAACGCAAACTACTCTTTCGATTGATGAAACAGCTGATATAGTTACAGCGCTTAAAAATAAATACCCCCAAATTGCGCAACCTAAAAAGCAGGATATTTGTTATGCCACACAAAATAGACAAGATGCCGTTAAGCTTATGGCGCCTCAAGTACAACTTGTTATTGTCGTGGGAAGTCCTAATAGCTCTAACTCCAATCGCTTATGGGAATTAGCTGAAAAATTAGGCGTAAAGGCTTACATGGTTGATCACCCTTCTCAATTAAAAGCTGAATGGTTTATTGGTATAAGTAAAGTTGGATTAACTGCTGGAGCGTCTGCACCAGAGGTTTTGGCTCAATCTATTATTCAAAAAATCAAAGAATTTGGCCCTAGAAGTGTTCGGTCTTTAGATGGGGTGACTGAAAACACAATTTTTCATTTACCCAAGGGCTTAAATTCAAAGACAATCAGTAAAATCTGAATTAAAGTAATTAGTGTTTATTCGATAAATGGATATTAGGGAGAAAATGAATGTCCGCATCATTAAAAGTAAAGATGTTTCAATGTTCAGCTTTAGTTTTAGCAGCGATGCTAGTTGTATCATGTGGAAAAAAAGAGACTGCAGAAAAAAGCTCTGATTCAGTTGTTATCAAAATTGGTAACGTTGCCCCATTAACAGGCCCAAATGCTCACCTTGGTAAAGACAATGAAAATGGCGCTAGACTTGCCGTTGAGGAAGTCAATGCTCAAGGGCTCGTCATTAATGGTAAAAAAGTAACCCTAGAGTTTGTTGGAGAAGATGATGCATCTGATCCTAAACAAGGTACGCAAGTAGCCCAGAAATTAGTTGATCAAAAGGTTGTTGCAGTTGTCGGGCATTTAAATTCAGGCGTATCTATTCCCGCATCTAAAATATATAGTGAAGCAGGTATTGCACAAATATCCCCATCTTCAACTAATCCTGAATATACCAACCAAGGTTTCAAGACTACATATCGTTTAGTTGGAACAGATGCTCAACAAGGTCCAGTTTTAGCCAAATATACTTTAGAAAAATTAAAAGCTAAAAATATTGCCATTGTTGATGATTCAACTCAATACGGAAAAGGCTTAGCTGATGAATTTGAAAAAACAATTTTAGCTAGTGGTTCAAAAGTAGTTATTCATGAAGCTACGAATGACAAAGCTACAGACTTTAAAGCGATATTAACTAATATCAAGTCCAAGAAGCCTGATGTAATTTTGTACGGTGGAATGGATGCAACTGGTGGGCCATTTGCTAAACAAGCAAAAGAATTAGGCATTACTGCGAAAATTATTGGTGGTGATGGCATTTGTAGTCCTACTTTAGCGCAACTTGCGGGTGATGCTGCTGAAAATGTTATTTGTTCAACAGTTGGTGTGCCAAAAGAAAGTTTAGCGAACGGAGAAGCATTTATTAAGAAATACGAAGAGCGTTTTAAGTCACAAGTAGAGATCTATTCGCCAATGGCATATGATGCAGTTATGGTCATTGTTGATGCTATGAAGCGTTCAAACTCTACAGAAGCTTCTGCGATTTTAGGAGCTCTACCTACTACTGACTTTAACGGCTTGTCTGGCCATATTACTTTTGATGCTAAAGGCGACCTTAAAGAGAGTGTTATTACCTTAAATCAATATAAAGACGGTAAAGTCGTTACGCTTGAAGTTGTTAAGCAATAATATAACCACAGAACGGTAGCTAACCCTACCGTTTTTTTATGGATATATTGATACAACAAATTCTTAATGGACTAGTGCTAGGAAGTATCTATGCATTAATAGCTCTGGGCTACACGATGGTTTATGGAGTGCTGGGCATTATTAATTTTGCCCATGGTGAAGTATTAATGCTTGGTGCGTTAATCTCTTTTTCGACTATCCATTTTCTACAATATTTTTTTCCTCAGCTTCCTGTAGTTTTTCAAATTATTATTGTTTTAAGTGTTGCAGTAATTTCTTGCGCATTAATTAGTTACTCTATTGAAAAACTGGCATATAGACCTTTGAGGTTTGCACCAAGGTTAGCTCCCTTAATTTCAGCAATTGGAGTTTCTATTCTGTTGCAAACAATCGCAATGATGATTTGGGGACGAACACCTCTTCGGTTTCCACAATTGTTACCAAGTCAAATGTTACATGTTGCAAATACCTCTGCAACTATCACTATCAAAGAAGTCATTATTATTGTTGTCTCATTACTTGTAATGTTAAGTTTATTAATACTTGTTAAAAAAACAAAGTTTGGTAGAGCTATACGAGCTACCGCAGAGAATCAAGCAGTGGCTGGCTTAATGGGCGTTGATACAAATAAAGTAATCTCATATACATTCATGCTTGGTGGCGGGTTAGCAGCACTAGCTGGCTTTATGATCGCTAGTAATTATGGCTCTGGTCATTTCTATATGGGTTTTATTCCGGGCCTCAAAGCATTTACTGCAGCGGTTCTAGGGGGAATAGGAAATATTCCTGGTGCCATGTTGGGGGGACTTCTTTTAGGAATTATTGAATCTTTAGGCTCTGGCTATATTAGTGAATTGACAGGTGGTGTTTTTGGATCTAATTACCAAGATATTTTTGCATTTATTGTTTTGATAGCTGTTTTGATATTTAGACCTTCAGGTCTATTGGGTGAAAAACAGGGTGATAGAGCTTAATGAATCTAAAAGACAATAAAACTCTTCAGCTGATTGCTCTTGCAGTGTTTGCCGGTTTTGCCCCATGGCTTTGTATTATGTTTGGAGGTAATTATTGGGTTAGGGTAATTGATTTTGCTTTGCTATATGTTTTTTTAGCTTTAGGTTTGAATGTTGTTGTAGGTTTTGCAGGTTTATTAGATTTAGGTTACATAGCTTTCTATGCTGTTGGAGCATATTGTGCGGGGCTATTAGCATCACCTCATTTAGCCACATCTTTTTCGTATATTAAAGATGCATTCCCAATGGGGCTTCACACATCATATTTAATTATTCTTCCTCTAGCAGCATATATCGCAGCATTTTTTGGTGTCTTACTCGGCACACCAACTCTTAAATTAAGGGGTGATTATTTAGCTATTGTTACCTTAGGTTTTGGAGAAATCATTAGAATTTTTTTAAATAATCTAGACCGTCCTTTAAATCTCACTAATGGGCCTAAAGGCATTAATGGAATTGATGCTGTTCAATCATTTGGAATTTCATTTAATAAACAACTGAACATAGCAGGATTTGATGTTCCAGCCGTTGTATTGAACTATTACTTATTTTTAATTTTAGTAATTATGGTGATTATTGTTTGTGCTCGTTTACAAAATTCAAGAATAGGTAGGGCATGGGTAGCTATTCGAGAGGATGAAGTAGCAGCTCAAGCAATGGGCCTGAATACTCGTAACCTCAAACTTTTAGCGTTTGCTATTGGCGCTTCTTTTGGTGGTGTTTCTGGGGCTTTATTTGCATCCTTTCAAGGCTTTATTTCGCCGGAGTCATTTTCTCTATCTGAGTCAATTGTTATATTAGCCATGGTCGTTTTAGGCGGGATGGGGCATATACCTGGTGTAATTTTAGGCGGAGTTTTATTAGCAATCTTTCCTGAGTTTCTAAGAGCGATACTTGTACCATTACAAAACCTTATATTTGGACATGTTGTGGTTGATGCAGAAATTATTCGTCAATTTTTGTATGGATGTGCATTGATTCTTGTTATTCGATTTCGTCCCAACGGACTCTGGCCTCAAGTGAGAGTAGCAAAATGAACTTGATAGAGATTACAGGGGTCAATAAATTTTTTGGAGGCTTACAGGCATTAAAAGATGCTCATATCAAAGTAGCCCCAGGTCAAATTGTCGGATTAATCGGCCCTAATGGAGCTGGAAAGACCAGTTTTTTTAATGTGATGACAGGGTTGTATCCAGCCGATTCAGGGCAGTTTTCTTTAAACGGAAAACCATACAATCCTAGCGCTCCCAATGAAGTTTTACGAGCAGGGATAGCAAGAACTTTTCAAAATATTAGATTATTTAAAGATATGACAGTATTAGAAAATGTTATGGTTGGAAGGCATGCTAGAACAAGATCGGGAGTCCTTCAAACTATTTTAAAAACACCTTTTCAGCAGCGGGAAGAGAAATCTATTCTTGAATACTCCTATAGATTATTGCAGTATGTCGGTATCGAAAATCAGGCTGATCAATTAGCTAAAAATTTGTCATATGGGGCACAAAGACGGCTTGAAATTGCACGCGCGCTTGCAACCGAACCACTTTTATTAGCTTTAGATGAGCCTGCGGCTGGAATGAATCAAACCGAAAAAAATGAATTAAAAGAATTATTAAAAAAAATATGTGGTGACGGCACAACCATTTTGATGATTGAGCATGACGTACGTTTAGTGATGGGAATCTGCAGTGAAATCACAGTTCTGGATGAAGGTCGCGTTATCGCGAATGGTATACCTGAATTAGTTAGAAAAAATCCTGCAGTCATTGAGGCTTATTTGGGTCCTACACACCATGAGTAATAAAAAGATTCTTGAATTAGATAATCTTCAGATTGCCTATGGAGGAATTTTGGCCGTTAAAGGCATTAGTTTAACGGTCTATGAAGGAGAATTAGTTAGTTTAATTGGGTCTAATGGCGCTGGAAAAACAACTACATTAAAAGCTATAGCTGGTTTATTAGAACCTAAATCAGGAAAAATCCTTTTTAATGGTCAATTGAGTAATTTTGTTTCACATGAGTTGTTACGTAATGGTCTTGCATTGGTTCCAGAAGGAAGAGGAATCTTTACGAGGATGACTGTATTAGAGAATTTGATGATGGGTGCTTATTCTCGCAATGATGATTTGATTGAAGAAAATATGCAGCAAATGTTTGATTATTTTCCAAGAGTCAAAGAGCGCTCTCATCAATTAGCGGGAACTCTCTCAGGAGGCGAGCAACAGATGCTTGCTATTGCAAGGGCACTTATGTCTCGACCCAAATTATTGTTGCTTGATGAACCCACAATGGGATTATCGCCACTAATGGTAGAAAACATTTTTGAAGTCATCAGAAGAGTTTCTCAGCAAGGAACGACAATTCTTCTTGTGGAGCAAAATGCAAAGATTGCATTATCTATGTCGAGTCGTGCCTACGTCATGGAGAGCGGTGAGATAGCTATCACAGGCTCAGGCGAGGATCTTGGTCAAGACCCTCGAATTCTGGAAGCTTATTTAGGGGCTTGAGTTATTAAGTTATCAAGCATTGAGATCATTTGATCTATTTCATCCCTAGAGACATTTAGTGCTGGCATAAATCTCAGTAAATTTGGGCGAGGTGAATTAATCAATAGACCTATCGGGTTATTGGTTCTGGCATTTTCAACTAATTCAGGTCCAATATCTCTGCCCAACTTTAGGGCGCGAAGTAATCCTTCTCCTCTTTCTCCATCAAGCAGATGTTTTTCAGAAAGCTCAAGGAGTTTTTCTTTAAGATATTCACCTTTAGCTTGGACTTCTTCCATAAATCCTGGTGCTGTAAGTTGTTCAATAACACTAACACCTACAGCAGTCATTAATGGGTTGCCATTATAAGTACCACCTTGGTCACCTGGTTCAAAACAAGCAACAGCATCTGTACACAAGAGAGCAGACAGGGGAACTCCCCCTCCAATACCTTTACCTAAGGTCATAATATCTGGTTCAATATCATAAAGCTGATGTGCAAATAGTTTCCCTGTTCTGCCACAACCAGATTGAACTTCATCAACAATCAAAAGAATACCTTTATCAATTGTTAATTGACGAAGGGCCTTCATAAATTCTTTAGTAGCAGGAATAACTCCACCTTCACCTTGAACTGGTTCAAGCATTACAGCTACAGTATTCTCATTGATTAATTTTTCAACGGATGATAAGTCATTTAAGTCTGCCTTTGGAAAGCCTGGGACTTGGGGCGCATAAATCGTATCCCAACCTGGTTTACCAGATGCACTCATTGTTGCAATAGTTCTGCCGTGAAAACTATGGTCAAAAGTAATTATTTCAAAAGCTGAATTTTTGTGTAATTTACCCCACTTACGAGCAAGTTTAATTGCGCCTTCATTCGCTTCTGCTCCACTATTTGCGAAAAATACTTTATCGAAACAGCTATGCTTTGTTAGTAAATCTGCAAGCTCGATCATTGGTGAATTGTAAAAAGCCGGGCTTGGATTAATTACTTTTCTTGCTTGGGATTCAAGCGCGGCAATCATTCCAGGATTAGCGTGACCTAAGCAATTGACAGCCCATCCTTGCATAAAGTCTAGATAATGTTTGCCATTATTGTCGACTAGCCATGAGCCCTTACCAGAAACCATTTCAATTTCAGGGCGTTTTGTGATGAACATTACTGAATGTGGGTCGTGCATATTTTCCTCAGAAAGCAAGAATTTAAAAGTTTATTTTAAGCCTCAATAATGACAATTATGATTGATTTACTAAATCTGCAGCTGATGTGAATGAGTCAGCATAAAACTCATCCTCAGGAAGCTGGCATTTTGCAGTGAAGTCTTTTTGTGCAGAAGAAATAACGATTGGAGCTCCACATGCGTAAACTTGAAATTCCGACATGTTCGGAAAATCTTCCATAGCCGCATGGTGAACAAAGCCAGATCTTCCATTCCATTGATCTTCCTCTAAAGCATTTGAAATTACTGGAATGTACTTGATATGTGAGTTGTCTTTAGCCCAAGACAAGCATTTTTCGTGAAAGTATAAATCTTGAGGTCTTCTACCACCCCAATACAAATGAATAGGCCTTGTCATTTTTTCATGAAGGGAATGCTCGATTATGGCTTGGATTGGTGCAAAACCTGTTCCAGAGGCAATAAAAATCATTGGTTTTTGTGAATCTTCTCTGAGGAAAAAGCTCCCCATGGGACCTTCAAATCGTAATATATCCTTCACTTTCATTTGTGAATTTGGGTTAGCACCAAAAACATGATCAGTAAATAGTCCGCCAGGCATATGCCTAATATGAAGTTCAAGTGGACCTTCATGATGTGGAGGCGTTGCAATTGAATATGCTCTTCTAACCCCATCTTTAAGAAGGAACTCAATATATTGTCCAGCTCGAAACAGGAATTTTTCGGTTGATGGTAGTTGTAGTTTTAGAACCATGACATCAGATGCAGATTGCTCCAAAGAATTTACTCTGCAAGGGATTTTCTTGATCGGTATATCTCCAGCCTCAATTTCTCTAGCTGAAATCAGGCAGTCGCTTTGGGGGAATGAACAGCAAAGTAAAGTTACTTTTCTTTGTTTTTCTTCTTCCGTTAAAGTGGATGCATTATGAGGTCCCATTGTGACGTTACCGTCAATGACCTTTGCTTTGCAAGAGCCACATGCCCCATTTTTGCAGCCATAAGCAAGAATAATCCCAGCTTTAAGGGAAGCATCTAAAATAGTTTCATCTGATTGAACTGGAAAAGTTTTACCACTGACTTGTAGAGTAACTGAATAAGCTGTATTTGATTCCAAAACACTTCCTTTCACAAAAGGTTTACTATTTATTATGACTTTATTAACAACACCTATTTCCTCTAAACCAAGAGTTTTAATTATTGGTTGTGGCGATGTTGGAATAAGATTATTGCCTATTTTAGTCAAAACTCATAAGGTTTATGTTTTGACCACGCAAGAGTCAAAAAGATCGTTATTAAAAAGTATGGGAGCGAGCACCATTCTTGGAAATTTAGATGATTTAAAAAGCATTCAACGAATAGCTAAACTTGCACCGAGCATTATTCACCTTGCCCCTCCCAATTCAGAAGGACAAAGAGATCTTCGAACAAGGAATCTGATTAAGGTACTTTCAAAAGGTGCTATTACTCAAAAATTGATCTATGTCAGTACATCAGGTGTTTATGGGGATTGCAAAGGCGACTATGTAGATGAAACTAGGATTCTTGCACCAACCAACCCTAGAGCCCATAGAAGAATGGATGCAGAATCACAATTAAGGGCATGGGGTGTTCACCAAAATGTCCAAGTTACTATTTTGCGCGTGCCAGGAATATATGCCAGTAATCGACTACCTATAGAGCGTTTAAAAGCAAAAACACCAGCATTGAGGACTGAAGAAGATGTGTTTACCAATCATATTCATGCCGATGATTTAGCAAGAATTGTTCTTTATGCTTATTTTCGTGGGCTTCCTCAAAGAGTCATCAATGCAACTGATTCAAGTTGGCTCAAAATGGGGGATTATTTCGATTTAGTGGCAAAAACTTTTGGATTGCCTGCACCTCAAAGAGTAACTTTTGAGGAGTTAAGAAGTAGAGTAACCCCTCAAATGTTAAGTTTTATGAAAGAGTCACGCCGTTTACAAAACAATCGTTTATCTGAGTTGGGAGTGAAACTTCAATTTGAAACGGTTGAGGATTTTTTAAAAACTCAAAAAAATCCTCAAGGTTTACTTTTTTAAATTACTTTTTCCAATTATCTTTCAAGCCAACAGCAAAATTAAATACCGGCTTATTTTGAGAAAAATCTTTTTTGTCAGCAACAAAGTAGCCATGTCTTTCAAATTGAAAACGTTGTTCAGCATTTGCATTTGCAAGGCTAGGTTCTACAAATGCATTAATAATTTTCTTAGAATCTGGATTAAGTAATGTTAGAAAGTCATTATCCCCACCAGCCGGATTAGGGTCAGTAAATAAGCGGTCATACATTCTTAATTCGGCATTAACAGCATGAGGAACACTTACCCAATGTATGTTTCCTTTAACTTTGTATTCTGAAGATCCAGGGGTTCCACTTTTACTATCCGGGAAATATTTAACTCGAACTAATATTGGATTTCCATCTGCATCTACATCATAGCCTGTGCATTCAACCACAAAGCCGTATCTCAGCCTTACTCTTCCTCCAGCTTGTCCATCTTTTGGTGGGTAGAGTCTAAAAAAACCTTTTATAGGATCAATCATGAAGTCATCAGACTCAATCCATAATTCTTTTGATATAGGAAATTCTCGCCTTCCCCATTCTTCATGATGTGGATGTTTAGGCGCAGAGCATAATTCAGATTCGTGATCAAAATTTTCTATGACTAATTTAAGCGGAGAAAGTACTGCAATTCCTCTTTCAACCTTCGGGTCAAGGTCATCTCTTAATGCCTGTTCGAGAACGCTCATATCTATCCAGCTATCTGCCTTAGATACACCGATACGTTCACAGAATAGTTGCAAAGATTCTGGGGTATAACCTCTTCTCCTTAGACCGACAATAGTAGGCATTCTAGGATCATCCCAGCCATCAACGTAATTTTCCTGAACAAGTTGCAGTAACTTACGTTTACTTGTTAGGGTGTAGCTTAAATTGAGCCTAGCAAACTCGTATTGATGTGGAAGAGGCGTTTTAAGTGCACCTGCTTTGACAAGCTCATCAAGAATCCACTCATACAGAGGCCTATTATTTTCAAACTCAAGGGTACAGATAGAGTGAGTGACGTTCTCAAGAGCATCAGAGATGCAATGAGTAAAGTCATATAAAGGGTATATGCACCAGGCGTTCCCAGTTCGATGATGGTGAGCGTGTCTGATTCTATAGATTACTGGATCACGCATCACGAGATTAGGATGAGACATATCAATTTTTAAACGAAGAACATGTTCACCATCACTAAATTTTCCTGCCCTCATATCTCTAAAAAGGCCTAGATTCTCTAGGACACTTCGATTTCTATAGGGACTTTCAATACCAACTTGATTAAAGTTGCCGCGATTTTTTTGTATATCTTCAGCACTTTGGCTATCGACATAAGCTTTACCTGTATTGATTAGGATCTCAGCAAATGAGTAAAGTGTCTCAAAATAGTCACTAGCGTAAAATTGATATTCTCGACCTTGATGATGCCAATCAAACCCAAGCCATTGAACAGCTTCTAAAATACTATCAACGTATTCAGTTTCCTCTTTTGCTGGGTTTGTATCGTCAAACCGCATATGACATCTTGCGCCATTGGGCATATGTCCATAATCCTTAGCAAGGCCAAAATTAAGGCAAATACTTTTAGCATGACCAATATGGAGGTATCCATTTGGCTCTGGCGGAAACCGAGTAATAACGCTTGGAAGAGGGGTTCCTTCAATATCGAATCGATTAGCGTATTTAGAGTTTAGACAGTCAGCATCAATTATCTGACGTAAAAAGTTAGAAACCTCGGTTGGTGCCGAGGTTTCTATTGGTTTATTAATTTCCTTAGACATAGACACATATTGTAATGTGCCTTTATGAGTACATCAATCCTCTACGAAAGCTTCTTCACGAGTCTTCTTAAATGCAGGTACTGAAACCAAAACAACTAGAAGAGCAGCAACAGCTAAAAGACTTGCAGATAGTGGACGTGTAACAAATACAGAGAAATCCCCACGAGACAATAATAATGCTCTACGGAAGTTTTCTTCCATCATAGGTCCTAAAACGAAACCTAATAGCAATGGAGGTGCTTCGCACTTAAACTTCATGAAGACATATCCAAGGATACCGAAAGCCGCTGTTAAGTAGATATCAAAAACAGTATTGTTTACTGAATAAACACCAATACAGCAGAATACAAGAATAGCTGGATATAGATGTCTGTAAGGAATTGTTAAGAGCTTAACCCAAACACCAATAAGTGGTAAGTTCAAAATAATTAACATCAAGTTACCAATCCACATGGATGCAATCAATCCCCAGAATAATGCTGGATTGCTTGTCATCACCTGAGGACCAGGTTGAATGTTGTGAATAGTCATCGCACCAACCATCAAAGCCATAACAGCATTTGGTGGGATACCAAGAGTTAACAAAGGAATAAAGGATGTTTGAGCAGCAGCATTATTTGCACTCTCAGGAGCAGCAACACCCTCAATAGCACCCTTACCAAACTCATGGCCATATTTAGAAACTTTTTTCTCTAATGAGTAAGCACCGAATGCCGCAAGAGCTGCACCACCGCCTGGCAAAATACCGAGAACTGAACCCAACAAAGTACCTCTTAAGATTGGAGCAACCATTCTCTTAAAGTCTTCTTTGTTTGGCCAAAGATTAGTAACTTTGTCCAAGAAAGTTTCACGATTTTCTTTTTGTTCAAGGTTTGCCATGATTTCAGCAAAACCAAACACACCCATCGCTACAGCAACGAAGCCTAAACCGTCGGTTAATTGCGGAACGTCAAACGCATAACGTGAAGTTCCAGAGTTAACGTCAGTTCCAACCAAACCTAACAACAGACCTAGCACAATCATCGCAATGGCTTTGATTAATGAACCTGAAGCTAGAACCACAGCACCAATTAAACCCAACACCATGAGTGAAAAGTATTCTGCAGGACCAAATTTAAAAGCTAGTTCTGAGAGAGGCGCTGCGAATGCCGCAAGAACCAAAGTTGCCACACAGCCAGCAAAAAATGATCCTATACCAGCTGTAAACAACGCAACTCCAGCGCGACCATTTCGTGCCATCTTATAACCGTCAATCGCGGTAACAACTGAAGATGACTCTCCTGGGATATTAATCAAAATAGCCGTGGTTGATCCACCGTATTGAGCTCCGTAGTAAATACCAGCAAGCATAATGAGGGCAGCAATTGGAGGAAGAGCGTATGTTGCAGGCAATAGCATCGCAATTGTTGCGATTGGCCCTAAACCTGGAAGAACGCCGATTAAAGTGCCAAGTACACAACCTATAAAACAATACAGTAAGTTTTGAAGGGTGAATGCAGTGGCAAATCCTAATGAGAGATTACTTAGCAAATCCATTTGATAGATCTTTCTTTATTTATATAGATTGAATAATTAGTTCGTTAAGAATGGTGGCCATACAGGGAATTGAAGTTTGAGACCCCATACAAATGCAAAATAACAAATACCAATTAAAATAATGGAACTAATAAAAGTTTGTTTCCAATTAAATTCGTGACTTGCATATGCGGAAGCAAAGACTAAAATTAAAATAGAAATTATCAATCCAACATAGTTCAGAACAATTGCAAAGAGAAGAACGGATCCTGTAATCCAAATTACAGTCTTCCAATCCCATTTACCAAAACTACTCTCTTCCATATCAGCTGCAAAGGATTTGATTAAAACAAACAGTCCTAAAAGAATTAATACAACACCAAGCCAAAAGGGAAAATATCCTGATCCCATTTTTGCCGGAGTTCCCATTTGATAACTTCTTGCAAGAATCGCAAAAAAAGCCCCAAACGCAATAAACATTAAACCTGAGGCAAAATCTTCTTTATTTCTAATTTTCAATTCGAACTCCTAAATAATTGTTTTGAAAGCAATGTGAGATTGTAAGTTCAATCTTATGTTTGGACTCTTAGGGTTTCCCCTTATCTTGTGATTAAACCACATTCGATAAGTGAATTTTTAGATTTATGCACCGAAATGAGATAATAGTAATTATGAAAGTAAATGAAATTAGACAAAGTTTTTTAGATTTTTTTGCATCTAAGGGCCACCAAATAGTAGCTTCAAGTCCAGTCGTGCCTGGAGACGACCCTACTTTGCTCTTTACGAATGCAGGAATGAATCAATTTAAAGATGTTTTCTTGGGCTTTGATAAAAGACCATATTCACGCGCAACTACGGCTCAAAAGTGTATACGTGCAGGTGGAAAACATAATGATTTAGATAATGTTGGGTATACAGCAAGACACCATACCTTCTTTGAAATGTTAGGAAATTTTTCTTTCGGGGATTATTTCAAAGAAGATTCTATTAGTTATGCTTGGGAGTTGCTAACTGAAGTGTTTAAGTTGCCAAAAGATAAGCTTTTAGTAACTGTTTATCAAGAGGATGACGAAGCCTATCAAATCTGGACTAAGAAAATCGGTGTGCCAGAGAATAGAGTTATTCGTATTGGCGACAATAAGGGCTCTAGATACGCATCAGATAATTTTTGGATGATGGGTGACACAGGACCATGTGGACCTTGCACAGAAATTTTTTATGATCATGGCGAACACATCCCTGGCGGTCCTCCTGGAAGTCCTGATGAAGATGGTGATCGTTTTATAGAAATTTGGAATAACGTTTTCATGCAATTTAATCGCGATGAGAACGGTGTGATGCATCCTTTGCCAAAGAAGAGCGTTGACACTGGGATGGGCTTAGAGAGGATATCTGCGGTTCTGCAGCATGTTCATTCAAATTACGAAATTGATTTATTTGTTAATCTTATTCAAGCCGCAAAGCAGAGTGTTGAGCTTTCTGGAGGAAATCAGGTTGATATCGAAAGTCCTTCTTTAAAGGTAATTGCTGATCACATTAGAGCTTGTAGTTTTACAGTACTTGATGGCGTTATACCTGGCAATGCAGGTAGAGGTTATGTTCTAAGAAGGATAACGCGTCGTGCAATTAGACACGGGTACAAATTGGGTGCAAGACAACCATTCTTTTATCGCCTGGTATCAGCTTTGGCAACAGAAATGGGGCAAGCATATCCTGATTTAGTATCTCAGCAAGAAAAAATTACTGAGGTTTTAAAACAAGAAGAAGAGCGTTTCTTTCAGACTATTGCAAATGGAATGGAGATTCTAGAAAACGCTTTACTTGAAATCCCATCGAACACGAATGAACCAAAATCTTTAGATGGGGCGATTGCTTTCAAACTACACGATACGTTTGGTTTTCCATTGGACTTAACAGCAGATGTTTGTAGAGAAAGAAATGTTCAAGTTGATGAACATGGCTTTAATACTGCTATGGAACAGCAAAGAAATCAAGCAAGAGCTGCTGGGAAATTTAAGATGGCCCAAGGCCTTGAATATAGTGGCGTTTCAACTTCATTTCATGGATACGATTATTTATCTTTAGAACAATCCAATATTCAAGCCATTTACAAAGATGGATCACTTGTAAACGAACTTCATAGTGGTGAAGATGGTGTGATTGTTTTAGATCAAACACCTTTTTACGCGGAATCTGGCGGCCAAGTTGGTGATAAGGGTGAACTTAGAAATTTAATAGCACTATTCCAAGTTGAAGATACTATTAAAATTCAAGCAGACGTATTCGGTCATCAGGGCACATTACTAGAGGGGGTTGTAAAAGTTGGAGATGTTATCAAGCCCAAGGTTGATTCAATCGCTAGACAATCTATTACTCGAAACCACAGCGCTACTCACTTAATGCATAAAGCTTTAAGAGAAGTATTGGGCGTGCACGTTCAACAGAAGGGTTCTCTTGTAGATAGTGAAAAGACGCGTTTTGATTTCACACACAATCAACAGGTTTCTCGTGAAGAAATTGAAAAAATAGAAGTTCTTGTAAATACTGAAATTCTTCAAAACTCACCAACCTCTGCAAAATCTATGAAGATAGATGATGCACAAAAAACAGGTGCGATGATGTTATTTGGTGAGAAATATGGAGATGTTGTGAGAGTTCTAGAAATTGGCAATTCAAAAGAACTATGTGGTGGTACCCATGTATCTCGCACGGGTGATATTGGACTATTCAAAATCATTTCTGAGAGTGGAGTTGCTGCAGGAATACGCCGTATTGAGGCTATAACTGGAAAAAATGCTTTAGATAAAGTACAAAGAATGGATCAACAGATATTCCATATTTCATCTGTTTTAAAAGCCAATTCAGACGACTTACCACAACGGATTTCCTTAATACAAGATCATGTAAAGTCTTTGGAGAAGGACTTAGAGAGACTCAAGTCAAAAATTGCTGCAAGTCAGGGTGACGAATTGTTATCTCAGGCTGTAGAAATTAACCAAATTAAAACTTTGGTTGCTAAAGTAGAAGGCTTTGATGTTAAGGCGCTGAGAGAAACTCTTGATCAACTTAAAAACAAGATGCATTCAGGCATTATTTTGTTAGCAACTGTTCAAGACGATAAAGTGCAATTGATTGCTGGCGTTACTGCTGATTTAATATCAAAGGTAAAAGCTGGTGATTTAGTGAACCATGTTGCGCAACAAGTAGGTGGGAAAGGTGGGGGTAAGCCAGATATGGCGATGGCAGGTGGTACATTGCCTCAGGAATTGCCAAACGCCTTATCAAGTGTTTCATCGTGGTTAAAGGATCGCTTATGATTCCAGATCAAATAGATAAAGAATTAGACTGCATTGGTATGATTTGCCCATTGCCAGTTTTGAGGACTAAAAAGGCATTGTCCGATATGCAAACTGGACAAATCCTTAAAATCAAAGCTACAGATAGAGGTGCTGAGCACGACATACCTATGTTTGCAAAGCAAACAGGTAATGAATTAATTGCTTCAGATAAAGCAGAAGATATTTTTATTTTTTATTTAAAAAGACGATAGTTATTAACGCGATTTTAAGAATTGCGCAAATTCTTCACCAACTTCTGGGTGATTTAAAGCAAATTCAACAGTAGCTTTCAAATAGCCTAATTTGCTTCCGCAGTCATAGCGAATACCTTCATATTCATAAGCTAGAACTTGCTCCTTTTGAATCAGAGACTCTATAGCGTCCGTAAGCTGAAACTCTCCACCAGCACCAGGTGACAAGTTTCGAATATGGTTAAAAATATTTGCTGTTAGAACATATCTACCAACAACACCCATATTAGATGGGGCATTTTCAGGACTAGGTTTTTCTACAATGCCTGAGAGTTTATAAATTTTATCGTCCCATTTTTTTCCATTGATGACGCCATACGATTTACTTTGTTCTTTAGCAATCTCTTCGACTCCAATAATAGAGCAACGATAATGATTAAATAATTGAATCATTTGATCTAACACTGGTTGCTTACCAGTTAATAAATCATCCGCAAGAATGACTGCAAATGGGTCATCACCAACTAATTTCTCAGCACATAAAATGGCATGTCCCAACCCTAAAGCTTCAGCTTGTCTAACGTAGACACAATCTACATGGCTTGGCTTAATGTTTTGAACAATCTCAAGCAAATCTTTTTTATTTTTTTGCTCTAGTTCATTTTCTAATTCATATGCTTTATCGAAATGGTCTTCAATTGCTCTTTTGGAACGTCCTGTAACAAAAATAAGTTCAGTAATTCCTGCAGCAATAGCTTCCTCTACTGCATATTGAATTAAAGGTTTATCAACCACAGTCAACATCTCTTTAGGCATTGCTTTAGTTGCTGGCAAAAATCTTGTTCCTAGACCAGCTACTGGAAAAACGGCTTTAAAGACATTAGTTTTCATAGTTTTAGAGTTAATTTATTGTTTTAGACGTTCTAATTGTATTTGTAATTTATTTAAAAGGGTTTTGAAATCACTTAGCCTTTTATTTTCTTGAGCGACAACTTCAGGGGGAGCTCTGTCAACAAAACTTTGATTACTCAATTTGTTTTGAGCTTTTGTAATTTCTGCTTCTAATCGGGAAATTTCTTTACCAAGACGAATTTTTTCTGCTTCAACATCTATTTCAACTTCAAGTAGAAGTCTATATTCATTAACGATGACTACAGGGGCTAAAGCTGCTTTTTCATCCACCTTACTTCCCTGTTCATCAATGATGACATTGGATAATTTAGCTAAATTAAGTAAATATGGCACATAACTCTCTAAGATATTAGGATTGCCATGAATGATTAATGGAACTTTTGTCGCTGGTGAAATTTGCATTTCACCACGTAAGTTTCTACAAGCCTCAACCAATTGTTTTAGCTCTTTAACCCACTCTTCACTGGATTCATCAATTTTCTCGAGTTGAGCTTTAGGGTAAGGTTGAAGAGCAATAGATTGTTTAGGGCAAAGTTCTAACTGTTTTCCAGATTTTGGAGCCACTGTTTGCCACAACTCCTCAGTAATGAATGGAATTAATGGATGAGCTAAGCGAAGAATTGTTTCTAGAACCCGAAGGAGTGTTCTTCTAGTTCCTCTTTGGTTTGCTGGAGAACCATTTACAAGCTGAACCTTTGCTAACTCTAGATACCAATCACAGTATTCTACCCATACAAATTGGTAAATAGAGGCGGCTATAAGATCAAAGCGATATTCTGAAAATGCTCTTTCAATTTCAGATTCAACCCTTTGTAATTCAGACACTATCCACCGATCAGCTTTAGAAAAGTGCAAATAACCATCTGGCCCACAATCCCCAACACAAGGTGCTATGCCGTTACTCTCATCATCACCAGAGCAATTCATTAATACAAAGCGAGTAGCGTTCCAAAGCTTATTACAGAAATTTCTATAACCTTCACAACGCTTTTGATCAAAATTAATATTTCTCCCTAAAGTTGCCATTGATGCAAAGGTAAATCTAAGTGCATCAGTTCCGAACGGTGTAATTCCATCTGGAAACTCTTTGGAAGTTTTTTTCTTAATACTCTCTGCTTGCTTAGGGTTCATTAAGCCTTGGGTACGCTTTTTGAGTAAATCATCAAGGCTAATGCCATCAATAAGATCTAGAGGGTCTAAAGTATTTCCTTTTGACTTACTCATCTTTTGGCCTTCTGAGTCTCTAACTAGTCCATGAACATAAACCTTCTTAAATGGCACCTTACCCGTGAAATGACAAGTCATCATCACCATTCTTGCAACCCAAAAGAAAATAATGTCAAAGCCCGTTACAAGTACTGATGATGGTAAAAAATGGTTAAGTAATTCATTTTTATCTGGCCAACCCAAAGATGAAAATGGTACCAAGGCTGAACTGAACCAAGTATCTAATACATCGGGATCTCTTGTAAGAACACCGGAATAGTTTTGTTTTTTTGCTTCTTCGAGAGCATCTTCATAAGTTCTTGCAACGATATAAGAACCATCTTCTTTATACCAAGCCGGTATTTGATGCCCCCACCACAATTGACGAGAGATACACCAATCCTGAATGTTTTCTAACCATCCAGCATAAGTGCTATTCCAATTATTTGGAATTAATTCAATATCACCCTTATTAACTGCGGCTAATGCAGCGCTGGCAATTGACTCGCCTGGCATATATTGATTAAAAGGAGTTGGTTTAGACATCGCAACAAACCATTGATCCGTTAACATTGGCTCAATTACACTTTGCGTTCTATCGCCTCTAGGGACCATTAATTTATGGGGTACTATCTCTTTAAGGTAACCCCCATCAGTCAAATCAGAGACAATTTTTTCACGAGCTACAAAGCGATCTAATCCTTGATATTGCAATGGAGCTGTTTGGTTAATTTTTGCATCTAGAGTAAGAATGTTGATAAGAGGTAGGTTGTGACGAGCGCCAACAGCATAGTCATTAAAATCATGCGCAGGAGTAACCTTAACAACACCTGTTCCAAAGCTCATATCAACATATTCATCAGCAATGATAGGGATAGACCTATTACACAGTGGTAGTAAAACAGATTTACCAATTAAGTGCTGATATCTTTCATCATCAGGATGAACCATTACTGCCACGTCACCCAACATGGTCTCTGGTCGTGTTGTAGCAACAGTAAGA